>Ga0315336_1000129_pt1 | contig 325503 bp, 226 predicted proteins | sample ASW5metaG_FD_204512 | JGI IMG/M metagenome (GOLD analysis project Ga0315336, IMG submission 204512) | Ammonia-oxidizing marine archaeal communities from Monterey Bay, California, United States - ASW #5 | ecosystem: Environmental > Aquatic > Marine > Intertidal zone | place: USA: California...
AGCAATACGGCCAGTGGTCGCGGCCGTCGGGGGAGTTGGTGTTGCCCGAAGTGCTGACGCCCATGCGCGGCGAGCGTCCGAACTCGCCTACCGCGAGCACCAGGGTTTCATCCAGCATGCCGCGCTGATCCATATCTTCGAGCAAAGCCGAGAGACCGGTGTCGAGCTTGGGGCAGTGCAACTCGCGCAGCGGCTTGAAGTTGGCCGTATGTGTATCCCAGGCGTCGATTTCTGGATTGCCGTTGGCTACCGCCGGCCAGTTCATCTGCACGAAGCGCGTGCCCGCCTCGATCAGACGCCGCGCCATCAGTACGCCTTGGCCGAACTTGTTGCGGCCGTAGCGCTCGCGAACCGCCGTTGGCTCCTTGGTGAGATCAAAGGCGTCACGCGCCTTGCCGGAGAGAACCAAATCGAACGCCTTGGCGTAGTATTCGTCGATGGCGTAGTTCTGGACCTGCTTCTCGAGGTCCGGCATCGAGCCGTTGACGCCCTTGAGCAACTCGAAGCGTTCCTTCAGCCGCCCTTCTCCGACATCTTTGCGGAGGCTCAGGTCGTCGAGCTTGATCGACTCGTTCGGGTTCTGATAAAGCCGGTAGGGGTCGTAGGCCTTGCCGAGGAAGCCAGCCGCGCCGCCCTTGCCGATGATGTTCGACTCCTGCAGGGGGCGAGGCATCTCGACGAACGGCAGCACCGGCTCGTCCGGCGGCAGCATCTTTGAGATATGGGACCCGGCGGTCGGAAAGTCGGCCGGCGAGGGCGGTTCGAGCTGTCCCGAGGGCGAGACGACGTTGGGCTCGTAGCCGGTGAGCATCTGGTAGATCGCCGCCGTGTGATTGAACAGGCCTTTGGGGGTGTAGCTCATCGAGCGGATGAGCTGGCACTTGTCCATCTGCTGGGCGAGCTTGGGCATTGTCTCGCTGAGCTGGATGCCCGACACGTTGGTGTCGATGGGCTTGAACTCACCGCGGATGTTCGACGGCGCATTCGGCTTGGGATCCCAGATATCGAGGTGGCTCGGGCCGCCTTGCAGGAAGATCACGATGACCTGCTTGGCCGCCCCGAAGGCGCCGCCCTTGCCTGCTCCGCGAGGCGCGGCGGCGTGGAGGGATTGGTGCTCCAAGAAGTGCGGCAGGCTGAGACCCAGCAGGCCCAGCGATCCGACACGCATGAATTCACGCCGCGTCGGGCCGTCGCAGTTCCGCCCTTTCATTCCGGGAATAACGAGCATGGTGATCCTCTGTTTGTAACTCCGGTTAGCGGTTGAACAGAAAGGCGTTGCTGTTGAGCAGCGCCCAGAGCAGATCTTGCGCGGCGGCGGCGCGGCTCTCGCCCTTGGCAAGATGCGTCGACGCCAGATCCATTTCGTTCGAGGTCGGCAGCCGCCCGAAGGTCGCCAGATAGAGCTCCTCGATCATTTCTTTGTCGCTTGCTCCGTCCAGAACGAGTTTCGATACTCGCCCTTCGGGGTCGGCGATCGCATCGGCCAGCGTCGGTCCATTGACGAGGTTCATCGCCTGCGGCAGGCTGATGTCGGTCTTGCGTTCGCACTCGCAGGCCGTCTCGCGCTGGGGGCGGCCGAACAGTTCGAGGAAGCCGTCCATTCCAGCGTGGGGATCGGGCGACTGAACGGGCGTGAAGTCCTCGGGCGAGTCTTCCATTGCGAAGTGCGAGGCGGTCGCCATCGCCACGCCGTCGGCGAGTTGCTCGGCGCTGAGCCGCCGCGGCGTGAAGTGCGAGAAGTTAATCGTATCCGCCTGGTTCCATTCGTTGACGACGTAGGAGGTCTGATAGACGCGCGAATTGACGATAGTGCGCATCAGATGGCGGAGGTCGAAGTCGTGGTCGGTGAAGTCTTGCGTCAGCGCTTGCAGCAGCTCGGGGTTGGACGGTGGATTCGAGGCGCGAATGTCGTCGACGGGATCGATGATGCCCTTGCCCATGAAGTAGCTGAAGACGCGATTCGATATCGCCATCGCGAAGAACGGGTTCTGCTTCGACGTCAACCAGTCGACCAACGCTTCGCGGCGGTCTCCCTCGCCTGCCGCCGGGGGCGCTCCCGCCGTGGCGACCAGGTACTTCGGCTCGACCACGCGACCGTCCTTGGGATACTTGACTTCGTTGTCGGCACGCTTGAGGTAAACAAGCTCCTCGCCGCTCTGGAAGCCCGGCCGCACGCCGACCGCCGCAAAGAAGGCCGACATCTCGTAGTACTGATCTTGCGTCCAACGCTCGAAGGGGTGATCGTGGCACTGCGCGCAGACCATGCGGACGCCCAGGAAGAGCTGCGTCGTGGTCTCCATCGCCTGCTTGGGGTCGCGGGCGACGCGGTAGAAGTTGGCCGCTGGGTTGGCGAACGAGCTGCCCTTGGCGGTCAATAGCTCGCGCACGAATTGGTCGTAGGGCTTGTTCTCGGCAAACGACTGCCGGAGCCACTCGCGGAATTCCCACATGCCCTTGTCGGACATGAACTTGCGATTGCTGCGCAGCAGGTCGCCCCATTTGAGCGTCCAATAGTCGACGTATTCGGGACTGCCGATCAGGCGATCGACGAGCTGCGAGCGCTTCTGATCCGAGGGCGTCGAGTCCGCCAGGAATGCTCGTACGGCCGCGGGCCTGGGAAGTTTGCCGGTCAAGTCCAAGTAGAGGCGCCGCACGAATTCGGCGTCGGTCGCCGCCGGCGACGGCTGGATCTTGACTCGCTTCAACTTGGCGTCAACGAACTTGTCGATGTAGTTATGTTGCGGAAGCGCGCTCCACTCGAAGCCTTCTTTGGGGTTGAGAACGGTGACGGGCGTTGTGGCGAACTTGCCTTCGTATCGAATCAGCAGCGTCGACTCGCCCTGACGGACGCCCGAGACAAGCGAGTCTTCGACCTTGACCGTCTCTGTGTTGCTGCTTGCCACGTGCGCTTCGCGGGTCACATCGCGGGTCGAGCCGTCGGCGTACTTGGCTACGATCAGGACCGACTGTTCGCGCCCCGGGCTGTACATCAGGATCTCTTCGGGCAGGACGGTCAGCTCGACGACCTTGTCCTTGCTCGGGTCGCCGTAGGGGACGCCCTCAGAGATCCATTGCAGGATGGAGTCGTAGTAGCGTGAGCCCAGCTCCAAGCGCAAGCCGCCGCCGTGGGCCACCTGCTGGGTCGGCTTCGCCAGCATCAAGCTCTTGGCCGGATCGACCCGGTTAAAGCGGCGTCCGGAGAGATCATAGAGCAGCGCTTTGTAGTCGTAGTCGGGGTCGTATCCGCGTAAGGAAAGTTTGAAACCGTTCTTTCCCTTGGCCGATCCGTGGCAGGCGCCCGCCGTACAGCCGACCTTGTTGATTACCGGCGAAACGTCGCGGAAAAAGCTCATGCCGGCGGCGGCGCTGCCCGGCGCGACTTTGATCGGCAGTTTAGCGGACAGACCCGCGGCGGAAACCATGACCGATCCGGAACCCGGCTCGACCGCTTCGACAAAGCCGTCGCTCGACATCTTTGCGATGCCCCCGGCGATCTCGAACTTCGCGGTGTGAGTGAGGTCGATTCTCTCGCCCGCCTCCGTAACGCCGACCACGAGGGCCTTGCGCTGGTCCCCAGGCCGCGAAAGCTCGAGGCTGGCCGGCAACAGCTCAATATGGGCGACCCTCGCCGGCGGCGCGGTCGGCTCGTCGGCTAGGCACACAGCGGCTGCCGCCAGCAGCAGCGCGAGCGCAGTCTTCTTCATCGAACGGCTCCCCTATCCGGACCTATTCTACACCCTCAAGGCGATCGGCCAGAGATAATCGTCGGCTGTTCGAAGCGCGGACGGATAGTGCAAGGGGACGGGGCATGCGGTCGTTGCGGTGCAGGATGACGGCCGGATGCGCCGACCGACTCCGGGGCGCCTGCGGAAGTGCAAGGACAATTAAGCTATGGGGCTCGACTATTGCGTAATATGAACCACGGCGCTCGCGACGCGAAGAAACGCCTCGATCAGAGCATCGGAGTCGTCTGCAAAGATGTATTCGCCCGATGGCTGCGTGGAGTCATAGTAGGCGCTGTCGGGGTCGTTGGCGATCGCTTCCATGAAAGGTCCGTCCACGCCCGGTCCGAGACCGATGGTGTAGATCAAGAAGCCCTCGTTGCGGGCTTGGTTCGCGATGTTGAGCGCCAGGTTCTCTCCGACCATGGTCACGGTGTCGTTGCTGCTGGCGGGAATCGGGGGGGAGGGCAATGCCGCGTTGAACGAGTGGTAGATCGAAAACACGTCGGTCTCGCCGAGAGGAGTCCAGGAGACGGGGACGTTGAGGATGAGGTTCTCCGCCTGCGGGTCCTCGCCTGTATAGGCGGCGCCGCCGGCTTGGAAGCAGTCGTCGATGGCGACCTGACCGTCTTGGTTGATCTTGAACGGTCCTTCTGGGCCGTTTCCTGTAAGCGTGCCCCACCTAGGGGTTGCCGGCTCGGCGCCGTTGGCGACGCACCATGGTCCGGCGCCCGGAGCACTGCGCACGGGGAACTGGTTGGTCAATGCCGTTAGGATCCCGTCGCTGAACAGCACCAGCACGTTCAACGAGTCGGCATCGGCGAGGTCGCGGACGTCGTCGTAACCCTGGTACAGGGCTGCGGCGATGTTCGTCCAGCCGCCGGGGCTATGACCTTCCACGATAGTCTGGATCTCCGATTTGAACGGTTTCGTGCCTTTCGGGTACTGAATCGTGTAATCGAGAAACGGATTCGTCGAGTAGAACACGGTTCCGAACCGGTCGTTCTGTTCGCTGAACTCGTTGACGAAGAGGGGTACTGCCGACTGCAAGGCGTCCCAAGGGGCTCCGCCGAAGTCGCCCATCGAGCCGGAGCGATCCAAGACCAGCATGACGTTCGAGTCCTGGCGAACGGCTGTGGCCGATACCGAGATCGGAAAGTCTGTCTTGCCGACGATCCGAAGAAAGAAAGTAGGCATCACAGCATGACCGCTTACCTGAACCCGAGTTCTGCCCGGAGAAGGCTGGTCGATCGTCGGCGGATCGAAGCCGCTGGAAATAGCCATCAAGAAATTGTCAGGAAAATTCGCATGGAAGATGCGGTCGACTACTCGGTCTACAGTGGCCTGCTGGGCCGCTAGCGTCGCTCCAGATACCAGCTCTCGCGTCGCGGCCATGGCCGAGGCGTCGACTGCCGTGACCAGGCGGGCGCGTACTGTGAAGATGTAGATCCAATCGACCATCGCCGCTCCCAACAAAAGCAGCAGCACCGATGCGATGGACAACAGGACCATGATCTGTCCGCTTCGCGGGTTCCTAATCATCTTCATGATGGGCTCCGATAGACTCAAATTCGAACTAGAAGAAACCTTGGTTGTACATTCGCTCAGGCGCGACGATGCCGGGGAACAAGAGGTCGGTCGGTTCGTGTATGACTTCAACGACGAATACGGTCTCTCCAGGGATCAGGCCTGACGCCAGCGTGGCGGGAACAGCGGCGACAGCTGCTGACTCGTTGAACGGATCGGTCACGGCGCCGGGGTCGTCGGGGTCGTTCGGGTCCCAAATCGTATCGGGCAGAGTGCCCAGGGCGCTTGCGTCGACGCACGAATTGCCAAGCAGCGTGCGGTGCATCATGACGGGCTGGCCCTCGTTTGCGAAGGTTCCGGGCGGGGTGTCCGGCGTGATCTGAACCTGAGTCAGATAGATCACGCTCTTCACGTCGGCATCGCAGGTTCCCTTGGCCGTGCTCAGTTGCATTGCCCCGGCGGCGTCAACCATTAGCCGTCGAGCCGGCCCGTTGATGTCGTCGAAATCGACGGCGCGGGCGTACATTTTGCCGGCGTGCCGAACTAGCTGAGTCGACGAGAGCTGGCGCTCCATGAGTAGACCAACGGCAAAGGAGCCGACAACGATCGCAACCATGAAGGGCAGCGCTAGCGCCAGCTCGACGATCGACTGACCGCCGGCGTCCCGTCCGAGAGCTCGTAAACCCTTCTTCGATTGCTTGCTTGTTGCGAACATGACTTCCTCTCCCATGACGGATCTAGAGCGGATTCCTGTTGGGAGCCACTCCCGGATACGGTTCTACTTTGTCCATCGCAATGGCCGAGAGGCTAATCACCCCGGCGGCATCTAATCCCAGAAGAGGACCCCCGATGATCGGCACGTCGTAGTTGTCAATGCGGATGGCGATGATGTTTCTCGCTGCGTTCGAAGTCGTAGCGCATTCATTAACGACCGTGAGGGGATCGTCGATGCAGTTGGGCGCGAAGTACTCGATCGTGACCAAGTCTTCGTTGCTGTCGTTGATTAGCCCGATGCTAAATCGCTTGATCTCGTCCTTGAGTACGGCATCCTGACCCGCGGCCCCTCCAGCGGGTCCGGTAATAGCCAAACGTACGGCAGCTTGCACGGACTGACTTAACGTGGACTTGACGAAGAGAATCCAGCCGAAGGTCATCGCTCCCATCAGCAGGGAAAGAAAGATAATGAATCCCAGCGCGAACTCAATCACGGTCTGCCCGGAGCGGCCCCCGCGTCGACAGGCTTGATTTTCGGGATCGCTCATGTGTTCTGCCGTCATACCTGGTCTCCGTATTGTCCTTAACATTGGGGAGCTTTCTAGTACCGACCCTACGCTGTCTTTGCCCCTAGGATCTATAGTACAGTGGGCACATTTCCAATAGTACTTTAGTACCATAATACCTTGGCGTATGTTAAGAAAAACAAAGGCTCAAGGTCATCGAAGCGCTCGTAACTCGTTCAAAAACCGAAAACCTTAGATACTCTCGGGACCTTGGTACTACTCCTCATTAGGGCCCTAGAAACGCTCCCAGGCCGAGGTGTGATAGACGGCCAAGAAACACGACTTCAGACGCGGCGACCCTGCGCTCGGGACTCGTTTCGCGTGTCGGGCCAGCGGCCCAGCGGGCGTCCGAAGCCGCTGATTTCTCGGCTCTCTTCCATGCCGTCGTCGCCGCTCATGTTTGCTCCTCTTGCTCGATGTCGCGTAGCTTGTTGAGAGCAGGAGGCCGCCGACATGCCCACTCCCAAGACGGCTGAAACCGCCGCGCTGCTCGCCAGCATTCGATTGTTTGCGGCGTTCTCGGAGGAGGAACTCCACGCGGCGGCTTCACTCGTTCGCCGCAAGAGCTTCGCCCCGGGCGAGTGTCTGTTCATCGAGGGAGAGCCCTGCGAATCAATGGTTCTAATCACCGAGGGGAGTGTGAGAATCTTTAAGTCATCCGCCTCGGGCCGGGAGATCCTACTTGCCCAGCAGAGGGCTCCGGCAAGCATCGCGGAAATTCCAGTTTTCGACGGCGGCCCATATCCGGCCTCCGCGACCGCGGTCGACCAAGTCTCCGCCTACCTGATCGCAAAGGACGACTTCCGGCTTCTATGCAGGGAGCACCCCGACTTGACCCTGAAACTCCTGGCGGTGGTTGGCGGTCGTCTTCGTGGTCTCGTTGCCGTTCTGCACCAGGTGACGTTCGGCGGAGTGCGGCAACGCCTGGCGCAGACTTTGCTCGATTTCGAGCACCAATCCGGCGGCTCTCCGTATCGAATGCCCGAGACTCACCAAGAGCTAGCTGGGCGTTTGGGCACGGTAAGAGAAGTGATATCGAGGAACCTCAGCCGATTCCAATCTCAAGGCTTCATTCGGATCGACAATCGCCAGGTTTGGATCGACGATCGGGCGGGCCTGCTCAATGAGGCCGACACCGAGATTCACTAATAGTCTTCACCTACCGCGTCACGGCCGACAGCCGCGCCTCAAGCTCCGCGGCCCGCACAAACAGAATACTGTTCTCTAGATGTATGTGACTGTGCAGGTCGACTTCCATCTCCTGAAGTTGCGCATACAGAGCTCGGAAGGTCGTGCAGGCGTCTTCAGGCGGACAGTAGTTGTCACTCAGGGAACGGAGACTCCGCAACGCGGCGGCCGCGTCGTCGTGCTCGTGCACCATCATGCGGATTGGATTGTTGACGGTTCCGCCGGGCGCCGGCGGCGGCGGGTCGCCGCGATCCGCGGCGTCTTCCAAGCGCACAATCGCGGGGAAGAGAATCAGCTCTTCCTTCTGCATGTGAGCCTCGAGCTCGGCCCGAAGTCTCGCGAAGACGCCGTGCAGTTGGGACAGCATCGCCCCATGGCTCTCGGCGTGGGCCTCAATCAGTTTCGAGAGCTTCCCGTCGACCGATGGGAGCGTCCTCTGCAGGTAGGTGTGATGCCGATCAACGATGTGGCGAATCAGATTCGTTAGCCGTTCAGTGGTCCAATCGACCGCGGTGCTTTCCGGAACCGTCGCGGCTAACTCAGCCTCGATCGTTTCGAGCGGCGTCCCGCTGTCGGCACACGCTTCCGCCAGCGTCCTATGGCCGCGGCAACAGTAGTCGATCTGATGCCTCTCGAACACCTGCGCGAGCGCCAGGTTCTCCGCGACGATCTGGCCTACCGTTCTGTCTTCGGTGGTAATCATGTTTCTCCTCCAGCGAATTCGACTGTGGCGACGCTGACTGACTCAAGGCTAGCCTTCGCGATGAGACCCCGTCTGTGACCGCGGTCACAGCGTGCGAGGTTCTCTGGCAGCTACCGTGCAGTAGAGACTCTCTAAGGGCAGAGAACCGCCGGTCCTTGTGGGGCATTGCTCCCAGGGGATGGCTGTGGCGTGTGATATACCCCAACTGAAGCGATTGAGCGCACAATGGAGCCTTCAACAGATCCGGTTCGCCGACCCGATCAGTGGGAAAAAGGGATTGAGAACTGGCGATCCCGGCTTGCCGTTTTCGTCGCCGGATACATTGTCTTCGAGACGCTGAGCGGACTCGCTATTCTCTTCGCGCCGTTTTCTGTCCCGTCTCAGGTGACGGTGCTCGTTCACACCGTGGTCGGGCTGGCTTTTTTGATTCCGTGCGGCTGGTATCTGATCCGTCATTGGCTAGAGTACTTTCGCAACCCGCTGAGCCACATCGTCGTGGTCGGCTACGTCGGGCTTGCCGCGCTCTTGCTTTGCCTCGTCTCGGGCGTCGTGCTCAGCGTTCAGGCGATCTGGTCGTTGCGGATCAGCTACGCCTGGGACGCCGTACACATCGCGACGACATTTGCCGTTCTCGTCTTCGCCGGTCTGCACATTGCCCCTCTGGCCTTCCGCGACCGCAAGATACCGGCGACGGTCTCGGACACGGCGGCGGGAGCATCGAGCGCTTGGGTCAAGGGAGCACTCGGCTGGACCGCCGCCTTCGCCCTTGTCATAGCTGTTGCGAGCTTTGCGTACTCGCCACCCGTCTTGCAGCAAGAACTTCCCGAGGACTACAGCTATGCCTACGGGGAAGACCGTCCCTTCGCGCCCAGCCTCGCTCGTACCGAGGGCATGCGACCGATGGACCCGCGCATCCTCTCCGGTTCGCAGACCTGCGGCAGCGCGGGTTGCCATGTCGAGATCGCTAAAGAATGGAGCGTCAGCGCTCACCGCTGGGCCGCCATGGATGCGGGTTTCCAGAAGATCCAGATCAACATGGCGGAGCAAAACGGGCCGGAATCGACGCGCTACTGCGGCGGCTGCCACGACCCGATTTCTCTGTTCTCCGGAACTAAGAATCTGTTTCGCGACACGAGTAAGCTCACCGGCTTGCAGGGTTACCAGGAAGGAATCTCGTGTCTCGCCTGTCACGCGATTCGGCAGGTCGACGTCAAGGGCAACGCCGACTACGTTGTGTCCAGCCCCCAGCGGTACATGTTTGAGCTCGATGCGCCGGATAACCCCAACGAATCCAGGCGCTTCATCCGCGACTTCTTGATCCGTGCCTACCCTGGGCAGCACATGGCCGATCTGAGCAAGACGCTCTTCAAAGCGCCGGAGTATTGCGCCGCCTGCCACAAGCAGTTCATCGACAAGGAGATCAACCGTGTCGGTTGGGTGCAGCTGCAGAATCAGTACGACAACTGGAAACAGAGCCGTTGGAACCACCCCGGCGACGCCTCGAAGACGATTGAGTGCCGCGAGTGCCACATGCCGCTCAATCCTTCGAACGACCCCGCCTCTGGAGACTTTTCCGACTACAATCGGTCCGCCGATGACGGCAAGCATCGCAGCCACCGCTTCCTGGCGAGCAATCAGTTGATGCCGGCCGTGCTGAAGCTGGAAGGAGCGGAGGAGCAAATTGCGCTGACGGAAAAGTGGTTGCGCGGCGAATACGAGATTCCCGAAATCGCCGACAAGTGGAGCAAAGGACCGATCGTCGCCCTGGAAATGCTCACTCCCGATTCGGTTCGCCCGGGCGAAGACACCGAGCTGAAGCTGGTCATCACCTCCAACAAGGTGGGCCACGACTTTCCAACCGGACCGCTGGACATCATTCAAGCCTGGGTGGAGCTGATCGTCGTCGACGACCAGGGCCGGGAGATCCTCGCCAGCGGCCGCGTAGACGAAAAGGGCTTTATTGAAGCTGGGAGCTTCATGCTCAAGGCCGAGCCCGTCGACCAGTCCGGCAATCTGATCGACCGTCACAACCTTTGGGAGATGGTCGGAGTGCGCCATCGCCGGGCGCTGTTTCCAGGCTTCTCCGACACGGTGGACTTCAGCTTCTTCTGTCCGGAGGCGGCGCGGCCGGACGCCCGTAAGCAGCGAACAGAAGACGTCGCCTACAGCATCGGAGCCCCAAATCGAGAGGATGGCTGGATCGAGATCCGAGCCCGGTTGCGCTATCGCAAGATCAGCCAGTACTTGCTCAACTTCCTATTCACTGCCGAAAGCGGGCTGACGTCCCCGATCACCGATTTGGCTTCGGAGAGTGTTCGCATCCCGATTCAGTCGTCGGCTCCCAGGCCGGGCGGATGATGCGGAGCAAACCTCGATCGGTTCGCAAGCGGCTGATCGGCCGCTACGTCGTCATCAGTCTCGTACTGGTCGCGGCGGCGACGGCGGGCGCGTTCCTGTTGCTTCGCCGTCCAGCGGAAAAATACGAGCCCGGTTCGAACCTTGCCGGCATCACACGAGAGCTTCAGCGCAATCTCCCGGAGGACTACCCGCGGGTACGCTTCGTCGATGTGACTGAACAAGCCGGCATCGACTTCCGTCATTTCGACGCTAAGCGCTCCACGCAGCTTCCTGAAGACATGGGCTCCGGAGCGGCCTGGGGCGACTATGACGGAGACGGCTTCTCCGACCTCTACATTTCCGATATCGCCGTGCCGCTGACCGCCTCCCGTGAGGAACTCGCCGGCGCAACGGGGGGCAACAGACTGTACCGCAATAACGGGGATGGCACTTTCAACGACGTCACCGAAACGGCCGGGGTTGGGTTTAAGGGGCAGGGCATGGCCGCCGCCTGGGCCGACTTTGACAACGACGGACGCCTCGACTTGGTTGTGACCGCCTACGGACGCCTCATCCTCTACCGCAATCTCGGCGACGGGAGCTTCGCGGATGTCTCGACCCGGTCGGGGCTCGCACGCCATGAGGGGTTCTGGGCGGGGGTGTCGTGGGCTGACTACGACCGCGACGGCGACGCCGATCTCTACGTTTGCGGCTACGTGCTCTACGACTTCCGACCTGAGTACGCGGGAAAGGCCTCGAAGCAATACGCGCAGCTCATTCCTTACACCCTGAATCCAGCTTCCTACAAACCCCAGCGCAACCTCCTTTTTCGCAACAACGGCGATGGGACATTCAGCGAGTCCGCCGAACAGGCAGGCGTCGACAACCCGAGTGGACGGAGTTTAGCGGCGGCCTGGAGCGACTTCGATCTAGACGGGTTGCCCGATCTCTATGTGGCCAACGACGTTTCCGACAACGCCTTGTACCGCAACCTCGGCGACGGAACCTTCGAGGACATCTCGCATCCAGCTTGGGCGGCGGACCATCGCGGCGCGATGGGGTTGGCGGTGGGCGATTGGGACAGCGACGGCGATAGCGACATCTTCGTCACCCACTGGCTCGCCCAAGAGAACGGATTCTACTGGAACATGCTGCGCAGTAATCTTTCCGACAATCTTCCCGACGAGGAGGCCGGAACGTTGAAATTCACCGACATCGCCGACATGCTTGGCCTCGGCCAGCTTTCGCTCAACGACATCGGTTGGGGGACGGCGTTCTTCGACTACGACAACGACGGGCGGCTGGATCTGTTTACCGCCAACGGAAGCACATTTCAGCGTGAAGAGGATCCGGATCGCCTAGTTCCGATGCAGAATCGGCTTTACTGGCAGCAGAGCCCCGAAGACGGTTTCTTTGACGTCAGCGCGGTCTCCGGCGAAGTCTTTTCTCGATCTCGCGTCTCTCGCGGCGCCGCCTTCGCGGACTACGACAACGACGGCTGCGTCGACATCTTTCTCGTCAATCATCAGGACCGGCCGGCGTTGCTCAAGAACGTATGCCCCGACGCAAACGGTTGGCTCACGATCCGAGCCGAATCAGCGAGTGGCGGGCGTACCGGTCTAGGGGTGGTCGTGGAGATCGAGACAGCCGACGGCAAGCAGCGGCGAGAGATCGGCGCCCAGCCCTCCTACCTTTCTCAACACGCAATCGAGGCGCACTTCGGCGTCGGTCCGGCCAAGACCGTCGACCGCGTTCGCGTCGTTTTCCCAAGCGGAGCGGAACGCACGCTAGACGACGTGCCGGTGAACCAGGTTCTTGTCGTAGCGGAGTAGATGGTCGTGCTGAAGCCGATTCCAATCGTAATCCTCACAACCGTCGTCCTGCTTGGGATGACGTGCCGCGGCGGCGAGGACTCGTCGCAGCCCGTTGAAACCGTAAGCGAGGATACTGGAAAGCAGCGCATCCAAGATTTTTGGTCGCTCAATCGCGAAGCAAACCGCTTGCGGCTTGCCGGCGACTACGAGACCGCGGCCGAGACTTTCCGCCGCTGTCTTGAGATCAACGCCGAGCATGAGGACTCGCTCTACTACCTCGGTGCAAGTCTTGAGGGTTTGGGCGACTACAGCGAGGCGGCCTCGGCATATCGGCGCATGATCGCGCTCAACCCGAGGAGCAACCGCGCAACTTCCCAACTGGCGCACATCCTGGCAACCCCGGCTCCGGGAGCGGCGCAAAATCTCGCAGAAGCGCAAGAGCTCCTCGCGAGCAGCATTGAGCTCAACCGCGAGCATTCCGGGCCTTACCTGCGCCTCGGCGAGCTGTTCCTCGACGCGGGCCGCCCCGAGGAGGCGCTCGGAGCTTTTGAGACCGCCGCAAGCTTCGGCTCGGCGGAGGGAATTTTTTTGACCGGCTATGCCCAGTTGCTGCTTGGGAGAACCGCCACGGCGAAAGAGCTCTTTCAGAAGGTCCTCGAGGCGGAAGAGCATGAACGGAAACTCGCCGCGCGCGGCGGCAAACAGGAAGGAGACACAGGTGCGAATGCTCCCCTGAGCCCGCTCCAGTTCGCGGCTTTACGATCGCGGCTATTTCTGGGGAGCATCGAAGAACAAGCGCCGGGGCCATGGGACGATCACGCGAAACGAGCCAGCCTGGCACCGGACGGCGGACGGGCTTCGTGGACCGACTTCGACCTCGACGGCGACATGGACGCGGTCGTCGTCGGACCCGGCCCTGTGCGGCTCTATCGCAATGAGCCCGGCCGATTTGTAGACATAGCTTCCGCTGCCGGCGTCGAGGCCGGGACAGGTTTCTGGGATTCCTGTTGGGGCGACTATGATTCGGACGGCGACCCCGACCTCTATCTCGTTGCCTCCGGCCACAGCGGGCAGGGAAGCAACAGCCTTTTCGAGAACCGAGGGGATGGATTGTTTCGAGAGTCGGCCTCGGCCTCGGCTTCTAGCCTATCGTCCGCCCGGTCCACGGCGCGGGCCGCATTCGCGGATTTCGACGGCGACGGGCGACCCGAGCTGATCGAAGCTGGAAGCGCCGACGAGAAGTTCGGGGCGCTTCGGCTGTTTCGCTATCAAGGTGAGGGCTGGGAGGATCTCTCCACCGAGTGGGGGCTCGAAGCGCCCGGCACATTGGTTGACTTTGCGCTAGCAGACTATGACTCCGACGGATTCTTGGATGTCTATGCGGCGTTGTGGAACAAGCCCCCCGTGCTGTACCGAAACGAGGGCGAGGGCCGCTTCAAGAACGTGACCGAGGCCGCCGGACTAAGCGGCTTTCGCGAACAGGGTTTCAGCGCAGCCTTCTTCGACTTCGACCGCGACGGTGCTCCGGATCTGATCCACACGCGACACGCTCCTTTCGCGCAGGTCGCAACGTTTCTTGAGGAGCCAAGCGTCCCGGCGACAGAGAGCGCTCCACACCTATTTCGCAACGTCGGTAACGGCCAGTTTGAACAAGTCTCCCTAGAGGGCGACTTCGCCGCCCTAGCCCGTCCCCAAGGAACGATGCAGGTTACTCCCGCCGATGTGGACGGCGACGGTTGGCCGGATCTTGTCTTCGCCAACGGCGGGCTCGGAGGAGATCGGGTCGAACCCAGCGTGTTTCTCCGAAACCGCGAGGGAAGAGGTTTCGAGAGTTTGGGGCACAGCGCACTCGCCAACTCGCAAGGCGCTTCCGTGGTTGACGCCGACGGAGACGGCCAAGCCGAGATCTACCTGGGCGGAAATCCAGTCTTCCGAGACAGCCCGTTCGCGGGAGGGCTGTTGCTGCATCGCCGGACTGGGGGAGAGCAGTGACTCCGGTCACTGTATTCGACGGCGGCCGACCGTTAAGTTTGGATTTGGAAAGAGGATCTCGATGCTGATCGTCGTAGGAGCCCATAGCCGCAAAGTAGGCAAGACCTCAATCGTCTGCGGGCTCATTCGCTCGCTGCCGCACGTGGACTGGACCGCGCTGAAGATCTCGGCCAACCGCGAGGGAGCTTCGCACCGGCACGCATACCGATTCGATCAAGAAAGAGCTCCCGGCAGCCATTGCGACACGGCCCGCTACCTTCAGGCCGGCGCCCAGCGCTCCCACTGGCTGCGCGCCTCCGAGGCGCAGCTTCCGGCGGCGATGCCGGTCGTCCAGGGCATCCTCGACCAGAGCCGCAACGTCGTGATCGAGTCCAACCGCATCTTGGAGTACGTCGACCCGGATGCTTACTTGCTTGCTCTGGACTATTCCATCGCTGACTTCAAGCAATCGGCGCGTCGCTTCTTCGCTCAAGCCGACGCCTACGTTCTCGTTGACCGCGGCATCGAAGCGCCCCCCTGGGGGGATCTGCCGCTCGAACTCCTCGACTGGCGTCCTGTGTTTCCGGTCCGGCGCCCATCGTTCGTGAATCCGCGGATCGCGGCTTTCGCGGATCACACATTGAGCGCGGCGCCGATTGCACGCGCCTACCTTCGACCGCCCGTTCCACGGGTTGAACCTGCTCAGCGATCCGGCGTTTTACAAGACGCCGCTCGTGTCGGCAGTTTACATCTTGAGTAGGCGTAGGGCGCAACCTCCGACGATCGCTCGGATACGCCTATAATCTCTGTCTAGCAGCAGGCTTCCGCGCGCCCCTCTTGACGCCGCGGAGACGTCCAAGCAGAGGGCCGACTATGAATCGACGACTTTTTCTTGCAATCAGCGCCGCGGCGGGAATCAGCGCGTGCAGTCAAGATCAATCGGCCGCCGACTCAGCTCCGACGACGGCGTCCGGCCGCATGAAGCTTGCCATGTCGGTGCGCGTCGCCGAGAGTTTTAGCAACAAGAAGGTGTCGTCGATGACGATCGATGAGCTGATCGACGTCGCCAAGCGGAACGGCTACCTCGCTCTCTGCATGCGTGCCTCCACGGCAGGCATTCAGTCGCCAAAGGAAACGGTCGCCGAATACGCCCAGCAGATTCGCGAGGCCGGGCTGGCCGTTTCGATGGTTACCGGCGACTTCGCGATCCCGAGGAACAACGACGAGGGTCCGCAATGCTTGCGGAACATCACGCCCTATCTCGACCTAGCGGAAGCCTTCGGTTCCGACCTGCTGCGTGTTTGCATGAAAAAGGACGAAGACATTGCATGGGCCCAGACCGCCTGCGACGAGGCCAAGGAACGCAACATGCGACTCGCCCACCAAGCGCACGACGCGAGCATGTTTGAGACCGTCGACGGTTCGGTCGAGGTCCTCAACAGAATCGATCGCGAGAACTTCGGCCTCATCTACGAGCCGGCCAACTGGATGATTGCCGACGAGCCCTACGGTCCCGAAGCAATCCGAAAAGTACGGCCTTGGATCTTCAACGTCTATGTGCAGAATCACCGGCTAAACCCCGACGCGGAGACTGCGGTCAACACCTGGAAGCGAGGCCCCGTCAACGTCGATCACATCGGCCTGTGGGAGCAGGGCGGCGTGGACTTCGCGAGCGCTTTCGCGGGCTTAAAGGAGACCGACTACGAAGGCTACGTTACGGTGCACCAGGCCTTTGAAGGCGTAATGACGGTGGACGACGCGGTCGGCGAGAGTGCTGCGTACTTGTATAGCCTAATAGGGTAACGAGGAAGCCATGACCCGCCGAACGTTTCTAACCGCATCGACCGTCGCACCCGCGATGGCCGCCGCCGTTGGCCGCAAGGTCCGGACGGGCGTCCTTGGCGTTCAGCACGGCCATCTCAAGGGCAAGCTGCGAGCGATGCTCGATAGTCCCAAGTACGAGGTTGTCGCCTTCTGCGAGCCGGACCTGGCCACCCGCGAGGACTTCATCAAAAGCTGGCCCGGCGGCGACTCGCTGAATTGGATCTCGATGGACGCTCTGCTAGGCGACCCAACCATCGACCTCATCGTTTTCGAAGGCGAGGTTCGCGACGCCATCCCTTGGGGCGCGAAAATCATCGAAGCCGAAAAGCACCTCCATCTAGAGAAGCCGCCGACCAACAAGCTTGAGCCGTTTCGCGAATTGGTTGAGTTCGCTAGGAGCCGCGGCAAGAAGATCCAACTAGGTTACATGTGGCGTTTCCACCAAGGGGTCCAGGCCGCTCTCGACGCCTACCGCCAAGGCTGGCTCGGAGAGGTGTTCATGATCCGCGCCACGATCAACTCCGACCGCGACCAGGCCCAGCGCGACGTCGAGGCTCGCTACCCCGGCGGATCGATGTTTGAGTTGGGCGGCCATGTCGTGGACCGCGTCGTCGCCTTCCTCGGCAAGCCGAATAAGGTCAACCGCTGGCTGCGCCACGACACCAGTACGAAAGACTTGCTCAAGGACAACACGCTGGTGGTGCTCGAGTATGACCATGCGCTGGCCGTTCTGGTGAGCTCGGCCAAGATGGGCGGCAGCGGCGGGCACCGATCGTTCGAGGTGATCGGCACGGACGGCACCTTCTTCATCCAACCGATGGAGCCCAAGCCCACGATGAAGGTCTTCATGCGCGAGGCGCACCCGCCCTACAATGCGGGCTGGCAGCAGATCGAGCTGCCCGCGCAGCCGCGATATCTGGCCGACATGGAGGAGCTGGCGTCAGCCATTCTGGAGGGTCGCCCCCTAAAAGACTCCTACGACCACGAGCTGGCGCTTCAAGAGACTCTACTGCGGGCCTCGGGCGAGATCGACTGATGAGACGAGGTTATTGAAATGTCCAAACAGCACACGCGATTGACCCGGAGAGCGTTGCTTTCGGCGGCAAGCGCGACGCCGCTGCTCTCGGCGCAAGCGAACCAAGCGAGCTCGACCGCCGCAAACTCAGCCGTCTCGGTAGCCCTGGTCGGATGCGGCGGCCGAGGCCGCAACCTGATGCGAAACCTCGTCAGCCACACCGGCGCCCGCCTTAGCGCTGTTTGTGATCTTCGCCCGGAGCGGATGGACCAGGCCCGTGCCGAAGCGGAAGAGCGTGACGCCAAGCCGGCCCTCGACCCCTCCATGGAAAGCGTCCTCGCCTCCGACGTCGACGCCGTCGTCATCGCGACGCCGGTCTACCTGCACGCCGACCATCTGGAGGCCGCGATCCAGGCAGGCAAGCACGTCTATATTGAAAAGCCCGCGATGCCCGACGTCGCCGGCTGCAAGCGGATGATGCGGCTGGCCGACTCGGCCGACCGCAGGCTCAATCTCAGCATCGGCTTTCAACGCCGCTACGGTCAGGTCTATCAGAAAGCCAAGGCTGTGCTCGACTCGGGCGCCATCGGCGACATCCGTCTCGTTCACTTGCACTTCATCAAGGGCTCCTCCCACAACACCGCGCCCCAAGTCCCCGAGCCGAAGACCGCTGACGAAAAGATGCGGGGTTGGCATGTTTGGAGCGAGCTCTCCGGCGACCTGATCGTCGAAAACAACGTGCATCTTATCGACGTGATGAACTGGTATGTCGGGGCGCGCCCTGAGAGCGCAATCGGCGCGGGCGGGCGGTCGCAACGAAAGATTGGAGACATGCGCGACCACGGCAATGTCTCGTTCCTCTTCGATGACGGCGCACAGGGCGCGTTGATCGGGTCGACTGTAGCGCCGACCACCTACCGTGATGTCAACGAACGCTATTACGGGGATCACGGAGTCATCGAAACTGCTTCGGAATACTGGAAGCACTACCGCGGCCGGAATGATGTCTTCGAAGAAACGTCCCCTCGCAATGTGACGATCGACTCGGTCGACGCATTCGTCAAGCGGATCGCTGAAGACAAGCCGGAGAACACGATCGTTCGCGGGGCCGAAAGCACCCTCACTGCGATCCTAGGACGGATGGCGATGGACGCCCGGCGTGAGGTCACCTGGGATGAGATGATGCAGTCCGGTTGAGCCACTCGAAGCAAACCCAACCATGCACCTGAAAACACTCGCAGCCGCATCTCTGCTGTTCTTCTCTATGGCCGGGCCGCTCGCCGCGCTCGACCTGACCCAAGCCGTGGTTGTGACGCCTGCTTCTCTTGAAGGGGTCGAGCAGAAAGCCGTCGAGTCGCTGGTCGAGGAAGTCGAGAAGCGTACCGCCGTTCGGATCAGCGTTCAACAGTCTTGGCCGCCGGACGGACGACCCGCCATAGCCCTGGGCCCGCTTGCGAAGATCGGCGAATTCGGCGGCGCTTTCGCCGGCGATATCTCCGCGGCCGACAAACCAGGCCCCGAAGGGTATGTGATCCATACCGCCGACAATGCCGTCGTCATCGGCGGCGCCGACCCGCGCGGGGTGCTCTTCGGAGTCGGCCATCTGCTGCGCAAGATGGAATTGCAGACGGCAAGCATTCTCCTGCCGAAGCCGCTGAACATCTCGAGCGCGCCGAAGATCGGCTTGCGAGGACATCAGCTCGGCTTTCGGCCCAAGACCAACTCCTACGACGCTTGGACCGTCGAACACTGGGAGCAATACATCCGTGAGTTGGCGCTCTTCGGCTCGAACGCGATCGAGTTGATCCCGCCGCGTTCGGACGACGACGCCGACAGTCCGCACTTCCCGCTTCCGCAGATCGACATGATGGCCGAGCAGTCCCGTATCGGCGACGAATACGGCCAGGACATCTGGATCTGGTATCCAGCGCTCGACAAGAACTACGGCGATCCGCAGGACATCGCCTTTGCGCTCAAGGAGTGGGAAGTCGTCTACAATCGCCTGCCGCGCATTGACTACTTGTTCGTGCCCGGAGGCGACCCAGGTCACACCCGGCCGGTTCACATGTTCAACCTGCTCGAGCAGCAGACCGCGCTGCTCAGGAAGTATCACCCGTACGCGGAAATGTGGATGTCGCCGCAGAGCTTCGACGCCGAGTGGATGGAAGAGTTCTTCGGCCTAGTGGAGGAGGAACCTGAGTGGCTCGGAGGCATCGTCTTTGGACCGCAACAGCGCATAAGTCTACCGGAGCTTCGCCGCCGAGTTCCCAAGAAGTATCCGATCCGGCGCTATCCCGACATTACCCACAGTCGCCATAGCCAGTACCCCGTGCCTGACTGGGATCTCGCCTACGCGATCACTGAAGCGCGCGAGGTCATTAACCCGCGCCCTATCGACCAGGCCCGCATCTTTCGTTTGCTCAACGAATACTCCGTGGGCTTCTTGACCTATTCCGAAGGCAACCATGACGACGTGAATAAGTTTGTCTGGAGCGGCCTCGGCTGGGATCCAGACCAGAACGTTGTCGACATCTTGCGCGACTACTCGCGCCTCTACATCGGCCCCAACTACGCCGATTCGTGGGCGCAGGGGATGCTCAATCTCGAACAAAACTGGCGCGGACCGCTGGCGCAGAACGGCGGCGTCTACACCACGCTGGCTCAATTTCAATCGATGGAGAGGACGGCGTCGCCACAGCTCAAGCTGAACTGGCGATTCCAACACGGGCTCTACCGCGCCTATTACGACGCCTACAACCGCAGCCGACTTATCTACGAGACAGCTCTCGAAGACGAGGCTATGAGCCGCTTGCGCCGCGCCGGGTTGGTTGGTCCGCGGCTGGCGCTCGATCAGGCGCAAGCGGCGCTCGATCGAGCGCTCACGCATCCGGTCTCGCAGGACTGGCGCGCCCGCATCTTTGAGCTGGCGGAAGCTCTGTATCAGAGCACTCGGGCGCAACTCAGCGTGCCGCGTTATCAGGCCATAAGCGTTGGCCGCGGGGCGAATCTCGACACGGTCGACATGCCGCTCAACGATCGTATCTGGCTCACGAGCCAGTTCAAGACCATCCGCGATCTCGCTGACGACAAAGAAAAGATCAACGCCATCGACGCTCTCATCAACCGCACCAACCCTGGCCCGGGCGGCTTCTACGACGATCTCGGCAACCTCACGCGCCAACCGCACTTGCTGCGCGGCAAGGGGTACGAGAACGACCCGGCCCATCTCCAATCTTCACTCGTAGGCTTCGCCGTACGCCAAGAACCGGCTGACATGCCGATCGCCTGGTGGCGGCACGCGGAAGCGCTCAACGAATCGCCGTTGCAGATGCGATACGACGACCTCGACCCTGAGGCGACCTACAAGCTACGCGTCGTCTATGCCGGAGACAGCCCCCGAGTCAAGATCGAGCTCAAGGCGAACGAGACCCAGGTCCACGGCCTTATCAGTCGCCCGATTCCGTTTAAGCCGATGGAGTTCGACATTCCGAAAACCGCCACCGCCGACGGCAGCCTCACGTTAATCTGGCTCGGCGAGCCCGGCCGCGGCGGCAACGGTCGAGGCACTCAGGTGGCCGAAGTCTGGTTGATGAAGAAATAGCCCGGATCGAGCCGCGATGTCGCCGCCCCTATCGAGTCGACGCGAGTTTCTCCGCGCAAGCCTTGCGCTCGCGGCGGCGTCGCCGGCTCCGGCTCAGCTTGAGAAGCGCCAGCCCAATATCGTGCTGTTCCTGGTCGACGACTTGGGATGGATGGATCTGGGCTGTCAGGGCAGTTCCTTCTACGAGACGCCAAGGACGGACCAACTAGCGCAACAGGGCATGCGCTTCACCAACGCCTACTCGGCGTGTCCCGTCTGCTCGCCGAGCCGCGCCGCGCTGATGACGGGCAAGTATCCGGGCTCGGTCGGCTTCACCGGGCACATCACGGCCATCCTGCGACATCGCTACAAGAAGCATGGCCGCGTCATTCCGCCGGACGACTATATGTTCCTGCGTGAGCGGGAGACGACGTTAGCCGAAGCGCTCCAGCCCGCCGGATACGTTTCCGCGAGCATGGGTAAGTGGCATCTCGGCTCGGAACAGTATTGGCCCGAGAAGCAGGGCTTCGACTTGAATGTAGCGGGGTACGACCACGGCAGTCCGCCTTCTCACTTCTACCCGTACACAAAGCCTGGCCAAGAGTGGAACTCCCGGGTTCCGACGCTCGACGGCGGTGAACCCGGAGAGTACTTGACCGACCGCCTGACGGACGAGGCCGTCCGATTCATCGAAGATCAACACGACACGCCGTTCTTCCTCTACCTGACGCACTATGCCGTTCACACTCCCCTCGAGGCGCCCGCGGATCTCGTTCACAAGTACGAACGAAAGCTCGAAAACGACGATTCGCAGTTCAGCGCTGTCTACGCAGCGATGATCGAGAAAGTCGATGAGAGCCTTGGCTGCGTTCTCGATACGCTTGAGCGCCTCGATGTACGGGACGACACGATCGTGATCTTCACGTCCGACAACGGCGGGACTCAAGCCGCGACCAGGAACACGCCCCTTCGCGAAGGTAAAGGATATTTGTACGAGGGAGGTATCCGAGTACCGCTCATTGCGTCGTGGCCGGGACGCATTGAGCCGGGCTCAGAGTGCGACGTGGCGGTCAACGGCGCCGACCTGTACCCCACGATTACCGAGATCGCAGGCGGGCGGGCGCGGCCCGGTCAGACCGACGGTCGCAGCCTATGGCCGCTGCTGGAGGGCGGCGACGAGGCGGAACCTCGCGACCTCTATTGGTATTACCCTCACTACAGCCCGCAAGCGAAGGAGCCTAGCGCTGCAATCCGCTCAGGACGCCACAAGCTGATCGAGCACTACGATCCGCCAAGCATCGAGCTCTATGATCTCGAATCCGACATCGGCGAGCAGCGGAACCTTGCAGACGATCAGCCGATCCGCGCCGCTGAGCTTCACGAGCGGTTGCGGCGCTGGATCAGCGACACCGTGCCGATCCGCCATCGAATCAATCCGAGCTACGACCCGGCGTTAGCGGAGAATGAGAACCCTGAGTGATGGCTGCCGTCAGCCGCCCTACTCGCCGTCGAGAGAGAACGTGATCAGGACGTCTCCGACAGCAAGTGAAACGTGCTGCTTGCCCCTGCTCAGAAAGCTGATCGGGCTGGCGTAAACACGATCGTTGCCGAGGAAGCGCCACAGGGCTTTGCCCGTCTGGGCGTCCAAGGCAAACACGTTGCCCTCTAGAGTCCCCCCGAAGACGAGATTCCCGGCAGTGGCCATCACACCGCCCCAAGGTGAAGAAACCACCAAGTGTTCCCACTTAATGTCGCCGGAGCCCGGCTCGATACCGATCACTTTTCCCCAGCTTTCCTCCGGAGCGAACCGCGGCGGCCTTGACCGGCGGTACGCCCTTCTCCTGGTCTGCCGTTCATCTACTTCGCCGTCGGGTTCCGTGGTGGGGAGGCGCGGAGGTCCTCCCTTTGTGTAAACTCGTCGCTCTTCCCGGGCGAAGACGTAGAGCAACTTCGTGATGGGGCTATAGCTGTGCGACATCCAGTTGGCAGCGCCGTCAACGCCAGGCCAAATGTGAGTGATCCCTTCGTCGGTCGGCTCATGGCCGGGGATCTCGATCGGACGGCCCTTTTCGTCGATTCCCTTGGCCCAGTTCTGCTTCACGAACGCCTTGGCCAGAAGAAACTCACCGTCATCGCGGTCGAGCACGTAATAGAACCCGTTCCGGTTAGGCCAAAGCATCAGCTTTCGCGGTTGTCCACCGAACTCCGCATCCAGCAGGATTGGTATCTGAGTGGAGTCCCAGTCGTGCAGGTCGTGAGGAGTGAACTGGAAGTGCCACTTTAGTTGTCCCGTGTCGGCATCGAGCGCAATCACCGAGCATGAGTACAGATTATCGCCGGCGCGATAATCGCCGTTGTAACCTGGCCAGGGGTTACTCGTCCCCCAGTAGACTAAGTTCAACTCTGGGTCATAAGATCCGTTGTTCCATGTGGAGGCGCCGCCAGTCTTCCAGGAGTCGCCTGCCCACGTTCCGAAACTCGGATCGCCCGGCTGAGGGATCGTGTGGAAACGCCACAGCCGTTCGCCCGTCGAGGTGTCGTAGGCATCGAGAAACCCGCTGACTCCCTTTTCGCCGCCCGCCATGCCCACAATCAGCTTGTCCCCGACGATGAGCGGCGCGCCTGGCGACGCATAGCCACCAGCCTCGGTGTAGTCGAATATCTTGGTCTTCCACAACTCGCGCCCTGACTTCGCGTTCACGGCGATCACATGCATGTCGAGCGTGTTCATGAACAGCGTCTCGCCCAGGATCGCTAGCCCTCGGTTGACACGGCCGCAGCAGTTGAACGTCGCAGGCGGATTCCGATGGCTGTACGTCCACAGCGTACGTCCCGTTTCGGCATCCAGCGCGTAGATGTCGTTCTCGGGTCGAGTGAGATACATGATGCCGTCGACCACCAACGGCGTCGTCTCGAACTTCTCCTGATGGCGACCCTGAAACAGCCACTTGACCTTCAGCCTTTTCACGTTTTCCGTGTTGATCTGATCCAGAGGGCTGAACCGCCAACCGTCGTAGGTTCGTGAATACATCAGCCAGTTACCTGGCTCTTTGTCGGCATTCAGCAATCGCTCCGAGGTAATAGGCAGCCCTTGCCCATTCAAGGAAATCGTCGCAAAGGCCGCCGCGGCCAGAGCCGCCCCCCCAAACGTCGAGGTTCTCATCGCCCTCATTGCGTCCCCTTCAAAGAAGCCAAGTAGGCCGTCAAGTCCTCGATTTGCTTCTCGCTTAGAATCGATTCGTACGCGGGCATCAGCGATGGATTGTCTCGTCGGACTTGCTTGAGCTCGTGCTTGAGAAACGACCTCGGGTTGCCGTCAGTGTCCCGGATCTGGATCGAGTAGTCGTCTTCATTCAGTTGGATTCCCGCCGCGGTTTGCCCGTCAACCGTCAGCAATCGAGTTCCCCGGTAGTTCGTCGGCAGATCGGCCTCGGGTTTCACGATAGACTCTTCCAGGAACGACAGGCCGCGCCGCCGACCCACATCGCCCAGGTCCGGCCCTAGGATTCCACCCTTGCCGTTGATGATATGGCAGGAAGCGCAACCCGTCTTTTCATATACCGCCTTGCCCGCCGTCGGATCGCCGGGGGCGTTCTCGGGCGGCGCCAAGCCGAGCCGCTTCACGAAAGCCACGATTCGCCATAAGTTGTCGTCTTCCACTCGCGGAGGGCCCATCTCGGATCCCGGAATTCCGTTGCGAATCGTATGGAACAGCTCGGCGTCGGAGCCTCCGAAACGATACAGCCCGGTGGTCAGGTCTGCGCCGCGGCCACCCTCGCCAAACGCCCCGTGGCAAAACGAGCAGTGCGTCTGGAAGAGATCATCTCCCTCTTGGATGTCCTCCCGGGAGTCGAAAGGATTCCTTTGCGGCGTCGATGCCGAGGCGGCCCCGGTCGCGGTCGTCCTCCGCGACAGGTCCGCAGGAGATTCGTGCCCCTCCGGCTTAGGCTGTGCTTGGCCCCACAGCGTTGACGCAAGCGCCGCGCAGCAGACAATTTTCAGCAGAGTCCTCACGAGTCACCTTGGTCGACGAACCTATCGAACCGCTAGCAAATATAGCAGGCTTTTGTCAGCAGCGATCGAGCGATTCCATGGCTCCCTCATACTACGCTTCGACGCCTGTAACTACCGCCTGTTCCCTGCGGACGATCCGGGTTTTCGAGCTGCGAACAGGTGTATTCTGTTGTCTGAGGACTCTTGTCGCTTTCGTACCGTTCGTTCGCTGTGCTGAAGGTCTTAGCCCTGTTGATGCTTGCCGCGGCGTCGGCCTCCGCCGCCGATTCGGGGGAATTCTTCGAGTCACGCATCCGCCCGCTGTTCGCCAAGCACTGCTTCGCCTGCCATACCCAAACCAAGATGGGCGGCTTGGAGCTGAGCTCTCGGGACGCTTTACTACGCGGCGGCGGGCGCGGTCCGGCGATCGAGCCGCGAGCCCCCGAACGCAGCCTGCTGATTCAGGCCGTGCGCTATGAGCACGAGCAGATCAAGATGCCGCCCGCGGGCAAGCTCGAGGAGAAAGAGATCGAGGATCTGGTCGCCTGGGTGGACGGCGGAGCAGTGTGGCCCGAGGGTGCGGAGAAACAGAACGCGTCCTCGGACGACGGTTTCGTCGTTACAGAAGAGCATCGCCGTTTCTGGGCATTCCAAGAAATCGAGAAGACTGAACCGCCGTTGGCGGCCGGCGCCAGCACTCCGATCGACCGATTCCTAGCGGCGAAGCTTCGCGAAAAGGCACTCGAACCCGCTCCCCCGGCCGACAGGCGGACGCTGCTGCGGCGCGCCTACTTCGACCTGATCGGCCTGCCGCCGACTCCGGAGGAAACCGACGCGTTCCTTGCCGACGCTTCGGGGGACGCTTTCGCCCAAGTCGTCGAGCGGCTCTTGGCGTCGCCGCGCTACGGCGAGCGCTGGGGGCGGTATTGGCTCGATGTCGCGCGCTACTCCGACGACCGGCTCAACTCCACCCAAGATGAGCCCTATCCCAACGCCTTTCGCTACCGCGACTGGGTTATCAAGGCGTTTAACGACGACATGCCCTATGACCTTTTCGTGAAGGCGCAAATCGCAGGCGACCAACTCCCGGAAGGCGAGCGGCATGGGCGCTCTGCCGACGAACTCGTCGGCGGGCTCGGTTTCTACGGGCTGAGCCCCAAGTTCCAGGACGAGCGCATCGATGCGACCGGCCGCGGCTTCATGGCGCTGACCATCGGTTGCGCGCAGTGCCACGATCACAAGTTCGACCCGATCCCGACCGAGGATTACTACGCGCTGCTGGGCGTCTTCAACAGCACCGAAGTCGACGAGCACCCGCTCGCGCCCGCCGAGGTCGTCGCGGCGTACGAAGTGAAAAAGAAGTTGGCCGACAAAGAGGAAGCGAAGCTCAAAGCCTTCCTGGCGACCCAGGCCGGCCAACTCGTCGACGCCCTCGCGCAACGGACCGCCGACTATCTCACCGCCGCTTGGCGCGTTGCCTCTAAGCCCGAGGGCGAGATCTTCGCCGCGGCGCGAGAATCCGGCCTCGACGCCGAAACGTTACAGCGCTGGGTCGACTACTTGTCGGCATCGCCCAAGGAGCAGCCGCTTCTAGACCGCTGGCAGGAGCTTCTTCACAATGGCGCTACGGAAGACGCAGTGCGTCTCTTCGCCCAAGAGGCGCAAGCGCTGATTCTGCGCGTCATCGCGGAGAAGAAACGCGTCGATCGGGAGAACGAGATCCGGCTAGGCGGCGAGGACTCGGCCCGCAACCGCAATCGCGTCGAGATGCTGTCGCTACCGCGCGACGAGTTCTTCCTGTGGCGCGACGTGGCGTCGGGATCGAAGCGCGAGCTGCCCTCCGAAGCCGAGAGCGGCATTTTCCACTACAAGGACGACGAGATCGAACGCTTTCTCGACGGCGTATGGAAAAGCCACGTCGACGACAGCCGCAAGCGGGTGGAAATGCTGCGCGCCGACACGCCGGAGAAGTATCCGTTTCAGCACATCATCTCGGACATCGAGAAACCACGCAACGAGCATGTCTACATTCGAGGCAACCAGAACAATCTCGGCGACGAGGCGCCGCGGCGTTTCCTTTCGATCTTGTGCGAAGGCGAGCCTGAGCCGTTCACTCGGGGAAGCGGCCGGCTGGAGTTGGCCGAAGCGATCGCCTCGCCGAACAATCCGCTGACGGCGCGGGTGATGATGAACCGCGTCTGGCTGCAGCACTTCGGGCGGGGCATCGTCGGGACGCCGAGCAACTTCGGGCAGATGGGCGAAAGGCCTTCGCACCCGGGACTGCTAGACTATCTCGCGTCTCGATTCATCGCGAGCGGCTGGTCGATCAAGGTGATGCACCGCGAGATCATGCTTAGCGACGGTTACGCCCGCTCCTCCGAGGAGATCGCCACGAACAGCGAAATCGACGGAAACAACCGCTTCCTGTGGCGATACAACCGAAGACGCATGGACGTGGAAGCCCTGCGCGATACGCTGCTGCAGGTCGCCGGCCTGCTCGATCTCGAAGCCGGCGGCCCGCCGGTTCCGCTCGTCGAGGCAGAGAATCATCGCCGTACGGTATACGGATTCGTCAGCCGGCGGCGGCTGGACTCGGTGCTGGGCCTGTTCGACTTCCCCAACCCGAACAACACCAGCCCGCGCCGGATCGCCACGGACACGCCCTTGCAAGGCCTTTTCTTCTTAAACAGCAAGTTGGTCATGACTGCGGCGGAGGCGCTCGCCGCGAGACTCGGTCGCGAAGCTCAAGAAGACGGCGAGCGCATCGACCGGGTCTATCGTCTGCTCTACGGGCGCGCACCGAGCGAACTGGAGTCGAGTCTGAGCCGAGATTTCTTGCGAGAGAACGCCGACGGTTGGCCGAAGTTGGCCCAGGTCTTACTGAGCTCGAACGAGTTTCTCTATGTCGAATAACGATAGCGGCGCCTTGTCACGTGGGTTCACACGGCGCGATCTGCTGCGGTTGACCGGCGCCGGCTTCGGCTCGGTGGGCTTGGCGCGGCTGCTCGCCGAAGACGCCGCAAGAAACTCGCCGCTGGCGCCGAAACAGCCGCATTTTGCTCCCAAGGCGAAACACGTCATCCACCTGTTCTTGAACGGCGCCCCGTCGCACGTAGACAGCTTCGACTACAAGCCGAGCCTCGAAAAGTACGACGGCAAGCCCTATCCGGGCGGCAACCTCCGCACCGAGCGCAAGACGGGGAACCTGATGAAGTCGCCGTTCGAGTTTCGCCCCAGCGGCGAGAGCGGCATCCCGGTCAGCGAGATCTTTCCGCACGTGGCGTCCGTGATCGACGAGTGTTGCGTGATCAACTCGATGTACACCGACATGCCCTTCCATGAGCCGTCGTTGTTCATGTTCAATTGCGGACAGCGGCTGGCGGGCCATCCTTCCTACGGCGCCTGGATGACCTACGGACTGGGGACGGAGAATCAGAACTTGCCGGGATTCATCGTCATGTGTCCGGGCTACCCAGTGGTCGGCCCGCAGCTCTGGACCTCGTCCTATCTGCCGGGCGCCTACCAGGGGGCCTACATTCGCAACAGCGAGGTCGAGCCGGAGAAACTCGTCCCCTACCTGCGTAACTCCACCTACGACGCCGAACAGCAGGGCGCACAGATGGATCTGCTCGGCAAACTCAATCGCGACCACCTCCAGCGCCAAGGCCGCGCGCCACAGCTCGAATCGACAATTCATTCGATGGAAGTAGCCTTCCGCATGCAGACGGAAGCGACCGATGCGTTCGACGTACGCAAGGAGACCGAGAAGACGCGTGAGGCCTATGGAGACGGCGATTTTGCCCGCGGCTGCCTGATCGCAAGGCGGCTTGTCGAACGCGGCGTCCGCGTCGTCCAGGTTTACTACGGAGACCTACAGCCTTGGGACACGCACCAAGACATTCTGCGCATGCGCCGCTTGACCGCGGATTCGGACCAGCCGATCGCCGCTCTGATCAAGGATCTCAAGCAGGGCGGCTTGCTCGACGAGACGATCGTAATCATCGGAGGCGAGTTCGGCCGCACGCCGACGGTAGAGGTCAGCGGCAGGATATCCGTGCAGGCTGGCCGCGACCACAACAGCCACGGCTTCTCAACCGTCGTGGCCGGCGGAGGCTTCCAGGGCGGACTGCGCTACGGCGGGACCGACGAGTTCGGCTTCAAGGCGGAGACGAACCCAGTGCATCCCCACGATCTGCACGCGACCATCCTGCATCAGATGGGGCTAGATCACAAGCGCCTGACCTACCGCCACAGCGGCCGCGATTTTCGCCTTACCGACGTCGCCGGCGAAGTCGTTAATGACATTCTGGCTTAGTCTTGGGTGTTGCTTATCGGGCTCTCGGCCCTTTATCTCCGTTTTACGCCTCTCGTAAGCGTTTGGCTTCGTGGGTTTATCGGAAGTTATTTACTCAGTTCTCCGAGAGACCACAGCACGCGGTTTAGGTCCAGTAGCTGTCTCAGCCCAGAAGGTCTCTAGTTAGGAAGGAGTAAGAATAAAGGCGACTGCGTAAGAGCAAACGTGGGGCTTTGATCAAAAAAGCAACTTTCAAGGATGTCGCCTATCTGATTATTCCTGTATTCCGAATAATCACTTTCTTCAAGACGGCGTGCAAGCGGGCCTCAAGAGTTTCTCGGGCGACTCACAAGAGTTCTCTTGCACGGTGAGTTTATTCCTGGTAAGGTGAGAGGCCTTCACTGACAGGATGGCCTGACTCTTGGCGATCCTATTTTGCGGTGCGGGCTTTGGACACAGCGATATGAAAAGGCAAACCACAGCAAGCACAGCCTCGTTCTTCGGCGGTTGTAGCTCCGGCTTTTTTATTCTCCGAGCTCTGCTGATCGCTGCGCTGGCGGCGGGTTCGGCCTTCGCGGCCGACGGAGTGATCGAGATCAATCAGGCGCGAGCCCTCGCCGGCGGCGTGACCGAAGGCGATGAGCCGGGCTTCCCGGTGACGCTCGCCGAATCAGGCGGCTACCTCCTGACGGGGAACCTTTTGATCGAGAGCGCCAGTACTACGGCGATCGAGATTACCGCCTCCACTGTCGATCTCGACCTGAACGGGTTCACGATCGAGGGCCCCATCGTCTGTGATTTCGAAGAAAGGGGCGACAGTTGCACGGAAGGATCGGGCGGTTGGGGCGTCGCCGTTGGCCCCGCCGCGCCCGGAAGCAGGGTTCATGATGGCTCGATTCGCGGCATGGGAGCGGGAGGGGTCAACGCAGGGTCGACAAGCATCATCAGCGCCGTTACCGTGACGGGGACTGGAGGAACTGGGATCAGCGTGGCAGGAGGGATCGTCGAGAACTGCATGGTCTTGGTGAACCACGGGATCGGCATCACCGCCGTCTCGGCGGTGGTGCGGGCCAACATGGTCGCCCGCAATGGAGGTTTCGGAATTTCCGCGTTTACGAGCAACGTTCTTGACAATCATGTGATGGGTAATCGCGGGGGTATATCGCAATCTGGGCCCGCGGTCCTCACCGGGCCCTCAGTCCCTGCCCGGATCCATGGCAATGTCGTTGCGGACAACGAGGAGAACGGAATAGATTGCGGATCGTGCACAGTCCTAGATAATGCGATTTTCGACAATGGCGACCTTCAATTGAATATGAGGCCTGACGGTGACGGCGCCTGGGGCGGCAACAACCTTAGTTGCTGCACCGACGGCTCGCCCTTCCTCAATCTTTTTTCCGTGCCTGAGAACGTCCACGAGGTAGCGCCGAACTCATGCAATGGAGCGCGCTGCTTCGACTTGTCGGGCATTTGACGAACCCCGAGGGAGGAAGGAATACTATGAGTGACTTCACACGCTTCACCAATCCTTTCATTTACCGCATTCTGCTCGCCGCCGCGCTTGCGGCGCCGGCTGGGTTCGCGGCAGACGGCGTCATCGAGATCAGTCAAGCTCGCGCTCTCGAAGGCGGGATCACAGAAATGGATCAGCCGGGTTTTCCGGTGACGCTCAGCCGTACCGGCGCCTACCTTCTCACCGAAAACCTCGAGGTCGAGGAGGCAGGGCTAACCGCCATCGAAATCGTGGCTCCCACTGTGGACTTAGATCTCAACGGGTTTGTAATCGAGGGACCCGTTGTCTGCGACTTCCAAGAACGTGGAGACAGTTGCAGCGGCTCTGTGCAAGGACTGGGCGGGTGGGGCGTCGACGTTGTCTTCGACGGGCACGGGGGGAAAGTTCACGGGGGCTCGATTCGAGGTATGGGGAGGGGAGGAATCATCCTCGCGACTGTTGGATTCACCGTGAGCGACATGACGATCGTGGGCAATGGGGGCGAAGGAATCTGGTCTCCGGGCTTCGGCGTGATGGGCGCCTTCCTCATCGAAAGTAATGTGGTAACGCATAACCGCTCTATCGGCATTGACGTCAGCTTGTCGTTAGTACGGAACAATACCGTATTCAGAAACGGCAGTTGGGGAATCAACGCTTTCAAGAGCAACTCCGTTGAAAACACTGTGAGTTCCAATGCAGGCGTTGGGATCCAGGGAAGCAGTGCGAACGGTTTGATACGCGCCAACGTGGTTGCAGCGAATACCGGCGCCGGAATTGCGTCCGCCTCGTGCCTGATTCTCGATAACGTGTCTGCCGAGAATGGCCAGGAGCAGTTGGACATGTCTGCTGGTGTCGGCGAGGGCGGGGCCGGTTGGGGCGGCAACAACTTGACCCGAAAGGGGCTGCCGGGCCAGTGCGGGATTGGCCCGTGCGAGCTGTTTACCCCGCCGGCGGCGCCGGGATCGGCTTTCGAGGTATCACCCAATACATGCAATGGAGCGCTTTGCGATCCTCCCGAGCCGCCGATTGTCCAGCCGCTCTAGAGAGATGAAGTCTCCAGAGTCGAATGTCAATGTGTCCGATAGCGTCATGTGGATCAGTCGAGGATAGATGCAGTTGACAACGAAATACTCGGCTGGGATTGGGCGATCGGCCGACAAACGAAGTGGCCTGCGCCTTCTGCCGGCATTGCTGGCTCTCTTCCTCGCCGCCGCGTCGCTGTGCGGGCAAGCGCCGGCGCAGTATGAATACCTTTTGTCACCGGATGTCGACATTTCTCTCGACGGGGACGTCATAGGAGACAACGCGTTTGTCTCAAACGACGGGAGCGATGCCTTCGGGGCGAGTCAAGAGCTAACCCTCTTCACGCTCAAAGGCTTGGATCTGACGCCGCTGGGAATCCTGGTTTGTTTTGAGACCGCTGTCTCTTCCCGGAGCGGAGCGTTGCTTCTACCTGGGCTCCCCATTCTCATTACGGAAGTAACGCCGCCGACCAACGATTTCCCCGACGGGCTATTTCTCCCCAGCGATGCGATGGAGGGTCTGCGGATGGAATCCGGCCAGCTCGGCCGGGCTCGAGCCGATGCCGTCACCACCCTGCTTCAGTCGAACGGAGATCGAATCCTCCTGATCTCATGGGACATCGCGGTGACGCTGGAGAACGGCGTCATCGTAGAGGACGAAGACCTCTGGGGCCCTGAGAACGAGGGCCTCTTTTTCGATGGTTCCGAAGCCGGCGTCGACACCGGCCTCAACCTGGACGCCGCCCAATATGCCCCGGTCGGCGACCGCTTGTTGCTCTCGTTTGACGGCAGCGGTGTCGTCGGCGGGTTCGCGTTCGACGACGAGGACGTGCTGGAGTACAACCGCTTCAATCGCACTTGGAGCTTGCACTACGACGCCTCGATGCGGAACGCGGCTTGGGCGCCGGCCGATCTCGACGCCTTGTACATTGACGGACCTGCGGTGAATCTCCCCACCCCCGCAATTACCAGTATTCGCGGAGTGGCGACGGAACAGCCAGCGGTCGCACCCCGCGGGATCGCGGCATTGCAGGGCATGAATCTTGGTCTCGAGTCGGCTGAGGCCCGGGTCTTGGTGAACGACGTTCCCGCCACGCTGGTACTACTGGATAGAGCGTCGAGCGACACGCTGCTTTTCCAGATTCCGGCCGAGACTCCGGTCGGCGAGGCATTCTTCCAGTTTTCCGTGGGTGGAGTCCTATCGGATCAGTTCATGTCGCCGGTCAGCGAGTTTGCGCCGGCTATTTTTGATGACGGCGGCGCGTACCACCGGGACCGTTCGCTCATCTCTGCCGAGAATCCGGCTTTGCCCGGAGAGACGATCCTTGTCACTGGCATCACTGGGCTGGGTGCGGCTCAACCTCCCCAACTTGCCGTCATGGCAGGCGGGTTGCCCGCACAGGTGACTTCGTTGGAAGAAGCCGCATGGGACTTCGAGTCCCCCGGCGTCTACACGCTGGAGATGATCGTGCCGCAAGGGCTCACACCGGGCTCTCACCCGCTGACGTTGACTGTCGGCGACGCTAGCTTCAGCCGCTCGGGTTTGCCTGTCCAGAGAAACCTGGTGGAGAACGGCAGTTTCGAGGACCCCGCGATAGCCGACGGCGGAGCTTCGGGCGCACAACCGACCGGGTGGACAAGCGACCAAGGTTTTGAGATCTGGCGCGGTCTTTTTGACTTTCCGGCGCATGACGGAAGCCAGCATCTTGAAATGGACGTTAACGCGAACAGCACGATCTTCCAAGATCTTGCCGTCGTTCCAGGAACGACCTACGGCCTCTCCTTCGCCGTCGCGAATAGAGACTTTGAGGGCTGCGGTGATTTCTGCTCCCCTGTATCGCGGATTGAGGCCACTTGGGACGGAAACGTGGTCTTGACCGCCGAGCGAGCCGAGGGCTCCTGGCAGGTCTTTGAAACCTTCGTGGAGGCGACAAGCGGGACAACGCGACTCCAACTCCGAGCGGCTGGCGCCTCTGACACTCTCGGCGATTTCCTTGACGACGTTCGAGTCGTTGAGACGCCCGACCCAGAGGCGCCGGGCAACATCGTGACTGTCGCCGGCAACGGCGAGCGAGCTTTTTCCGGCGACGGCGGTCCCGCCGTCGAGGCTTCGCTGAATCTTCCCTTCGGGGTAGCCGTGGACGCCGCCGGCAATTTCTTCATCGCGGATACGGATAACCACCGCATCCGCCGCGTCACCCCCGACGGCGTGATCTCGACCGTCGCCGGCACCGGCGACCCTAGCTTCTCGGGCGACGGGGGCCCCGCAGCCTACGCCTCGTTGAATCTGCCAACCGGAGTAGCCGTGGACGCCGCCGGCAACCTCTTTATCGCGGACAACGGCAATCACCGTATCCGCCGTGTCGCCCCCGACGGCATCATCGGTACGGGCGCGGGCAACGGCGCACCTGGCTTTTCCGGCGACGGGGGGCCCGCCGCCGCCGCCTCACTGAATGTTCCACGCGGGGTGGCCGTGGACGCCGCCGGCAACCTCTTCATCGCGGACACGGCCAATCAGCGCATCCGCCGCGTCGCCCCCGACGGCATCATCGGTACGGTCGCGGGCAATGGCGTGCCTGGCTTCTCCGGCGACGGGGTTCCCGCAGCGACCGCTTCGTTGAATGAACCAAGCGGGGTAGCCGTGGACGCCGCCGGCAACCTATACATCGCGGACGCTAACAATAGCCGCATCCGCCGCGTCGCCCCTGACGGCATGATCACGACCGTCGCCGATTCGTTGGGGCAGCCGCGCGGCGTAGCCGCAGACGCCTTCGGCAATCTCTTCATCGCGGAGACGCACGCGCACCGCATCCGCCATGTGGCGCCCGACGGCGCCGTCTCGACCATCGCCGGTACGGGCGGCGAACCGGGCTTTTCCGGCGACGGCGGTCCCGCCGGCGAGGCTTCGCTGAATCTTCCCTTCGGGGTAGCCATAGACATGGCCGGCAACCTCCTCATCGCGGACACGGACAATCATCGAATCCGAAGGATCTTCGAACCGGTCCCGATTGAAGTCCAACTCCCGCTCATCAGCGGCATCACGCCCGCCTCCTCGCCGGCCCGCGACACCCCGCTGCGGATTGAGATCCAGGGCCAAAACTTCTGCAGCGCATCCCAGGTTGAGGTTTCTCAACGTGTTTCCGCGGAGTGCCTGGCCGATCCAGCTGCAGGCGTCGTCGAAACGACAACTCTGACCCCTATTGAGCCTGGCCCTCCGGTAGTCTTCGTGACGCAGGGTCAACCTCTCACGAAGCTCACCGTGGAGTTGTCGGCGTCTATTCTCACGAATCGCAACTGCGATACGGAAATGGCTGACATCAAGACAATCGTCGTGGTGAATCCCGCCGCGCCCGCGGAGTGCGCGGCTGTCGCCGGGCGTTCGGCCCCGCGGGAATTTCCAGTCCTCGCCGCTGACGACAACCCCAACCCTCTCTCGCGACCTCCCTCTTTCACGGAAGCAGGCGTCGTTAGTGCGGCGAGCTTCGAGGGCGGCGGCGTCGCGCCGGGTGAGATCATCTCGATCTTCGGCGCCGAGCTTGGTTCATTGTTTGGCTCGGAGGCGGGAGGGTTCGACCCCCAGACGGGCGGTTTGGCGACCATTCTTGGCGGAACGACGGTAACGTTTGACGGCCTGCCGGCTCCCTTGTTCTTCGCGCGATCGGATCAGCTCAATGTACAGGCGCCGGTCGAGATTGCGGGAAGAGCCAGCACTTCGATCGTCGTCACGTTCAATGGCATGAGCCCCGAGGTCAGCGTTCCCGTCGTCGCAGCGCACCCAGGCTTGTTCACGGCTCCCGGCGGCGAACGAGCGGTCATCATAAATCAAGATGACTCAGTCAACGGCCCGGGGAATCCAGAGGCGCGAGGTAGGTTCATCGTTCTTTACGCTACCGGTCAGGGAGAGACGGACCCGCCGGTCAATACGGGGCAGCCTGCGCCCGGCGCTGAGCCTCTCGCGCGGGTCTCGAACGTGATGGTGAACTTTGGCGATGTCAGCGTTGTTCCGGCGTTTGCCGGGTTAGCGCCAGGCTTCGTGGGCCTGTTGCAGGTAAACGTTCAAATCCCGGGAGACGCTCCGGTAGGCGACGACGTTCCGATCAGCATCTCGGTCCAGGGGATCACCAGCAAAGCGGGAGTAGCTGTGGCGATCGCTCAGTAGCAGCCGCCGTGCATCTCGAGGCAAACAGAGGAAACCGGCGGCCGTGCTGCGCGCCGTCGGACTAGGCGACACCGGCAGTCCGCTAGAGCCCGTGTTTTTCCATTCTGCGGTACATCGCGCTGCGGCTGAGACCGAGCGCCTTGGCCGCTTCCGAGACGCTGCCGGCGGCGCGGTCGAGCGCCTTCTTGATCAGATGCAGCTCGGCGTCGTCGAGGCTCATCTCTTCGATGGGCGCGGCTGCGGCGCCGCGTGCGCTCAACCCGAGGTCGCTCACCGCAGCTAACTCTCCAGGCGCCATCAGCACGGCGCGCTGCACGACGTGATCAAGCTCACGGACGTTCCCCGGCCAGGGGTGGCTAAGAAGGGCGCGCATCGCCGCCGGCTCAAAGCCTGTGACCCGGCCGCCATAGCGCCGCGTATAGCGATGCAGGAAGTGGCTCGCCAACAGCGGAATGTCCTCCGGGCGTCGACGCAACGGAGGCACGGCGATCTCGACCGCGTTGAGGCGAAACAGCAAATCCTCGCGGAAGCGCCCTTCTTCGACTTCTTTTCTCGGGTCGGCATTGGTCGCCGAGATCATTCTCACGTTCACCTTGCGCACCCGCGAGCTGCCGACCCGTTCGACGTCGCCGGTTTCCAGAACGCGCAAGAGGCGCGCTTGCTGGTTCATCGTGATGTTGGCGATCTCGTCGAGGAAAAGAGTGCCTTCGTCCGCCAGCTCGAAACGTCCGATGCGATCGCTGTTGGCGCCCGTGAAGGCGCCCTTGACGTGCCCGAACATCTCACTCTCGAAGACGCCTTCGGCGAGCCCGCCGACGTTGACGGCGATCAAGGCCTTGGTCGATCGCGGCGACATCGCGTGGAGCATCGCCGCCACGACCTCCTTGCCCGAGCCATGCTCGCCGGTGATCATCACGTTGGCGTCGGAGGGACCGATGCGGCGGATCAGCTCAATCACCGGCTGCATCGTCGACGCCTCGGTGATCATCTTCGGAAAGCCCGAGCCGCGCAACAGAGAGTTCTCCGCTTCGAGCTTGCGGCTGGAGCGCAGGGCGTCGCCCAGCTCGATCTGGTTGCGGACGATGGCCAGCAGGCGCTCGTTTTCCCAGGGCTTCTGCACGAAATCCCGCGCGCCTCGTCTCATCGCCTCCACCGCCGTTTCTACGCTTCCCCAGGCGGTCATCACCACGATGGGAAGCGTCGAGTCGATGACGCGAATCTTGTCGATCAGCTCCAGACCTTCCACTCCCGAGGTCGTGTCGCGACTGTAGTTGAGGTCCATGAGAACGACGTTGAAGTCGCCCTCGCTGAGCGCCTGGAGCACCGCCGACGGCGAGCTCGCCGTCTCCACGGCAATGCCTTCGCCCTTGAGCAGCAGGCGCAGCGCGGTCAACACGTCGGCTTGGTCGTCGGCGATCAGGATGCGAGGCGTAGGCATCTTATTGCGCTCGATATTGCAAGCGTGGGGCCATCTCTTTCGTCCCGATTTCGAGCGATTTCAAGAGCTTCGGCGTCACGACTGTCCGCATATGGGATTCTACCGCGCCGAAATCGTCAACTCCGAGGAGTCGAGCCTGAGCGGACCGGACGGAGACTTGTGAAATAATCCCGGGATGCCTACCCTGATCGAATCGCCGACGCGCGTCGAGGCCGCCGGCAACAAACCCAAGCTGATCGACGAGTACTTCGGCCGCGTCAACTCCAAGACCGAACAGGCCTCGGTCGCCCACATGCGCAGCCCCGGCGGCTGGGTCGAGCCGGGTCAGCGCCCGGAGTTCGACGAGCTAACCGTCGTTCTGCGCGGCGCACTGCGGGTGGAGCACGAGGGCGGAGCGATCGAGGTGCGCGCCGGACAGGCAATCGCTACGCACAAAGGGGAATGGGTGCGCTACTCAACGCCCGGGGACGAAGGGGCCGAGTACATCGCCGTATGCCTGCCCGCCTTCTCGCCCCAGACGGTGCATCGCGACGACTAGGAGCCCGGATTCGCGCGCTAGTTCATGTCACCGGCTCGGTTGTGACCAAGCGCTGCCCGTCAACTGAAACATCGAAGTTTTGGCGTCGAATGGCGTTGGGGGCGGCGGTGACCTCCGTGATCGGTCTCAGTCAAGAAAAGATGGCTCGACGGGGGCAGTCATCGCCCCCCTTCCGCTCCTCGGCGGATGCCAGCGGGCGCTTATCATGAACGTCACCTAAAGGCCATTACAGCCGGAACCAGGCAGCGCGAGCAGCCAGCGTCGGTCATCGAGCTATTTCTCTATCTAATTTCGCAGGATCTCCCATGAGAGCGCTACGCCACTTTCTGTCGCCGTTGTCGGCTCTCGGCGCCGACGTCGTTTTCAGTTGGAGACAACTCAAGAAACACCGCACGGCAAGCGCCGCGGCAGTCCTGTCGTTGGCCTTGGCGATCGGCTCTGCAACCGCCACCTTTCGGCTCGCCGACGCGGTCATTCTGCGTGATCTGCCTGTCGCCGAGCCGGGGCGCCTGTTCTATGTCGGTGCCGGGTTCGAGGATCGGAACGGTTTCGACTACCGCGAGTTTTTCGATTATCAGGCCTTCGAGCGCTACCGGGATCTGGTTCTTGGCTCGGCCGACGTGATGGTCGTCGGGCGAGTTGCGTCCCACGAAGTAACGTTCAGCGGCGCAGACGCAACAGAGCTGGCGTATCTCCAGCAGTTCTCAGGCAACGTATTTCCGATCTTTGGATTGCGGCCAGCGTTGGGGCGCTTGCTGCTTCCCAGCGACGACACGGGGAATGCCCGCGTAGTCGCCGTCTTGAGCTATGCCTTCTGGTCCGACCGATTCGGTCGAGACCCGAAGGTTATTGGACAAACCTTTCGCTCGCTCTCAAAACAGATTGAAATCGTCGGCGTCGCGCCCAAGGGGTTCAAGGGGACGGGGCCGGGCGAAGAGGTGGATGTCTTCCTAGGGGGGGTACGGGCGGGCGGCCGCATCTGGCTCCGCCCGAAGGAAGGCGTTGCTCTGGAGGAAGTTCGTCAGCCTCTACAGGTCGCCTATGACGAGGAGAACCAGGCCCTGATGGCGCGCCTCCCCGCCGACTCGCACCAGCAGACCGCGGCATCGATGCTGAGACGGCCGATCCTCTTGTTGCCAGCGGCTTCCGGCGCTTCGTTGCTCCGGAAGGACTATCGCCGGCCGTTGTCGATTCTAGGCATCCTTGTGGCGCTCGTTCTGTTGGTCGCCTGTGTGAACGTCGCCAATTTGCTCACAGCGCAGGCGGCCGCCCGCAAGCACGAGATGGCGTTGCGAGTCGCCCTCGGGGCACAGCGGGGGCGACTGGTGCAACTCGTACTGGTCGAGGGCGCGATGCTGGCGGGCGGCGCGTCCGTGTTGGGCGCGGCGTTCGCTCACTGGGCGGCGCCGTTCATCACTTCCCTGCTGGCGACGCCGAGCGAACCGTTGCGGCTGAGTTTCGAGACGGGCTGGCGAGAGCTTGCGTTCAGCGCCGCGCTGGCCGTCCTCGTCACTCTTGTCTTCAGCCTCGCGCCGGCGCTCAAGGCCTCCGCTCTGCGGCCCAATCACGCCCTCAAGGGCGATGAAGACCCACGGTCGAGGAGGCGGCTGATGAAGGGGTTATTGGCGGCGCAGCTCGGCTTTTGCGTGTTCGTGCTTTTCGTTGCCGGCCTTTTCATCAACACCTTCGAGGGCCTAGCTGGCCGCCCTTTGGGATTCGATCCCGCGAATGTCGTACTCACGACCATATTGAGCAAGCAGCCGGAGCCGCCGACTGCCGAGACCTGGCGCCAAGTCACGGAGCATCTCAGCGAAATGCCCGGCGTGAAGTCGGCTTCCTGGGGGGGCTTTGCCATGCTCTCGGGCGTGAAGGTTCAGTACGACGTCCGGGCTCCTGGTCGGGAGGCGGGTACGCGGCAGCCATACTTCGCCTCCGTCTCGAGCGGGTTCTTTGACACTATGCGTATTGGTCGGATCGCCGGGCGCGATCTCACAACTGAGGATCCCTCTCCATTGGACCCCGACCTGGAAGGCGGCGTGGGCATCGTCAACGAATCGTTCGCCCGCCGCTATTTCGACGGCGAGAATCCCGTCGGCAGATCGGTCTTTATCGAACAGGGGGAAGAGACGGCCCCGATGGAAATCGTCGGCTACGTGCGTGACGCGGCGCACTTCGATCTGCGCGAGGAAATGAGTCCGGTAGTCTATGTACCCGCACCCGCCACAGGGCGCGCCCAGATTCTATTGGTGCGGGCTGACGTTGATCCGGGGGCCCTGCTTCCGATGCTGGAGAGGGAGGTCTCACGCGTTCAAAGCGGCCTTAGCGTCTTGGGGGGAGTTGTGACCCAGCAAACCTTGGTTCGGCAACTCCTGCTGCGCGAACGCTTATTGGCCGTTCTTTCCTCATTCTTCGCCGTCCTCGCCCTGCTTTTGGCGGCCATCGGGTTGTATGGCGTTCTGCATTACTTGGTGAGCCAGCGTCGGCGCGAGATCAGCATTCGAATCGCGCTGGGAGCAGGGCGTTTTGATGTGGTCCAGCGTATGGCGGGAGAAGTCGGTTGGCTCGTGACGTACGGCTCGGCGGCCGGCATTGTCGCCGGAGTGCTATGCGAGAGATTGGTCGGGACGATGTTGTACGGCGTCCGCGCATTAGAGATCAATTCGGTCGCCGCGCCGATTGTCGCCCTTGCTGTGGCGGCGTTGTTGGCCGCCTTACCAGCAACGCATCGCGCCGCTAGCATTGATCCGGCGCGAACACTGCGGACGGAATGAGGTTGGGAACGGAGGTGCTCGGACCTCTCTGCTCCTTCCCGCCGGCTTAGCCCAGCGCACGCTCCACCCCCTTTGCCCCGCGTTCTCGCCCGAGGCGGTGCATCGCGACGACAAGGCTACTGCTCCGGCGCGAACTTCTCGCGCCAGTTCATGATCACCCGGATGGACGATTGAGTCGCCGCGGCTTCGCCCTGGGCGTCGACCGGCTCGGTTGTGAGGAAGCGCTGCCCGTCAAGTGAAACATCGTAGTTTTGGCGTCGCAGGGTCACCAACGAGGGGCGCTGGAACAGGCGCGTGACTCCGCTAATCGTGAATCCTCCCGCCATTGAAACCTCGACCGCCGTAAGCGTGTTGTCCGGGTCGACATAGAACAGCTCTTTGCCGTCCCGACTCCAGATCGGCGCGTCGCCGCCCGCCGTGGAGACCGTTGTCCGTCGCCCCCCGTCGGGGAAGGGCTGTACATAGATCTCGCTCCGGCCCGACTCATTGGATACGTAGGCGACGTACCGCCCGTCGGGAGACAGGCGCGGGAACTTCTCGTCGGCGGAAGTGCTCAAGAACAGGTGCGGTTCCCAGCCGTCCGCGGCAACCGTACGCTCGAGATACCAGACGTCCCTTCCGGTTTCAGGATGAACGGACGCGAAGACGATAGACCGGCCGTCACGGGACCAATCCAGCGGGGCTTCCGAAACCTCCGTGGCGTAGAGGACAACGGGGCGAGACGAACCGTCCGCTGGGCTCAAAAAAATATCGTATAAGGTCGACCCCTGTTGAGAAGTGAACGCTACGTTCGCGGCGTCTGGGGACCAAACAGGGAGAGAGTCGATGCCTTGGTTGTTGCTGAGCAGCGTTCGCGTCCCCAGGTCGAGGTCATAGGTCCAAACATCGAGGTTCGCTTCGTCCGAGGAAATGTAGGCGACACTCTCCCCATCAGGGGACAGCGTGGGCACGCCAAGGCCGCTTGCGACAAGGTTCGTAGTGTCTACGGTCGCCCCAGTCCGGTCCAGCCACACCAGCCGTCGCTGACCCGCAGAACCGGACGGCGCATGAGCCAGCAGACCGGATGCCGAGGCGGCAAACTGGTAGAACCCCAATTGACCTCCCCTCGCGGGCGTTTCAGGCAAAGCGATCGGTCCGCCTGCAAACTCTAGCTGAGACAAGTTGAACGGCTGCGCCATTAGTGTGTCGTCCCGAACGAAAAGCAGGAACCCCGCCTGGGGGTCGCGAGGCATGAAGACGGCGTTGGAGTAGTCGGGCAGCAGACGTCGAGGGGCCTCGCCGTCGAGCGATCCGAGAAACACGCCCGTCAACTCCGGCGACGTGCCGCGGTTGGTAAACAGGAAGTGCCGGCCGTCCGGCAGCAGATGAGGAAAGCGGCGCGATGAGCTGCGGGTGTCTGCTGGTTCGGCGACGGGAACCGGCTCACCGCCCGATTCCGGGACGCTGGAAATCTGACCACCCGTTCGGATCGGAGATAGGACGATCGTGCCGTCGGCGCCCCATGAGCCGCCGCGCCCACTCGGGGCCTTGGCGATCGTCTGCGCCGGCCCGCCAGTCAGCGCTACCTTTTTGAGTCTGCCGTCGGCGAAGAAACCAATCTCGTCGCTGTCGGGGGACCAGAAGGGATACCGCGATCCGCTTGTGCCCTCGAGTTGCCGCCACTCCAACGAATCCAGAGGGCGCACCCAGAGCGATCCAATCGGCGTCACGGAAACAACCAAGTGGCGGCCGTCAGGCGACAAAGCGATCTCGCCGGTCTCCAGACCCTCCGGCCCGGTCATCGAGAATTCAACCACCCGCCGGCTCGGCGGCGATTGCCCGAAGTAGAGAACCGCGAAGGCCAGCATGGCAACGGTTGCGACGGCAGCCACGGCTTGCTACGCTCGTTGGCTGCTCCGCGGCATGACCACGGCATCAGGGGGCAGCGCTTCAGCCAGGCTCAGCGTCTGGCCCGCCGCTGTTGGTACCGCACCCGTAAGATTTGGCGTTCGAAGTATGGTCGAGCGGCCCGACTTCAACTTCTCGGCCAGCGTGCGCAACTCTCTCGCAACTTCTTGCGCTGATTCCGGCCGATCATCTCGATCCTTGGCCAGACACTTGCCAACGACAAACTCCAGCTCCATCGGCACGCCGGCTCGAATGCTGGTTAGCGGCTCCGGGGCCTGGTTGACGATCTCGTAGGCCAGCGCCTGAGGGTATTCCCCTTGGAAGGTCCGGGCGCCCGCGACCATCTCATAGAGCACGCAACCGAGGGCCCAGATGTCGGTGCGACGGTCGACCTCGGCGCCCTGCATCTGTTCGGGCGACATGTAGGCGGCCGTTCCGACCGTCTGCTCCGCCTTGGTGAGGCGCGAGGCTTCCGTCAGCCGCGCCAGCCCGAAATCCATGATCGTGGCCCGGCCCTCGGGCGAGACCAGGATGTTGGCGGGCTTGATGTCGCGGTGTACAATTCCCTCGGCGTGCGCCGCTTGCAAGCCTTCCGCAATCTGGCGAGCGATGTCGAGAGCGTCCTTGAGCGGCAGCGGCCCCTTGGCGATACGGTCTTCCAGCGTCTCGCCCTTGAGGAAGGCCATCGCCAGGAAAATCTTTCCCTCGGCTTCAGCAATCTCGTAGACCGTGCAAATGTTCGGGTGGTCGAGGGCTGCCGCGGCTTTCGCCTCACGCAGGAAGCGCTGCTTAGCCTCGTCGTCGTCAAGCAGATGCGCGGCCAGGAACTTGAGTGCAACGCTACGTTCGAGCTTCGCGTCCTCGGCCTTGTAGACGACGCCCATGCCGCCCTCGCCGAGTTTCTCGACGATCTTGTAGTGGCTGATAGTGCGGCCGATCATCGCTTAGTCCTTCTCTCGGTCGCGAAACTCTTCGTACCAGTTCTCGACGATGCGAACCGTCGCGGGTTGCTCGTGCCCGTCTTCCACCCGCGCTGTGGTCGCGAATCGTCGGCCGTCGGGGAAGACGTCGTACCTCCAGCCGTTCCCGCCTCGCAGACTTCCATAGTCAAAGAGTCGTTCCGGTTGACCGACCGTGAAGTTCGGCGAACTGGACAAAGGCGCGGCCATCAGCGTCTCGCCTTCGACGTAGAAGAGCTCCGTTCCGTCGGCGGACCAGCGCGGCTGGGTGCCGCCGTTCGTCGAGATCCGCCAACGGCCAGGCCCGTCGGGGAAAGGGCGAACATAGACCTCGCCGCGGCCGGACTCGTCCGACACGTAGGCCAAGTAGCGGCCATCATTCGAAAACTGCGGCATGCCCGCGAAGACCGACGTGTTGAGAAAGGTCACCGGTTCGGAGAAGGAACCGTCCGTGCGATGCTCTCGGTACCACAGGCCATTCTGCCGACCTTCAGCGGAAAACAGGCGCGTGCCGTAAGCCAAGTATCGTTCGTCCGGCGACCAATCGAACGCGCTGGAGACTCCTTCCAGCAAGACTCTCGGATCTCCGCTGCCGTCGGCGGATTGGCTGGTTAACCGACCTGCCGCGAGCGCTAGGTACGACACCTCCTCGCCCGAGGCGAACCACGCCGGCAGCGCTTCGTTGTCGGAAGACGTAGTCAACCTATTACCGATATCCCGTTCGAGATCGAAGACCCAGATGTCGCCGCGGGTGCTGATGGCGATCGAACGGCCTCCAGGGGCGACGGAGGGCGGCCAACCGTTAGCAATCGGCTCGCCCACAGTTCTGAGGATTGCCCCGGTGCGATCCCGTATGGCGACGTGAAACACAGTGCTTTCTCGGGCATCGGTGTAGACCAGGGTTCCGTCTCGCGCGACGGATGGTCCAACGGCCGCCTCGGCCACGGGGAAGGCCTCTCCGGTCGATGTGAGGGTCTCGGTCGAAAAGGGCATTGCCCAAAGACCGCGGTCGCGTCGATAGAGCAAGTGCCCGCTTGGCGCATAGACGGGCGCCGAGCCTGCGTCCACGTCACGACGCTCGCCGGTCTCCATGTCGAGCGCCTCGATTCGCGGATCGTAACCGGCTGACGCTGAGTAGAGCAGGATTCGAGAGGAATCGTCGCTGGGAAGGAAATGCGGATCTTGGTGGTAGTGGCCGGGCTCTGATTCAAACAACAGCCGAGGCTCGCCGCCCCGCGCCGAGATTTCCCAAAGGTCGAACCCGGACGCAAACGCAATACGCTCGCCGTCGGGGCTCCACGCAACACCCTGAAAGCCGGTCGGCAACTCACAAAGGATTGTCGCCTCACCGCCGTCGATCGAGATTCGTTTCAATTGCTTCTGCGTCGCGAACACGAGCGAGCGACTATCGGGCGACCATGCCGGTGGCTGATTCGATCGGGCGCCTTCCGTTCCGGCGATCTCGCGAGTTGCTTCGCTCCCGACCGGGCGCAGCCAGATGCTCGATCCAGCGTCCGTTCGAGCAGCAAAAGCGATGTAGCGTCCATCGGGCGAAATGGCGCTGCGGCCAAGCCCTTGTTGCGAGAACGAAAAGCGTCGAACGAGCTTCTCGGAGACATCAGGAGCCGCCTGAAAAAAGTAGAGGGATCCCAAGATCAGCATCGCCAACGTCGCCAAGGCTGCGACCGCCTGGAGAGCCCGCTCCTTGCTGCGCGGCATCACAACAGAGCCAGGCGGCAAAGCTTGCGCGGAGGTGAGAGTCTGACTCGCGGCCGCCGGTATGGCGCCCGTCATGTCGGCCGTCCGCAGAATCGTCGAGCGGCCGGACTTGAGCTTGTCTTGAAGGTTCCGCAGATCGACCGCGATCTCGCTGGCGTTTTGATAGCGGCTGGCGGTGTCCTTCTCCAGACACTTGCCGACGACAAACTCCAACTCCATCGGCACGCCGGCGCGGACGGCCGTGAGCGGTTCCGGGGCCTGGTTGACGATCTCGTAGGCCAACGCCTGAGCGTACTCTCCTTGGAACGTTCGGACTCCGGCAACCATTTCATAGAGCACGCAACCGAGCGCCCAGATGTCGGTGCGATGGTCGACCTCGGCACCCTCCATCTGCTCGGGCGACATGTAGGCGGCTGTGCCGACCGTCTGATCGGCCTTCGTCAGCCGAGAGGCTTCGGTCAGCCGGGCCAGTCCGAAATCCATGATGGTGGCGCGGCCCTCGGGCGAGATCAGAATGTTGGCCGGCTTGATGTCACGATGGACGATACCCTCGGCATGCGCCGCCTGCAAGCCCTCGGCAACCTGGCGGCCGATGTCGAGCGCGTCTTTGAGCGGCAGCGGCCCTTTGGCGATGCGGTCTTCCAGCGTCTCGCCCTTGAGAAAGGCCATCGCCAGGAAGGTCTTGCCCTCGGCCTCGGCAATCTCGTAGACGGTACAAATGTTCGGGTGGTCGAGGGCGGCTGCGGCTTTCGCCTCACGCAGGAAGCGCTGCTTGGCCTCGTCGTCGTCGAGCAGATGGGCGGCTAGAAACTTCAGCGCGACGCTGCGTTCAAGCTTGGTATCCTCGGCCTTGTAGACGACGCCCATGCCGCCCTCACCGAGCTTCTCGAGGATCTTGTAATGGCTGATGGTGGAGCCGATCGTCACGACACGGGAATTGTAGCGTTAAGACAGTCGCAAGCGCCTGCTAACCGCTCGATTCCATCTGGTACCACCATCGTCGGAGATAGACCAACCCCACGAAGGCCGCGAACACCTGGAACCAGCCGCCGCGCAGCACCTGTTCGAGGAAGACCGTCCAGAGCTCAACCCTCTCCCCGCCGCCTCGGACGTAGGTCGCCAGGCCGAGCGCGAGCGTTGACCCCAGCGCCGCGAAGCTCAACGCCATCACCGCTCGGAAGATGTTGCTCAAGAACGAAGCGAACTTGCCCTGCAGCCGCGAGTATTCGACAGCGGTGGAGTCCAGGAATCGCTGCGCCTTGTAAAGAGCGCTCCAACCGGCCTCGACCATCTGCTCCAACTGGATCCACTCGGCGTCGCCGAACATCGATCCTTTCATCTTGTTGAAGAGCCGCGCCCGGGCCCGCCGGCCGGCGCTGGCAAGGTAGTGTTGGTACTCCACGCGGTGGTCGAGGGTGGGGTCGAGCCGCATTGCTACGGTGTCGGTGATCAAGCTGCCGCGAATCATTCGGATCATGTTCAACCGCATAGGGACATTGAACTCGCGAGTGAGCCGGAAGAAGCCCATCCAGAGATTCGCCGTCGTCTTCTCCCACCACTCCGAATGCGGGCTCTCGGCGGCGTAGAGGTCTTGCCAGAAGACGGCCTCGCAGCGGCTCGCAAACTCGTGTACCGAAATCGGGGGCAGCGGTTCGAGCAAGGCAAGCGTCGCCTGCACCATGGCCCCGATGTCTCGGCGGCTCTGGGCGTAGAGTACGCGTCTCCAGATCACGCGCTCGCTCTCGGTGAACGCGCCGCAAGAGCCGAAATCGATCAGCACCAGCTTGTTGCCGGGCAACACTAGTACGTTGCCGGGATGCAGATCGGCGTGGAAGAACAGAGCTTCGAAGCCGCCGAAACGATTGACCCAGATCAGGCGCTTCGCTACCGCGACCGGGTCGATGTCCCGTTCGAGAAGCGCTTCGAGCTCGGCGCGGTCGTCGTTCTCCACCGCAGCCACCAGCTCGGTGAGGAAGATGCCGGTGACGAACTCGGTCGTGAGCACCTCGTGATTCGAGAACTCGAAGTACACCTTGGGCGAGGTTGCGAAATCGAGTTCGGTATCGGCGGCGTTGCGCGCGAACAACTCCGTATAGCGCGCCTCGCGCGCAAAATCGAGCTCTTCGAAAAGCATCTGCCGCAGCTCATCGATGAAGTGGCGCGTGAAGCCCGGCGGCAACCAAAACGTCTCGAGCACGGCCAGCGACCAAGACAAGCCGCGGATGTCGGCGGCGAACGTCGTGCCGATGTTTGGCCGACGTACTTTGAGCGCTACGCGCTCGCCGGTCGGCAGCAGAGCCTGATAAACGCTCGCGATCGAAGCCGAGGCGATCGGCTCGGGATCAAACACCTCGAACGCCTCGGAGATCGGCTTGCCGGCGGCGCCTTCGATCGCTCGGATCGCCTTTTCGGTCGGAACCGCGTCCCCCCGATCGAGCATCTTCTCGAGCTCTTGGGCGTACTCGTAAGGCAGCAAGTCGACGCGCATCGAAAGCTGCTGTCCGATCTTGACGAAGGTGGGGCCGGCGCTTTCGAGCGTCTCTCGCAGCCGGCGCGCCCGACGCTCGATCGAGTCTCGGCGGAGGAGAATGTCCCACAGGGTTCCGCCGACCAGGCGCAAGCAGGCCTTCAGCCAGACGCCCATGCGCAACAACACGCGCCCAACGCCGGCGTGAAACACCTCGTTGCGCTTCCGCTGGGGGCTAGTGTATTTGCGCCAATCTTTGCGCAACCGAACGGGCCGCGGCAGACGAGGATCGACGCCGGGAGGAGGAGCGTCGGGGCTTACGCCGCCGGGCCCTGGGAGCGGGCGACTCTCGGCCATTCAGGATCGACTCGCGTCAGCTTTCGCCGTTCTCGGCTTCCGCCTCGTCGTCGTCCTTCTTGCCGCGGAAGGTGCGCTCGACGGTGCGGTTGACCGATTGGGCCAAATCCCAGGCGGCGTCGGAGTCAGTCGCCTTGGCGATTTCATAGGGCGCCTTGCTCATCTCGCCTGCCGCCACGCTGAAGCCCAGTGCGGCGTTCGAGAGCGAGTCCCGCAGAGCGCCGTCCTGCTTCTTGGCCGCCGACTTCTCGCCTTCTTCGTAATAAGTCCGTACGCCCTCGGAAAACCCGTGGGTCAGGCGATAAGCGGCCCGAGTCATGCCGCGCTCGAACTCTTGGAACATCTGGGTGCCTTCGGTGTATTCGCGCTCGTCGGAGTTCTTCTTGTCCGCCATCTCTCAGCTCCCGCTTGTGAGTATTGCGGCTCAGCGCCGCAAGTCAATTGTGTCACGGCGAGCCCGGCGCATCAACCGGTGTTCAGTCCTCGCGCCGCATTGGAGCCAGGAGGGCCGAGAGCTCGGCGAAGGTCAGCCCGTAGCAGGCGTGCTTTCCTTCGTATCCCTTTAACTCGACCTCGTGCTTGCGGCAGCCCTCGCCGGCTGCGCCGAGCTCGGCGATCAATCGAAACGTTTCGGGCTCGAGCAGGACCTCCGACTCAACCCCGCGGCTCGCCGATTCGAGCCGGAACGCGCGATTCACGGTATCCCCGAGTGCGGTGAAATCAGCGGCTGCCGAGCTTCCAAGGTTGCCGAGCGAAGCTGCGCCGGTGCTCAGGCCCGCGCCGATGCGTACCGGCTCGGAAAGGCCCATCTTACCCTCGAGGCCGGCAGTGACCTGAGCGATACCGTCGAGTGCGTCGAGCACGCGCAGAAGTACTTCGCTGTTGCCGGCCTGATCTTCGTGAACCCAGATCGCCATGATTGCGTCGCCGATGTACTTTTGGAACCGGCTCCCGCGCGAGGCGAGAATCTCTCCGGAACGGCCCACCCAGGCGCCGACCGCAGATGCAATCGCCGATTCGCCGAGCTTTTTCGCCAGTCCGGTGAAATCGCAAATGTCGATGACCAGGACAGTGATCGTCTGCAGCGAGTAAAGGACGCGCGTGCTGTCGGGGTTCTCGGTCGCGGTGTCGGGATTCGCCAGCTCCTCTTCCTCCGCGGGGCAGTGAAAGAGGAACTCTTGCTCCGCGAAGGCGACGCGGTCTCCGTCGCGCAGACGAGCCGGCACGGTGACGCGCGAGCCGTTGACGAAGCAGCCGTTGCGGCTGCCGACGTCAATCAGCACGTACTCCCCAGGACCGGCGTGTTGGATCATCGCGTGATAGCGGGAGATGCGTGCATCGTCGAGGACGACGTGGTTGGCCGATCCGCGCCCAAACTTCCAGAGTTGGTTCTCAGCGAGAAGGATTATCTGCGCGCCGGCCTTGAGCGGCTCGAGACGCGGCGGCGACATCTCGTCGCCCGGGCCGTTGGGATTCGTATCGGGGTCCATATTTCAGTATCGGTCGTCTCTCAGTCTGCCAGGGCTTGCGCCGTGGGGCAACAACAGGCTCGAATCGGCCAGAACGGCGTATGTCCCCGGCGGGCCCGCTGCTCGCGATAAATCACCTAGTCGGCGCGGAGCGAGAACGAGCATTCGACGCTCTGTTTTGTGATGTAACGACCGGGTAAATTTATGGAATATTAAGAGATATTAATTGATAAACCGTATAATTACTCTATTAAATCTCGAGTAATCCTGTTAAGCTCACGCTAGTCGCGCGCACCGTCAACATAGCCGCAGGACTGGTATTGGCAATGATGCTACCCCCGGAGGGTATGGACCAAGAGCGCAGCTCTCCGCTCTCGGTTTTGGTCGTCGAAGATGATCAGATTGTGCTTCCCTTTTTGCGCCTTGCGCTCGCCCGCCTCGGGTACGTGACCCTGGCCGCGCCCGATTGCGCCAGCGCTTTGGCAACCGCCGAGGATCCTGGAGTTCAGATCGACGCGGTCTTGGCGGACGTTCAACTGCCCGACGGCAACGGCGGCGAAGTCGCGCGTCAAATACGCGAGTTGCGACCCGATGCCGGCGTCGTGTTGATGTCCGGCTCGCCCGAGGAATTGGTCTGGGCGGGTCACAACGACGCGAGCTTGACCCTGGTTGCAAAGCCGTTTGACTCTTTGCAGCTCGATCTCGCGTTGCGGGCCGCGCTTGCAGCCGCAACGACTGCCGGCCCGGGCCCGCTGGGTCCGATTCGTTCAGGATTTGCTCGATTTAACTTTCGTTAACTTTCGCGCAATAGCCGCACCGTCCCGCCGGGCCCATCCTCGGACTCGTCCGGGGGGGGCTCGCGCCCGATCTTGTCGCCTTCGCCAGGCGCCAAGAACAGATTCGCCTCGAGTCCGTGCTGTTTGTCGTAGAGCTCGCGGTAGCGGCCCTTGAGCGCGTAGAGCTCGGCGTGGTCGCCTCTTTCGACGATGCGGCCGGCCTCGATGACCAGGATCTGGTCGGCGCGGCGGATCGTCGAGAGCCGATGGGCGATGACGAACGTCGTCCGGCCCTTCATCAGATAGGAGAGCCCTTCTTGTATGAGCTGCTCGGACTCGGAATCGAGGCTCGACGTAGCCTCGTCGAGGATCAAGATGCGCGGGTCGGCGAGCACGGCGCGCGCGATGGAGACACGCTGCCTCTGTCCGCCCGAGAGCTTCACGCCACGCTCTCCGACGACGGTTTCGTAGCCTTCGGGGAATTTTTCGGCGAACTCGTCGACGCGGGCGATTCGGCACGCCTCGACGATTTCCTCGTCGGACGCTCGAGGACGAGCGAAGGCTATATTCTCCCGAATCGACCCGTCGAAGAGGAACGTGTCTTGCAGCACGACGCCGAGTCGGGTCCGGTATGAGGAGAGCTTAATGGTCGAAAGATCAACCCCGTCGATCAACACGCGGCCCTCATCGGGCGAGCTGAAGGCCGCCGCCAAGCCGATGATCGTTGACTTGCCCGATCCCGAAGAGCCGACCAGGGCGGTCACGGTACCCGGCAGGGCGCGGAAGCTCACGCCGTGGAGGACCGGCTTGCCTTCTTCGTAAGAGAATCGGACGTTGTCGAGCTCAACCTCGCCGCGGATTTCCGAGAGCTCGTGAACGCGCCGCGGTTCCTCGTCTTCCGGGTTCTCATCCAAGACCTCGCGGGTGCGTTCAAGGCCGGCGATGGCCTCCATCAACTGGGTCGAGATGTTGACGATTTGAAACAGCGGCGCCACCAACATGGCTGAGAATGCCGTGTAAACCACGAAGTCGCCGAGCTCCCACTCGCCGGAGAGAATCAGCCTCGCGCCGAACCACATGATCAGCGCCGACAGCCCGCCGAGCAGGACCGTCGCCGAGGAGGCCACCAGCGAAGTGCCCGTTAGGGTCCGGAAAATATTCTGGAGCAGCCGTTCGACCCCGTCGGAGAACACCTCATGCTCGCGTTGCTCGGCGTGATAGCCCTTCACGACGCGAACGCCGCCCAGCGACTCGGTGAGACGTCCGGTTACTTCGCCCGAAATGATTCGCCTCTCGCGAAATGCGGGCCGCAGCGTCGCAAACGCCCTCTGAAGGACAACCGTAAAGGCGATCACCATCGCCAGGGAAATGAGCGTCAACGTCACGCTCATGTAGAGCAGCCCAGCGAGTGCGATCGTGGCGGTTAGGGCTCCGCCGACGAGCTGCACCAAGCCAGTGCCCACTAGGTTGCGCACGCCTTCCACGTCGCTCATGATGCGCGAAACCAACACGCCGGTCTGCCTCGCGTCGTAGTATGCGACCGGCAGCCGCCCGATGTGGTTCTGAACCTTGCGGCGCATCTCGGCGATCAGGCGCTGGCCGGTCTTAGAGAGCAATTGCGTCAGGGAGAACGACGTAACCGCATCGACCAGCGTGGCCGCCAGCACCGCCAACACGAGCGGCGTCAAGAGTTCGCTGCGGCCTCGACCGATGATCTCGTCGATCAAGAACTTTGTCGAAGCGGGCAGCACGAACCCGGCTGCACGGCTGATGAGGATTAGCAGCAGCCCGATCAGAAGCACCCCTCGCCTGGGCGCGACGAGGGCGCGGATATCCGGCCAGAGCTCACGGATGCGAACGGACGACTTCTTGTGCTTTTCGGATGAGGGGTTTTCGGACAAAGCGGCGGCTCGCTGTTTTTAGTGTAGCGGGCCGCGGCTGGGCGCCCGCACCGACGCGGCAAGCTCGCGCCGCACCGTTCGAGGCGCTTTGCTAAAAAGAGAGGGTCCGGCCTCCATGGATTTTGCTCAGCACGTCAAATCGTCGGTAGACATCGTTCGCGTCATCGGCGAATACGTGCGTCTCAAGAAGCAGGGCCCCGAACGCTGGACTGGCCTTTGCCCGTTCCATTCCGAGAAGACTCCGTCCTTCTCCGTCCATGAGCGGCTGCAGATCTTCAAGTGTTTCGGGTGCGGCCAGGGCGGCGATGTCTTCACGTTCTTGATCGAGCACCAGGGGCTGACCTTCTATGAATCGCTGAGGACGCTTGCTGAGCAGCACGGTATCCCTATGCCGGAGCGGCGCTCGAAGGAAAGCGACGACGAAGCGAAGAGACGCGAGGACTTGCTGCGAATGCACGAGATGGCCCAAGAACTCTTCCGCGAGCAGATCCGCTCTCCGGCCGGCGGGTCGGCCAGAGAGTATCTCGATCAACGCGGTCTCGGCTCCGACGCTGCCGAGCGGTTCGGCATCGGCTTCGCCGCCGCTGGCTCGCGCCTCGTGGGATTGCTCAAGCAACGCGGGTTCAAAGACGAGCAGCTCATCGACTGCGGTTTGGCGGGCAAGTCCGACGATCGCCCGGGATTCTACGACCGCTTTCGCGAACGGCTGATGTTTCCGATCAGCAACGAGCTTGGCAAGACCATTGCGTTCGGCGGTCGCGCACTTAAGGCCGATCAGCAAGCGAAATACATCAACTCCTCGGAAACGCCGATCTACGACAAGAGCGCCGTACTCTACAATTTGCACCGCGCCAAGCCGGCGATGCGTAAAACGAATCGCGTCGTCCTGGTGGAAGGCTATATGGATGTGATCGGAGTGGTCGGCGCCGGCGTGACCGAGGTGACGGCCTGCTGCGGCACCTCGTTGACGGCGCGTCATGTCCGGGTGCTGCGACGGCTCGTCGACACGGTGATTGTCAACTTTGACGCCGACGAAGCAGGTCAGCGGGCGACCGAAAAGTCCGTCGAGCAATTGCTGGCCGAAGGCCTCAAGGTGCGCGTCTTAGAATTGCCGGGAGGTCTCGACCCGGACGAATTCTGCCGTGAGCACGGCGTCGAAGCCTATCGTAAGCTGCTCGACGCTTCGCCCGGCTACTTCACTTGGCTGTCGGACCGCGCCCGCAAGCGTTTTGACCTGAAGACCCACGAAGGCCGGGCCGGCGCGTTCGAGTTTCTCAAGCCCGCCGTTCACCTCGTACCCGACAAGATTCAGCGCGCCGCGCTAGCCAACGAGCTTGCCGAGCACATGGGCGTCGACCCGGGCTTGTTACTCGACGAGTTCCGTCGCGCCGCGGTGGAGCGCAGTCGCCGTGCGCCCGAGCCGTCGACTGGTCCGGCGCTCTCTCAGAGCGAGACGTTGCTGCTGACGCTGTTTCTAGAATCCGAGCAGGCGCGCGCCGACCTCCTCGAACGCGCCGTACTCGCCGCCTCGGAAGATCGACTGCCGGCGATGCGTATCTTCGCCGCCGTCCAGGCTGTGGTTGAGACCGGCGAAGAGTTCCAGTTCTCCGCCTTTGAGGGCCGACTCGAGGAGAGCGACCGCGAAACGGTATCCAGGGTCTTGTTCGATCGCGATCGCCCCGGGGGCGTCTCGACCGAAGAGGGCGTGCGCGCCGTTGAGGCGCTGGAGGAGCAAGGTTTGAAACGCCGCCACAGCGCGGTACGTAGAGAGATAGCCGAGGCGGAGCAGACCGGCGATCGTGAGCGCGCCATCAAGCTGCTGCAAGAGCGCATCAAGATCGAGAACAAGCTCCGTGAAGCGGGCGTCGCGCCCAGCGCATAGCAGTCCGTCCCGACGACCATGTTCTTCAGAACGGGCTGCCGTCAGCCGCGACATTCGAGAAATGAATACGGCAACCATTGCCGGAAGCAAGACGTATTATTCGCGAGACCCAGCGTTTCGCCTGAGGTCGAGTTTTTGCTCGGTGCGCTATGCTGCGGTGCGAAGTTGAACGATAAGGATGGCGCATGCCGCAATTTTGAAGCTGTTGTAGAATGTAGTCGCAAGGCGTGAATTGCGGCGCTCGCTTCGAGACGCTGAAGGGGCTAGTTGATTGATGGAGTGGAAAGGGTCACGCGGTGCAACGCTTTCATCGTGTCTCTCGAGGATCGCTTGAGACGTGGCTATTGAACTAACCAAACCGCTTCGCGACGCCGACTCGGACGACGCTTCCTTGCCTGATACGACGGAGGAAGCTGTCACGGCCGCCGCCGCCGAAGAGGATCCGAAGGTCGTAGTGCGCGCTCCCGCGGACGGGGACAAGGATACGGAGAAGGATGCGGCGGAAAAGTCCGCCGACTCCGTCCGCACCTACCTTCGCCAGATGGGCGCGGCGCCGCTACTCACTCGCAAGGGCGAAGTCAAGATCGCCCGCCGCATCGAACGCGGCCGCACGATCGTTAACCGCACGGTCTGCCGCTGTCCCCTCGCTGTGCAATCGGTGCTGAAGCTAAGAGACGTTCTCACGGCCGACGAGCGCGCCATCCGCGAGGTCGTCTCCATCGACGAGCCTACTGACGAGCTCTGGCAGACCAAGCGAAAAGAGACCCTTGCGACTCTGAAGAAGATCGAGAAGCTCGCGGCCGGCCACGGAAAGGCGCGTGAGAAGCTTGCTTCCCTATCGGGCGCAGCGAAGGCAGCTGAGAGGCGGCGTCTCCGTTGGGACTCGGCGCGCCAATGCGTCAAACTGGCCCAAGCGATCTCGGCTCTGGGCCTGACGAACAACTACAACGAGCGGCTCGTGAGCCTCATCAGCGAGACGGCCCAGGGTTTTAGACAGCTCCAGAATCCGCTCGGACAGGCGCAGCGCGATCTCCAGAACGCGGAGAGCAGCGACTCGGTGCGCGTGTTGCGATCCGATATTCGCGAGCTCAACAAGGCGGTCGGCGATCTCGAGCGCGAGTGTCGCGTCGAAGCCAGTGAAATGCGGGCGATTGTCCAGAGGATTCGTACCGGCGAGGCGATCGCGGAAGCGGCGACGCGCGAGCTCGTTGAAGCGAACTTGCGGCTGGTCGTTTCCATCGCCAAGCGCTACGTCAATCGCGGCATGCACTTCCTAGATCTGATCCAGGAAGGCAATATCGGCTTGATGAAGGCGGTTGAGAAGTTCGAGTATCAGCGTGGCTACAAGTTTTCGACCTACGCCACGTGGTGGATCCGGCAAGCGATCACTCGCGCCATCGCCGACCAAGCGCGGACGATTCGAATTCCCGTGCATATGATCGAAACGATCAACCGCCTTGTTCGCACTTCCCGGCAGCTCGTCCAGGATCTCGGCCGTGAGCCGACCAACGAAGAGCTGGCTGAAGCGCTCGAGATGACGGTCATCAAGGTCCGCAAGGTGATGAAGATCGCGCAGGAGCCGATCTCGATCGAGACGCCCGTTGGAGAGGAGGATGACTCGCACCTCGGCGATTTCATCGAAGACCACGACCAGGAGTCGCCCGCTGAAGCCGTCATCAATCTCAACCTAAGAGCGCAAACCGCGCAAGTACTCAAGACGCTGTCGCCGCGCGAAGAAAGGGTCATCCGCATGCGCTTCGGACTAGAAGACGGCAGCGAGCACACGCTTGAGGAAGTTGGACGGAGCTTCGCCGTTACTCGTGAGAGGATTCGGCAGATCGAAGCCAAGGCGTTGCGAAAGTTGCGGCATCCGAGCCGCAGCCGCCGGCTGCGAACGTTCGTCGAGCCCGACAGCGGCCGCCCGGCGATCTAGCTCGCACTCATAGCTACAATCCGAACACCCAAGGCCCGACCACGGCCGCGATCAACGCCATCAGCAGCGTCAACGGGGCGCCCATGCGCGTGAAGTCGGTAAATCGGTATCCGCCCGGACCGTAGACCATCAGGTTCGTTTGGTAGGCGATCGGCGTTAGAAAGCTCAGTCCACAGCCGAACATCAGCGTGAACATGAATGGCTCAGGGTTCACGCCAAGCTCGCGCGCCGTCGCCATCGCCACCGGAAACATCAACGCCGCCGCGCCGTTGTTAGTGATCAACTGGGCGAAGCCTGAGGCCAGCAGCAAGGTCGCGAACAGCATCGCTCGCGGCCCGAATCCCATCGAGCCGCACACATCCAAGAGGCCTGCCGCCACCGCCTCGGCCGCGCCGGTCTGGTCGAGTGCGCGGCCGATGCCAAGCGCGGCCGCGATTACAATCAATACCTGCAAGTTAAGGCTTTGCCGAGCCGCTGCCGCGGTTACGCAGCGGGAGACGACCATCGCCACTGCGCACCCTAAGCCCACCGCCGCCGGAGCGGCCGCTCCTGAAGCGAGCACCATCACCAGAACCGCAAGAATCGACAACGCGATCCAGGCCTTGTCATGCCGCACCGGCGTCGAGTCCGCCACCGCCGACACCAGATAGAAATGATCGCTGTCGCGGTAGCTTTCGAGGAACCCGCGGTGCGTGTCGAGCAGCAGCGTGTCTCCCGGCTGCAGCCGAATGTCGCCGACCTTGGCTTGGATCTGCTCTCCGTTTCGATGCACGGCGATGATAGCCGCGTTGTAGGTTGTGCGAAACAGCGTCTCTCGCACCGTGCGAGACGCCAGCGGCGAGCTGTGCGAAACAACCGCTTCCACAAGAGTACGGTCTTCGTAATCGGAGTGAATCTTGTCAACTTGGTTCGTCGCCGGGACGAGCCCGCGAATCTTACGGAGGTCGACGACCGATTCAAGTATTCCGGCGAACGCCAAAGTATCGCCGGCATGCACCAACCCCTCGGGAGGAGGAGCCGGGATCACCTGATCCTCGCGTTCGATCTCGACCAGGTAGAGGCCCGGCAGATGGCGCAGGCCGGCTTCTTCGATGCTCTTGCCGACGATCGGCGAGTCGGCCCGAACCGCCATCCGCACGGTGTAGCGGCGTGCGTCGAGGACGTCGGTCTGGACCGGCCGCCGTTCGGGAAGCAAGCGCGGCGAAACCGCGATAATCAGCAGCAAGCCCAAAACCAATCCCGGGATCCCGAAAGCCGCCGGGCCCCAGAACTGAGCTCCGCTCGCCAGCGGCGCTACGCCTTCGGTCGCCTCGGCCCACTGCTGGTAGAGCCCCATCACCACTAGGTTCGAGGCGCTGCCGATCATCGTCGCTTGACCGCCGAGAATCGCGGCGAAGCTCAGAGGCATCATCAGCTTCGAGGGACTGATCCGGATTCGCCGCGCCCAATCGTTGACGATGGGCAGGTACATCGCGACGATCGGGGTGTTGTTCATGAAGGCCGATAGCGCCGCCACCGGAGCCATCAGCCGGATCTGCGCTCGGGCGATCGTGGTGGGACGCCCCAGTAAGCGTTCGCCGACCGCTCGCGTCGCACCCGTCTCGTTGAGCCCCGCCGCGACGACGAACAGCGAGCCGATCAGCACGACTGCCGGATGGCCGAAGCCTGCCAACGCTGCGTCCGGCTCGACGGCGCCGCCGAAGATCAGGACCACGAGCCCGCCCAGCATGGCGAATTCGACGGCCACGCGATTTGTCGCCAGCAACCCAATGATCGCCGCCACGACGGCGACGCTAAACCAAGCTTCGGGACTCATGTACTCGCTATCTCGATTCGTCCCATTAGATCAGAATCCCAGACGAATGACCCGGGCCGGCCTTGCTAGGATCGAACTCGAATGCAACGCTCCTCGACGACTCTCGTGAGCACGATCATCCTGCTGCTTGGATGCCGTGCGACCGATACCGCGTCGCCGTCGCCCTCTCCACGCGTCGCCGAGGTCCAACGCATCGAGAAGGATCTCGGCTATGGCTCGAGCGACGCCTTCCAGCGCCGCGCATCAAGCAACGACGAGCCGCTGTGCTACTGGACGGAAAAGCTGAAACTGCCCCGAAACTACGAGAGCTTGCGCCTTCGTCGCTCCTCGGATCAGGGCTGCGGCGTCGACGAAGATCGCTACGACCTTTTTCGCTACGAGCCCGAGGCCTTGGCGAGGCCGCGGCCGGCAATTAGCCCAAGCCTCGAACAAGCGTCCGACGAACGTCTACGCGTCGTCGTAGCTCACGAAGACTTCCATCGCCAGTACGAGGCGAGATCGCTGCCGACCGACTTCGAAGAAGCGGCCGCAACGCTGGCAGGGTTTCTCGTCGCGGCCGAAGTTGCGTCGAGCCTACGAGGCGAAGAACGGAGTTTCCTCGAGAAAGCGGAGCTCATCAACGAGGCACATCGCCGCTTGAGCTCAACCTATGCCGACCATCGCCGCCGGAAGCTCCCTCGCGGAGACGCGATCGACGCCAAGCAACGCATCTTCGGAGCGCTTCGAGCTTCCTGTGAGTCCGACAAAGAGAAGCCTCAAACCTTCGACCCCTGTCCCTCAGCGGACAACAATGCTGGGCTCGCCTTCGATCACACCTACACAGAGCGCTATCCGCTACTGTTCGAGCTCTACTTGGCGACCGGCAGGGACACCGCCAAGACGATCGCTCTGCTGTTGCGTCCGAGGCCCGCTTCGGCGCGTTCATCGCGCGGCGCTGAGGAGTGGTTTCGACGGTTGCTCCATGAGGAGCAAGCGGGCCGCTAAGCCGCATTTCGGCGCGAGAAAGCAACAGAGCCGCTGGTGCAGCATCTGAGTGCGGTTGAGCTGTCGGCGGCCTCGGGTCCCGCCGGCGATCCGCCGATTCCGGCCTCAATCGCGGGCTCTCGCCTGCGGCTCTGTTAAGGATGCAAGTGATGCAAGCGGCAGAGACGGGCGCGCTTCTTGCACTCCTTAGGCCGTCCCTCGACGAAGTAGCGCCGCGAGTTCGGCAGGTTCGGTGACCGGCGCGTCGCAGACGAAGTTGCGGCACACGTAGGCGGCCGGGCGTCCATCGTGCATCGTGCGTCCACGGAACAGCGGGTACGCGTCCAACTGCTCTGCATATGCGGGATCGAGCCGTGCCGTGATCTTATTCGGCAGGTAAGCCTTTTGGACCTCCCGCAGCAGCGCGCGAGTTGCCGCGTCCGCCGGATCTCCGACTACCACGATCTCGGCGAAGCCTCGGCAGTAGGCGTCCGCCCCGGCCAAGAAGCGCTCGCTCTGGAACGGCATGCGCGAGGCCGTCGAGCTGAAGCAACGCAGAATCGCCTCCGCGTGCTCGCGGTAAGCGGTGCGATCGAGCAGCACAGCGAGCTTGAGCAGATTGGCGATCATCACGGAATTCGCAGACGGAGTCGCCCCGTCTTGCAGAGTCTTGCTGCGTACGAGCAGTTTCTCGTGATCGTCGGCGGTGAAGAAGAATCCGCCGCCGGCATCGTCCCAATAGTGCTCGACGAGCGTGTCCGCGAGCGCCGCCGCCTCCTCGACCCGGCGCCATTCGCCGCCTGCCTCATAGAGCGTCAGCAGTCCTTCGATCAGAAAGGCGTAATCGGTCGAGTAGGCGGTCAGCCGCGCTCGACCTTTGCCCCAGGTTGCCAAGAGGCGTCCGTCATCTTGGAGCTCCGACAGTAAGAAATCGGCTGCCTTGGCCGCGGCTTCGGCGTACCGATCTTCGTCGAAGACAAACGCCGTCTTCGCCAAGGCCGTAATCATCAATCCGTTCCAGCCCGTCAACACCTTGTCGTCGAGCCCAGGACGCACGCGTGTATTGCGGGCCTCGAAGAGCTCGCCGCGCGCGTCCGCGACCATTGATTCGACTTCGCCTGGATCAAGTTGATCTAGCTTGGCGATCGTCTCCAGAGGGCGCACGGTTTGCAGAATATTCTTTGGACCGTGCGGCACGTGCTCATCGCCCGGGTGCATCCAATTGCCGAACTCGCTTACGTCGTAGTGCGAGCAAAAGATCTTCGCCGCATGTTCGTCGAGCAGCTCTTTGATTTCCTCGATCCGCCAGACATAGAATTTGCCTTCGAGCCCTTCCGAGTCGGCGTCTTCACTCGAATAGAAGGCGCCCTCGGGGCTCCTGAGATCACGGAGGACGTAGTCGCAGATGCCGCACGCGCGATCCTCGCAGAGTTTCTTCAGCGAGGGTCGGTCCGTTGCCTGGAAGCCGTCGCAATAGATGGAAGCGACCAGACCCTGGTCGTAGAGCATCTTCTCGAAGTGCGGCACGAGCCACTTCGGATCGGTCGAATAGCGATGCAATCCTCCTCCGAGATGATCGTAGATGCCTCCGTTCCCCATCTTCTCGAGCGTTAGCTCGACTACGTGTAAGAACGGCGAATACCCCGAGCTCTTCCACTCCCGCAGCAGTAGATCCATCGAGAGGCTTGGCGGGAATTTGTTCGAGCCGCTGGCGACCCCGCCCGAGGTTGAATCAAACGCGTTGCGGATGTACTCGGCCGCTCCCTTGATCGCTTCCGCCGAGACGATTTCGGCGCCGTTCCCGCCGCCGGCGTGGATCTTGCCGAGCGTATCGACAACCTTGGCGCTCTCAGCGAAGAGCGTGTCGGGATCGTTCTTCCACTTGTCGGCAATGAAGCTCAGGATTGTGCGGAAGCCCGGCCGCCCGTAGGCGTTGTTCTTCGGGAAGTAGGTTCCGGCGAAGATCGGCCGCAGATCCGGCGCCAAGAAGACGCTCATCGGCCAGCCGCCCTGTCCGCCGGTATAGAGCATAGTGGCGCTCATGTAGATTTCGTCGAGGTCGGGACGCTCTTCGCGGTCGACTTTAACGGGCACGAACTCACGATTTAGCAGTTCTGCGACTTCCTCGTCCTCAAAGCTCTCATGCTCCATCACGTGGCACCAGTGGCAGGCGGCGTAGCCAATGCTGAGGAAGATTGGCTTCTTTTCGGCGCGCGCTCTTGCAAGGGCCTCTTCGCCCCAGGCATTCCAGTCGACTGGATTGTGGGCGTGTTGTAGAAGATAAGGGCTCGTCTCGTTGATGAGGGCGTTGGCGTGGGATTGCGGCATCAGCACTCTCAGCGTATCAACCGTGGCCGGGTGACCTCTCGCTCGATCCGTCGTTAAGGTAAACTTGATTCCGTGGCGACACTATCGAAGGAGTCGAGAATTCCATGAAGCCCACAATCAAGAAACTGCTCAACCGACGTTCGTTCTTCAAGCGCGCGGCTGCGCCGACCGCGGCCGTTGCGGCCGGAAGTTTCGTCGTCAACGCCGACCTCGAAGGCGCAATGCAGAGCGCGCCGCAGATGTCGCGTCCCTCTAACCTCAAGATCACCGACATGCGTATCGCCACGGCTCGTGCGATGATGCGCGCCCCGATCATTAAGCTCTACACCAACCAGGGCCTAGTCGGCTTGGGCGAGGTGCGCGACGGCGCCGACAAGCGTTATGCGCTCATGCTCAAGAGCCGGATCCTGGGTATGAATCCCTGCAACGTAGACCAAATTTTCAGGCGCATCAAGCAGTTCGGCGGCCACGCCCGTCAGGGCGGCGGCGTCTGCGGCGTTGAGATGGCGCTTTGGGATCTGGCCGGCAAGGCCTACGGCGTCCCCGCCTATCAGATGCTCGGCGGCAAGTTCCGCGACAAGGTTCGGGTCTACGCCGACACCACGGTTTCGCGCGACCCAGCCGTCTTCGCGGACCGTCTCCTCAAGCGCAAGGAAGAGAAGGGCTTCAAGTTCCTCAAGATGGACCTCGGCACGCGCCTCTTCCCCGAGGACTCGTCGAAATACCTGACCCAGCCCCTCGGCGAGCGCAGCGCTTGGGAGCGCCGCAGCGTGATGCACTTCTTCACCGGCGAAGAGCTTACGCCGGCAGGCGTCGAATACCTGGCCAACTTCGTCGGCGTCGTCCGCGAAGCGATCGGCATGGATATTCCGCTAGCGGCCGATCATTTCGGACACATTGGTCTCAATAGCTGCATCCGCCTCGGCAAGGCGCTCGAAAAGTACAACATGGCCTGGCTCGAGGATATGGTTCCTTGGCAGCACATGGAATTGATGAAGAAGATCACCGACTCGGTCGACATCCCGATCCTGACCGGCGAGGACATTTACCTCAAGGAAGAGTTCCAGCGCCTGGTCGACACGCACGCGGTCGATATCGTCCACCCCGACCTGGCCACCTCGGGCGGTTTGCTCGAAACCAAGAAGATCGGCGATCTGGCGCAAGAGGGCGGCGTGGCGATGGCGATGCATTTCGCCGGAACGCCGGTTTCGTTCATGGCCAACGTGCATTGCGCCGCCGCTACCGACAACTTTCTCGCACTCGAGCATCACTCGGTCGATGTTCCGTTCTGGGAAGATCTCGTCTCGGGTCCGCCCAAGCCGCTCTTCAACAACGACGGTTTCGTCCACGTGCCGGATCGCCCGGGCCTCGGCGTCGACCTTGTCGAGGAGGTGCTCAAGGAGCACCTAGCCGAACCAGGCTTCTTTGAGCCCACTCCGGAGTGGGACGAGAGTCCGTCGAACGACCGGCTTTGGAGCCTAAACCCATCGCCCGAGCCGACCCTACCGCGTAAGAACGCGGTGCGAAAACTGCTCGACGCCTAGTCCTTCAGTGAAAGGAGGGGGAAGCGAACTCGCCTTCCCCCTCCTGCTTCGAACTTCAGCATCCCCCGGCGTGACTGAGACGACGGGCGGCGATCCGCTACTTCTGGGTGAAAGCGCAACCTATTGGCTGAACAGCTTTGCTTGCGCCGGTTCGAGCAGGGAGGCTTGATAGCGCTCCACTACGTCGATCGTCGGGCCCTCGTCTACCAGCCGACCATGATCAAGCCGGATCGAGCGCTCACACAGATTGCTCACAGCCGCGAGATTATGAGAGACGAAGATGAACGTCACGTGGCTTTCCGCGAGCCTCTTCATTTCGTCGGCGCACTTTTGCTGAAAGTGCGCGTCACCCACAGCGAGGACTTCGTCGAGCAACATCACCTCGGGCTCGTAGTGAACCGCCACCGCGAAACCGAGACGGCCCATCATTCCGCTAGAGTAGGTTCGCAGCGGTTCGTTAATAAACTGTTCGAGCTCGCTGAACTCGATGATCGCGTCTAGCTTCTGCTCCAGCTCAGCGCGCGACATTCCGAGCAGCGAGGCGTTGAGTCGAATGTTCTCAAGTCCGGTCAGATCCGGGTGAAAACCACTTCCGAGCTCCAACAGACCGCCGACGCGACCGACGCGGATCACCCTGCCTTCGCTCGGATGCACAGTGCCTGCAATGACGCTAAGCAGTGAGCTCTTTCCAGCGCCGTTGTGGCCCACCACTCCGAACGATTCCCCGTGTTTGATCGCGAAAGAGACGTCGCGCAAGGCCCAGAACGTTTCTGACTCGTCGCTTTCGCCGCGCAGGCGCTCACCGAAGAGACGCCTCTCCCGGTGGAGTCGATACTGCTTGCTTACGTTCTCAACGGTTAGGACATTCATAGCGGCGACCTACAAGTGGTCTACGAACTCCCTTTCCATCCGCCGGAAAAACCACAGGCCGACGGCGAACACTGCGATCGATATCAGCCCAAGCTTCGCAATGATCACCCAGCCCGGGTTCTGCTGGTAGATCAGCACGCGCCGCACCAGAAAGATCACCGCCGCCAAGGGGTTGAAGCTGTAGAGCTCGGCCAACAACGCTGAACGGCGGGAGACCTCTTCGAAGCTGTAAAAGATCGGGACGACCCAGAACAACACCATCGTCGTCGACTCAACGACGTACTGCGTGTCCCGGTAGTAGACGTCCAGCGCGGAAAAAAACAGCGCAAGACCGCAGGTGAAAATGATGTGCAGGACGATGATCACCGGTAGTAGCGCCCACAGGGGGCTGAAGCCCACGAAGAACACTGCCGCCGCCATCAATAACGCCAACTGAATGAAAAAATGGACCGAGCTTGCCAGCACCACAGAGATCGGCAGCAGTTCGCGAGGAAACGAAAGCTTCTTTACCAAGGTTGAGTTCGATACGATCGAGCTCGTCGCCGCGGACCAGGATTGACTGAAAAAATTGTAGGGCAGTAGCCCCGCCATGATGAACAGCGGATAAAGTTTTTCAGGGTTTGGGAAGATGACCGTGAACACGAACGACATCACTGTCATCATGATCAGCGGGTTCAGTAAGGACCAAAAGATCCCCAACGACATGTTGCGGTAGCGGACCTTGAAGTCCTTCTCGACGAGCTGGCGCAAGACGAAGCGAACATCGTGAGAGGGACGGCTGGGGGGCATGCAGGCGGCGGCGGAAACCGAGTCCAATTGTACCGCAGGGCGCAGCGGCGACGGACCAGCTAGAGTCCGCAGGGCGCGCCCTTGCGGTAGCGCTCAAGAGCCGAGACAAAGCGTGCCGAGGGCTTCTGATTCGACGTTTGGATGGCGTCGATCAACTGCTGCTGCCACTTGGCGGCTTCTTCGCATCGTCCTAGCTCCGCCAGAGCCAGAGCGACCGTTTCGCCATGGAAGACTTCCTGGCGGGCGTTGAAGACGCTCTTAGCCAACTCGAGCGCCCGAGCGGCGTCGCGCAGCTTGGCGTCCGGGCTCGCCGCCAGTATTCGCGCTAAAGCGTGTGCGGTGATGCCACGGTCGGGGTACTTCTCGTGCGCCTTCTCCAACAAGTCAAGCGCTTCTTGAGGCCGTCCGGCGTTAACCAGCAGAGTTGTCAGCGAGGTCAGTGCGATCTCGTCGTCGGGATCCGACGCGGCGACCTTCTGATACGGCACGATGGCGTCCGCGGCCCGCCCCGACTTTACGAGCGATTTCGCGAGCTCACGGTTCGCCTCTAAGTCATCCGGCGAGACAGCGACCACGGCTTGGAAGTGTTCGGCCGCCTCGGCGGCCTTTCCACCCCGAACCAGGAGCACGCCGGTGTTGAAGCGGGCCGTTTCATTGTTCGGCTCGGTCTGAAGCACCGCTTGGTACTGCTGCAGCGCTCCGTCGAGGTCGCCGGACTGCCCCAAAGCCGCCCCTAGGTTGATCCGAGCCCGGGCGCTTGTCGGCTCCGCCTCGACCGCCTTGCGAAAGAACTCGGCCGCCTGCTTGTAGCGCCGCGCAGCGAAGGCCATGCGTCCTTGGATGAGCTGCACTCGCTCGCCGCGCCGCAGCGCCTCTACTTCGTCAAAAAGAGGATCGCTGCCGCGCACTCCAACAGGCCCGCGACGAGCCAGCTCTTCTTTCGCTTTGTCGAGATCCCCTAGGCCGCGGTAGGCCATGCCGAGCGAGTAGTGCAACCGGTTGGCCTGCGGAGTGAGCTCAAGCGCCTTTGTGAGATTCTCGACTGCTTCGGCGTACTTCTGTTCCGACAACGCGGTTTCGCCAAGCCCGCGAAACGCCGCCGCCGAATCTGGATCAAGCGCCAGAACCGTCTGGTAGGCCTTGCGAGCCTCATCATGCCGGTTGAGACCGCGGTAGACGTCTCCGAGGTGAAGCGCTGACGCCGTGTAGCGAGGATTCTGGTTCACCGCGTCCTCGAACAGCTTCACCGCGAGACTAGCGTCGCCCGCCGCTTCCTTGAGCCGACCGCCCAGATGAACCCAGCGGTAGTTATCGGGCGATAGCCGGTTGGCGTTGCGATAGCAAGCTTCGGCTGACTCAATCAATTCGTAGGCGTGGTAGAGTTGCCCGAGCTCTCCGTAGGCTTGCGCCAGTTGGGGTTTCGAGAGGTCCTTGGTATTCGCCAATCCGGCCAGCGAATCCTCCAGCGCCCGAATCTGTTCGGCGACGGCCGGTTCGAGCGTGTCCGCGGCCGCGCGCGGCACTGCCGAGAGCCCCTCGACGTACGCCGGAATCTCCTGAGCCGACGCTGTGTCCAAGACGAGAAAAAAGACAGCGCAAGCCGTCGAAGCTGCGAGACGAAAAGGTTTCGACACTAACTAGATTTTACCGGAGGTTTGCGGATCCCGCCTCCCCCCGCCCCTTGGTCAGTGTCCAGTAGCGGCCTGCGGCCAAGTCATCCCAGTCTTGGCGAGTACCGTCGGCCCAGTGAACTCTGACGGCAATCGGCCCGTCGCTCGAGCCGATCCCCACGATGAGGCGCGGGTCGGAAGAAGAAGCGAAACTGCCGTCAACATGCACTCGCCGCCAAATCTTCAGCCCGTCGACTTGGACCTCCGCGCGGGCCTGGAGCGCGTCTCGGCCCTCCTCGACGAGCCGTAGGCCAATCCAGCCTTGAGCCGAATCTCGCTCGTTGAGCAGCAGCCGTGCCGATCCGTTGTTGTTGTTGACGACGATGTCGGTGTCGCCGTCGTTGTCGACATCGCCGAAGGCGGCGCCGCGGCCCACCTCGAGCTGCGAGAAGGGCTCGCCCGCCTCTTCGGGCGGAATGAGCGTCAGCGTTGCCGTGCCTTCGTTACGGTAGAGCTGATTACGCTGCTGAAGCGGATAGTCCTCTCCGGCCCGCGCCATGCTCTCTTGCCGCCGCACCGCGCCGTTGGCAACAAAGAGGTCAAGCCGGCCGTCTCCGTCGAAGTCGAGAAAGCCGGTTCCGAACCCAGTCCAGGGCAGGCTAGGGGCGTGCAAGCCGAAGGCGATCGTTCGATCCTCGAAGAGGCCGTCGCCGAGGTTGACGTAGAGCGTATTCGACTCGCCGTCGAGATGCGCGATGAAAAGATCCTCGTCCCCGTCGGAATCCACGTCGCCGGCCGCGACACCCATGCCCGCCTCGGGTTGGCCGGCCTGATTGAGAGCCACGCCTGCCAGCAGCGCTTCATCTTCGAATCCGCGTCCCTCGCGATTGATCCAGAGCTGATTCGGGTCGCCGTCGTTCGCGACGTAGAGATCGATCCATCCGTCGCCGTTCCAGTCCGCGGCCGAAACGCCGAGACCGGCGCCGAAAGCTAAGTGGAGCTGGCTCTCGCGGGTCACGTCGGAGAACGTGCCGTCGCCGTTGTTGCGCAGCAGCCGATCGGGCGTGGCCTCGTAGGAGTCCGGACCGCAGAAGTCGGGCGCGCTGCTCGAGGCGTAGCAGTTCCGCTTCAAGCTCATCGAGAACCCCACGTAGTTGACGATAAAGAGATCGAGGTCTCCGTCGCGATCGAAGTCGAGAAAGGACGCCGTCGAGCTCCAACGGGAATCGTCGGCCCCGGCTGCCTCGGCTTCATCTGAGAACGTCGCATCGCCGTTGTTGCGCAACAAGCGATTCGGACCGAGGTTGGCGACATAGAGATCGAGATCCCCGTCGCTGTCGTAGTCGCCGACGGCGGCGCCCATGCCGTACTCCCGGCCTTCGACGCCGGCGGTCTTGCTGACGTCGCGGAATTGTAGTTTGCCGGTCTCGACGAGCTCGTTGCGGTAGAAGCGGTCTGTCAGGCGATTCTCGCTGGGCTGCTGGATCGCTTCGAGATCGCCGCTCTGCACCAGATAGAGATCAAGGTCGCCGTCTCCGTCGGCATCGAAGAGAGCGCCGCCTGAGCCGGTAATCTCCGCCAAGTAGTATTTGCCTTTGCCGCCGTTGCTGTGCTCAAAGTCGATGCCGGCCCCTTCTGTCCCGTCCCGAAAGAAGCCGACGGAACTATTTGGCTTGTGTGAGTCTTCTGGGGTAGGCGATTCCGCTGAGGGAGCCGCGACGGTCGCCGGCGCCGCTACTGGCTGCTGCGCCGCCGTGGCGGATTCCGGAGCTGCGGATTCGGCCGTGCGCTCGTCAGCTCCCGAGCAGCTCACCAGCGCCCAGGCCGCCGCCGTCAGAAAAGCTACTCTGCAAAGCGTCACATTACAAGCTTAGCCGACCGCCGCGGCACCGGCTACAGTTCTCGCTTCACAAGACTCTTGCTTTCTAGGAACAACGTCTTGAGGCTCCACGTGAACGGGTTGATGACAGATTTCCGCATGAGACGGTCGCTCCATTGGAGCCGTCCGTAGGGTATAGCTACTACTTAGTTGCGGATACCTGTTGAGTCTTGAAGCGTAGAACTGGCCCTTGAATGTTATCTAGATCGATCTGGGAGAGTGATAGCCGTGATAATTATGATTTAATATATATCATTGGTGTGTTGTGGTGAGCTCAAGTTGACTCACGAATCATTCTGTTTGATCGCTCGAGTGAACAATGTGCAAGGATTTATTCGTTGGTGGAATTGCGACTGAGTGTGTCGCGGCGGGATTGTCAGCCAGTCCGCGCTGCCCGAGCGGCGGGTAGGCACCCTGAGGCAAGGTTTTTCGCTTATTGACGCCTCGAGTGGGCGGGAGGCAAACTTGCGGTAGCTCCGTTATGGCGATCAAGCTCGAGCTAAGAGACGAATCCACCCTGGGCGACTCGCGGCCCGCGCCTCCGATCGAGCTCCCGGAGGCTCAAACTACCGTGCGCGATTTGATTGCGGCCCGTGTTTGCGACGAGGTTGCGCGGCACAACCGGAAGCCGGCGGAGATCTTCGAGGGGCTTGTTCAGCCCGAGGACTCGGAGCGAGTTCTAAACGGCTTTCGGCTGCGGGCGCGCAAATCGATCGACCCCGACCAACAGTGCCTCAGCGCCCTCAACGGGTTTAAGAACAGGGCTTTCGTGGTGCTGATCGACGACCGCCAAGCCGAATCGCTCGACGAAGAAGTCCTGCTCAAGCCGGGCAGCACGGCGACTTTCCTTCGCTTGGTTCCTCTGATCGGAGGCTGAGCGATGGCCGAGGCGGATTCCCCGGCGGCTATTCTCAAGAACCTTGCCGAAAGACAGGTCGAGTGGGGCGATCGATCTCCCGAGGACCAGGCCATTGCGTGTGCAAAGGCCTTGCCTCGCGAGCAGCAGATTGATCTGATCTTGCTCGCGGCGGGGAAGCTGGTTCGCCCGGCGACGTGCTCGTGTGGGCCGGGTGAGTATACGTATCGCGAGGAAGCGTTGCTGCGCAGGTTGCTCCGCCGGAAGCTCCAGCTTAGCGAGGAGCAAATTCTCGCGTTGCTTGCATCGATGGCTCAGTGGGATGGCGACGGACCACTTAAAGGGGTGCTGACGCTGGTGGGCCGACACGCAATTACCGAGAGGATTCGCGATTCGCTAACCGCACTAAGGAGTAGCCCGCAGTTGATGTCGGACTACTCCGATTCTAGGGAGATTCGTGACCGCATTGATCTGCTTTCTGGTCGGACGGAGCCCAAGACCTGGTTCGAGCCGGCTGGGCCATGGGGCCGTCTGGTCCTGGAGCCGCTCGCAGCCGAGCCTCGGGCGGCCCTAGAAGGGCTCCTCAATGGAGGCTCTCGAATCACGGCGTCCGGCCCGTCGAAGAAATGGCGAGCCGCTTGCGAAGCCGCAATTGCGCAGATTGGGCGGGGCGAGTTTCGAAAGATTGCGCTCGAGGGACTGGCTCTCGGCCCCGATCCCGAGCATCGCGGCGAGCCGCTCAGCCCAGCCGAAGGCGATGAACAGAAAGGGCTGCTTTGGGCGCTGGAGACGTTCTCGGATGACGAGATTTGCTTGGCGATCGCGAGTTTTTCTGAACGGGCGATGAAGAAGATCCCCGGGCTAGGGCCGGTCGGGCAAAAGTCGGCCAACGCCGCCATCCGCGTGCTGGCGGCTATGAGCGGCCAAGAAGCGGTCGGTCAGCTCTCGCGATTGGCGATGCGGACAAAGTACGCTGTGTCCAGCCGCTTCATCGAAGAGGCCCTCGAGGAGGCGGCCGAGAGGAACGGTCTCAGCCGCGACGAGCTCGCCGAGATCACAGTGTCTGACTGCGGACTTGGCCCAGACGGACGCCGCTCTGAGGCCGTCGGGGACTACGTCGCGACCCTCTCGTCTCGCGACCCTACCGTTCGCTTTCGAAACGCCGGGGCCAAGGTCGTGAAAGTTCTGCCTGCGACCGTTCGCAAAGAACACGCGGCAGTGATCAACAAGCTGCGAAAGCAGGCGAAAGAAGTCGCCGAAATGGTCGCCTCGCAACGGCTGCGCATCGAACGTCTGTTGATGAGCGAGCGCAAGATTCCGTACGCCGACTGGCGCAAGCGCTACCTCGATCATCCGCTGTTACACGATCTAACCGAGCGCTTGATCTGGCGATTTCGTTGGGAAGGTGTAGAGAATACGGCGATTCCCCGCGGAGACGGATTCGTGGACTGGAACGGCCAGCCAATCGAGCCGCCTCCAGAGGCCTCGGTCCAGCTTTGGCATCCGCTCAATTCCGACCCGCAAACTGTGCTGAGTTGGCGCTGCTGGACGGAGGACAACGCGGTCGTCCAACCCTTCAAACAAGCGCATCGGGAAGTCTATGTACTCACCGCCGCGGAACGCGAAACGCGCAGCTACTCCAACCGATTTGCTGCGCACATCTTGCGGCAACACCAGCTCGCCGCCCTGGCTCGGCAACGCAACTGGGCCTACACACTGATGGGCCAATGGGACTCGCACAACACGCCATCGTTGGAGTTGCCCCAGTTCGGACTACGGGTTGAATTCTTGGTCGACCCGGCGCTTGACGATGCGTTGAGCCACGCGATGATCTATCTCTACGTCACGACCGACCAGGTCCGCTTCCTCGAAGCCGGCTCGTATCAGCCCGTCGACTTGGAGCAAATCCGCCCCGTACTGTTCAGCGAGGTGATGCGCGAAGTCGACCTGTTCGTCGGCGTTTCGAGTGCAGCGAACGATCCGAACTGGACGCCCGGACGACATCGAGAGGTCGATCAGTATTGGGAAACTTGGTCGTTCGGAGAGCTCTCGGCAAGCGCCAATTCGCGGCGCGAGCTGTTGGAGAGGTTGCTTCCGAAGCTCGTGATCGGCGCGAAATGCGAGCTCGAGGAAAAGTTCCTCGTCGTTCGCGGCCGACGGACGACATATCGCATTCATCTCGGCAGCGGCAACGTGATGATGGAGCCCGACAATCGCTACTTGTGCATCGTTCGCGGACCGACTCGCGGCAAGGGCTCAGACCGCGTGCTCCTGCCTTTTGAGGGCGACATGACGCTGGCGTTGATCCTGAGTAAGGCGTTCCTGCTTGCCGAGGATCACAAGATCAAGGATCGAACGATTCTCGATCAGTTGAAGGACACTCCGAATTTGAGCTGAGCGGCAGTCCGCGCGTCAAGAAACGCGCTTGAAGGCTACGACCGCCAGCGGGGGCATCGTCAGCACCAACGAGCACGGACGTCCGTGAGCCGGCAGGCTGTCGGTCTCGACTCCGCCGGCGTTGCCTACGTTGGAGCCGCCGTAGAGCTCGGCGTCGGTGTTGAGGATCTCTGCCCAATGGCCGCCCTCGGGAGCGCCGATGCGGTAGCCCTCACGGACGACCGGCGAAAAGTTGCAGACGAAGACGATCTGCTCGGCCGGGTCTTTGCCGCGCCGCAAGAAGCTCACCGTGTTCGAGAAGTTGTCGCTGCAATCGATCCACTCGAAACCCCCTTGTTCCGAGTCGAGTTCATAGAGCGCGGGCTCGTTGCGGTAGAGCTGGTTGAGGTCGCGGACTAGATTGCGCACGCCTTGGTGCGGCGGCAGCTCGAGCAGATGCCAGTCGAGGCTCGCGTCGTGATTCCACTCTCTGCCCTGGGCAAACTCGCAACCCATGAAGAGCAGCTTCTTGCCGGGATGCCCGTACATGTAGGCGTAGAGCGCGCGGAGGTTGGCGAACTTCTGAAAGGCGTCGCCAGGCATCTTGTCGAGCATCGAGCGCTTGCCGTGAACCACCTCGTCGTGCGAAAAGGGCAGCACGAAATTCTCGCTAAAGGCGTAGAGCATCGAGAAAGTGATGCGGTCGTGGTGATATTGGCGATGGACTGGATCTTCGGACATGTAGTCGATCATGTCGTGCATCCAACCCATGTTCCACTTAAACCCGAAGCCCAGGCCGCCGAGATGGACAGGCCGTGAAACCATCGGCCACGACGTCGATTCCTCGGCGACCGTGATCACGTCGGGGTACTCCTCGTAAACCTTCCAATTGAATCGCCGGATGAACTCGATCGCTTCGATATTCTCCTTGCCGCCGTAGCGGTTTGGGATCCACTCACCCTCTTCGCGGCCGTAGTCGAGGTAGAGCATCGAGGCGACGGCGTCCACCCGGAAGCCGTCGATGTGATACTTGTCGAGCCAAAACAAAGCGTTTCCAATCAGGAAGTTCGACACTTCGTTGCGGCCGTAGTTGAAGACCAGCGTGTCCCACTCGGGATGGACTCCCTGCTTTGGGTCGGCGTGTTCGAAGAGGTGGGTGCCGTCGAAGACGGCCAGCCCGTGAGCATCGTTGGGGAAGTGCGCCGGAACCCAGTCGATCAGCACGCCGAGGCCTGCCCGGTGCAGCACGTCGACCAGCTCCATGAACTCCTGCGGCGTTCCGTAACGGCTGGTCGGAGCGAAATAGCCGACGGTTTGGTAGCCCCACGATCCGTCGAAAGGGTGTTCGGTGGGCGGCATCAGCTCGACGTGAGTGAATCCCGTCTCGACGCAGTGCTCGGCAAGCCGCGGGGCGAGGTCGCGATAGGTCAGCCAGCCGCCGTCGGGGGTGCGCATCCAGGATCCGAGATGAACCTCATAGGTTGAGATGGGGGCGTCGCGGCGATTCTTTTCGGCTCGAGACGCCATCCAGTCGGCGTCTCCCCACTCGTATCCTTCGATGCTCCAGACCTTGCTGGCCGTACGCGGCCGGACTTCCGCCGCGAATCCATAGGGATCGGCCTTCTCTCCCTTTGCTCCCCCCTCGTTCGAGACGATTGCGTACTTGTAGTTTTCGCCCTGCCGCAGGGCCGGAACGAAAGCTTCCCAGATTCCGGAGTCGCCGCGGCTGCGCATCGGGTGGCGCTCGGCGTCCCAGGCGTTGAAGTCGCCGATTACCGCGACCGCCTTGGCGTTCGGAGCCCAGGTCGCAAAACGTACGCCGGGCTCGCCGTTTAGCTCGGCGAAGTGCGCCCCAAGCTTCTCGTAGGCGCGATAGTGCGAGCCTTCTCCGAGCAGATGTAAATCGTAGTCGGTGAGGAAAGGTGACTCCATGGGTTGCCTTGATGGTAGCGTGGCTGGGCGGCGTCGATTGAGACGGGCAGCGGTTTTGCCTTGAACACCTGAACAAACGTGCTGCCGATGCCAGGGTCAAGAGATCAGGATCACGATCGAGCTGTCCGATCCTTTGGCCAGGCGAATGAAGGCGACCGCTCATCTTCGCGGCTTGAGAATCGATGGTTTCGTTGCCGACGCGATGCGCCGAGCGCTGGACGAACCTGCCCGGAATCGCTGCGAAGTCGAGCTGCCTATGATTCGAAGCGACGAGTCGGGTTCGCTGAAGATCACGAACGCCAAGATTGAAGAGCTGCTCTCCTGACGCCTCCTCCCGTCGATCAGTGCACGCCTTCCATTAGCTTGCGGATTGGTTTGACTAGCGCCGCCAGCAGCAGCCCCATCCCTATCGATAGCGCCGCGACCCAGCCGAATAGCTCGTCGAGCGGAAGCTCCTCAAACATGCTCGCCGCCACGCCCGCCATGTATTGGCCGATCGCGGTCGAGAGGAACCAAACGCCCATGATTTGGCCGACGATTTTCGGCGGCGCTAACTTGCTCATTACGCTCAGCCCAACGGGGCTGAGGCAGAGCTCTCCGATGGTGTGGAGCAGGTAGACCGAGACGAGCCACATCGGGCTCACGCGTGAACCGCCGGCGCCCATTGCCGCGATTGCCAGCAGTAGAAATCCAGCCCCGGCGAAGAGCAAACCGAACGAAAATTTCCCAGGGCTCGAGGGGTTGCGTCGGCCGAGCTTCACCCATAAGACCGAAAAGACAGGCGCCAGACAGAAGATATAAAGCGGGTTGAGGGACTGGAACCAGCTTGAAGGGAAGGCCCAGCCGAAAACTTCGAGCCGCGTCATCCTGTCGGCGAAGAGGTTAAGGCTCGATCCGGCCTGCTCAAAGCCTGACCAGAAGACAGCCGAGGCCCAAAACATCAGATATATGGCGAAACCGCGTCGGCGAACTTCCGGCGAGTGGCCAGCGCCGACGTAGAGCGAGGCGATGAAGCTCGTCGATCCCAACGCCATCAGAATGAACTTCTGGACCTCGGGCAGATCGAGGAAGAGCGCAGCCACGATCACGCCGAGCCCGCCCAACCACATGGCTTGCGCTAGCGGCGGCGTCTTCTCTTCCTGCTCCGCTCGTTGTCTCTTCAGCCCGGCGCGGCCGAGATACTTCGCCGTGAGCTTGTACTGGATCAGCCCAAAAACCATCCCGACGCCGGCTGATGCAAAGCCCCAGTGCCAACCGACGGTTTGGCCGAGCGTGCCGCATACCAATGGGCTGGCGAAGGCGCCGATGTTGATGCCCATGTAGTAGATGGAGTAGCCGCCGTCGCGTCGCGCATCGTCGGCGGAGTAGAGCTCGCCCACCATGGCGCTGATGTTCGGTTTGAGCAGGCCGGTGCCGATTACGATCATCGCCAGCCCGGAATAGAAGAACGCCAACCCCGGAACCGCCATCGAAAAATGACCGGCCGCGATGACGATGCCGCCGACGAAGACGGCGTTGCGCAAGCCTAAAAAGCGATCCGCGACCCATCCGCCGGGCAGCGACGCCAAGTAGACCGACGCCGTGTAGATCCCGTAGACCGTGCCGGCAAGGGCGGTCGAAAAACCCAATCCGCCGTCGCTCTCGGGCGCGACCATGAATAGGATCAACAGCGCCCGCATGCCGTAGTAGCTGAAGCGCTCCCACATCTCTGTAAAAAAGAGCGTGGTCAGGCCGCGCGGGTGGCCCCCAATTCCGCTGCTGTCGGAGGCGCTGCCGGCAGCGGCGGAGGCGGTTTCAGAGCTGTTCATCGACTGTCCTTGGGTCCCCAAAAAAAGGAACTGTGATTATAGCGGGCTCTTGCGGCGAACTTGCGTTACGTTTGTTTGTTTGCGGAGTCTGTTAGACAATAGACTCTTCGCCCGTCCGGACGCTCGGTTCCGGCGGTCCGCCGCCATGAGCGCCTCCGAACCATCAGGCCCCACCGCCTCGCCCCCCGCGGCTCGAGGCAATCTCGGGCGGACTTTTCGGGCGTTTCACTACCCCAAGTTCCGCTTGATGTGGTCGGGAGCGTTCACCTCGACGACCGGCTCGTTCGTTCAAGAGGTCGCGCAGAGCTGGCTCGTCTACCAGCTCACCTCTGACCCGTTCCTGCTTGGCTTGACCGTCTTCCTGAACAATGGGCCGATTCTGCTGTTTTCTCTGATCGGGGGAGTCGCCGCCGACCGCATGGACCGACGCCATCTATTGCTCGGCTCGCAGTTCGTGCAGATGGCGAGCGCGTTGACCTTGGCTGTGCTGCTGAGTCTCGACATGCTCGAGATCTGGCACATCCTGGCTGCTGCTTTCACGACTGGTATGGGGCAAGCGTTCGGCGGCCCTGCCTATCAGGCGCTGATCCCCTCGCTGGTCGACGAAGAGGATTTGCCGAACGCGATTGCGCTGATGTCGATCCAGTTCAATCTTGCGAGCGTCATCGGACGCGCTATCGGCGGCGTCTCGTTCGCCGCGCTCGGCGCGGCGGCGTGTTTTTACATCAATGGATTCTCGTTCCTAGCCGTGATCTTCTCGCTGTTCCTGTTGCCGGTCGGCTTTGTGCCGAGCAAGCAGCAAGCCAACGTGCTGCACAGTCTGAAGGAAGGCGTGCGCTTCGTCGTCCATAAGCGCGCGATGCTGTCGCTGGTCGTGTTGGCGGTCTGCACGGCGATGCTGGGCGTTCCGATGATGACTCTCTTGCCCGTTTTCGCCCGCGATGTGTTTGGGCTCGACGAAATTGGCTTCAGCCGCATGGCGGCGGTCTTCGGTGCGGGAGGAGTGGCGGGAGCGTTGACGGTCGCCTGGCTCGGAAGTAAGAGGAACAAGGGACGGCGGGCGCTGCTAATGCAGATCTCGCTCGGCCTTACGGTACTGCTGTTCGCGGTGAGTCGAAGCCTGCCGCTCAGCGGCGTGGCGTTGTTCTTTGCCGGCGCTTCGGTGCTGGCGGTGTTCGCCTCGATAAACTCGCTGGTCCAGTTGCTCGCGCCGGAAAACATGCGTGGGCGGATACTGGGCGTCTACAACACGGCCTTTCGCGGCTCGATGGCGTTGGGACCTCTGGCCGCAGGGTACTTTGCTCGAACGTTCACCGCCTCGGCGGTGCTGGCGTTTAACGGGACGGTTTTGATCCTCGTCGCGTTGTGGTTCTTGGCTCGCAACGTCGAGGTGAAGCGGTTGTAGGCTGACGCCGCGATCCCCCTGTTGCAGGTGCGGCTCTGTTACTCCTGGCGCAGCTTCTCGAGCGTCAGTCTTGCTTGCTCGGCAACCCGAATTGGGAAGCCTTCGCGCGGACGTGCGAATGAGCGGATCGACTCGGCGTCTTCGCTCGACCCGATCATGTAGAACGCCCGCAGGGCTTCGAAGACGTGCGTCGGGTCGGGGCCGATGACGGCCAACTCGTCGCCCTGCTGTACACGGGCGCCGTCCTGAAGCAGTCTCTCCCGAAAAATACCCGGCGCCGGCGACCGCACTTCAGCCGGTTCGGGCGAGCCGTCGATCTCGATTCGCGCCAGCAAGGTCTCACGATCAACTGCGTCGCCGACCTCGAGTCGGTTCTGCAGCGTCCCCTCGCCGGGCGCGAGAACGGTGAAAGGTTCAAGCATGGCCCGCAACTCCGGCTTGCCCGCGTCGTCGCCAAAGCTCACCAGAGCCAGCGCGGCGTTGCGGCGCACCATCGCCTCTGGGTCGTCGAGTAGCGTCAGCAACGAGCGGTGGAACTGATCGACCTCGTTATCTTGCCCCATCACCCAGGCTGCTGTCAGGCGCAACTCGGGCAGTTCGTGACCGGCAAACTTGATCACCTCGGGGTACCAGCGCTGGACGTCCTGATCGTTCGCCGAGATCCGCTCGGATACCTGCGTGAGAGCGTGCTGAGCCTTGCGGGGATGCTCGACGTCGGCGAAATATTCTTGGAGTTGTTCGTCGCTGAGCGTGACGCCGAACCAGGTGTCGCGCCAAAACAAGTACGGAACGACTACGAAGAGGACAGCGATGACTCCGGCGACCATGGTGGCGCGTTTGCCGGGCGTGTATCCTTTCTTGATCGGCTCTGCCGCCGCGTCCTCGGGCATTACGATTCGTCCTCCGCGTCCGCCTGGTCAGGCGCCTGTTCGGGCTCGAAGAAGGTGAGCGCGTTCGATCCCATCTTAACGATGCGCGTGCGTTGCAGTTTGCCGTAGCATTCGGCTAGGTCGCGGCGCCGTCCATGCTGGGCGATCACGAGATCACATTTCTTCTCGCCGAGCGCAGTCAGCGTTTTTTCGTATGCCTCGTTGGCGGCGTAGGGCGGGCCGAGAAAGTAGACGTCGGCTTCGATGGTCGGCAGTACCCGGCCTACGTCGCCACGCTCGATCGAGGCTTCGCGCCCGATGCCCAGGTCCTTCAAATTCTCCTCAATCACGCGCCATGCCGCCGGCGCGCTCTCGGCAAGATAAACCTGCTGCGCGCCTCGACTGAGCGCTTCGATACCGACTGCGCCTGTGCCGGCGAATAGGTCGGCGAAGATCTTGCCCTCGATGCGACCCTGCAAGATGTTAAACAGAGTCTCGCGCATGCGGTCGAGCATGGGACGAGTCGCGTCGCCTTCGAGCGAGTGAAGGAGGCGGCGGCGGTAGAGGCCGGCGATGATGCGTATAGGCAAGCTTCCATCTTGCCAGACATCGCCCCTCTCCGAGCGTGGCTGCGATACTGGATAGCTCGGATGACAGCAGCTTCGGCCATGTCGGGCGTCTCGCAATCCCCGCCCTTGTTGCGCGCGGCGCTAGGATTCGCCTTCGCGGCTTCGGCCGCGGGATTTCTTTCGATCGCCGTCTCGCACGCGTGTCTGGCGATCGCGCTCGCCTTGGCGATCGCGGCGAAGATGCGTTGGCAGGTCCCCTCGGTCGGCCTACCGATTGCTCTATTCCTTGGATGGACGGTAGTTTCCGCGCTCGCTTCGGGCGAACCCGCTGCTGCCGCGCCGCAGTTCAAAAAGTTTCTTGTATTCGCATTCTTGCCGCTGATCTTTTCGCTTTTCCGGTCTCGCCGCGACGGCCGTCGGCTGCTTGAAGCTTGGTACGTTACGGCTGGGATTGCGGCGCTGACGAGCTTTTTTCAGTTCTTCGCGCGCTGGCGCGAGGCGGGGGCGCTGGGCGAGGACTTCAACGCCTACTACGCACCGCAACGGATCACCGGCCTGTTCAGCCACTGGATGACGTTCAGCCAAGCGGCGCTGCTGGCGTTGCTCGCGTTGGTCTGTTTTCTGCTATTCGGTCCGCGCGAGCGCCCGGGCCGCAAGATCTGGTTCACGGTTGCTGCCGTCCTCGGCGCCTCTCTTTTGTTGAGCTACACGCGTATCGTATGGTTGGCGTCGGCGTTGATCGGCGGTTATCTGGTCGCCTGTCGGCGTCCCCGCTTGCTCTGGCTGGCGCCGGTTGGGCTGCTGGTCGGTGGCATGTTGGCCCCGGAATCGATCGAGCGCCGCGTCGCCTCGTTCGGCGATCTCAGCGCCTATCAGTCGCGGCTGATCATGTGGCGTACCGGCTGGAACATGATCCAAGACCGGCCCGTCTTCGGGGTCGGCCCGGAGCGAGTCGGACCGCTCTTTAATGACTATCAACCGCAGGATATCGTCGAGCGTCCGGATGCTTACTACGGACATCTGCACAACATCTACGTGCACTTCGCCGCCGAGCGCGGCCTGCCGGCGCTGGTATTGTTGCTCTGGATTCTCGGCCAAGCGTTGTGGGACCTTGGCCGTGCCTTGCGACGATTGCCGCCCGGTCCGAGCGACGAGCGCGCCGTGCTGCAGGCGGGAATCAGCGGCACGCTGGCCGTTATGATTGTCGGCTGCGCCGACGTAACGCTCGGAGACAGCGAGGTGCTTGGCGCCTACCTAGCTCTCACGGCTCTGGCATACTCCGCTACTGAACGGGTGCCTTCAAGGAATTCCGGGCTAAACTCAGGGCGATGGACGAACAGCGCCTCGAAAGCCTCGGCGAAGCCTTGAGAACACTCCGTACGGAGTTGCGGGCCTCTCTGGCCGCGTCCGAAGACGCCAAACCGGTGTCGCCCGATCGAGCGATCGGTCGTCTCACTCGCCAGGACGCCATGCTGGCGCAACAAATGACGCTCGAGCTGCGGAGACGCAACAAAGGGCGCCTGGGCCAGATTGAAGCCGCGCTGCGTCGCATCGAGGAAGGAGTCTACGGCTGTTGCGTTCGCTGCGAGGAGGAGATCGGCGAAGCGCGTCTGAAGGTGCGGCCCGAGACGCCGGTGTGTATCCAATGCGCTGAGAATCGCCGTTGAAAGCGAATGCGGCCGGACCGCTCAGCGAGGGAAGCTGTCGTTCGGCCTCGGATCATCGATGCCTAGGCGAGTCATCCCCGAGCCGTCCGGAGCAGCCATGATCGAGTTCGGCGCGTACCGACCCGCAAGGATCCGAGCGCCTCCGACCAAAAGTCCGCCCAACAGCATGAGTCCGATCAGAATGCCGCACAGGATCACGATGTCGAGAAGGAGAATGCCGAGATTGTCGTGACGTTTGGCGGGCTGCTGATTTGCGGTTACTTCCGCTTCATAGCGCACTCGCGCCAGTAGACGTTGCGCCTCATCCGCCGAGGAGGGCTGTGCGACGACGCCGATCAGCGAGCCCGAGCGTTTCGCCACGACGTCTTCGAGCTGGTAGAACTCCTCGACTTGTTTGCGCGCCATCTGCGGCGAGGGATAGCTGAAGATCAGCATCTGCATCTCGCCGGCCGGCGTCTCATAGCGCACGACCTGAGCCTCGGCGCCGAAATGGAATCCCGCGACGGAAGGAGGGATCGACGGCGCGGCCCGCTCGAGGCTCTCGGGCCCGAGGACATGCCTTCGCGAGCTCTCGATCAGCCCCTCTTCGGGAACGAACTTCAGCACCGGAGGGTCGGGCGTTACGCGCACGCGCGGCAGAAACGCCAGCATCAGCTCGATGTGATCGTCTTCCGGCGCCGCGCCGCTGATTTCGACCAGGTAGTTGCCAAAGTGGATGAGCGTCGATTCGGGACCCGCCCAAGCACGCTTTCCATACTCAGCGGCCGCGCCCGCAGCGGGGCGCTGCCAATGATAGGCGGCATAGGCGGCGGTGTCGTCGTAGAAGCGCGTCGCCTCTACCATCGTCGTCGAGCCGTCCGGCTTTTCGTAGGCAGCTCGTTCCGCCTCTTCAAAGCCGAGCTCGTCGTAGAGCGCCTTGTCGTCGGGCTCCATCGGCTCGTGCGAGACGCGCACAAGCTCGCCCAGCGCTTCCGGCAGGATCTCCGCCACAGCCGCCGAGGGCGACAGCAAGATAAGCAGAAAGATCAGCTTCTTCATGGACGACTCTCGGCGCGCCAAGTCATTTCGCGGCGCCGCAACACTTCTTGTACTTCTTACCGCTGCCGCAGGGGCAAGGATCGTTGCGTCCTACTTTGGCGCCTTTGATGACTTGTTTGACCGCGGCCGCGCTCGTGTCGCCGGCGCCCGCCATACGGGCGTGGTCTAGCTCGCGCTGCTTCTTGCGGCGCACGTCGCGCGTGAATTCCTCGATCGAGGTTTCAGCTGCAGCCGAGGCGCCGTTCGAGGGCGCGTCGATATCTTCTTCAGGGCCCGCCAACGTCGGCGTCGACCGGCGCATGCCGTCGACCTGTGCTGCCGGTTGGAGGTTGAAGAGGAACTTGAGGGTCTCTTCGTCGGTACGAGCCATCATCTCCGAGAAGAGGGCGAAGGATTCCTTTTTGTACTCGACCAGCGGGTCCTTTTGGCCGTAGCCGCGCAGCCCGATGCCTTCTTTGAGGTGGTCCATCGACAGCAGATGATCCTTCCACTGCTGGTCGATCAACTGCAACATGATGATGCGCTCGGAATAGCGCAGCCGTTCGGGCCCTATTTGCTTCTCTTTCTCTTCGTACTTCTTGCAGAGGTAGTCGGTGATCTCGTCGGCGATCGCCTGCGGATCGAGTCCTTCGATCTCTACGTCGTCGATAGCGATGCCGAACTGATTGTGGATGTCGGTGCGCAAGCCCGCTAGATCGTAGGTGTCTGGATGAGATTTCTCGACGCAGCGCCCGCTGACGTAATCGCCGGCGATATCGCCGACCAGCCCCAGCACGTATTCTTTCTGATCTTTGCCCTCGAGCAGCTTGCGGCGCATCGTGTAGACCGCCTCGCGCTGCTTGTTCATCACGTCGTCGTACTCGATCAAATGCTTGCGAGCTTCAAAGTTCTGCGCCTCAACCGCCTGCTGGGCTGCGCCGATTCGTTTGGTGATGAGCCCGGATTCGATCGGTACGTCCTCTTCCATGCCGAGACGCAGCATCAGATTCTGCATCTTCTCGCCGCCGAAAATTCGCAGCAGATCATCTTGCAGCGAGAGGTAGAAGCGCGACGAGCCGGGATCGCCTTGACGGCCGGCGCGTCCGCGAAGCTGGTTATCGATTCGCCGCGACTCGTGTCGCTCGGTGGCGAGCACGTGCAGTCCGCCCAGCTCCACGACTTCGTCGTGCTCGGCGTCGGTTTGGCGCTTGAATTCCTCGAGCTTCTCTTGCCACTCTTCCCTGGGAATTAGATCTGGGTTCTTGCCCTTCTTAACAAACCACTCTTGCGCCAAGGGTTCGGGGTTGCCGCCGAGCAAGATATCGGTGCCGCGGCCGGCCATGTTGGTCGAAACCGTGATGGCGCCCTTCCTGCCGGCCTGAGAGATGATCTTCGCCTCCCGCTCGTGGTGCTTGGCGTTGAGTACCTCGTGCTTGACGCCGTTCTTCTTAAGCAGGCGAGAGAGCTTTTCGGAGTTCTCGATCGAGGCCGTGCCGACCAGCACCGGCTGGCCGCGTTCGTGGTACTCCTTGAGCTCGATCGCCGCGTTGCGATACTTTTCGGCCTCGGTGCGGTAGACGACGTCTTGATGCTCGAGGCGCAGCAAGGTGCGGTTGGTCGGGATCACCGTCACGTCGAGCTTGTAGATCTTACCCAGCTCCGCAGCCTCGGTGTCGGCGGTGCCGGTCATGCCCGAGAGCTTGTCGTACATGCGGAAGTAGTTCTGGAAGGTGACGGTGGCCAGCGTCTGATTCTCTTTCTCGATCTTGACGCGTTCCTTGGCCTCAACGGCCTGGTGCAGCCCGTCGGACCAACGCCGGCCCGGCATCAGCCGTCCGGTGTGTTCATCGACGATGATCACCTGCCCTTCCTTGACGACATAAGCCTTGTCGCGTTGGAACAGCGCATGCGCCTTGAGCGCCTGCTCGACGCAGTGCTTGATTTCGTAGTTGACAAGATCGTTGATGTTCGAGATACCGAGCCCGTCTTCGACTTTCGCCTCGCCCTGCTCGGTGAGAAACGCCGTGCGGTGTTTCTCGTCGATGATGTAGTCCTCGGTGTAGGTGCGATCCTGCGGTTCGTCGCCCTCGATCACCTCGCCCTTCTTGAGCTTGGGGATGATGCGGTTGATCTTGTAGTACTTGTCGGTCGACTCCTCGCTCGGCCCGGAAATGATGAGCGGCGTGCGCGCTTCGTCGATGAGGATCGAGTCGACCTCGTCGACGATCGCGAAATAGTGCCCGCGCTGAACGCAATCGTTCAGATCGAACTTCATGTTGTCGCGCAAGTAGTCGAAGCCGAACTCGTTGTTGGTGCCGTAGGTGATGTCGGCGTTGTAGCTGTCCTTACGCTCGACGTCGCTGATGTCGTGCACGATGACGCCGACGGTGAGCCCGAGGAAGCGATGGATCTTGCCCATCCACTCGGCGTCGCGCCGCGCCAGGTAGTCATTGACGGTAATGACGTGGACGCCATTTCCGGTCAACGCGTTCAGGTAAGCCGGAAGGGTGGCGACGAGGGTTTTGCCCTCGCCCGTCTTCATCTCAGCGACGTGTCCCCGGTGGAGCGTAATGCCGCCGATGAGCTGCACGTCGTAGTGACGCATGCCGACCGTGCGCTTGGCGGTTTCGCGAACCACGGCGAACGCTTCGGGCAGCAGATCGTCCAGCGTCTCGCCTTCAGCGAGCCGCCCTTTGAATTCGGTGGTCTTTTCGCGAAGCTGGTCGTCGCTGAGTGACTCGATCTCCGGTTCGAGAGCGTTGACGGCCTCGATGACCGGCAGCATCTTCTTGATTTCGCGATCGTGTTTGGTCCCAAAGACCTTGGCGAGAACGTTGTCAAACATTGGCGGGAGGCACCCGAGGCGCTAACAACCATTGTAGCGCGCGGGGCGCGGCGGCCTTTCGCGTCTAAAGACGCCCAGGGGCTTGGAAAAGTTCACCGAGGTTCCGGAATCAGCGGGAACCGCGGTCTCCCGCCGGCCCCGAGCGCCGCAGAACTACATTCCGAGGAACTTCTCGAGCTTCTCTAGCGCCCTCTCAGCCAAATCCAGGTGCCGTTTAGCGGCGCCTGGGTCGTCGCTCAGGTTGGATTCGGCGACCTCCAGATTGTAGTCGAGCTGCGCCGCCGCGGCCGCCATGTCGCCACGCAAGCCCATACCTCGGGCGGACTGGGTCGCACGGAGCTGATCGAGGCTTTGGCGCACCGCCGCAGTGCGCGGAATCAGCGACGAGAATCGTAGATCGAGACCCGTTGGACCGCCCTGACGCGGCTGTGGAGGCGCCGGCGTAGAGGCAACTGGAACAACTTCCGCGTCGTTGGGTACGAACGTCAAGTCACGCTCGGTTCCATCAGGGATGAAGTAGAAGTCTCCGATGACGCTCGAGCTCGTCCAGGGCAGTTGGCGCTCGCCCGAGGCGGCGAAGGTTCTCTCTCGGACGCGGTTAAACACCTCGTCGAGCTTGAGCCCCGGCGTGCTCAGCGCTTCCAGCAAGAAGCCGGTGAAGAGGCCGTTGCTCCCTCGCCGGTTGTCGTCGGCGGTCTTTCCGGGCGCGGTGGCGAAGGCTACGAAACTCCCCCGCGCGGCGTTCATCGCCGCCAGGCCGCTTCCACCAGAGCGCGACAACGAGAAATTGTTGTTGCGGCAGGCATCAAAGACCATGATGTTGAGCCGCGCGCCCGACTTCGCCACGCGCTCGTGAAGCTTAGAGGCCGACACGGCGTCGTACTTGACGCTTGCCTCATCGGTGAGCTCGAAGTCAACCGGGATGAGATAGTTCTCCTGCTCGATCTGCATGCCGTGGCCGGAATAGTGAAACAACGCCGTGCAGCCCGGAGTCAATCGTCCGACGAAGGCGTCGGCAGCCTGCTCCATCGTCCGCTGATCGGCGTCGACTCGCTCATCCACCTCGAAGCCAAGCGAGCGCAGGCGGACGGTGAGATCACGTGCGTCGTTGCTCGGGTTCGCCAGCGCGCCGACGTGCTGATAGGCGCTGTTGCCGATGACCAAGGCGTAGCGCTTTTTCTCCTGGCCCTCGGCGGCGCCTGCCGCGACGAGAGCGAGGATGAAGCTGAACGCGAATCTATTCGAGTACCAACGCCGCGACATTGCCGACCTCCGGAGTTCCGTCTCCGCTGAAGCGTCCGACCGACGAGCCCGCGTCTACCTCGGTGATTTCGACGATGCCGATCCCGTTCGTAATTCGCCGTAACACTTTGCCGCTGGTTGGATCGCGAACCTCGCGAACGACCTGTTGGATCTCGAAGCGATCACCCACGGCCACGCCCACGCCGGAGCCGACATTGAGAATCACAATGCCTTGGTCAAAGTCGGCGACCACTCCCTGAACGTCTCTCTTACGCTTCACTAACCTGTCGGATTGTGCCTGGAGGTCGACGACTACCGGATCAACAGCCGCGGTGACGGCTTCTCCAACCAGGGTCGCGCCGAAATTCGAGCTCGTCATGTCGAGCCCGCCGAAGCCTCCGGTACCTGAAGCCGCGCCGCCGCCGTAGAGCGCCGTTCCTTCGCGCTTCGATTCGCCGCGCCCGGTCGAGACGGCGAGGATCTCTGCGGTGTCGATGTTGATCATGCGCGCGGTGATCGCGACAACAGCCTTGGACTTTTCTTGTTTGACGCCGCCGATGCCGAGCTTGCGTCCGAAGCCGCCAAAGGCGCCGGCTCCGACTCCGCGGCTCTGGTCATCGCGGCCAAACTGAGTGATCGAGCCGATGATCATCGCGTCCACGCCGAGCAACCTGCCGAGTTGCGCGGCGGAAGTTGGATTGGCGCGATCGGAGTTCGAGAACTCTTGCTCGGCCATGACGGCATCGAGCGCCGCACGCTCGATCACCGAGTAGACGCCGCCTTCGACGAGCTTCTGGACCATCAGGTCGCGGATGCCCTTGCCGACATCGATGTCGGTGCCGAAAATCGCCGCCGAACTACTGCGGACCGTACCGTACTCGAAGTCGAGCACAGCGACCCGTTTGCGGTCCTGCGCAACGGCGGGCAACACAAAAACAAGGAGGAGTAGGGCTATTCGGGATCGCATCGTGCTTATAGTCTAACCGACGGAATCCGTCCTGTAAGCCCCATTTCAGCGCATCCGGATTTCTTGCCCGTTCCGCCGGGAAAACGTAAAGACTACGGTGGCTTGGAGCCGATAAGCGACATAAGGAAGCATGAAGGTTTTCGGGCAGTTTAGCGTGGTGGCCTGCATTGGGCTGCTGAGCTGGTGGCGCGCGGCGCTGCATGACGACTCGCACGTGGCGGTGGGAGCGCTGGTCTCGGTCGGCGTAGCGGCGGCGATCCTCACGGCGAAATCGCGGCGTCTCGGTTACGGCCTCGCAGCCACTCTCGGTCTGGGCGCTCTCGGAGAAGTTCTTTGGACAGTCGAGCCGAGATTCTGGGCGCTGGTCAGCCCGCTGCTGCTCTGGGCGGCCGTCCTTGCGGGTGCAAGCCTTGTCTTGCTCTGGGTCTCCCGTCCGAAGAGAGAAGGGCGGCCAATCTACGAGCGCCACGTCAAGTATTAATTGGGACGAGAGTGAGCGGCGGCGCGTCCGGACCCCCACTGCCGTTTCCCTACGGCTGCGCCGGTCTGGGCGGCGCACCACTCACTCTCGTTCGCGGCTCTCAATCGTTCCAGGAGCGGAGTCAGATTTGCCTAGATCCCCGCCAGATTCCGGCGGATCTTTCGGTAGCCTCGCTCTGTGACCCAAACGTCAAGCGGCAACGCTACGATCTCATCTACGTCTGGAACGATCGCGAGGTCTTTCGCGAAGTCGGCAAGATGCAGGTAGCGCCGGCACTTGTCGCACATCATCGTGCGCAGGTGCGGGATCTCCTCCGCCTGGTAGTAGACTAGCGACTTCTCGTCGGCGTTGTCGCAGGAGACGCACTCGCCGCGCGGGAAGTCCCACTCCTCCAGGCACAGCGAGCAGACCAGCGAAAGCCGCGCGCCGTCTCCCTCCGGTCGCAGGCAGCCGAGTTGGGGCGCGGAAGCGCATCGTGGGCAACGTCGTCGATCCTCATTGCCTTTTGGAGTCTCGTAACCGGCCATGCGGGGCTGCAACAGCACGCGCGCGAAAAAGCTCTCGGGCGTTTCGGATTCCTTGTTGGCGAGGCAGTTGTCGATCGCCGCGCTGACGGACTCTTCATCAAGTTTCTCCGCTAGGGTCGCCAACGGAGCAGGGCCCTTGGCGATGGTCAACTCGATCAGCGAAGACAGTCCGCTCAAGGGCGCGCCGTCTTCCCAAGAAGCTTGCAGCGCGCATACCTCGGCGAGAAACGCCAGCGGCTCCCGTGATGCGGGGAAGCGCTCCGATAGTAGGCGCGCCCGCTCGGCTCGCTTGCCGCCTAACGCTTGGAAGTCTCGCGATACCACTTGGGATGATGGGCCGCCGCCCAGCCGGGGCGGACCCAGCCTCGCAGCATCGCGCGCAGTGAGCCGGGCGTGGCGGCGGTGCCCATGTAGATGTGTACGATAATGCCGCCGATTGAGGTGATCGCCGTCAGCGGATGAATTAGGATCGCCGCCAGCCGCAGCCCGCGCGGCATCATCTCCGGCAGCCACAGCACGAGGCCGCTGGCGAAGAGCAGCAGCACGCAGGCGGCCTGCGTCCAAAAAAGCATCTTCTGGCCGGCGTTGAAGCGCCCCGGCTCGGGCAGGCCCTCGGTATTGTGTGTCGCGTACTGTCGCATGCCGCGCAGCCAAACGCGATCCTCGCCGGTGAGACGCATTTGCGCCGCCCACGAGGAGAACATGACAGCGAGAACCAGCGCAAACAACGTTCCGCCCCAGGGATGCCCCCAGCGCGTCGTTACGCCGCCCCCCAGCACGGTCGCGAGCCAGTAGAGGTGCGGAGACCAGAGCGAAAGGCCGCTCAACGCCGCGTAGACGAAGCTCAACGCCGCCAGCCAATGCACCGTCCGCTCGCGCAGACTGAAGCGTGCGACGACGCCGTCGTCAGACTTCGGCATGGTCGTCTCCCGCCGCTTCGTCGTAAGTCTTCGGTCCGTAACGCAGATAGTGGAAGAACGCTCCCAAGATTCCGCCGGCAAAGACGAGGCTGCCCAACCATTTGACGGGTCCCTTCCACAGTGAGACGGTCCAGGGGATGGTCGGGTCCTTCGGCAGCCCGTACTGTTCGGGGTCCGAGGCGTCGCGCAATACGTAGAGCACGTGCGTACCGCCGACGCCCTGGGGGTTGTAGACCCCGGCGTCCGTATATCCGTCGTCTTGTAGCTCCGCTGTCCGAGCGTTCGCGATCTGGATCAGATCCGAGCGGGTACCGAAAGTGAGGCAGTTCGTCGGGCAGGCCTTGATGCAGGCCGGCTCGAGCCCGGCCGCCGTTCGGTCGGAGCACAAGGTGCACTTGTAGACTTTCTGCGTGACCGGGTTCAGGCGCGGCACGTCGAAGGGACAGCCGGTGATGCAGTACCCGCAGCCGATGCACTTGTCGTGGTCGAAATCGACGATGCCGTCCGCCTGGCGGTAAATTGCTCCCGGCGCAGGGCAAGCGGTTAAGCAGCCCGGCTCGACGCAGTGCATGCACTGGTACTTCGCCATGTTCCAGGTCATGCCGCCGTCAGGACGTTCTATCTCGTTGAACTTGATCAGGTTCCAGAAATTGTGATCGAGGTCCTCCATCGTCTGGTAGGTGCCGTCGAAGGCGCCGACCGTGAACTTCTGATCGTTCCACTCCTGGCAGGCGACCTCACAGGCCTTGCATCCGATGCAGGTCGAGGTGTCGATCAACTTGGCGACGGTATGCATCGAGGCTAGACCTTCTCCATGTTGACCAGGAAGCCCTTGTACTCGGGAGTGCCGGAGTTGGGGTCCATCACCGAGGGCGTCAGGTTGTTGACCAGTGGACCCTTGACGCGGCCCAAGAAACCCCAGTGGATCGGCAGCCCGACTTGATAGATTCGTTTGCCGCCCACGTCGAGCCCGCGCATGCGTTTCGTAACGAGGGCGGGGCCTTCGACGTGTCCGCGCGCCGAGCTGACGCGCACGACGTCGCCCGACTTGATGTCCTTCGCGTCGGCAAGCTCGGCCGGCAACTCAACGAAGAACGTCGACTGCAACTCGGCCGATGAGCTGACGTGCTTCGTCCAGTAGTGGAAGTGCTCGGTGAGACGGTAGGTGATCGCGACGTAGGGGTATTCTTCCGATGCGCCAAGCTTGTCGAGATCGCTGTGGAACATCAGAGCCGCCGGATTGGCGCTGACCTCTGGATGCAGCGCGTTATCGACGGGCGACTCGGCCGGTTCGTAGTGTTCGGGGAACGGCCCTTCGGCGAAATCCGCCGCGAAGAGTTTGGCGACGCCCTCCGGCAGCATGATGAACGAACCGTTGGCGTCGGGCGGCGCGGTCGCGGCGTAGTCGGGAACGTCGCCCGTCCAGCGATTGCCACGCCAGCGAATGGCGCCGCGGGTCTCGTCCCACGGCTTGCCTTCGGCGTCGGCCGAGGCACGGTTATAGAGTACGCGGCGGTTGGCGGGCCAACTCCAGGCCCACTCGGCGTAGAGGCCGAGGCCGGTCGGGTCCGTCTGTCCGCGCCGCGCCATCTGATTGCCTGCCTCGGTCCACGAGCCGGAATACAGCCAATTGCCGCAGAGGGTCGAGCCGTCGTCTTTGAGCGCACCGAAGCCGGGAACCTGCTTGCCTGTCGTGACCTCTTGTCCGTTGACTTCCTTGGCTACCTCTTCAAGCGAGGGGACGAGCGGATTGGCGTAGTCCCAGCGCATCGCCTGCAGCGAATCGGCGCCCGCCCCGCCTTCTTCCTGGTACAGCGCACGGATCTTCAGAAACAGCCGCGCGATGATTTCTTGATCGCCCCTTGCTTCGCCCGGCGGGTCGGCGGCAGCCGATTTCCATTGCAGCCAGCGCGAGGAGTTCACAAACGCCCCGTCCTTCTCCGCGAAGCAAGAAGCGGGCAGCAAGAAGACTTCGGTGTCGATGTCGGCTGCTTCGCCTGCCGCGGGGTAGTAACTCTCGGCGAGCTTCTTGGCGTTCCAGAAGGCGGCCGTCTCGGTCTCGAAGTTCTCGGCGACGATCAGCCACTTGAGCTTGGAGAGACCGGCCAGCATCTTCGACGTGTTCGGCCCGTTCGCCACCGGGTTCATGCCGAACGAGATCAATCCCTCGACCTCGCCCGCGTACATCTTGTCGAAAAGGTAGCCCCAACCGTGGTTGGCGCCCTCGGCCGTCTTTGGCAGGTTCTGATAGCCGAACTCGTTCTCACGCGTCGCGTTCTCGCCGTAGTAGGCCTTGAGCAGGCTCGCCATGAACTTCGGCGTGTTGCTCCAGTAGTTGAGCGAGTTCGGCCGTAGCGCCTTGGGCGAGTTTGCTTCGTTGTAGGCGGCAAGACTGGTCCAGTCGGCGCGCGGGACGCGGATGTAGCCGGGCAGCTTGTCCCAGGCCCCCATGTCGGTTGAGCCCTGTATGTTCGCGTGGCCGCGCTGGGCGTTGACGCCGCCGCCGGGCATGCCGATGTTGCCGAGCAAGAGCTGCAGCATCGCCGCGGTATGGATGAGTTGCACCGAGTGGCTGTGCTGCGTCCAACCAAGCGCGTAGAGGATTGTGCCGGAGCGGCCCGCTCGTCCGCTTGAAGTCACGACCTCGGCCGTTGCCTCGAACTCTTCCGCGGTGCAGCCGCAGATCGCGGCGACCTGCTCGGCGGTGTAGCGTGAGTAGTGTTTCTTGAGAAGCTGAAAGACGCAGCGCGGATGCTCGAGCGTCGGGTCGACGCGGGCATGGCCGCGAGCGTCGAGCTCGTAGCGCCACGTTGATTTGTCGTAGCTCTTCGACTCCGGGTCCCAACCTGAGAAATAACCTTCGTCGAACGAGAACCCTTCGCGGACGATGAACGCGGAGTTGGTATGTTCGCGGACGTAGTCGGCATGGAAGCGATCGCTGCTCAAGGCGTAGTGGATCAGCCCGCCGAGGAAGGCGATGTCGCTGCCGGCACGGATCTGGACATAGGAGTCCGAAACCGCCGCCGTACGGTTAAAGCGCGGATCGATGCAGACTAGCTTCGCCTTACGCTTCCGCTTGGCCTCCATCACGAAGCGAAAACCGACGGGATGATTCTCAGCCGGATTGCCGCCCATCACGAGTACGACGTCGGCGTTCGCGACGTCGGTCCAACCGTTCGTCATGGCCCCGCGGCCGAAGGTGGCGGCCAAACTGGCCACCGTGGGGCCGTGTCAAAGACGGGCCTGATTCTCGTAGGTCAGCACGCCGAGGCTGAAGCGTAGTTTCGAGAGCAGGTAGTTGATCTCGTTGGTATCGGTGCAGCCGCCGATCATGGCGACGTTGGCGAGCCGGTTGACGACGCGCCCACGTTGGTCGCGTTGTTCGAAGCCTCGATCGCGCGAATCCTTGATGCGGCGCGCCATTCGGTCGACTGCGTCGTCCCATGAAATTGCTTGCCACTCGGAGGTGCCGGCGGCACGGTACAGGGGCTTCGTCAAGCGGCGGTCGTTGACGACAAATTCCTTGAGCGAGATCCCCTTGGGGCACAGGGCGCCGCGGTTGATCGGACTGGCAGGATCGCCCTCGATATGGACGATTGCCGATTTTACGTTGTCCGCTTTGTCGCCGAGCGTGTGAATGACGACAGAGCAGCCGACCGCGCAGTAGGGGCAGACGCTGTGGGTCTGCGTCGTTCGGGAAATCTTTAGCTCGCGCGCGGCCGCAGCGGCGGGACGCAGGTCGAATCCGAAGGCCGTCGCGGCGACTCCGGCGCCGGTTTGAAAGAACTGCCGCCGCGAGACGCTGACTGTTTCAGACTTCGACGTCGGGTCCGACACTGTATCGGGGTTTGTATCACGCTCGACAGCCCGAGAGCAACCCGCGGCGATTGACGCCGAGGGACGCAGCAATTAACCTCAGGCTACGGCGCTCCGCACGCTGGCCGCCCCGTTCGGTCTCCCTTATGAACTTCTGCAATCCCATGTTTCTAACTCTCATCATCTTGGCCCTGGCGGTCCCCGCTTCGGTCGGCGCCCAACAGGACGATCCCTCGCGGCTCACCGTAGAGCGCATCTATGGCGGCGACGAGTTCAAGACTGATGAATTCTCCGCACAGTGGCTCAAGGATGGGTCCAGCTACACCACGCTCGAAGACGCTGAGGGCTCTAACGGGAGCAATATCGTCCGTCACGACCCAGTGTCCGGCAACCGTGAGGTCATTGTGTCGGCCGCTGAGCTGACTCCCCCGGGCGAGTCCCAGGCGCTCAAGATCGACGGCTATTCCTGGTCGGAAGACAATGCTCTGCTGTTGGTCTACACGAACTCCAAGCGTGTCTGGCGGCGAAACACGCGTGGAGACTTTTGGCTGCTCGACCGCTCCAGCCACGAGTTGCGCAAGCTCGGCGGCGACGCCCCGCCGTCGATGCTGATGTTCGCCAAGCTCTCCCCCGACGAGCGCAGCGTCGCCTACGTTCGAGAGCGCAATATCTACGTAGAGGATCTCTACGACCACAGCATTCGGCCGCTCACACAAGCCGCCGACAAGAAGATCATCAACGGAACCTTCGACTGGGTCTACGAAGAGGAACTCGGCTTGCGCGACGGTTTTCGCTGGAGCCCCGACAGTAAGTCGGTCGCCTATTGGCAACTCGACACGACCGGTGTTCGCGAGTTCCCGCTGGTTAACAATACGGACTCTCTCTATCCCGTGATCAATTGGATCCCCTATCCGAAGGTAGGTCAACAGAACTCAGCCGCGAAGGTCGGAGTGGTCGATGTTGAGACAGCTGAGACGCGCTGGATCGACGTTCCCGGCGATCCCAGGAAGCAGTACATCGCTCGCATGGATTGGGCGAAAAGCTCGCAAGAGTTGCTGCTGCAAGTCCTGAACCGAGCCCAAAACGAGAACCGTCTGATGCTGGCTGATATCGGCGATGGAAAGACGAAGACGATCCTAACCGAGACCGATGAGGCCTGGGTCGACATCCACGACGAGCTGAAATGGCTTGACGACGGAGCCCGATTCACTTGGATCAGCGAGAGAGGCGGCTGGCGGCACGCTTACGTCGTTTCGCGCTCTGGCGGCGAGCTCAAACTGACTACGCAAGGCGACTATGACGTGATCGAGTTGCTGCACGCCGATGAGGAGGGCGGCTCGGCATACTTCATAGCGTCGCCGAACGATGCGACCCAGCGCTATCTCTACCGGGTCGGCACAGACGGCGGCGGCATAAAGCGGTTGACGCCCGAAACCAAGCTGGGCTGGCACGACTACGACATTTCGCCAAATGGGCGGTGGGCCATCCACACCGCATCGTCATTCGACGATCCGCCGATCGTGGAGCTGGTGTCGTTGCCCGAACACAAGGCCATACGCGTTCTCGCCGAAAACGCGGAGCTGCGAAAGAAGATCAGCGAGCTCAAGCGCCAGCCTGCGGAGTTCTTCCGGGTCGACGTTGAAGACGGCGTGCTCCTCGACGGCTGGTGCATCAAACCGCAGGATCTGGAACCCGACAAGAAGTATCCGCTGCTGGTTCATGTCTACGGCGAGCCGGCGGGGACGACCGTCACCGATCGCTGGGCAGGGAAGACCTACCTTTGGCACCTAATGCTGGCGCAACAGGGGCGGCTCGTGATGAGCTTCGACAACCGCGGCACCCGAGCGCCGCGTGGCAGGGCTTGGCGCAAGTCCGTTCATCGCAAGATCGGCGTAATGGCCCCAAAGGATCAGGCGGCCGCACTCAAGAAGGTCATCGAGCAGCGGCCCTATGTCGACCCTGAGCGCGTCGGCGTTTGGGGCTGGAGCGGAGGCGGCTCAAGCAGCCTGCACGCCATATTCAAGTACCCCAATCTCTACAAGACTGCTATTGCCGTGGCCCCTGTCCCCAATCAGCGTTACTACGACACCATCTACCAAGAACGTTACATGGGTCTGCCGAGCGACAACGTGGAAGGCTTCACCGAGGGATCGCCGATCAACTTCGCGCACCAGCTCGAGGGTGACTTGCTGCTCATTCATGGCACTGGCGACGACAATTGCCACTACCAAACCACCGAGATGCTGATCGACGAGCTGATCCGCCACGACAAGCCGTTCAGTATGATGAGCTATCCCAACCGCACCCATGCCATTAAGGAAGGCAAGAACACGACCAAGCATCTGCGCGAGCTGATGACTCGCTACTTGCAAACAAACCTGCCGCCGGGCGGAGTGGCTTCGCCGCGCTGAGACGCCGCGCTGTCCGCTGCCGTTCAAAGAACCTGCTACACTCCCCTTCCGCCATGCCAATGCCCACTAATCACGCCGTAACGCTGGCCGCTCGCCCTTCGGGGTTTCCGACCGGATCGGACTTCAAGCTTGTGGAATCGGAGGCTCGCTCGCCGGCCGAGGGCGAATGCCTGGTTCAAGCCCTTTGGCTCTCGGTCGATCCCTACATGCGCGGACGCATGAGTGACCGCAAGTCCTATGCGCCGTCGATCGAGATCGGAGAAACGATGGTCGGCCGCGCTGTCGGCCGCGTCGTCGAGTCGCGGGCCGAGCGGTGGAACCCTGGCGACATCGTTTTCGGAGAGCTAGGGTGGCAAGAGTATGCGACCGTGTCGGCCGAGACGCTTCACCAGGTTGATCCCGCGCTCGCTCCAATCTCGACGGCACTGGGCGTGCTCGGCATGCCGGGACTCACGGCGTATTTCGGCATGACCGACATCCTCGCCGCCAAGGCGGGCGATACGGTCCTGGTCTCAGGCGCGGCCGGCGCCGTCGGTTCGATTGTCGGGCAGATCGCTAAGGCTCTAGGCTGCCGCGCCGTCGGCATCGCCGGTTCAGACGAGAAGATCGACTACGTCGTCAACGAGCTTGGCTTCGACGCTGCCTTCAACTACAAGACGACTGAAGACTACGCAGAGGCGCTCAAGATGCTCTGTCCCGACGGAGTCGATTGTTACTTTGACAACGTCGGAGGCGAGATTACCGACGCTGTCTTTCCGCGGCTGAACATTGGAGCTCGCGTTGCAATTTGCGGACAGATCTCGCAGTACAATTTGGCCGAGCCCGAGACGGGGCCGCGCCAACTTTGGCACCTGATCGTCAAGCGAGCCAAGGTGCAGGGTTTCTTGGTGTTCGACTACGCCGATCGCTACCGTGAGGGGTTGGCCCGCCTGGGTCCTTGGGTGCAAGAGGGCAAAATCCGATACCGCGAGACGGTGGTCGAGGGCCTAGAGAATGCACCGGCGGCGTTTCTCTCGATGATGCGCGGCGGGAATATCGGCAAGCAGCTCGTACACATAGCCGAGTGAGTTCCACACCACTCACTCTGTCACGCCGTCCGCTGTGTCGGGCGACTCGGTTTCGGCTCGGCAGGCACCCTTCAGCTTCGCCCAATCAGCGTCCGGCAACAGCGGCTCGGGCGTCGATTGCGCCGCAACTGCCAGCTCTGCCAGATACGCCTGTCGATCCTCCGACATCGGGTGCGTGGAAACGTAAGCGAATGCCTGGGGCATGCCTTCTTCGAGCTCGGCGAACTTCGCGAACATTTGCAACATGCCGGCCGGATCGATCTGGGCTGCGAGCAACATTCGCATGCCCTCGCGATCCGCCTCCTCTTCGTCGTCGCGGTGGTGCGCCAGCGTCCCGAAAGAGACGGCGGAGTTGAGCAACGTCGCACCCGCTTGTGCGTCGCCTGACACCGCAGCGAGCAACGCGCTCATGAACACGTCTCGGAAGAGCGCGCGCGTCGAATGCCGTTTCTCGACGTGCTGCAGCTCGTGTGCCAGCACTCCGGCCAGCTCTTCAGGAGAGTCGGTCGCTTCAAGCAAATCGTCGAAAACGATCACGTACCCGCCCGGCAGAGCGAAGGCGTTTAAGATGCCGTCGGCCAACGCGACGCGATAGGTATATGGGCTCTCGGGCGCCTGCTTGCTCAAGCGCGCCACGATGCTCTCGACCGCTTCCTGCAATTCGGGACTTGTGCATAAGTCCTCCTCGGACGCCAGCGCGGACGAGACGGAGCTTCCGAGTCGCTCCTCCCAGGTCACGGGGAGGTTGTCGGCGACCCAGCCGCCGATCGCCGGCACGCCCCAGACTGTGATTGCGACGAGCAACGCGGCGGCTACCGCGAAGAGACCGAGCGCAGTGCGCCAGCTCAATTCCCGGTCAACGCCGGCGGCAAGAGAAGCCGCACCTTGGGGCGCCGACTGGCGCAGCGCCGCGAGGAAACGGCGATCATCAACGACCAGCGCCTCGGCCGGATCCTCGCCGTGCTCGACGCGCACCGGCTCGGTCTCGTACTTGCCCTGCGCCAGACGGATCGCGGCGAATTTCCAACGGCGTTCGGCGCTGCCTTCCGGAGAGATAGTAAGACCACCCGCGTCGAGTCGCACCGTGGCTTCGTATCGAGCGGCGGTGCGTCCATCGAAGAATCGGCCTCTCCACTCTTGTTGCGCCGGAGTGATCACGCTAGAACCCAAAATCGAGACCGAAGAAGTCGGCGAAGCCCTCCGCCGTCGCTCCGGCGGCTTGCCCGTCCTGTTCGACGAGCGAGAGATCGAGGTCGCCCTCGACCCGGATGCTTTGGACCCACAGACGCGCCGTGCGGGTGATGATCCAGGGACCCGCCAGCCCTAGCGTCAGCAACCATAACCAAAAGTTTGTCACTGCCAGCGCGAACAACTGCCAGCCTGTCAGCGAGCACGCCAGCCGCGCTCCTCCGTAGCTCGTCCGCGACCAAAAGTACCTCTCCCGTGCGGCCGTGTACCAGTTCATGCTGGCGCCCAAGCTGGGCAGCGCTAACGCCAAGGCAAGAATCCAGGGCCCAAACAGCTCGACGCCTTCTCCGTCGAACGAAAAACGTCGACTGCCGAAGCGGCTGCGCTCAAGCAGATACTTGCGGCGACAGGCGTCGAACCACGGCGTCCAGAGCCCGAAGGTTGCCAATGAAATCATTGAGCCGGAAAGAAACAGCGCCAAGTACTTCTTGGTGCTGCCTCGAAAGGAGAAACGCACCCCACGCCAAGAAGTGCGGCTGAGTCGATAGCGGTGTGCGCCGACTTGCGCAATCGGGATCAGCGTCACCACCAACAGCACCACGCCAAGGCTCACCAGCACTTGCCCTGTGGGTGAATCCCAGACCAGCGCCAGCAGCGTATCGCCGAAGAAAATGAAGAACAGAAACGGCACGGCTTTGAGGAAGCCTCGGAACAGCTCGTTTCCGGTGCCGTGGTAAGCGAAACGGTCGCCGTCGAGCTCGGCGTTCGCCCAGAGATATCGCCGAACACGCGTCTTGCCCCAGAAGTAGTAGACGCCGAATGTGACGATCGTCAGCAGCACGTTGACGACCCAGATGCCGAACAAGCTGCCGCCCTCGCCGAAGAACAGGAAGCGGCGCTCGTGAAGCGTCGGCGCGGGAGTCGGTTCGGCCGGAAGCACGAGAGGCGGCGGTGGTGCAGGAAAGGGCTCGACAGTGACTGCGCCGGAGAGGAAGACCGCCGACCCTACCGGCGCGACAGGAATCGGCTCCGACTCGGGTGCGACCTCGGCCATCACGTTCCGCACTCCAAAGATCGAGGCGACCAACAGCGCGATCATTCCCAGAGTCGAGCCGAGAGCGATCCAAACGGCAATCGAAAGGCCCATCCATTTCTTCTGGAAGAACTCGGATTCCCAGAAGGGGTCGACTTCCTGTTCGGACGGGGCGTCGTCGACGCGCTGCAATACAGTTATGGCTTTGAGGACTTGGCCGTTCGCCGCGTACGCTCCCGACAGCGTTACGATATCCTGCGACCGCTGCTCTGGATCCGTCTCGACCTCCACCAAGCGCTCATAGAAGGCGACAGCCTCGGCGTAACGCTCCTGCTTCGACATCTGCTCGCCCAAGCTTCGCAGCGGGAACACGACTGCGGGTGAGCTAGGCCCAGTGCGTCCTTCGGCGAAGTTGAGCCAACGGCGCAAGACCTGCTCGGCCTCGATGTCTTGCTCGTTCTCCTCGTAGACCTCGACTAGGGATGCCCACGTATAGACAAGAGCGCCCTGAGCCTCGTCGGGCGGCTCCGCGACGAGGATGACCTCCGCGGCGCGATAGGCAACAATCGCCAGCCCGGGCTCTTGCGAGCGGTAGAAGTCGCCCAGGGCGCTCAGATCGACGGCTACGTCCACGCCGTCCGGTCCGGCTTCGCGGCGCTTCTCGATGGCAGTCTTGAGCAGCTCCTCTTGCCGCTCCGTCTGCCCCTGTTCGCCGGCAACCCAGGCGAGCTTACGATAGACGGCGGCAAGCTCTGGGGGTACGGGCGGCGAAGCATCCTCCAAGATCTCGAGCGCTTGTTCGTACAGACGCTGTGCTTCTTCCCAGCGTTCTGCATTGCCTTCGGTCTGCGCAGCGTCGGAAAGCGCGACCGCGTACTGGATGTTTTCGGGCCCGAACTCGGTTCGCAGGATCTCCAATGCTCGATCTCTCAACGCGTCGGAGCGATCGTAGATCTCCCCGTCGTGATAGGCTGCGCCCACGCGGCTCAGAAGGTTCGCCTGAGAGAATGGATCATCTGAGCCGGCTTCGCCGCCGGCCTCGGCCTTCTCGAGCATCGCTTCGGCCGCCTCGCGCTCGTCCTGCTGCAACAGAAACCAACCGAGCTGCAAATAGGACTCGGCAGTGTCGAAATGGCTCTCACCGAGCGCCGCGACGCGGTCGTCGAGCGCCTGGCGATAGCGGTTTTCCGCGACCTCCAGCTGGCCTTGCTCCCAGGCCGCGTGTCCTAGCTTGGTGTAGCTCACCGCCAGTAAGGCGTCGCCCGCCGGCAGGGCTCCTTCGCGCAACGTTAGCGCTGCTCCGTAGAGGCTCGAAGCGGCTTCGTATTCGTCCCACTCGTATCGAAAATCGCCGAAGCGCTCATGCAGCTCGGCGCGCCCGAGGACGCTTGTCCCAGTGGCCTCCGCCGCCGCCTCGGCTTGGGCGAAGAGACTCTCTGCGGCGGTGTGATCAGAGCGTCGCGAGGCTTCTTCGGCCTGGTCGGCCAGGTCCCGCCAGTCCGCCGCCTCTTGTTGCGCCGGCGCGGCCGCAGCCAGCAGCGCCGCGAGCACCGCCGCCGCGAAGAATGCTCGTCGGCTCAACATCAGAAAGACTTCTAAGGGGGACGCCGTTAGCGTAGCAAGGCTTTTCCAAACGCGCCTCATTTCCGAGACTCCATTGCCGCCTCCGGCGGGCGCCGCCGGCGAGCCCGAACCGAGGTTAACTTCCGGCTGCTGTAAGATCGTCTTTCATGGCGACCGTCACCGTCTATTCCCGGCCCGGTTGCGGCCTCTGCGAGGAGATGAAAGCCGAGCTCGAATCGCTCGGCGCCGCCGTCGAAGAAGTTGACGTCGACTCGAACCGCGAGCTCAAGCGGCGCTACGGGTGGGACATTCCCGTGGCAATGCTTGACGGCGAGATCATCGCCAAACATCGGCTCGACGCACATGCGCGAGCCGCCGTTCGTCGCTATACTGGTTCGCCATGAAGAGATTCCTATCGTTTCTCACCGTCAGTGTTATGGTTCTTGCCGCCTGTGGAGGCGGAGGTGGAGATTCGGCCTCAGCCGATCCAGCCGCCGAGCCCCACGAGGCAGCCGCTCATGAACCGGTCGCGGTATCTGAGGCGACGCCGGTCGATCCCGTGGCGCTGCAAGCTAAGCTCGCTGCCGGCGAAGACATTTATCTACTCGACGTAAGACGTCCCGAGGAACTCGAGGAGCACGGCATGATCGCCGGCGCGGTGAATATCCCGATCGACGACTTGGAGGGTCGGATTGCCGACGTTCCCAAAGACAAGCCGATCGTCGTCTACTGCATGCGCGGAGGCAGAGCGTCGCGCGGGGCGGCGATGTTGCGCGAAAACGGCTACGCTGAGCCGATCGAGATTGGCGGCATCACCGAGTGGAAAGAGAAAGGTCAGCCGACCGTACAGCCGTAGATCGAACTAAAAACGCTGCTGAATCGGACGAGCCGCTACCGCAGGGGAGCGATCTTGCGCCCCCCGGCTCCTTAGTTCTAGTTGAGCATCTTGGCGGTTTGGCCTTCTACCGACCTGCCGTTCTGAGCCTTGGCGGCGGCGATTGGCATCAGATCCGGCGCGAAGACGGAGAGCGTCTTGGCCAGGCTATCGACGTCCATGCCTTCCTCGATCGGCACTTCGTGTTCGACCCAGTTGCACAGCGGCAGGTTGCGAAAGTAAATCCGCTCCTGGACGACTAGGCACTTGCGGGTTGCGAAGAGCATCTTCTGCTCCCGCACAAACCGGCGCTGCTCGGTTCGCAGATCGGCAAGGAACTCGTCGAGCGACTTGCGCTTGACCGCCTCCGCTCGCAGTCGATCCATCTCTTCGAGCGTGGACTTTTGCGCTTCGATCGACGCCCTCGCTTCGCTGAGGCCCTGCCGCTCGGCGGCAAGGTGCGCCTCCATGCGGTATTGCATGATGAAAACCGCGATGAGCGCCGATCCGATCGAGACGATAAACGGTAATATTACCCAGCCGATTCCAGTCATACGTCCCCTCCAAATTCGATAACAGTATAACCGTGAAATGTCGTCGCGTTTGCCGTCATGACAGGGAAGTCGTTGGTATTGGGTTAATTAGCCAATAGACGCAGGTCTTCCCCCTAGGCCGAACTGGCCTCAGAGGTATCATCCGTGAGAAGTTGCTGTGTTTTTCCGCGATCCGGGGCCCCGTCGGCCGCGCCGACCGACTGCGTCGAAAGCGCTGCGGCGGCGTTCGCGAAACGGGCCGAGCCGCGGCTGAGCTCGCCCCGCAGCTCGGCCGCGAGAAAGGCGCCGCAGAAGCAGTCTCCGGCTCCGGTAGCGTCCACGGGACTCACCGTGAATGCCGGTTCGTCGAAGCATTCCTGTAGGGAGAAATAGGAACAACCGGCGCCGCCGCGCTTGAGCACGACCTCGCGAAATCCGCGCGTCAGCAGAAAGCGGCCAGCGTCGCGCCCTTCAGCGCCGGTCAGCATTCGGGCTTCGGTTTCGTTCAAGAACAAGAGATCGATCAGCGGCGCCAGAGGCCCGAGCGTATCGAGCCACTTGGACCGCGGGTCCCAATCGAGATCGACCGAAACGCGCAGACCGGCTCCCCGGGCGCGGGCCAGGATACGGCCGGCGCTCTCGCGGGCGCCGGCGAGGCTAAAGATTGATCCGTAGTGGAAGTGCGTCACGTCGCCGAGGTCGTCGAAGCCGACGTCGGCGCTCGAGATCTGCGCGCTTGCTCCTAGGTCCTGTAGGAAGAGACGTTCGCCGTCGGGCCGTATCAAGGCCACCGTTGATGCGGTGGCCGTGTCGGCGAGCATCTGAACACGGCTGGTATCGACGCCGCCAAATCGCAAACGATCGAGCACCATCTCGCCGGCGTCGTCCTTGCCGACGGCTCCGGCAAGCAGCACGGATGCGCCGCTGCGGGCGGCGGCGTAGGCCGCCACCGCGCCGTTGCCTCCGAGGTGGCGCGAGATCGATTCGACGTTCTGGGCCGAGCCCCACGACGGCAATGAGTCGACGGGGCGCACGGCAGTATCGAGCACGATCGTTCCCAGTACATAAAGCGACGGCATCGGAAGCGTCGATTATAACGATCGGAGGGTCGGCTAAGATCAGATAGGCCTATCGCACATGGAGCAAGAAGGATTCGAAACGATTGCGCGGGATTCCGCCGAGAACGGTCCCCTGCGAGCCGCCGAGGCACTGATCGAGCGGCTCAAGGCGGACAGGAGCTACCCAGCCGTCTTTGAAGCTCGCCTGATGCTGGCCCGCTACAAGCTCGACCTACCGCTGATTCCCGACGACTCGCTCAACGTTCTTGAAGGAGAAGCGCGCGACGCTTACCAGCAGGCTCAGGTGGAAGCAGCCCGCGAGGTTGGCGAGCTTTTCCTGGCTGACGGCGAGATCTATAGCGCTTGGCCGTACCTTCGCGCCGTCGGAGAGACCGAGCCGGTGCGGCGGGCGATCGAAGCCTTTGCCCCGCCGGCCGGCGACGATGCGATCGACGGTGTGGTGCAGATTGCCTACAACGAAGCGTTGCATCCGCGTCGCGGCTTCGAGCTGATTCTTGAGCACTACGGTATCTGCCGCGCGATCACGAACTTCGGACAATATCCCAGCGACGAAGGGCGCGGCGAGAGCACGCAGCTACTGGTCGACAAGCTGAGTGCCGATCTTGCCGCAAGCCTCAAACACACGATCGAGCCAAAGGAGGGAGCGTCGCCGAAGACCGACTCCATTGCTGCGCTGATTGACGGACGCGATTGGCTCTTCGAAGGCGCCGCTTACTACATAGATACTTCGCACGTTGCCTCGATAGTAAGAATGAGTCTCGATTGGACCGATGCCGACGAAGCGACGCTGCGCAAGGTCTTCGAGCTTACCGAGTACGGACGGCATCTGGCGGATATGTATCAATTCCCGGGCGAGTCGCCGTTCGAAAACGTGTATGAGGATTGCGGTCTCTATCTGGGCGCGCTGTTGGGAGAGGCGCCGGACAAAGCCGTCGAACATTTTCTGAACAAGATTCCCACCGAGCCCGACCCCTACGGCAACATTCAGGCGCAAGCGTTGGTCAGGTTGCAACTGCGTTTGGGACGCAAGGCCGACGCGCTGCGGACTGCGATGGATCATCTGTGGAACGTGCCGCCGCAGCGATTGAGCTGCCCTTCGATTCCGTTGCTTTGCCAGATGGCGGGCGATCCCGAGAGCCTAAAGGAGCTTGGCCGCCGAATCGACGATCCGCTCAGCTTCCTGGCCGGGACCCTGGGCGAGAGCCGCTGACTACGACCGCAAGCACGCCCTTGATTCCGGGCTTTTTGCGCCGCCGCCTCGCCTTGCTCGATAATCGTCTCTATGCCTGAGACGCCTCCCAGCCTTGTCGATCTTCTTCGCACTCACGCCGCTGAGCGGCCGCAAGCCGCGGCTCTGCTCTCGGTCGACGGGGGCCGTTGCGACTACGCTCGCCTATTGGAAGCGGTCTCGGAGATGGCTGCGGCGCTCAACGGCTTCGGCATTGGACGCGGCGATCGCGTTGCCGTGGTTGTCCCCAACGGAACAAGCGCGGCGGCGGCCTTTCTCGGCGTCAGTGCGGGCGCAACCTGCGCTCCGCTCAATCCGGGCTATCGCCGCGAAGAGCTTGAGTTCTATCTCGACGACCTGTCCGCTAAAGCCCTATTAGTTCCCGCGGGCGAGACCTCTCCGGCGGTGGAGGCGGCCGAAAAGCTCGGTGTTCGTCTGCTGCGGATGGAGCCGACCGAAGACGGGCTATTCCGCATCGAAGGGTCCCAACCAGTGGAGCCGACGTTCGGAGCCGGCGACGACGAGGCGTTGGTGTTGCACACCTCCGGCACGACTTCGCGTCCGAAGATCGTACCGCTCACGCAAAGGAACCTTCTGGCCTCGGCCGGCGCCATTAGCCGCACCCTGTCGTTAACCCCAGCGGATTGTTGCCTCAACGTGATGCCGCTGTTTCATATTCATGGACTGATCGGCGCCCTGCTCTCCTCGATCGCCGCCGGAGCTACGGTCGTTTGCACGCCGGGCTTCAACGTAATGAAGTTCTTCGGCTGGCTCGACGAAATGAAGCCGAGTTGGTACACGGCGGTGCCGACGATGCACCAAGCGCTGCTCTCGCGGGCGGGGCGAAATCCCGAGGCGGTCGAGCGCTCCAAGCTGCGATTGATTCGCTCCTCGTCGGCCGCCCTGCCGCCGCAGGTCTTGGCGGAGCTCGAGCAAACGTTCAGCGCGCCCGTGGTCGAAAGCTACGGCATGACCGAGGCGGCGCATCAAATGACGTCGAACCTGCTCCCGCCCGGCGCCCGCAAGCCAGGTTCTGTAGGGGTCGCCGCGGGTCCCGACGTCGCCGTCATGGACCCAGCCGGAAACGTTCTGCCTCAAGGCGAGATCGGCGAAGTCGTCATTCGCGGCGCTGACGTGACCGCGGGTTACGACAAGAATCCAACCGCCAATACCGAAGCGTTTACCAACGGGTGGTTTCGCACCGGCGACCAAGGCCGCTTCGACGAAGACGGCTACCTCTTCCTCACCGGACGTCTCAAAGAGATCATCAATCGCGGCGGAGAAAAAATCTCGCCGCGCGAGATCGACGAGGTAATGCTCGATCATCCCGACATTGTTCAGGCGGTGGCCTTTGCTATGCCTCATGAGAAACTCGGAGAAGAAATCGCTGCCGCAGTGGTCTTGGCTGAAGGCGCTTCGTCTAGCGAGCGAGACATTCGCCGCTTCGTGGGCGAACGATTGGCCGATTTCAAAACGCCCCGCAAGATCGTTTTCATCGACGAGATACCAAAAGGACCGACCGGAAAGATGCAGCGCATCGGACTCGCTAAGCGCCTCGGGCTGGATTGATTGGCGACTCGAGCGAGTACGATAGACTGACCGATAGAGGGATGATTTCGAAGATGTACCCGCTCGCACTTGCGGCGGTCGTGTTGGCGCTTGACCGCTGGTCGAAGCAGGCGATTGCCGATACGATGCAGCTCTATTCTTCAGAAACGATCATTCCCAGTTTCTTCGACCTCGTCCACACCCGCAATCGCGGTATCGCTTTCAGCATGTTCGCCGATTCGGGGCCGCTTGTCCGGGAGTGGATCTTGCCCATCGTCTCGGCGGCGGCGGTCGTTCTCATCGTTTTCTTGTTCTGGCGAAGCGGAACTGTAGCCGGCAAAACCAGCTACGCTCTAGCGCTGGTGCTGGCCGGCGCGATAGGCAACCTCTATGACCGGCTGCTCTACGGATATGTAACCGACTTCCTCGATTTCTACGTCGGGACGTGGCATTGGCCCGCCTTCAACGTAGCTGATAGCGCGATCACCGTTGGCGCGGGCTTGCTGTTGCTCGATTCAGCGTGCCGCTCTGCCCCGGTTGAGGATCCGGAGTCGGCCTAGAGGCGTCGCCATGTGTCCGCGCCTGTTCACGATCGGCAGCTTTTCACTACCTACCTACGGGCTTCTCGTGGCGCTTGGCTTCTTGCTGGGAATCACTCTGGCCGGCAAGCTGGCGCGCCGCACTAAGGTTGACCCAACCCACGTCTCGAACCTGGGCGTCTACCTGGCTCTGTCGGCCATCGTCGGCGCCAAAGTGTTCTTGATACTAGCCAACTGGCGCTACTATTCGGGCGACTGGAGCCGGTTGTTCTCGCTGTCGGCGCTGCAAGCCGGCGGAGTCTTCTACGGTGGTTTGCTCGGCGCATTGCTGACGGCCTTTCTCTACACCCGCAAGTACCATTTGCCGGGTCTGCTTACGGCGGACATCTTCGCACCGGCGGTCGCCGCCGGCCATGCCGTCGGCAGGCTCGGTTGCTTCGCGGCGGGCTGCTGCTGGGGCCGCGAGACGGACGTGCCCTGGGCGGTGGTCTTCAGCGATCCCTTCGCCCATCAGAATACCGGCGTCCCGCTGGGTCTCCACGTCCACCCAACCCAACTCTACGAGTCGTTCGGCACGGCGCTGATCGCCTTCTACCTCTATCGCTATTTCCAAAAATCGCATCCGCCGGGAGCGGTCATCGGGCGCTACCTGATTCTGTACTCCTCGTTTCGTTTCGTCGTCGAATTCTTCCGTGACAACGCCGCCCGTCCGATGATCTTCGACGACGGCCTGAGCGCGACGCAGTGGACGGCGGTATTCCTAATCCTTGGCGGAATCGCTATCCTGATGCGCAACCGCGGCCAGACGCCAGGCGGGGCTGCGCGGCAAGCGGGTTAGCGAAAACCATGGCATCAGGCGCCCCTCGACTTTTTCTGATCGACTCCTTCGGGCTGATTTTCCGAGCCTTCTACGGACGCGCTCGCGCAGCCGTGCCTTCGATGCGCACTGCGGCCGGGTTACCCACAGAGGCAGTCTATGTCTTCACCAACATGATGCGGCGGATGATCAACGAGCATCATCCCGACTACATCGCCGCCGTCTGGGAGGGCGAAGGGCCGACCTTCCGCGACGAGGCCTTCGCCGACTACAAGGCCAATCGCGACGAGATGCCGTCGGATCTGGCGCTGCAGCTTCCTTACATCAAGCGCCTGCTCGAGGCTATGCGAACTCCGGTCATCGCCTCAGACGGCTACGAGGCCGATGACACGATCGGCACGTTGGCGAAGCAGGCTGCGGCGCACGACATCGACGTCTACATCGTCTCGAGCGACAAAGACCTGATGCAGTTGGTCGGCGATCGCGTCTATCTCCTCAACCCGATGAAGAACGACGCCTTCTACGACAGCGAGGGCGTCAAGGAGTTCATGGGAGTGGAGCCGAAGCAGGTGATCGATCTGCTGGCGCTCAAGGGCGACTCGGTCGACAATATCCCCGGAGCGCCCGGCATCGGCGACAAGGGCGCCAAGCAGATCATCGCTGACTACGGCAGCGTCGAAGAGGCGATGAAGCGCGCCGAAGAGATCAAGCGCAAGAGCTATCGCGAGAGTCTCCAAAATAATCGCGAGCAGATCCTGCTGAGTAAGGAATTGGCCACGATCGCCCTCGACGCACCCATCCGCTTGGATATCGAGACGCTCAAAGCGGTCGAGCCTGACGCCGATGTTCTCCGTGATCTCTTTCGCGAGCTCGAGTTCCAGAGTCTGCTCTCGCAGATCGAAGAGCCGGCTGAAAAGGTCGAGCTGAAGATTACGAAGCTTGAATCGACCGACGGGATTACTGCGTGGCTCGACGCACGGCGCGAATCGACTATTCACTCAGCGCTCGATCTCGCGCCGGTCGGCGAAATCGCCGCCGGCGGCATCGGCCTCTGCGCCAAGCCAGGAGACGCCGCCGCGGCGCCGGCCGATTTGCTCGACGCGCTTAAGCCGTTTTTCGAGGACGCCGCTAGGACCAAGCGCGTGCACGACGCCAAGACGATGATTCGCGATCTTGCCTGGCGGGGAATAACGCTGCGGGGCGTGGTCGACGACACGATGCTGGCGGCGTTTCTCTGCGACTCGAGCCGCACCGAGTACTCGCTTGACAAGGCAGCCGCGCGGCGCTTCGGCGCGGCGCTGGAGCCTGAACCGGCTCACGCCGCCAACGCGATCGCTCGCCTATCGGACCCGCTTTCGGAGGAGCTAGACGCCGCCGGCTTACGAGACCTCTACGAAACCATCGAGCTGCCATTGGCGGCAGTTTTGGCCGAGATGGAGCAAATCGGCGTGAAGCTTGATACCGCGATGCTAGAAAGGCTCTCGTCCGAGCTCGGTACGGAGATTGAGGGCCTGAGCTCGGAGATCCAGGAGCTGGCCGGGCGGCCGTTTAACGTCAACTCGCCCAAGCAGCTCGGCGAGATTCTCTTCGAGGATCTCGCTTTGCCGGCACCGCCGCGGCGCGGCAAGACGAAATCGCTCTCGACCGCATCCGACGTGCTCGAAGGGCTCGAGGGGCAGCATCCGATTGCGGGAAAGGTCCTCGAATACCGACAGTTCAGCAAACTCAAGAGCACCTACGTCGACGCCTTGCCCGCACTAATTGATCCTGCCGACGAGCGTTTGCACACCACTTACAATCCGACCGGTTCGGCGACGGGAAGGCTCTCCTCGTCCAACCCGAACCTGCAAAACATTCCCGTCCGCACCGAGGTCGGTCGCCGCATTCGCGCCGCCTTCGTCGCGCCCGTGGGCTGCAAGCTGCTCGCGGCTGACTACTCGCAGATCGAGCTGCGAGTGCTGGCTCATATGGCCGGTGACTCGGTTCTGATCGATGCGTTTCGCAAGGGCGAAGACATCCACACGCGCACTGCGGCTGAGGTCTTCGGCGTTGGGCCTCTGATGGTCGGCGCCGAAGAACGGCGGCGGGCGAAAGCGGTCAACTTCGGCATCATCTACGGTCTAAGTCCGTTCGGGCTGGCAAAGCAGCTCGGCATCCCGCAGAAGGAAGCCCGAACCTACATCGATGCTTATTTCGAGCTCTATTCCGGCGTCAAGAAGTTCATCGATCGCACGATTGATCAAGCGCGCATGAAGGGGTTCGCGACGACCCTTTTCGGACGCCGCCGTCCGATTACTGATCTCGACAGCCGCAACCCTGCGCAACGGGGCTTCGCCGAGCGCATCGCCGTCAACTCGCCGATTCAGGGCACGGCCGCGGATCTGATCAAGCTGGCGATGATCCGCGTCGACCACGCGTTGCGCAAGAGCGGCATGCGTTCCCGTATGCTGCTGCAAGTCCACGATGAGTTGCTGTTCGAGACGCCGCTCGAAGAAGCCGAAGCGCTCGGCGCTATGGTCAAGCGCGAGATGGAAGAGGTGCGCAAGTTGGACGTGCCGTTGATTGCCGACGTCAAATCAGGATTCAACTGGCGCGATATGTCTAGCGCGGGCTGAGTCCTTCACGCCCAACCACGGAACAATTCAGTCGATCGCCCGTTAGAATAAGCAGGAGCGTTTTGCCTCTGATGCGACCATTGCTTGGCGCGGTTCTGCTGCTTGGGATTGTTTCGTCGCCAGGTTTCGCGGCCGAACCCAAGGTCTCTGAGCAGGGCGTCGAGCGAACACGCGCACTCATTGAAGCTGGGGTCCTCCCTCGCAACGCACTCCAAAAGGCGGAGCAAGAGCTTGAGCGCAAGCAACTCTCTGAGAAGTTGCGTGCGACGCTGGGCAAGAGCGACCTGACCGAACCCGAGGTCGAGGACATGCTGCGCGCCACAGAGCGCCTGCGTGATCTGGCCCGCGAGCGTCTAGCTAGGGTTCAAACCGTCGTCGACGCAGGCGTGGCGCCGGCCAACGCGCTGCAGCCCGCAAGAGATGAGCTGGACTCGGCTTCGCGAGTTTATGAGCTGGTCAAAACGCGTGCCAAGCTGGTCCGTGAGCTGGCTTCCATGGTGCGCGCCGAGGACCGCTTCGAAGAACTTGTAGATGAAGAGCTCGCGTTCTCTTCGGCAGGGACGGCAGGAGGGGAGGTCTGGTTTGAAGACATTCTCGCTCTCGACGCCCTTTTCCAGGACCACTTCGGGCGCGTACTGCCGCTGAGCGCCGAGGGTGATACCATGCTGCACCGCTCGCTTGGCTTCGACCACAGCGGCCGCTATGACGTTGCGCTCTACCCCGACGATGAGGATGGGCAGTTTGTGATCGGCGTGCTCAGCACCTGGGGCGTCCCCTACATTGCCTTTCGTAGTGCGGTTCCCGGCCAGTCCACCGGGCCGCATATCCATATCGGCCCGCCGAGCGAGCGACTTCCGCCGGAAGACGAAGAACTTTGAAGCAAACCGCGGCTTTGGAACACGTTCGATCCGCGTCGGAGGCCTCGCTGGGAGTCGCGTCGAGAGAGCGGGCCGAGGCAACAACGAAGCGAGGCGACCTCGCCCACGAACAGCGTATCCTACTGACCGCGCTCGCCGGCGGGTTGCCCGCCGTCATCGTTGTGTTAGCACTCCTGTGGGGCGGCGACTTTACTCCCAAGACGCAATGGACGTTGGGGCTGCTCGTGGTCGGGTGCTGGCTCGGCTTTGCTTTTTCAGTTCGCGAGCGAGTCGTCTTTCCGCTGCGGACGCTCTCGAACCTGTTGGCCGCGCTGCGCGAGGGCGACTATTCGTTGCGCGCCCGCCTACGCCATGAAGACGCGCTGGCGGAGGTGATGCGCGAGGTCAACATGATGGGCCAGATGTTGCGAGAGCAGCGTTTCGGTGCGATTGAAGCGACGACCTTGTTGCGCACCGTGATGGAAGAGATCGACGTCGCTGTCTTTTCCTTCGACGCCGAGCGGCGCCTGAAGCTCGTCAACCGCGCCGGAGAGCGCTTGCTGGCGAAGCCTGCCGAGAGGCTGCTCGGTCGGACGGCTGCCGAGCTAGACCTGGAAGATTGTCTTGGGTCGGATTCCGAACGCGCCCTCGACAAGCAGTTCCCTGGCGGCTCCGGCCGTTGGAGCGTACGGCTGGGATCGTTCCGCGAACAGGGCGAGCCCCATCAGCTTCTAGCCCTTTCCGATCTCACTCGCGAACTGCGCGAAGAGGAGCTGAAGGCCTGGCAGCGACTCGTGCGAGTCATTGGTCACGAGCTGAATAATTCGCTGGCGCCGATCAAGTCGATCGCCGGAAGTCTCGAGGCGACCGTGCGGCGCGACGTCAAGGCCAGCGAAGAAGATCTGCTTGAAGGCCTCGCCGTAATCGGATCGCGCGCCGAAGCGCTGAGCCGGTTTATGAGCGCCTACGCCCGCTTGGCCAAGTTGCCCGAGCCTACTCTGGCCCCGGTACGGGTCGGTGACTGGGTGCGGCGCGTGGCTGGTCTTGAGAGCCGTTGCGACGTTGCGATTATCTCCGGCGACGACGTCGAGATCCGAGCCGACGGCGACCAACTCGAGCAGTTGCTGATTAACTTGGTCCGCAATGCGGTCGACGCCATGAGAGAAACCGGCGGCCGAGCGTGCATCGGCTGGCGAGCGTCTCAGTATGAGGTCGAGGTTTGGGTCGAGGACGACGGGCCGGGCCTCGCCTCGAACGCGAACCTATTCGTGCCCTTCTTTACGACCAAGCCCGGAGGGTCGGGCATTGGCCTCGTGCTCTGCCGTAAGATCGCCGAGAACCACGGCGGAGCGATTACGATCGAGAACCGAGCCGAGGGCTCCGGTTGTGTCGCGACCTTGAAGCTGCCGAAATCACGCAGCCGCAGCCCGTCGCCGGCGCGGTTGCTATAGCTTGGGCCGATAGCCGGCTCGGGTGCGTACCCGCATCTTCTTCATCTTGTCGGAAGCTAGGTCAACTTGGATGCTCCGCCAGCCGCGATTCGGGTTCGGTTGCGGATAGTAGGTGATCGTGTACGAACTCGAGAGCTCTTCGCGGATCGAGACGAAAGCCTCCGACTGCCGCTGCCATGTCTTGGCGAAGTAGGCGCGGCCGCCGGTACGTTGGGTGATCCGCCGGAAGGCGTTGCTCGAGACCGGATCTTTGTTGAGTTCCTTGGTGGAGATCACATAGATCGGCACGCCTTCGTCCTCGGCGACGGCGCCGACATCGTCGGGGGCGACGGAGGACGCCGTATCGGGGCCGTTCGAAAAGACGATAATGACCTTTCGGCCGGTGACCTTGGCCGCATCGCGCAAGGTGAGCAACAAGGCGTTGTAGAGCGCCGTCTCATCGCCCGCCACCGAACGCCGTACGCCGCGAATCGCATCCAGCCGGTCTTCGGTCAGCGCGGCGTGGCGCGTGAGATTCCGGCTGAAACCGTAGACGGCGATCGAGTCGGCGCCTTCAAGCCCGCGAATGAAGTCGACGATCGCGTCTTCGGCGTAGACGAAGCTGCGATACATGAAGTTGCTCGTATCGAAGAGCACAAAGACGTTGGTGCCGGCAAAAGACTCGTCGACCGGAAGAACGATTGGAGCCGCCGGCTCGCCCTCTCTTGTCGGCGGCTGTGCGACCTCCCGTGTTTTCAGCTCGGAGATCCGAACCGGAGCTGCGTTGCCTTCGCCGAAAGACCCGACTTGCTGCTGGATGCCGTCTTCGTAGATCTGGAAGTCTTCCGGCTGGAGGCCCGTGATGTAGCGTCCGCGCCGATCCGTCACCGCAATATTCAGTACGACAAGGTCCACCTCGACCCGAAACAGCGGGTCCGCTTCCTCACTCTGTCCGGCGGCCGGTTCCAGCATGAAGCCGACTCCCGCGAATAGAACGACGACGGCCAGGTAGCTCAAGATCCGACGCATACATTCCCCCGTTATCACAACCTCTACAGATACGTGCTCTTCTCTCTAGTCAAGCGCCGCCAGCGTGGAGGCCTTCTCCCCCGGCTGCAGTGTAGAACGGTATCGCTCGCCGATGATGCGCATCGAGCGCAAGAGGGCCGGCCAGTCCTCCAGGTGCGTGGCGAAGATCCGCTCGAGCGATAGCCTGGTCCACTCCGGCACCCGCAAATTCAGTTGGGCGGGCTCCAAATGAGCCTCATCGGCCAAGGCTGCCCAGTAAAGATTTGTCGATTCCCAACTCTCCGCCATGACCCGGCTGGAGTATCCCATCAGTGTCGGGAACAGCGGCAAGTTCAGGAGTTGCGGCCGATACGAGCGCGAAAGCTCGGGATGCGGCGTCCCGAAGACGAAACCGATATGCTCGTCGCTCGTGCGGCGCGGCTCGCTCTTGGCCAGTCGTTCAATCTCGGCGGCAAAGGGCGCGCCGAGCTCCAACGTCAGTTCGCGATGCTCGGCCAGCAACCGCTTCGCCAGGTAGAAGTACTCGGCCGGAGCGAGCTCGCGCGCTCCTTCGGCGATGCGCCCGGAGGCGAAGTGATTGTCCATGCGCCAGCGGCGCGCCGGCTCAACACGCGTCGATAGAATCGACGCTACGATCTGGCGCAACTCCGAATCGAGAGCAGCCTCGCGTGCGAGTTCTTCACCCATGCGCAGATGCAGTCCCACGAAGTGCAACTCCGTCCGCGAGACATCCCACCAACGAGGTACCGTCGCGCCTAGCAGGACCTGCGGCGCGAGATCTTGCCATATCAAGGCTTGCCGCTCGGTGGGTACTAAGAAATTCTGCTCGGCGTCGTTCATGCCGTAGGGCAAGCCCGCGAGCGAGCCGATCAGGCGTCCTCCGCCGCTGTTGGGCCAACCCGATCCTCGAGAGCGCGTGCGGCCCCAAGCGCGTTTTCCGTCCGGGCCGAGAAAGTCGTGGCTGCGCACGAACAGCGGATTGGCCCGAATCAGCTCTGCTCCGGGAGGCGAGTAGTAGGCGTAAACTACACCCACCAGCGCATCTCGCAAGACCGGAGCGATGTCGCCGCGAATCTCAAGTAAATCCGTCGGCCTACCCTGCGCACGGTCGACCGTGCGCCGCAAGTTCATATCGCGCTGCCGGCTAATGTGTTTTTCGACCCAATCGCCTCTGGCGAGAGCGTTCGACTCAGCGGTCGAGAGATTCACGTTCGGCAGTCGAACTTCCGAAATTGTCGCGGCATGTCGATTCGTCATGGCGACGTTGAAGCTCTCGCCGCGCGAGACGCGCTCTAGATGGTCGCCCATGTCGAGCAGTGTCTTGATCGACACCAGCCTTTGTTGGTTAAACAACGAGCTCAACCGTTCGGCGACCTCTTTGTGAACTTCTTCCTCGCCTGCCGCCGGCGAGCCTGCTAAGAGCTGGATCAGCCGGTCTTGAGGCGACGCGTCCGGGGCCGTCCCGGTCGCGGCCAGCAGCTCCTGAACTCCGCCCCGAGCAGCGTCGAAGAAGTCCTGCGAAGAACGAATTTCGCCGAAGTCGTCGACAATCGTACGCAGGGTGGAATCGACTTTGTCGGGGGGGATCTGGCCCTGACGGACGAAAATTTGCCACAGCGACATCAGCGCCTGGGCGCCGCCCGTTGCGTCGGCGCGGCGCTCGAGGTTGCGAATGTCGTCAATGCGCTCCATCATGTCGAGCACGGCCGCCATGGTCTGTTCCGAAAGATCGGGCGCGTCGTTGAACAGAGAGAACTGGTCGCCGTAGCGAGGGAAGGCGAGAATCAGCCGGTTCGCCATCTCCGGGCTCAGCGGCGTCGAACGATTCCGATCGACGGCGGTGGCCGCGAGGAAGATGCGCAGCGGCTCGTTAGTGATGGCCTTGCGGCAGAGCGCGAACATCGCTTCTACGACGTCGTCGGCCTGGCTCCAGCCAGCCGCCGACTTAGTCAGCTTGCCGTCGTACTTGCCGTGGGGATGCTCGACGAAGAGATCCGACCATGGTTTGATGCCGCCGGGAATGTAGGCTGCGCCGTCCTTGACGACCATCCGCGAGGTCAGTAACATCAGCTCGGCGTTGGACCGAAAGATCGGGCGCGCTGGGCCCGGACTGGTGACATCGCCGCGCAGCGCGCCGTAGAAGCGCTGGATGCGGGCGGGCTCGGTGTAATACGCAACGGATTCCGGGTTCGCGCGAAGCAACGAGTCGAAAAACGCGGCCAGCCAACCGTCGTCGGCTTCGGAAAGCGCCAGGAAAAATTCGGGGCCTTCCGAAGGGGCCGCGCCGGCGAGCTTCTGCCAGGTCGCCGCGTCGCCGGGCACGACGGCCGAGCCGTTGCGGATCTCGTACATCTCTCCGAAAAAGTCCAGCACGTGAGCGTAGGCCTTAAGCCGCTCCGCGGGGATTTCGTCCTTCAGCGCGAGCGCGGTCGGCCGATGCATTTTCGACAGCGCCACGTACAGCCGCGCCAGCGCGGGATCGTTCAGGAACGTTTCGATGAAAGAAAGGCCCTTGCCGGAATTGCGCGCCGCGCCGCTCCAGTATTCGGGCCCGAACAGTACAGGAAGCTGTAGCGGGGCAAAGGCAAGGTGGTACTCCTCGTCGCGGCGATAAGCTTCCTCCAGGTCAGGCAGCGGGAAGGCTGAATCGATCGACAGGAATGCGCGCGAAGGATTGACGGTCTCGATTACGGCCTCGGGGCCGCATTCGTTGCGCAGCCGGAAGCCGAGAATCTTCAAAAGCTGGGCGGTTTCACTCGACTCGCAGGTCGGCACGTCGATCGTCTGATTCGCGCCCGCGAGTTGCTCCAGCTCGCGTGCCTGAGAAAGATACTGCAGCAACAGTTTCAGGTATTCGGTTTGCTGCATCGTTTCGGTGCCGCGGCTGGAGCGGTAGCCGCCCGTCACCACGTTGCGCCCTAGAGCGCCCAGCAGCTCGCTGTCGTCCAGGTCGGTCGAGAGGGCGGCCATCCGCAGGAAGGAGTCACGAGCTCCGGGTACTGGGGCGAAATCGTAGTCGGCGAGATCCTGCTGGGACGAAGCGTCAAGGGCGACGGCGGCGCCCTGCAACCGTTTGCCGCCGGCCGCCCGGTAAGCTTCCAGGGCTCGCTGCGCCGAGGCTGCGTCTCCCGCGGCCGCGGCGAGGACCGCCAGACGAGCCGTCGCCCGGCGGCGCGACCCTTGGTCGCCGCTGGCTCCGAACGCTTTGACCGCCTTATCGTAGGCTTCAAGCCTGCGCGGGTCGCGGTAGCGGTCGAGCAGTTCTGCGTAGGCGAGCTGAGTCTGGGGGTCGTCTGCGTTGGCCTGCGCCGCTTCGCTGAGCGCTGCCTTCGCCTCAGCGGCCTTGCCCTGCCTCTCAAGCTCGATCGCCTTTTCGATCGACTCGCTCGCCGGCGCAGCCGCCAGGGAAGACGCCGCAAAAAAAACGCACGTCGCCAACCGTCTCATATCCCCTCCCGTCCGACGCCGAGCCCTCAAACGGACGCCCCCAGCGCCGAAAGCATGTGAGACCCCAGGGCTGTTGCCCTACTCACTGCTTAGACAGTGTATAACGAGCCCGACACCGCCGTGAGCAAAATGTTACATCTCTGGGCGCTCGAATCGGTTGCGAAGCCCTTCCGCCTGTCTCCGCGTCACGACTTCGGAGAGCTCCTGGTCGCTGGCACGGCGCACGCCCTCGACGCTTCCGAAACGTCGCAACAACTTGCGTGCGGTCGCCTCGCCGATGCCCGGCGCATCGAGCAGTTTCGTACGCAACCGAGTGGTCTTGCGGCGTTTGCGGTGGAAGGTTACTGCGAAGCGGTGCGCCTCGTCGCGAATGCGCTGGACCATGTGCAAGATAGGCGAAAAACGATCGAGCCGAACCGGATCGTCCTCTTGCCCGAGGACGTAGATCAGCTCCTCTTTCTTCGCAATCGCCGCCAGCGGCTGATTGATAACGCCGAGCGCCTCAAGGGCTTCGGCGGCGGCGTGAAGCTGCCCAAGACCGCCGTCGATCAAGACTAGAGCCGGGAAACGTCGTTGTTCTTTTTGCAGCCTCGCGTAGCGCCGGGAAACCACCTCGTGCATCGAAGCGAAATCGTCGTTGCCGCGATGACCTTGTCCCTCGGCTCGACGCACGATGAACTTGCGGTAATCCGACTTCTTCATTCGGCCGCCTTCCCAAACGACCATCGAAGCGACCACGTCGCTGCCCTGAATGTGCGAAACGTCGAAGCACTCGATGCGGTCCCAATCCTTCTCGTCCTCTTCGGGCTCGGCCAGGTTGAGCGCATCGCGCCAGGCCGCGGTCAGCTGCGCGGCGCTGGGCTTCATCACTCGGAAGCGTTGCTCGAAGGCGTGGCGTACGTTCGATGCCGCCAAATCGAGCAGCGACTTCTTGGGCCCGCGCTGCGGCCTCGCGATCTCCACCTTGCGGCCTCTTCTCTCGCTGAGCAGCTCGGCCAGGACCGCTTGGTCTTCGAACTCCTCGGGCACATGAACTAGCGAAGGAACGTATTGCTGGTCGAGATAGATCTGGGTCAGCAGCGTGCCGAGGAACGAAGATAGCTCGAACTCGAAAATGTCCTCCCAAAAGAACTCACGGCGGTCGACCACTCGGCCATTGCGTACGTGGAAGAGATTGGCGGCGATGAGCGGCGGCTCGGCGTAGACGCCGAAAATGTCGACGTCGTTTCCGTCGACTGCCGCCATGCGCTGCCGCTGGCTCATCTCCTCGACGGTCGAAACGAGATCCCGCAGCGCCGCAGCTCGCTCGAACTCGAGTGCTTCCGAGGCCGCGCCCATGCGTCGCTTCAAATCGTCGATGAGGTCTCCGTGGCGGCCTTCGAGAAACGCTTTGACGTCCGCTGTCGCCTGCGAATAGATCGCCTCGGTGGTGAGCCCTTCAACGCACGGTCCCCAGCAACGATGGATGTGGTACTCGAGGCAGGCTCGCGGATGGAAGCGCGTCAGATCCACGCGGCAGGAAGGGATTCGGAACCAGCGGTGAATGAACCGCACCAGCCGATGGGCCAAGTTGGCCGGGAAGTAGGGGCCGAAGTAGCTTGCGCCGTCTTTCTTCAATCGACGCGTGACGTAGACCCGCGGCCAGCGCTCGTTCGTGAGCTTGATGTAGGGGTAGGTCTTGTCGTCCCGCAACAGCACGTTGAAGCGCGGCTGGCGCTGCTTGATGAGGTTGTTTTCGAGGGCGAGCGCCTCCTTCTCGTTGGCGACGGAGATGTAGTCGATCGCGTACGCCGCCCACAGCAGACCGCCGGTCTTCGCGTCGGCCAGCTTCTCGGCTAAGAAGTAGCTGCGGACCCGGTCGCGCAAGCTCTTCGCCTTTCCGACATAGAGCACCTCCCCCTCTGCGTCTGTGTATAGATAAACGCCGGGAGAGACGGGGAGCGAAGCGGCGACGGCCTTCAGCTTCTCCCAGTGGGGAGGGAAAGGCATTATTCTGATTCTGCTCTTCTCGCCGGGAGCGAGGGAAGCAGACAGGCCTGATTGTATCAGCGGAGCGGCGGACGGCAACCAAGGCCAAAGAAACGGGGCCGCGCACGCTGCCTGATCTGCTAGACTCCCCCTGATGTTGATGCGGATGCTTTTGCCCTGCGGGGTCGCGTTGTTGGCGCTCGGCTGCGGATCGGGCGAAGACGCGCCTGCCTCCTCCGCCGCGCAGGCCGACGCTGAGCAAGCGTTGCGCGAGGCTGCCTCCGAGGGACGCGACGCTGACATCCAATCGCTGCTCGACCAGGGCGTCGAGGTCGACGCGGCTGACCAGGATCTACGCACGCCGCTCATGCTGGCCAGCTTCGAAGGCCACGTGGACACGGTTCTGCTGCTGCTCAATCGCGGTGCCGACGCGGCGCGGCGCGACGCCTATCAGCGCCCTGCCTTGATCTATGCGGCCAGCGGTCCGTTCCCCGGCGTAGCGCAGGCCCTGCTTGCTCGCGGCGTCGACGTCAATGCGCTCGACGAAGACGGTTGGACCGCCTTAATGTTCGCCGCCGCCGAAGGCAACGTCGAGGTTGTCGAGACCCTGCTTGATTACGGCGCGGACCTAGGCGTGCGCGACAGCGACGGCGACACAGCGCTCAGCTTCGCCCGCCAGAATGGGCATGAAGCCGCGGTTAGGCTGCTTGAACGGGCCGCCGCCTCCGACTAACGGGCTGCCGCCCATGAAATATCGTTCATGTCCGCGCGAGTCATCGGTACGATGCAGACATTCTCGGTAATTTGCGTCGGCAGCCGACTCGAGTCCCGGTTACCGCATCGCTACTCCCTCGGAGGCGCATCGAGCACGGCGAGTTCCAGCTACAATAGAATTCTTCGGAGTGAAATAGATGGCGCAACGTATGGTCATGTGCAAGAAGCTCGGCCGCGAGCTTCCGGGCCTCGACGAAACCCCTTTCGATCATCCTCTCGGGCAGAGGGTCTACGACGAGATCTCCCTCGACGCCTGGAAGATGTGGAGCGAGCATCTGAAGATGGTCATCAACGAGTTCCGTCTCAACCCAGCGACGATGGAAGCGCAAGAGATGATTCTCAAGCAGATGGAGTCATTCCTGTGGGGCGAGGGCGACGCAGCCGCCCCTCCGCCCGAATACGTGCCGCCTAGCCAGTAACGGTCCCTCTCCCGCCCCCTGTAACCAGGAAGGCTTTGGCCGTCCGAGGCCCTACTAGTCATGCGCTTGCGTCGCAGCGAACAAATCGCCGTCGTCTACTACCTCTACGCTTTCGCGGCGGCTGTGGGGCTCGCACTTCCCACAGAACGACTCCAGCTCATCGGCGGCGTCAACTTGGCGGTCATCGCCGCTGTTCTGCTGCTCGCCTATGCCCAGGCGACCAAACCACGCCGACTCTTGGGCTACGTTCGCGACCTGCTCCCAATTGCGCTCGTCTTGTTGGCCTACCAGCAAATGGGCTGGTTCACGCTTTCCGAGTCCCGCAGCGGCCCGCCCTACACCGCCACGATGCTCGAAGAGGCTTGGGTCGGGTGGGATCGCGTCCTATTGGGCGAGTGGCGACTGCGGGAGGCGATCGAGGCGTTCGGCGTGTTGCTGCCGTCGCTGCTGGAGATCTCCTACACGCTGACCTATCTCGTCGCTCCGTTCTGCGTTGCCCTGATCTATAGCCTAGGGGCTGAATCCAGCATGGATCGCTTCCTGACGGTGTACCTGTTGGGAACGCTGGGCTCTTACACAATGTATCCGTACTTTCCGTCCGAACCGCCGCGCGCCGTCTACCCCGGAGAGCTGTTTCCTAACGTCGATACCGGTTTCCGGCAACTCAACTGGTGGATACTCTCCGGCGGCGGGATTCACACCAGCGTCTTCCCAAGCGGGCACGTCTCCTCCGTTTTCGCCGCCTCCGCGGGGCTGGGTCATGCCCTCGGAAATCAGTCACCCTGGCCTCGCGCCATGATGTCCTACTCCGTATTGGTGCTGATGGCGACCGTCTACGGGCGCTATCATTACACCGTCGACGGCCTGGCAGGCGCGGCGGTGGCGTTCGCAGCCGCGGCGGCGGGCCGCGCGTTGTTTCAGGGAGAATTTCAGGGGGACGAGCAATGACAAGGGCATCGATCTGGGTTCTGGCGCTGGCGCTGTGCGCCTCGGCCGGAGCAAGCGAGCTGAATCAGCTCACCGAGGCCGAAGCGAAGGCTGGCTGGAAGCTTCTCTTCGACGGCAAGACATCCGCCGGTTGGCAGGGTCCCAAGGGTCTGCCCTTTCCCTCACAGACCTGGGCCATCGAGGATGGCCTCATTCAGACCCGCACCGATCCGAGCGGCGGGGACGTCTGGAGCACCGAGCGCTACGAGAACTTTGAGCTGGAGCTCGACTTCAAGATCTTGCCCGGCGGCAACAGCGGCGTGAAGTATCTCGTGCAACCAGAATGGCTCAGCCCGCACTTCTTACCCACCGACGGCCCAGTCGCCAAGCACCACAACTCGCTTTCCGCCGTCGGCCCCGAATACCAGATCTACGACGACCCGACGCTGCCAAAGACGCCCGGCTGGGAGCTAAGCTCGACCGGCGGCTTCTACCTTCTCTACGCTCCCGAGAACAAGAAGCTGCACCCGGCCGGCGAGTGGAACCACCTTCGCATCCTGGTCGACGGCATGCACGTCGAGCACTGGCTCAACGGAGCCAAGTTGCTCCAATACGAGCTCGGCTCCGATGAGCTGCTGGCAAGAGTTGAGAAGACGAAGTTCCGCAAGGTGCCGGGTTTCGGGATCAAGGGCCCGGGCTACGTAGTCCTGCAACATCACGACCACCCGGCGTGGTTCAAGAACATCAAGATTCGCGAGCGTTAGCGACCGCCGTCTCAGAACTCCACAATCCGCTCGACGGTCTCTCCCGCCGCAACCTCGACCTCAATCTCTTGACGCGGGCGACCTTCAAGTCGCACCGCGCCTAGGCGAACCTGATAGCGGCCCGGCAGCAGCGTGAAGGCCTTGGGGTTGGAGCCCTCGCTAACGTACGTCCTACCGGCGGCGCTTTGCGCAGGGTCGTCGACGGGGACGACGTGTACGGTCACGTCGACCAGCTCAGCTCCTTGCTTGGCGCCGATGCGCAGCGTTCCTGTCTGGAACTCGTGGCTGAGCTCGACGCGTTTGCCGGCCTCGACCCGAACGCTCTCAAAGCGATGTTTCCCTGCCCCGCGATTCGAGATCTCGACCGAGCCGATCTCGACGTCGTAGAGCCCGGGCGTGAGCAAAATCACCCTCGGATTCGAATTCGCGGAACGGTACGTCCGGCCCCTCGCCGCTCGCTCGCGGTCGCCGGCGAGCAGCACCGAGTACGTCGCGTCCGAGAGCTCGCCGTTTCGCAACACCTCGATTGAAAGCTCGCCGGACGAAAAGTCAACGACCTTCTCGACTGTTTCGCCCTGGGGGATCTCAACGCCCGGAAACGTCATCGTCGACTCGCCGCGAAGCCGCAAGGCCCGCACCGTGACGTCGTAAAGCCCGGCGGCGAGCTGAAATACGCGCGGGTTAGTCTCAGGACTCGCGTAAGTACGGCCGGTCGCCGTTTGATCGGAGGCGCCCGCCTTCTTGACCTCGACCATCACGTCGACGAGTTCTCCGTCGAGCACCGCCTTGACCGAGAGCGCACTGTCTCCGGCCGGCTGGGGCGCGATGGTCGCTTGCTCTAGCGCGGAGGCCAGCTCTTGCGCGTTCTCGGCCGGAAAATAGAGCCCCCCGCCAGCCTGCGCCGCGCATTCGAGCTGGGCGACATTCTCCTTGGCGAGATCGAAACCGATGACGTGCAGCAGGAAGTCGGCGCCGCTCTCCTTGGCCTGACGAACCGTCGCGCAAGGGTCGCCGCCGCACGTCTCGACGCCGTCGCTCAAGAGGACGACCGTCGCCGGCTCGCCGCGTTGCCTGAGCGCCGCGACCGCTTGCTCAATCGATGCGGTGATCGGCGTCTTGCCCTTCGGATTGATCGACTCGATCCGCTCGATGAGAGCAGCTTTGTCGAGCGGCCCAATCGGCGTGATCGTCTCGATGTCGCCGCAATCTCCCTCGCGGCGATGACCGTAGGCGATCAGGCCCGCCTCGGAGTCTTCGGGCAATCGCTCGGCGAGATCCTTGAGCAGACGCCGCGCAATGACGATCTTGTTCTCGCCGTCGGTCTGTCCCCACATCGACCCCGAAGCGTCGAGGATCAGCAGCAAGTCCTTCGACGGGGCAGACTGCGCCCGCACCGGGAGAGCTGCCGCAATCAGCAATAGCGACAAGACCAAATAGCAACGAAGCCGAAAGGCGGTCATGGATCTTCCAGCCGACGAGCGAAGGGCCGAAGGCTACGACAGCTCCATTGTAAAGCGTATAATCGGGTCCGATTCTTGGCGAGACTTTCGAATCGTCGAGCGCCTCCAAGGAGACCGCATCATGACCAGGCGAACGTTTCTCAAGACCACGGCAAGCGTCGCGCTGGGAGCGCTCCCGCTCCATCGTCTCGCGGCGCAACACAAAGGCAAGGTGAAGATCACCGACGTCAAGTGCATGATCGTGCGCGGCACCTGGGACTGGAACTTGATCAAGATCGAAACCGACGCCGGCGTCCACGGCATCGGCGAGGCCTACTGGGGCTTCGGCGTCAAAGACTTCGTCGTTAATCAGCTCAAGCCGTTGGTCGTCGGCGAAGACCCGCTCAATGTCGACAAGCTCTACCACAAGATGCTGATGGGAAGCGCCGGCCAGGGCGCGATCGGCGGTGTGACCGTTACCGCGGCCAGCGGCATCGAGATCGCACTGTGGGACTTGGCGGGCCGGCTGCTCGGAACGCCCGCCTGCAACCTGCTCGGCGGACGCTTCCGTGACCGGATCCGCTTTTACCGCACGCTGCAAACAGTCGAAGATGTCGAGAGCATGCAGGCCTGGCGCGACCAGGTCCAGGCGGCCCAGGCCGAGCCCTTCGGTTGGACGGCGTTCAAGTTTCAAGGCGACGGCATTCCGCGAGTCGCTGACCCCGACTATTCCGAACCCGGCCACGATCGCTATACGCGCGACCTGACGCTCAAGGACCTGCGCCGCATCGGCACGGCGATGGAAACCGTGCGCGACGAGCTCGGCCCCGACATCGACTTCGGCGTCGAGGCGCACTGGCGCTACGACGTGCGCGACGCCATCCGGATGGCCGAAGCGATCGAGCCGGCTCAGCCGATGTGGCTTGAAGACCCGGTGCCTCCGGGCAACCCGGACGCGATGGCCGCCGTCACCCGCGTCTCGAAAGTCCCGATCTGCACGGGCGAAAATCTCTACGGCCGCGACGGCTTCCGGCGGCTGATCGAGGTGCGCGGCTGCGACGTCGTCCACATCGACATTCCCAAGTCAGGCGGACTGCTTGAGTCGAAGCGCATCCACGACCTCGCCGACCAGCACTACATCTGGACAGCGGCCCACAACCCAGCCAGCCCGGTCGGCTCGATCGCATCCTGCCACGACGCGGCGTCGATGCGCGATTTCCGAATCCATGAGCTCGCGAAGTACATCGATTGGTGGCAGGATCTCATCGTCCACGACGGACCGATCTTCGAGAACGGCTACTACCGCATCCGCGATAAGCCAGGCTACGGCATCGAGATCAACGAGGACGTCGCGCGGGCGCACTTGGCGCCCGGCGAGACTTGGTGGGCCTAAGCGCTGCGGCTCGGCGCGGACCGCCGAGGGGCCGTCACTGCTTCAGGAGAAGCGACGAGCGCTCTCTGCGAGCGCCGAGGCTTCTCCTGATCTCTGACCCTTAGCGAACGCTGGACAGGAAGATGCCCTGGCGATTGTTGCCGCGAAGGGTGATGTGCGGAGCGCCCGCTGCCGCCGCCCGCGTTTGGTGAGGCATGCAACTACGGGCAATGCTATCGTACTTAGCCCGCTCCCTACTGTGGTGTAATGGGGCGAAATTGGGGTGACATCTAGCCGGAGCGCTGATCAGTGAGGGGCCGGCATGGGCCGAACGGAGTTGTGAATATTCGTCGTCGTTCTTGGATTGGACTCGGTGGCATTGTAGCCATCGCGCTCTTCTTCGTGGTGCAGTGGGATCGTGAGCAACCCTTCAATGATAAAGAGAGGCCTGACATTATTCTTGTCGTAGTAGACACTCTCAGGGCCGACTACCTGGGTTGCTACGGATTTCGAGGCGACATCTCTCCGGCGATAGACCGTTTGGCGGGCGAGTCGATTTTGTATGACAACGCAATAGCACCCTCGCCATGGACGAAGCCGTCAACAGCGTCACTGTTCACTTCGTTAGACCCCCTGACACACAGGGTAGTGGATCATGAAGACCAATTCTGGAACGGTGTGGCGACGAATCGCAAGACAGACGCCCTTCCAAAGGAAGCGTGGACCCTGGCGGAGGCGCTGAGCGAACTCGGTTACGACACGGTAGCGTGGAGCGCCAACCCATGGATCTCAGCCGTTTGGGGGTTCGATCAGGGCTTTGACCGCTTTCACGAACGTCACGGAGTCAACGCGGACGCAATTACCCGCGAAGCACAAGAATGGCTCGAAGCCGCGCCAAAGCGCTCACGAGGAGATATTCCCTTATTCTTGTATCTTCATTTGATGGATGTTCATGGTCCTTACCAATCCACATTGGATCTCGTCGAGAAGTTTTCGAAGAGTCCCTCTGTAGGGGAGGACCAGATTCTAACTGCACATCAGTTCGATCAGCTCAAGTACCTCGGCGATAGCACGCCGTGGAGAGACTCGGACAGGGGAAGGAAATTGACGAACTGGAGAGCCGCCTATGCTGGCGGCGTGCGCCTATTCGACGATCGCCTAGGGCCATTCCTCGATTGGCTCAGGACCTCAGACAGGTTCGGCAAGTCGCTCATAATTCTCACGAGTGACCATGGAGAAGACTTACTTGAACATGGGAGATGGAACCACGGAGCGGCATTATTTCAGCACTCTCTCAGAGTACCTCTCATGGTCCGCCTGCCTGAAGTCAAAGGGGGAGGAAGAAGAGACGAAGCAATGACCGGCTTGTTGGACGTGATGCCAACGATTCTCCAGTTGGCGGGCGTCGATGTCTTACCCCAGAACGCCGAAGGACGGCCGCTTCTGGATTCCAACGGAAGGAAAACTAAGGATACAGCAGACTGGTCCTATTCCGGGGCAGTCACCATTGATCCCCGTATGGTTTCGATTCAAAACCGCGACCATAAACTCATTTGGGAGTTTCCGACCGGGAACAAGTGGCTTTTCGATTTGCGAAACGACCCTGACGAGCAACGGAATCTTGCGTCCGGCGCTCTGGCCGCGGTCGAGGAGAAGATGACACGCGTTCTATCGGATCGGACCCGAAGGCTCAACGCTGAGCCTTCGCTGCTCAGGAGGGGGGCGGAGGTGGACTCGAAGGCGCTCGAGCGGCTGAGGTCGCTGGGATACATCAATTAGACTAACGAGTGCCGAGACACCCTGCCGAACTTCTTCGTAAACTAATCCCGAGATCACTTCGCCCCGCAGATTGCGGTTTGGCCTGCTGGTCGCCTCGCTCATTGCTTTGCTGAAGCTAAAGCGTGCCTTAAGAGCCTCGTCTCGGGGATGTCGAAAGTCTTAGCCACGGCTTGTCCCTCCACTGGTCGCTTCCGAGTCGGCGGGCGCGGATCCGGCAGCTTCGGGCCAGTCGGGCGGGACCGCTTTCCGCCTCTCGACGGCTCGTCGCAAAACGAAGGCCGTGACGGAGACGAGGCAGGCGGTCCAAATCACTACTTGGGGAACGGCGAAGAATCGCTGCTCTGGAATGATCACTATAGCCTCAGCTGCAGATGTCGCGAGGAAGGTAGTGGCCGCCCACATACCGGGCCGGCACGAGCGCAAGCTATCGACCAGCAGCCAGCAGCACGCAATGAATGCGAATCCATTAGCTAGCAGAAACCAGACCGAGAACTTGCGAGACCCGAGGCCGCCCAAGAGATAACTTCTCGGTGAGTAGCTCCTGAGGTAGAAATCCAATCTGGCGAAGACTAGGCACGCCGCGACTTTGATCTCTCCCTTGCGCCAGGCATCGAGCAACCCGAGTTCTTTACTCGAGCAGTTCGAAGGCCAGTAGTACGCGTTCACCCGGATCCGATTATCAAACTGAGGATGATTCGGTGCCTCGCCGTAGTGGCCCTTCTTGGCCAGAATCGCTTCCAACGGGACTGATTTCGGTGGCGGCGTGCCATAGAGAAGCGTGTCATAACCCTTTGCCTTGCTAGTCAGGTGGCGCGTGGCCCAATCCGCCTCCTTGCGATGATCGAGGTAGCTGGCCTCGCCGGTTCTTGAGTACGTAACCCAATGCTGAACAGCGACAGGAGAAAGCGCCAACAATACCAGTAACGAACGATACTCTCGATTCTGCGGCTTCAGCCAGAGTATGAGAAAGACAGCCAACGCCCCGTACAGCGGGTAGAGATAAAAGGCGCGCATCCAGGCTGCAAAGCCTAGTGCTAGAGCGGCCAGTAGCACGTAGTAGAACTCCGTCTTAGCACCCAAGTTTAAGAGCGCCCCAATGCCAAGTAGGGCCCATAGTCCAGCCGGCGTATCGGAAAGGGTGTTAAACATCGTCGGCCAGAAAAAAACGAGGTGGGCCGTCAAGCTTGATAGACTCGGGGCGATGGCGCCGATCGCAGGCTGTTCGACCCTTAGCCTTCGTGGCAGCAGACGAGAGAAGGCAACTCCCAGCAAGACGCTTGAGAACAGGAGCAGAAGCAAATTGATGTATAGATAACTGACTAGTGGCAGACCCACTCGGTAGTGCAAGCTGTACCAGAGAACGATACCCATTGGTCGGATTGGAGAGTAGCACCCTGAGAATCCTAGGGCGCACTGGTAGCCCCGGCCCGCATAGGCATCCGCGTCGCAACATTGAGGTGAAAACTCCAGGAAATCCATCGAGACCTCAAAAGCAACAGAATCGGGGTGAAGACTTCCCGAGCCAACTGTTCGCTTCGACGCGAATAGCATATCCGACACATTGCAGCTGAGGCAACTCTTGTGCTATGTCCATGACGTCGGCATCCTCCGCGGCGACGGTTTGGCTGTCTTCTTGAGGGGCAGCTCCTGAACGCCGAGGAGCTTGCACAACTCGCCGACAGCTCGGAGGAACCGGGAGACGAGGTCGTCGGCGGGGGCCTCAACAACCTACACAAGACCGTTATCTCCACCGCGATTGCCTTCGTCGTCATGGTTTTGATTGGCGGCCACTCGGATACGCACGGGAAAAGATCAGGCCTGCCCCGGCAGATCCTGCTTGCGCTCGCATCTGCCTGCTGCGACGCTCCCGGCCCGGCGTTTCTGCGCGAGGGGCGAGTGGTCTTGTTGGTGGCGGTCGGCGAACCCGGGGACGGAGCCCGCAGAGATCCTCGGATTGCGAGGCATGTCGGCATTTCGATGCCGAGGGCCGCGCCTGTTCTACGGTCACGCTTCTTTGCACCAGGGCAGGTCACAAGCGACCGTAACCTTCGTTGCGCTCCCTGCGCCTATGTTCTCTTCGTGCCCGCCCGCTCAAGCGCGCGCCCTAAGTGCCTTGCCGTTCTCGCCCCTCCCAAGGCGCCTCTTCCTCGCCTCCGCGCTGCTGCCCGCTTTCCTCTTCGCTCAGCAGAACCTGCCGCAACCCGCTGGCGTCCGCACCGCACCCGTCACCGTCGTCGCCGGGGAGATCTCCATCGACGGCGCTCTCGATGAGCCCGCTTGGAGCCGTTCCCCCCAAATTGGTGACCTCGTCCAACGCATCCCCGTGGCCGGAGCCCGCCCTTCCGAGCGCACCGAGGTCACCCTCCTGCGCAACAAAGACAACCTCTATATCGGCGTCATGTGCTACGACTCCGAGGCCGACCGAATCCTCAACTCCCAAATGGCGCGCGACGCCCAACTCAACCCTGACGACCGCCTCGAAATCATCCTCGACACCTTCCACGACAAAACCAACGCCTTCTACTTCGCCACCAACCCCAACGGAGCCCTCGTTGACGGACTCGTCTTCGCCAACGGCGAAACCAACGAGGACTGGGACGCGATCTGGATCGTCAAGTCCCAACGCACGTCCGCAGGCTGGAGCGCTGAGTTCGCCATACCCTTCAAGAGCCTCTCCTTCCCCGCCAGTCAATCCGTATGGGGCTTCAACATCGCCCGCACCGTCCAACGCAAACTCGAGGAGTCCCGCTGGACCGGCGCCCAGTTCCAGACCCAGTTCTTTCAAGTCTCCGAAGCCGGCGAGATCCACGGACTCGACTCAGCCGAGCAAGGCGTCGGCCTCGACATCCGTCCCTTCGTCGCCCAACGCTGGATCTACACCGCCCCCGACGGCAACCACGTCCTCCGCGGAAAGCCCGGCCTCGATGCCTTCTACAACATCACCCCCAGCCTCCGTCTCACCACCACTCTCAACACCGACTTCGGCGAAACCGAAGTCGACGACCGCCAGATCAACCTCACCCGTTTCTCCATCTTCTTCCCGGAAAAGCGTTCCTTTTTCCTCCAAGACGCCGGCGTCTTCAATTTCGCCACCACCGGTATCGACCAACCCGGCGGCGTCCCCTCAACCGGCGCTGAGATCTTCCCTTTCTTCAGCCGCCGGATCGGTCTCATCAGCGGACAAGAGGTCCCCATTAACTACGGCGTCAAGCTCACCGGCCGAGTCGGCCGCACTGAGGTTGGCGTTCTCAACGTCGGCACCCGCGCCACCGGCCCGTTCGACGACGCCAACATGATCGTCGCCCGCGTACGTCAAAACTTCTGGCGCCAATCCTATGTCGGCGCCCTCGTCACCACCGGCGACCAAGCCAGACCCGAAGATGCAAACACCCTCGGCATGGACGTCCGCCTCGCCACCGCGGACTTCCTCGGCAACAACCGCAACTTCGTCTTCAACGCCTGGGGCCTAAAGACCAACAACGCAGGCGTCCATGGAAAGGACGCCGCTTACGGATTCGGCGCCGCCTACCCCAACGACCGCTTCCAGGCCCAAATCCAGTGGCGCGAAATCCAAGAGAACTTCGACCCCGCCCTTGGCTTCGTCCAACGCCGTAACGTCCGCATGCTCCGCTTCGGCGGCAGCTTCAACCCCCGCCCCAAGCGCGGCTTCGGCGTCCAACAGATGTTCCACGACGTCTACTACACCCGCTTCACTCGCCTGGACAACAAACTCGTCGAAACCGAGAAGGTCCACATCACCATGTTCGATTGGCACCTCGACTCCGGAGACTCCATCCACAGCCTCTTTGACCTCAGCCCCACCTTCGAGCGCCTCTTCGAGCCCTTCGAAATCTCCCCCGGAGTCGTCCTGCCCGCCGGCGAGTACCGCTTCACCCCCGTAGGGTTCTTCTTTACCTCCGCCCAAAAACGACGCTGGCAAGGCAGCATCGGCGCCACCGTCGGCAACTTCTGGTCCGGCTCCGCCAAGACCATTCGCACCGGTCTCCGCTACCAAGCTCCGCCCGTCTTCAGCATCAGCTTCAACACCAGCCAAACCTTCGCCCGCCTCCCCCAAGGCAACTTCGTCGCGCGCATCTTCAGCTCCAACATCAACTACTCTGTCTCTCCCTTCCTCACCTTCGCCAACCTCATCCAGTTCGACAATCGTTCCGGGAATCTCGGACTACAAAGCCGAGTCCGCTGGACCATAGAGCCGGGCAACGACCTCTTTTTCATCTTTGGCCAGAGCTGGGTGCAAGAGCTCGACGAGCGCGGCTACGACTTCCGTCAACAAGATTCGCGGCTAGCCACGAAACTTCAGTACACGTTTCGCTTCTGAGCCCGATGCTGGTTCGGTCCAGCAATGCCGACGGGCCGTTGGTGAGCTGCTTGACTGGTCAGCGCTTTCGCTTCAGATGCGACCCCGGGATGGAGTCCGAAAAGATCCTCGGATTGCGGGACTTCCTTCCCGTTCGCGTAGCAGGCGGCGTTCGTGCGAACTAGATGATCGCCAGAACGCTTCGACTTGCCTGCGAGTTGATAATTCGGCGCAAGCTGGATATCATTCCCCCTTGCGACGGAGAGGAGAGAAGGTCTTGGGGTGATCGACGTAACGCTTAACGAACGCGGCTTCGGCCAGACTTCACGGTCCGACGCTTGGTGGCTGCAGCCGCTGGTGGTGTTCCTCGGTCTATCGACGTTTGTCGTCTACTCCACGTGGGCCGCCTTCCAGGGGGATCACTACGCCTACGGCGCCTATCTCTCACCCTTCTACTCGCCCGAGATCTTCGGAGACTCCTCGCACAGCTTATTAGGTCCGAAGCCGGCCTGGTGGCCGCTGTGGCTGCCGTTCTCGCCGGCCCTTCTAATCCTTTGGGCTCCCGGCGGCTTTCGGTTCACCTGCTACTACTACAGGGGCGCTTACTACAAGGCGTTCTGGGCCGACCCGCCTTCTTGCTCGGTCGGCGAGCCTCGCAATAATTACCGCGGCGAGCGGTCCTTCCCCTTGATCCTGCAGAACGTTCATCGCTACTTCCTCTACCTGGCCTTGGTCTTCATTGTGATCCTGGCCCACGACGTCTGGAAGGCGATGTGGTTCGAAGACGCGACGGGCGGAGTCTCCTTCGGAATCGGCGTCGGAACGCTTGTCCTAGCTGGCAATGTAATTCTGCTCGGCGGATACACGCTGGGTTGTCATTCCCTGAGGCACTTGGTCGGCGGAGGGCTCGACCTGCTTTCCGGGAAACCGCTGCTCCGCAAGAGTTATGACTGCGTGAGCTGCCTCAATCGCCGACACATGCTCTGGGCCTGGATGAGCTTGTGTTGGGTCGGCTTCTCGGATGCCTATGTGCGCTTGTGCTCAATGGGGATCTGGACCGACTGGAGAATCCTCTAGTGGCCGACTACGAGATCATCGAGCAGGACGTCTTGGTGATCGGCGCCGGCGGCGCAGGTCTAAGGGCTGCGATTGAGGCGCGCGCGGCCGGAGCCTCGGTGGGGCTGGTCTGCAAATCGCTGTTGGGGAAAGCGCACACAGTGATGGCCGAAGGCGGCATCGCGGCATCGCTGGCGAACGTCGACGAACGCGACGGCTGGCGTGTCCATTTCGCCGATACGATGCGCGGCGGACAGTACCTCAACAACTGGCGCATGGCTGAACTGCATGCCAAGGAGGCGCCGGAGCGCGTTCGGGAGCTGGAGGCGTGGGGCGCTCTCTTCGACCGCACCGCCGACGGGCGAATCCTGCAACGCAATTTTGGAGGACACGCCTATCCCCGCCTAGCCCACGTCGGAGATCGCACTGGCCTGGAGCTGATCCGGACGCTGCAGGACTACGCCATCCATCAGGACATCGACGTGCACATGGAGTGTACCGTCGTCGACTTGCTCAAGGACGGCGACCGGGTAGTCGGAGCCTTTGGATTCGATCGTGACCGGGGACGGTTCAAGGTCTTTCAGGCGAAGGCCGTGGTCCTGGCAACGGGCGGCGTCGGCAAGGCTTTCCGTGTGACCAGCAACAGTTGGGAGTACACGGGCGACGGCCACGCGCTTGCGTATCGCGCTGGGGCGTCCCTGATCGACATGGAGTTCGTGCAATTCCACCCGACTGGGATGGTCTGGCCGCTGAGCGTAGCAGGAATCCTGGTGACCGAGGGCGTGCGCGGCGAGGGCGGCGTTCTGCGGAACTCCGAAGGCAAGCGGTTCATGTTCGACGACATTCCGCCGCTCTACGTGAACCAAACCGCGGACAACGAGGAAGAGGGCTGGCGCTACACCCAAGGCGACCGCGACGCCCGCCGGCCGCCGGAGTTGCTCACCCGCGATCACGTGGCGCGCTGCATTGTGCGCGAAATCAAGGAGGGCAGGGGAAGCCCGCACGGAGGCGTCTTCCTCGACATCGCCTGGATCAAGGAGAAGCTCCAAGGCTCGGAGGAGCACATCAAGCGCAAGCTCCCGAGCATGTATCACCAGTTCAAGCAACTAGCGGGCATCGATATAACCAACGAGCCGATGGAGGTCGGCCCTACGACACACTACATTATGGGCGGGATCCGCGTGGACCCAGACTCGCAAATGTGCGAAGTGCCCGGGCTTTTCGCCGCCGGAGAATGCGCGGCCGGATTACATGGAGCCAACCGATTGGGGGGGAACTCCCTTTCGGACCTAGTAGTGTTCGGTAAGCGGGCGGGCGAGCATGCCGCCGCGTTTGCGAGGGAGAACGGCGCCGGAAAGATCGCGGCAGAGTTGCTGGAAACATGCTCGAAGGAAGCGCTTGAGCCGTTCGAAAGAAATTCAGACGCCGCCGATGCTGAGAACCCTTTTGCAATTCAGCACGAGTTGCAGAGGATGATGCAGGACCAAGTAGGCATCGTGCGAACCAAGAGCGAGCTCGAAGAAGCCTTGGCTGGGCTGGAGGGCTTTCGGGCGCGAGCGAAGAGGGTCGCGGTGTCGGGCAACCGTGAATACAACCCGGGCTGGCACACCGCGCTCGATCTTCAGAACCTGCTCACATTCTCGGAAGCGATCGCCCGCGGAGCCCTCGAGAGGGAAGAGAGCCGAGGGGCTCACACCCGGCTGGACCATCCGGACAAGAGCGCTGATTTCGGCAAGGTAAACGTAGTCAGCCGGAAGGACTCCGACGGTCGGCTTCAAGTGTCTCGGGAGCCGATTCCGGAGATCCGAGAAGACCTGCGACAGGTCATCGACGAGATGAAATAGGGGGACCCGGATGGCTACCGCCACATTCAGCATCTGGCGCGGCGAAGGCCGCTCGGGCCGCTTCGTGGACTACTCCACGGAAGTATCTGAGGGGATGGTCGTCCTTGATGCGGTCCACAAGATCCAAGCGGAGCAGGCCAACGATATGGCCATTCGCTGGAACTGCAAGGCGGGCAAATGCGGATCGTGCTCGGCGGAAATTAACGGCTCTCCCCGGCTAATGTGCATGACTCGCTTGAACCAGTTGCCTCTCGACAAGCCGGTCAAGATCGAACCAATGAAAGCCTTCCCGCTGATGAAGGACTTGGTCACCGACGTTTCCTGGAACTTTGAGGTCAAGAAACGAATCAAGCAGTTCAAGCCCCGGCCGCCTGACGCCGAGGACGGCACTTGGCGCATGCAGCAGCAGGACAGCGACCGCGTCCAGGAGTTCCGCAAGTGTATTGAGTGCTTTCTCTGCCAAGACGTCTGTCATGTCTTACGGGAGCACCAGTATCACGATCGCTTCGTCGGCCCTCGCTTCCTGGTCTACGCCGCTGCGCTTGAAATGCATCCATTGGACGTTGAGAACCGCACCGAAGAGCTGCGCTCCGAAGATGGCATTGGATACTGCAACATTACCAAGTGCTGCACGAAGGTTTGCCCGGAGGAGATCACGATCACCGATAATGCGATCATTCCCTTGAAGGAGCGGGTGGTCGATGAGTGCTACGACCCCCTGAAGAAATTGTTTCGGATCTTCAGCGGCTAATAACAGCCACGTGCCACGCATTCGACCAGGAGGACTAGCGTGTTCGAACTCAAGAAGCTGTCGCCGGGCTCGATTCCCGAGGCCCTTATCAAGGTGGAGCGCTACCGCCTTCTAAACGAGCCCCGCGAGGCCGAAAGCATCTGTCGAGACATCCTTGAGATCGAGCCGGACAACCAGCAAGCCCTCATCTGGTTGCTTCTGTCGCTTACCGACCAGATCGGTCCGGGGAGCGTGAGCGTGGCCGACCAGGCCAGACAACTAATTCCGCGCCTCAAGAACGAGTACGAGCGAGCCTACTACGCGGGAATAATATCCGAGCGGCGCGGCAAAGCTCAGCTTGCTGCCGCCGGACCGCGTTCCGGCTACAACGCTTACGGATGGCTGAATGAGGCCATGGGTTTTTACGAAAAGGCCGAGGCGATCCGGCCCGAAGGAAACGATGAGGCGATTCTGCGCTGGAACACCTGCGCGCGGATGGTGATGAAGCATCCCGAAATCAGGCCCGAGCCGGAAGGCGCCTCGGAAATTATGTTGGAGTAGGGCGGGGCGTATCTTTCCTCCAACCCGGAACAAGCCATGAACGAGATTCGCTGCTACGACTACGTCAATCACCCTTATGATCAGGTGCGCGATGTGCTGAGCGGGGACGCACTCGCCGTGTTTCAGGCGGCTACGAAGGCGGCTGCGTCCAGGGCGGAGTCGATCGCTTCACAACTCCGAGTGGATGTCGGCGGCGTGGGAGTGGCTGCTGACGTCAAGATTTCTGTGAAGAACGTTGCGGAAAAGTCGCCCGAAGCTCTAGGGTCGCCCAAGACGAAGTTGCAGCTCGAGTGGGCGGCGTCGAAAGCACCAGGATTGTTTCCATTGATGAAGGCGGAGCTTTCGATCTACCCGTTGACCGGGACGGAAACTCAGCTTGACTTCTTTGGGCTGTACGAACCGCCTCTCGGCGCCATTGGAAAGGCCGTGAATGCGGTCGCTGGCCACCGGATCGCGGAAGTCTCGGTTCACCGGTTCGTATCTGACGTCGCAGCCTACCTCAGAAAGGCGCTCGGCTAGGCGTATCCGCTTGCGCCCCACGCCGGCGTGGGCTATTCACGGGTTTCATCGCGGCGCCGCGGTTGCCTTACAATCGCTTCTGAAGCCTCGCCCATGTGTCCCGCAGCTCGACCGTCCGATTGAAGACGAGCTGCTCGGCCTTCGATGACTTATCTGCGCAGAAATACCCAATGCGCTCGAACTGATAGCGATCGCCAGGCCGGGCGCTCGCCAGAGACGGTTCGGCTTTGCCATGAACCACTTCGAGCGAGCTTGGACTTAAGTGCATTGAGAAGTCTTGATCGTCAGGCGTCTCATTCGGATTCTCGGCGGTGAACAGCTTGTCATAGAGCCTAATCTCCATTGGAATCGCCTGGGTCGCCGACACCCAATGAATGGTCGACTTCACTCTTCGCGTCTTCTGGCCGCTGCTCGTTTCTGGATCGTAGGTGCAGTGAATCTCCGTGATCTCGCCTGTAACCGGGTCTTTGACGGCGCCGTTACACTTGATGATGTAGCCATACCGCAGTCGGACTTCATTGCCTGGATAGAGCCGATGGTAGCGCTTCGGGGGCTCCTCGCGGAAATCGTCCTGCTCGATCCAAAGTTCGCGACTGAACGGAAGAGACCGGGTGCCCGCATCCGCGTCCTCGGGGTTATTGATGGCTTCTTTGGACTCCGTTTGCCCTTCCGGGAAATTCGTCAACACGAGCTTCAGGGGTCGCAAGACCGTCATTACGCGAGGAGATGTCCGATTGAGATCCTCCCTGATGTAATGTTCAAGCTTCTCTAATTCCGTAACGCCGTTAGTCTTCGACACGCCGAGATTGCGTGCGAAATTGCGCAAACCTTGTGGTGAGTAGCCGCGCCGGCGCATGCCGCTAATCGTCGGCATTCGAGGATCATCCCAGCCTTCCACTTCGTTCCGTTGCACGAGTTGCAGCAGCTTGCGCTTGCTCAGGACGGTGTACGTCAAGTTCAATCGGTCGAACTCAATCTGCTGTGGATGGAAGACGCCGAGCTGATTAAGAAACCAATCATAGAGCGGGCGATGATCTTCGAACTCGAGCGTACATACCGAGTGGGTAATGCCCTCGATGGAGTCGCTTTGACCGTGCGCCCAATCGTACATGGGATAGATACGCCAGCGATCGCCCGTTCGGTGATGCTCGGCGTGCAGGATTCGGTACATCACCGGATCCCGCATGTTGAGATTCGGCGAGGCCATGTCGATTCTTGCGCGCAGCGTGCGTGAGCCGTCAGGGAACTCGCCCTCTTTCATGCGCGCGAAGAGGTCCAGGTTCTCCTCGACGCTTCTCTCTCGATAAGGACTGTTCTTTCCAGCTTCGGTCAGCGTGCCGCGCCTCTCTCGCACCTGGTCGCTGCTCAAGTCGCAAACATAGGCCTTGCCTTTCTTGATGAGGTCGACGGCCCAGTCGTACAACTGTTGAAAGTAGTCGGATGTATAGAGGGGCTCGTCGCCGAAATCGCCGCCTAACCATTTCACGTCTTCGATGATCGACTCTACGTACTCGGACTCCTCCTTAATAGGATTGGTGTCGTCGAAGCGCAAATTAAACTTGCCGCCGAACTCCTCCGCGAGGCCGAAGTTGAGCAATATGCTCTTGGCGTGGCCGACGTGCAAGTAGCCATTGGGCTCAGGTGGAAAGCGGGTATGCACACGTCCGCCATGTTTCCCGCTCACATTGTCGGAGAGAACCAAATCACGAAGAAAATTCGAACGGGTTAGAGCGGCGTCCTTCACTAGACAATTCCTAAAGCAAACTCTAGACGGGTCAGCACCGTATCACGCCCGAGCACTTCGAGCGTTTCGAAAAGCGGAGGCGCATTCTTACGTCCGCACACCGCGACGCGAACGGGCTGGAACATCTGCCCCGCCTTCACGCTCAGTTCAGCAGCAGCGGTGCGAAGCGCTGCCTCAAGTGTTGCGTGATCGAAGGCGGACACGGTTGTCAGAACTTCCTTCGACTTACGAAGCGCCTGCTCAGCCAAGGCGGCATCTCCCTTCTTGGGGATCAGTTCCGCGGGATCGTAGGATTGCGGTTCCGTGAAGAAGAAATCGGCGACGGCGCCAACATCGCCCAATAAGCGAATTCGCTCGCGGATAAGCGGAGCTATAGCGCGAAGCTTTTCCGGCGTGGCGTTCGTAAATCCGGCTTGTTGAGCGTAGGGCATCAAGCGCGGCACGAGCTCATCGACATCGATCGCCCGGATATGCTCGGCGTTCAGCCACAAGGACTTAGGGTCGAAGGGTTCCTCTTCAGTGAAATTGATAATTGCGTTGGCGCGGTTGATGCCGTCCAGCGAAAACAGCTCGACAAGCTCGTTGCGCGACATATTCTCGCGGTCATTCTTGGGCGACCACCCCAGCAGTGAAAGGAAGTTTATGAACGCATGCGGCAGGAAACCCGCGTCGCGATATGTTGTAACGCTAACCACCGGACCGTGGACGCGTTTTGACAGCTTTGCGCCGTCAGGCGCCGTCAACAGCGGCAGGTGCGCCATCATCGGCGTCTCGACGCCAAGCGCTTCGAAGATCAAGACGTGCTTGAACGTATTTGCCAAATGATCTTGGCCCCGTAGGATGTCCGTGATGCGGAGATCGGCATCGTCAGCGCAGGAGGCCATGTGATAGGTCGGCATGCCGGTCGAGCGCAGCAACGCGAAATCCTCAAGGTCAGCCGTAGCCTTGCGCACGGTCCCGTAGACGGAATCCGATACGAGAATCTCGGGGCGTGAGTCGCGCGGCACTCCGAATCGCAAGACGAAGGGTTCGCCCGCCTCGGCCCGGCGATCGCTCTCCTCACGGCTGAGCTCCCGCATGCCCGGATTGAAAAGCCATCCTCCGCTCGGATCCTCAGGCGCCGTTGAGGCCGGCGTGAAGTCGCGATACCCAAGCCCCTTTTCGAAAATAGCCCAGGCGGCCTTGCGATGGAGCTCGAGGCGCTCGGATTGACGGTAGAATTCATCCCAGTCAAGTTCGAGCCATTGGAGACCTTCGTTGATGGAATCGAGAGAGGTCTGCGTGTTCCGTTCGACGTCGGTATCGTCGATGCGCAGAACGACGACACCGCCCTGGCGGCGTGTATGAAGCCAATTGAAGATGAATGTTCGAGCGCCCCCGATATGAAGGTAACCGGTGGGCGAAGGCGCAAAACGGGTGCGTGTCATGCTCAGAACACTAAGATAGCTCACTGACACCCGATCAGGACGAAGCGAGCTCCCACCCAGCGGTTCATTTCCGAGTCGCACGTCGCAAGCTGCGGCAGGAGAACGTTCACTCCCGGTCCGCCTACAGGCTCTCCGCCCTCCTCCTCCTCCAGCCGGACTCTCATCCTTCGTCAGGTTGCGCATGCCGTTCTCCACGTCTTCTGGCATGTCACGTCGATTACGGCGTGAGCACGACCCGTGCCTGTGAGCGCGACAGTCCGACGCTACCGTCGACTAGATTCTCAATCTCCACATCGGGAAACGCCATATCCCAACGTATTGGTTTCGGCGCTTCAGGCTAAGCCCGCGCGGCTGGATGGCCGATGTTGTCGGTAGCGGCTTCGCAGCGTTGGGGCGAACCCGCTGGTCCGCAAGGGGGTAACGCGCACCGGGCTCACGACATGTATGAATACGATCTAGTAGTTATCGGAAGCGGGCCAGCGGGCCAAAAGGCGGCGATCGCCGCCGCCAAGCTCGACAAGAAGGTTGCCGTCGTGGAACGCAAATTGGCGCTCGGCGGCGTTTGCCTGCACAAGGGGACGATCCCGAGCAAGACCTTGCGCGAGGCTGCTTCTTACCTCACGGGCGTGCGCCAACGCGAGATGTACGGCTCGGCCTATCGGGTCAAGGAACGCGTCACGATCGAAGATCTGACCTTCCGCACCCAACGCGTCATTGAACGCGAGATCAACGTCGTGCGCGATCAACTGATTCGTAACTACGTCGACATGGTGGCCGGCAGCGGCTGCTTCGTCGATCAGCACTTGGTGCTTGTCGGCACCGACGAGGGCAGCCGTCAACTGCGAACCGATAAGGTTATCATCGCCGTTGGAACGCGGCCGGCTCGGCCCGAGGGGATTGCGTTCGACGACGAACGCATCATCGACTCCGACAGCCTTCTCAAGCTCAAAGAGATTCCGCGCAGCATGATCTTCGTAGGCGCGGGCATCGTGGGCTGTGAGTACGCCACCATCTTTCGCACCCTCGGGGTGCGCGTCACCTTGATCGACGGACGCGAACGCCCGCTCGACTTCGTCGACGACGAAATCGAAGATGCGCTCTACTACCGCATGCGGGACGAAGGGATAATTTTGCACTTCGGAGAAAAGGTAGAGAGGGTCGAACACGCCGATTCAGGCAAAGCGCGGGTCATCACCGAGAGCGGCAAGCAGTTCACCTCGGATTCCCTGATGTTCGCCGCGGGGCGAATGGGCGCGTCCGCTTCCCTCCATCTTGAAGCGATTGGAATCGAACCTGACGGGCGCGGCCGCCTCAAGGTCGACGAGAACTATCAGACCGAGGTCGAGGGCGTTTACGCCGTGGGCGACATCATCGGCTTCCCAAGCTTGGCGTCAACATCGAGAGAGCAGGGCCGTATCGCTGCCCTTCACGCATTTGGCATCGACACCCCCAAGATCAGCGACCGGCTGCCGTTCGGCGTCTACACCATTCCCGAGCTCGGGATGGTCGGCCCCACGGAGGAAGAGTTCACAACCGAGTCGGTCCCCTACGAGACGGGCATCGCTCGCTTCCGAGAGCTCTCTCGCGCGCAAATATCGGGGGGCTCAGAGGGATTGCTTAAGCTGATCTTCCACCGCGAAACCCGCAAGCTCCTCGCCGTCCACATCTTAGGCGCCAGCGCTACCGAGCTGGTGCACGTCGGGCAGGCGATCATCGATCACGGAGGAACGATCGACTACCTGCGCGATGCGGTTTTCAACTACCCCACCTTGGCGGAAGCCTACAAGGTTGCCGCTCTCGACGGCCTCAACAAGCTATAGCCTGCCCCCTTTCGGGCGCTTCCGGCGAAGGCGAAGACGAAGACTAGACCGCTCTACCCGATCAACGGTCGGCGTTGAGGAAGGGTTCGGTGCGGACGACGCACACGGGGTCGACGAAAGCTCGATTATCCTTTTCGGAGTTCGCGTTTGCCGTCCTTGCGCGCGTCTCGAGATCACGAACAAGAACGCTAGACGTTGAGGGTTAACTTCGCACGACCGAGGCTTCTACAGACAGCTCCTGCCGTTAGTGTAAGCATCCTCGGAACCGAACCTCTCGCGGGTGAACCAGCCATATCCGTTTCTTGAAAGATGCATCAGTGAGCATCTGGTCGGCGATCACCCTGCCGGCGCGAATCATTGGGTGAAACTGCCACGATGCCGCTGATCGATACATCATTTTGAACCAGAATTTCTGGTTAATCAATATGTCGCAATCTTCACAGGATATTTATTCCATTTTACCTTCGAATTCACTGAAGAATGGGTATCATTTGGTTGCTAAGTTCATTGCCGAGACCCTTTCTGTGGACAGTACAGAAATTCACTCGCCGGACCCCGAGACGCCGACGCCTCTTGCGATCCTGGTGGTAGACGACGACCCGTCCGTCTCGGCTTTCTTGCGGGCGGCGCTTGTTGGGATGGGTCATCGCGTGACGAATGTGTCGGATTGCGCTTCCGCGCTCGCGAAGCTCAACGACTATGGAAACGGCATCGACGCGATCATACTCGATCTTCAGTTGCCCGACGGCGACGGAGAACGCGTGGCCGACATCGCGCTGACCCGAATGCCCGTTCCCTCTGTAGTTTTCATTTCCGGATTCTCAGACGAACTTGGGCAAATCGTCGGCGCTCATCCCGGCAGTGTAGCCCTACCGAAGCCTTTCGGTTTGGCCGATCTTGAGAGCGCGCTGGTAAAGCTCTCGGGCGCGTGAGCGATTGAGTCGTCCTACATCGCGGTTGCGCTCCCGCCAGATCCCATCCTTTCTTCCGGCGTAGAATAGGGCAGCCCTGCTCGATGTTGGAGGCCCCCAATGTTCTATAGACCCGGAATGACCCGGCGAAACCTTCTGGCCAGCGGAGCCGCCTTCGCTGCCGCATCCAAGGCGGCCAACACGGGCGACAAGCCTGCTCTCTTGGGAGGGAAGCCTGTTCGAACTGAAAGCTTCCCGGAGTGGCCGGTGATCGGCGACGACGACGAGCGAGAGTTGATGGAGGCCTTGCGGTCGCGACGCTGGAATCGTCGAGGGGGCCGTCACGTCGATCAGTTCGAGCGAGCTTGGGCGGCGAGAGTCGGCTCGCGCCATGCTCTGGCGACGAACGGAGGCACCTCTGCTCTCTTCTCCGCATTGAATGCTCTAGAGGTTGGCCCGGGCGACGAAGTGATTGTTCCGCCCTACACCTTCATCGCCACGATCAACGTCGTTCTGCTGCAGCATGCTCTTCCGGTGTTCGTCGATACCGATCGTGAGACCTTTCAGATCGACGCCAAGAAGATCGAAGCGGCGATCACCCGACGGACGCGCTGCATCATGCCTGTGCACCTCGGGGGCGCATCGGCCGATATGGACGCGATCCTCGCGGTCGCCCGCAAGCACGGGATCCCCGTGGTCGAGGACGCTTGCCAGTCTCACTTGGCTGAGTGGAAAGGCAAGAAGGTCGGGACGCTCGGCGACATCGGCTGCTTCAGCTTTCAAGCCTCGAAGAACCTCAACTGCGGCGAAGGCGGCGTGCTGACGACCGACGACGAGGAACTCTACGGGCGCAGCGTGCGCTTTCACAACAATGGCGGCGCACTAGGCGGCGCTCCAATCGGACAGGGCGGCCGTACTCACGGCTGCAACCTGCGAATGACGGAGTTCCAGGGAGCGCTGCTGTCGACCCAGATGGAGCGCGTCGAGAAACAGATGCAGCGCCGGGAGGAGAACGCCGCCTACCTCTCGAGGATGCTGGATGAGATTCCAGGCGTCACTCCGGCGCGCATGTACGACGGCTGCACTCGCAACGCCTACCACCTCTACATGTTTCGCTACGACGCGCAGGCTTTCGAGGGTCTGCCGCGCAAGAAGTTCATTGAGGCGACGTCGGCCGAGGGAATCCCGCTCTCGGGCGGCTATCGCCCGCTGAATAAAGATCCGTTCCTCGAGAACACGTTGGGCTCCCGGGCCTTTCGCACGATCTTTTCAGAAAAGGACGCGGCGCAGTGGCGCGAACGCAATTCGTGTCCCGAAAACGACCGCCTCTGCGAGGAGGCTTTGTGGATCGGCCAAAGCCGATTGCTGGGGCCGCGCTCAGACATGGACCAGATCGCCGAGGCCGTGCGTAGGGTCCAAAAGAACGCGGCTGACATCGCACGCTCCTGAGGAACCTGGCCTCAGGAACCCGCCGCCGACGGGCCTCCGTGCACTGCCGGCAGCAATCCCAGGGGACATTCTACGCGCTCGGCTTGACGCCGGAGTTGCGCTCTCGGTTCGTCGCGGACTCCATCTCGTAGTTGATTTCCAGCGCCCACACACCCTGACGGCGATGGCGCTGCTCATGTGTTCGCCGCAATAAAGAACTTATAACGAAAAACTCTTGCAACCGATCGGGCTCGATGGTAGTCTGTCTCCGGAAGTAGCCCTCCCGCGACGCCGTATTGTCGGTTGGAGGGTCGTGCTACGGCAGCGGTTTGTCAAGCAAGATCGCGACGAGAGGCCCTATAGCTGACTCTCACGGTAGAACTGCGCTGCGATCCCTGGCTAGCGTTTGATTGCAAGACGAGGAGCGTCCCCCATGGCGAGTTTATTACACCCCGGCGTTTTCGTACGAGAGATTCCGGGCGGTGCACGCTCGATTGAAGGCGTGCCGACGAGCACGACCATCTTTGTCGGCGAGACCGAGCGTGGTCCGCTTGAGGCGATGCGCATCCGAGGGCGGTCGCAATACGAGCGTATCTTCGGCGGCTACCGCCGCCACCTGACTGGCGGCGGCAACGCGCGCGTGTTGATGCCGTATACGCTCGACGGATTCTTCGCCAACGGGGGCGTGCAGGCGATCATTCTGCGGGCGATCGATGCTCCGGCGGGCGGCGCGGTGCTCGCGACGCGCGACGAAGTCGGCGGGCCGGCCCGGCCTCTGGCGGAGTCGGCGTCCGTGGGAGCCTGGGCCAACAATGTGTCGGTGACCGTGGCGCCGTCTACCGACGGCGAAGCCACGCGGTTTCGACTGGCGGTGTTTTACGCTCGTCCGGGGGCTCCAGCCGGGGACCCGGCCGAGCTCGTCGAGGACTTCGATCGCCTCTCGGCCGACCCGAGCGACGAGACCTACGTCATCGACGTGCTGCGGCGCAGCGGCTACATCCGTTGGATTGATGACCAAGCGGCCTATGTGCCCACGATCGACAATGCTCTCGTACTGACGCCTGCGGAACTGGCCGACCAGACTGAAGCGCAGCTGCTCGGCAACGCTGTTGCCTTGGCCGGAGGCGTCGGCGGCGATACGGCTGACGGCGAGCCGGACTATCAGGCCTTGCTCGACGTTGGGCTCGCCGAGGTCAACGATGCGGCGTTGCTGGTGTGCGCAGGGGCCGCGCTGCTTCCTCAGGGCTCGTCCGGCGCCGGCGGGCTGGATGCCGGCGCCTTCGTCGCCCTCGAGAACACCTTTGTGGACTACGTCAACGTCCGGCCGCGACTGGATCTATTCTTTGTCGGCGACCTCCCTCGATTGACCCGGGGAACTTCCGCGGCGCTCGCTCCCGGCGACCCGATCCAGGGCGCGCTGCACATCCATGCCGGAACAGGAGGAGTTCCCGCGCCCATTACTGCGACTACGTTCAACGCCGTCTACTGGCCGCATGTCGAAGTGCGCGACCCGGTCGGCGAAGGCCGCGATCCGCGGCTCGTCGTGCCGCCCGCGGGCCATCTCGCCGGACTCTACGCACGCACGGATGGTCGGCGTGGCGTTTGGAAGGCGCCGGCGGGCACCGAGGCGACTGTCCAGGGAATCTCGCAGCTCGATTTTGACGTGCTCGACCGCGCCCAAGACAATCTGAATCCAAGGGGTCTCAACGCACTGCGTCGGATTCCCGGCGCGGGCTCGGTGGCTTGGGGCGCGCGCACGCTGCAACCGAGCACGGAGTGGCGCTACGTGCCGGTGCGCCGCACGGCGATCTTCCTGCGCGGCAGCATCTACAACGGCATCCAATGGGCTGTCTTCGAGCCCAACGACGAGCGCTTGTGGCAGAGCCTGCGCAACACGATCGGCGCCTTCATGGAGACGCAGTTTCGCAACGGCGCGTTCTTCGGCTCAACGTCGCGCGAGGCCTACTTTGTAAAGGTCGATGCTGAGACTACCACCGAAGACGATCGTGCGGCCGGGGTGGTGAATATCTTGGTCGGGTTCGCCCCGCAGCGCCCTGCCGAATTCGTCGTTGTGTCGCTGCAACAAATCGTGGGTCAAGCCCGCTAAATCTAGGTTCGAGCAGTCGGTAAGGAGATCCCGCGAATGCCCCCCTTCAACGTCAATACGCACCGCATCGACCCATACAAGAACTTCAAGTTTCGCGTCCTGTGGGACAACCTGCCTGTCGCGGGTCTGTCGAAGATGTCGGCCGTCAAGCGCACCACTGAAGTGATCGAGTGGCGCGAGGCCGGCGGTCCGTCGATTATTCGCAAGTTGCCGGGCCGCACGAAGTTCGAGCCGATCACGCTTGAGTCCGGGTTGACTCACGACCGTCAGTTCATGGATTGGGCCGACCTGGTAAACAACCCGCAAGGCGACGCGGCCATGTCGCTGCTCAACTATCGCAAGGAGGTCGTCGTGGAGGTGCTCAACCTGCAAGGCGGTCCCGCGATGGCATTCAAGCTGCGGCGGGCATGGGTCAGCGAATTCCAAGCCGTGCCCGAAATGGACGCCAACGCCAACGCGGTCGCCATTCAGACGTTGAAGCTCGAGTTCGAGGGATTCGAGATCGACGAGGCGGTGACCGAGCCGACGGAGAGTTAGGCCGTGCTTCCGAGCGAGCCGAACGCTTCAGGCTCGGCGGCTCTGGCCGGGAAGCTGCGCGAGCTGAGCGGCTTCGAGGAAGAGCTCGCCGCGCGTTGGGCGCCGAACGCGGCCCGCGCCGCGAATGAGGCTTTAGCGTCTTGCTTGACGCCCCCCGGCCAGGATCCCGGTGAGCGGCGCGACATTGTCCGGGCGCTGCCCGTGGTCGATCGCGACCTCTTGTTGCTTGAGCTGCGTCGGCGCAGCGTCGGCGACGAGGTGCGCAGTGAGGTGGATTGCCCGGCCTGCGGCAGCTCGTCCGAGCTAGTGTTCCGGCTGAGCGAGCTGCCCTCGAACACGCAACGCGCAGTCGCCGTCGAGGTCGATCTTCCCGAGGGCGGACGTGTGCTGCTGCGTCCTGTCACGGCGGGCGATCAGGAGCTACTGCTCGACCAAGGCGGCGGGAGTCTCGCCGACGTGCTGGCGCTGCTGGCGACAACGCCTGACGGCGAGGCGCTGTCGCGTGATGAGATCGCCGCTCTTGGCGAGCAGGCTCGAACGAAGTTGGCCGAGGCACTCGATCGTGCCAATCCTGACCTCGATATCCGATTGAGCCTGCGCTGCCACGCTTGTAGCCGTGAGCTTGAGACTCCATTGGACGTCGAAGGTTTTTTTTTGCCGAATTGAGCGTCCATGCCCGGACGTTGCTCGATGACGCACACGTGCTGGCGCAGACCTACCACTGGGGCGAGGAGGCGATTTTGCGATTGAGCTGGCGGCGACGCTTAGCCTATCTGAAGCGAATCGAAGCGGACCGCGACGCCGAGCTCGCGGCCGGAGCGAGGGGACGGTAGATGGAATCGAGCGCCATCGTTACTCGTCTCTTTCGGCCGACTGCTATGCCGTCGACGCGGCCAACCACCGCGTCGGGGGCGCTTGAGGTGCGCTTGCGCCCCGTCGCTCCTCGCCGCTTGGGCGGCGAGTCGATAGGAGGGCGCGTCGAGGAAGAGACGACCCCGGTGGAGCACGAAGAATCAGCACCGAGCGATGCTGCAGCCGTGCCGAGGCTCGGGGCCGCGCCGACGGCTCAAGGCCCCGAGGCGCCCGCCGTTCCGACCATCTCACCGCTGGTCAAGTCCTACGAACCGTCGCCGATCGCCGAACGTCCAGCCGCGTTGCCCATGACGGCGCCTCCAGCGAAACCCCAACCGCCGAAGCGCCCGCCCGAAGCTCATACCGAAGGGCCGTCGCCGAACAAGGCGGAGGTGCGCCCGCCCGATGCTCCCGAGCCTGCCGCTCGATCGAATCAACTCCAGCCGGCGACGTCGCCGGTGCGTCCCGCAGCCCAGACGGAAATCGAGGCTCCACCGGATTCCGCTCGTCCGCCGGCTGAGTTGCTGGCGAAGGAGCCGACGCCTCGCAAGATCGAGCCTTCGCCCCCGCGCGAGATCGATCGAGCGCAGCCGGTCGAGCCGGCCTCCCCGCCGCCCCCGCGCGCCGGTGAGAGTCCCGCCGCGCCCGCGTCGCCGCCAGGAGAGCTCGAACCCGAAGCGGTCCGCTCTTCGGAACAGCCGGAGTCAGAGCCGTCCGAGGTCCCCCTTCGAGTCGAGCGAATCGAGCGAATCCTGCACGATGAACGCCCATCCGAGACATTCGCCGAGTCCGCCCCAGAGCACCAGCCGAGTCCAGAGCGAAAACCCCCGCTGGAGGTCGAGGCGCGCCCCGCCGCGATCGAGCGCGCGGATCGTTCCCGGTCCGCCGAGCCGGCCGCGCCCCAGCCCGGCACGGCTGCAGGAGGCGTGACGGTGTCCATCGGGCGCATCGAAATCATCGCGCGCCGGCCAGCCGCGCCGCGCAGCCGGCCGACCCGATCGCGCCCACACCGCATCGACCCCGGCGCGGCCTTCCGTCGCAAGGAGTAGATCGGTGGGCCAATTCGATCTACTCAGCCATGTCGGACGCGCTCTGCAGTTCGTCGTCCAAGATAACGTGCAGGCTGGAACCGATGTGCGCATCGCTCCGCCGCTCGAAGACTCCGGCGGCGCAGGCCGTGCTGTGCGCTTGACGCTGCTTTGGACGACGCCGCAGCCGACCCACCGCAACGATCCGCCGGAGCGAAACCCAGACGGAACCCGCGCGCAGCCGCCGCCCACTCTCAGTGCGTTCTACTTGGTGACGACCTATGGCACGACGACCGAGGGCGACGCGATTGAGGCGCATGATCTGCTTGGGCGCATCATCCGCGCCTTCCATGCCGAACAGCAACTTCAGTTACCGGTCGACGGGTTTGGCGAGGGGCGCATCAGTGTCGTGCAGCTCACCGTGGAGCCCGAGCTTGTCGAGAAGCTTTACACGCCTCTGGGGGTGCGTTTGCGCCCGTGGGCGGTCTTCGAAGTTGCGCCGGTGCAACTCATCCGTGCCGATGCGCCGGGAGAGCCGCTGCCGGTAGTGCGTCCCGGCGGACTGGAGTTGGCGCCGATCGAAGTACTTGCGCCGCCGCGCATCGAACGGATGACTCCGTCGTCGATCGGCGTCGGCGGGCGCATCCGAATCGACGCGGCCTACTCCGGCGACCCGGCTCGCGTGACGGTCGGGACCGAGCGCATCGAGCCTCCCGAGATCGCCGCTCTCGAGCCCGGCGGTCCGGTACGTGCGAACCTGCCGCCGGCGCTCACTCCCGCCGCCTACGATTTGACGCTTACAGCCGCCAACAACATCTCCTCGCGCCCGGCAGGGCTCACTGTGATCGGCGTCAACCTACCGTCGATCTTCGCGCCAGACACGGCCGAGCACTCGGCGGCCGGAGACTTAGTGCTCGACGGCGCGTCGCTCGGGGCCAACGGCGACCCGCTGGCGGTGTTCTTCTGGCCCGACAGCGGCATCGGAGCGCCGGGCGAGGTAGTCGAAGCGGTTGGCGCGGTCGAGAGCGGCGGTGCAGCGTTGCGAGTGACGGCTGCCGAGTTGGCCGGCCTGCGCCCGACCGTTCACCGCATCAGCGTCAGGACGGCGCCGCATCTATATACCTCGTACGTGTTGTTGGGGATCACACCGTGAGGGGCATCGATCTGGCCCGTGATCTGGCTGTGTTGGGCGCCGAGACCCTAGTGGCCGCTCCAGGCGATCAGCTCGTCTTTGAGGAGGGGCGGAAGCCCGGCGCTAACGGCGAGCAGTGGCTGAGCCTCGGAGCTCGAATGAGCGACCACGAGCGCTCGATCGATCCGTTGCGCGAGCGCCTCGTCGAGGGCTGCGGGCTCGCCCGACTCGACTACTGGCTAGTTGTGCTGGCGGCCGCCGCGGAGCGTCATCCCGATGCCGCGGCGGCGTTGAGCATCTTGAGCGAGGACGCGCGAGTGCAACTGCCGACGCCGATCTCGTTCGCGCAGTTGATGCAGGCCGCCGTCGGAGCCTCGTTCGCCGAGGCTCTGCAAGCGGCGCTCAACGGCGGTGCCGGCGCCGCAATGGGGCTGCTCCAGACGGTCGAGACAGCGCCCGGTCGGCCGTCTACGCACCAAGCGCTGCGGGTCAGTCCTACCGAGCTGCCGGCTCTACTGGCGCTCAAGACCGAGGAGGTGGCGCGCGCGGCCGGCGGCCAGACATACCGCCCGGCCAGCGAGCCGGCCTACCCGGACACGCTCGTCGCGCTCGCCGTCGACCTGCTGGCCGAGGCGCGTTTGTTGTGCCTGCGCTGCGCCTCGCCCCGCGCCGGGCGCCAACTTGCACTCGATGTGGCGAGTCGGCTTCGCATTCCGGCGCACGTGCTGGCCGCCGCCGAAGGCCCGCCGCCGCCCACGCTGGTCCGGCGCATACGCGACGCACTGCCGGTGCTCGACTTCACTGGCCTCAACCGCCTGACCCCGGAAGCCCGCCGTGCGTTGGCCGAGGTGCGCTCAACGGCTCCGCGCGCCATCGCGCTCGTCGCCGACGACGCGGAGGTCCTTGACCTCGCTGTGCTGTCGGCGCCGCGCCTTGGCTCCGAGCACGCTCGGGTGGTCTGGCGTAGCGCGGCGGCGGACAGCGACCTCGCCGACGAGCTCGCCTGCCGCTTCATCGTCAGCCTGCCTGAGGCGCGCAGTGCGGTCTCGCGAGCCGACCGTACCGCTTCGGCCCATCCGACCACGCCGCGCGTCGAGCGAATCGCCCGCGAGGTGCTCGACGAAGGCTCCCGTCGAATCGGCAAGCTCGTCACGCGGGTTCGCTCGACGGCCCGCTTATCCGACTTCGTCGCCCCGCCCGCTCTCGCTGCACAGCTCGCCGAGATCGTCGAGTGGCGGCGCGCCACGCAGCGCGTCTTCGGCGAGATGGCTTTTGGACGCCAATCGCCGCTAGGGCGTGGGCTAACGGCTCTGTTCTCGGGCTCGCCGGGAACCGGTAAGACCTTTGCCGCGCTTTGTCTGGCGAACGAGCTTGGCCTGAACCTCTATCGCATCGATTTGAGCCAAGTGGTCTCGAAGTACATCGGCGAGACCGAGAAGTCGCTCGCCAGGGTTTTCGACGAAGCCGAGGCCGGCCATGGCGTCCTGCTCTTCGACGAGGCTGATGCTCTGTTCGGCAAGCGGTCCGAGGTGAAAGACGCCCACGATCGCTACGCCAACATCGAGGTCGGCTACCTTCTGCAGCGCATCGAAGCCTTCGAGGGCGTCGCCATCCTGGCTACGAATTTGCGCAGCAACATGGACGCCGCATTCACTCGCCGCTTGCGATTTCTCCTCGAGTTCCCCATGCCGGACGAGACCATGCGCCGCCGACTCTGGGAACAGGCCTTGCCCTCGGCTCGCTACCGCGCCGAGGATCTCGATCTCGAACCCTTCGTCGAACGTTTTCGTTTGTCGGGCGGCAGCATCCAGAACATCGGCTTGGCGGGAGCGCACCTAGCCGCCGCCACGCCCGAGGGACGCATCACGCCGGCGATGCTCGTGCGCGCCTCCTATCGTGAGCTCGAGAAGAGCGGCCAGTCGCGCTCGCGCGCAAGCTTCGGCCCTTTGGCTCGCTACTTGCCGGAGGACGCCGAATGAGTCGCTTCGAGCTCCGCATCGACCAGGCCGTCGTCGAGACCGAGGCCCAGGCCCACGAGCTCCGTGGGGCCGAGCCGCGGATCAGAGAGGCATTCCGTCTGCTTGCCGAGCGTCTCGATCGCACCCCGTTTCGCCGGTTTGCCGAGGCCCGCGAACTGACCATCGAGACGCTGCAGGTCAGCACGCTTCCGTTCGACGAACTGCTCGGCCCGCGCGGCGCCGAGCGTCTGGCGGACGAGCTCTACTGTGAGCTGGGCAGGAGGATCGGGAAGTAATGCCTGGCATCAACTATCTGCGCGGCGCCTTTGTTGCCTACCCGCCGGGTGGTTACCCGGATGACCGCCGTGTCGTTCCGTTCCGCTTCAATCCCGAGGGTCTGGCGCGCCAGTTGAGTGTGGAGCAGGGTGAGAGCGGCGGAGGGGCGGAGAGCTCTCCTCCAGGCTCCGCTGAGGCGGGCGAGGAACAGGGGGCCGACGCTTCTTCGGGAACGCTCAAGGAGTCTTTCAGCGTGCTCATTCGTTTTGACTTCGCCGAGCGCGTCGAAGGGGCGAATTCGCTCCCCGCCGAGCTGGGCGTGGCCCCCGAGATCGCCGCGCTGGAAGAGCTTCTGTACCCGATCGAGTCCGAGACAGAGGCCCCCGCCGACGGCTCGGAGCCGACCCGCGCCCGCCCTCAACGCTGGACTGTGCTCTTCGTCTGGGGCCGCAAGCGCGTGCTACCCGTGCGCATCACGGGCATGACGATCAACGAGACCGTTTACAACAACGAGCTCAATCCTGTGCGCGCCGAGATCGATGTCAGTGTCGAGGCCTTGGGAGACGCCGACGCGAGCGACAACTCAGCAGTCAGCTCGGCGCTCGCCTTTACGGGCGAGCATCGCCGACGCTTGGCCGCGGAGTTCTTCGAACAAACCAGCAGTCAGCACACCAATGTGCTGCCGCTCTAATCGAGATGGAGCCATGAAGGTAGACAAGAAGAGCCGATACGCCACGACGCCGCTCGTTAAGCTGACCGACCCGGGCGGCGCCGAGCTAGAACTGGTCGAGCTCCGCGAGATTCCGCGCGTTGAGTCGCGCTTCACGGCGGCGCCTGACCGCGGCGAACGCGTGGATTTGCTGGCGGAGCGGTACTATCGCGATCCGTTGCTGTTTTGGAAAATACTCGACGCCTCGGATCATCTTGACCCGCTCGACGCCATCGCGCCAGGCCAGCCTGTCGCGATACCGCCCAATAAATAACGTGCCTGTACCGCTCATTAACGTGTTGGTCGACGACGAGCCGCTCGCGCCTCGGTTGCTGGACCAACTGACGCGCCTGGAGGTCCGCGAAAGCGACGAAGACCCGAGTATCGTCGCGCTCCGCCTGCGTTTGATCCAGACGCCGACCGGCGCGTTCGTGCCGATCGACCAAGATGTCTTCGGCCCTGGGGTGACCCTCGACGTCGACGCGGCGGCCCCAGGGGGCTCGGTACAGCGGCTGTTCTCAGGCTATGTCACCCACGTGCGGCCGCACTTCGAGTCAATTGAGGCGAACTGCTATGTCGAGATTCTCGGTATGGACGCCGCGCTGCTGCTCGACGCTTTCGAGCGGACCGCCGAATACCCCGACGTCTCCGACAGTGACGCGGCTGAGGAGATTTTGGCTCGCTACGACTTGGGCGCAGCCGTCGAGTCGACCCGCGAGACCCACCGCGCCGACACCCGGCTGCTGATTCAGCGAGCGACCGACTGGCGGTTTCTCAAGCAGCTCGCCGGCCGCAACGGCTACGTCTGTTATTTCGAGCATGACGCCGCGGCGGGATCGGTGGTGGGCCACTTCAAGCCACGCCCGCTAGACGGCGACCCGCAAGCCGATCTCACCATCTTGCGCGAGGCGTCCAACCTCGAATGGATCGACGTGCAGCGGACGCTCACTGGGCCGGTTCGGCGCACGGGAGCGGCGATCGACGCCGTGCGCAAACGCATCGTGCGCGGCGAGGGCGAGCCGATCCTCGAGTCGCTCGGCGAGGACGGACTCGGGGATGCGATCGAAGAAGGGTTGAAGAGCGAAGGCGCCGAGGCGGCGACGGCGCTGTTGCGGGGCGCGCGGCCGACTGATCAAGGGCTAGCCGCCGAATCGAGCGGGACGACCGACTACGAGCGCTTCGTCATTGAGGCTCGCGGGCAACTCGACCCTAGGCTTTATCGCAACTTGTTGCGCGCCCGCCGCACGGTGCTCATCAAGGGCGTCGGCGAGCTGCTATCCGGCGCGTACTACGTTCGTTCGGTCCGCACCGCCGTTGACGAGGGCAAGATCACGCAGACGTTCATCGCCGAGCGCAACGCGCTGGGCCAGACCGGCCAAGAGGAGTTCGGTCAATCGGCCCAAGAGGAGGAGCCGCAATGAGCGCCGACGGGCGGACGCCTCTCACCGACGATCTCGATCCGCGCTTCTTCGGCAAGTACGAGGGCGTAGTCGCCGATGTCGACGACCCGCTCGCGATCGGCCGCTTACGGGCCCGGGTCCCCGAAGTGTTCGGCGAGGAGATCGAGACCGGCTGGGCGCTCCCTTGTGCCCCCTTCGGCGGCGGCAAAGATCGAGGCATGCTCTTTTTGCCCGAGGTCGGCGACACCGTCTGGATCGAGTTCGCCGCCGGAGACATCGCCCGCCCGATCTGGGCCGGAGCGTTCTGGGGCGCGCCCGAGAGCGCCGGCGGACAAGACGATTTGGGCGAGGCGACAGGTGCGGAAGTTCCGACCTCTGAAGGCACGCCCGCCGGACCAGGTCTGCTCGTGCTTCGCACGCGTTCCGGACACCGCATCACTCTCGACGACGGCGGCGAGACGGTGATCGTCTCGAATGGTTCCGAGAATGCCGAGATCCGTCTGACCAAGCAGGGAGAGGTGATCATCACGGCCCAAAATATCAAGCTCGGCAGCGATTCCGCGACAGAGCCGCTGGTGCTCGGTCAGTCGTTCATGCAGATCTTCAACGCTCACACGCACCCGACCGGAGTCGGGCCCTCAGGGCCGCCGGCGAGCCCGATGACGCCAGGCCAGCTTTCGCAGAAGCACACCACGGAGTAGTCAGCCAATGCCGCTCATACCCGACGACCTCGCCCAGCGCCTCGAGAACGATTGGCTCGGCGAACCCTTCCCGGGTTCGGACTTTGAGTCGGGCGATCGCTTCGCGGGGGCGGTGGCGAGTTGGTTCGGCGGAGCGATGGCCGCGGGCTTTCCCGTCGTGACCGCCGCGCCGCGGCGACCGCAGCTCAGCGCCGCCGCCGCCGGAGCACTGGGGGCGGGCCTTGGTCCGGCGGCCGGACAGTTGCTCGCGCTTGCAACGGCGAGCTATCTCGCCGGGCAAACCTTCGGGGCGGGGACGGCGACGTTCCCGGCAGCGCTGGCCGCCGGGATGGCCGGTATCACGGCCGCCTTCAACAACCTCGAGTTCTCCAACGCGGCGCGGGCGCAACAGATCGCCCTGGCCGTCTATTTGATGACGATCTCTACGATCGTCGTTTTTCCGGCGCCGCTTCCTCCGGCGCCGATTCTGTGAGCTGATAATGGCGAACCGTTACCTCATTCAACCGCTGCGCTACGGCGCCGAAGGGTCTTCGGCAGAAGACTCGCTGCGCAACGGCCTGGCCGTGACCGAGGACCCCGATCGCCACCTGCGCGACAAGATCCTGGCCGTGCTCTTCACCGCGCCCGGCGAGCGCGTCAACCGCCCCAACTTCGGCGTCGGCCTCAACCGCGCGGTCTTTGAGCCCCTCGACGACCTCACGCTCGGGGCCATCGAGTTTCGCGTCAGCGAGGGGCTGCGGCGCGAGGTCGGCGACGAGATTTTGCTTGACGCCGTTGACATCGCCGCGACGCCCGAGGCCGGCGAGATGAGCCTGGTGATTCGCTACCGCCGCCGCGAAGATCGCATCCCGCGCAATCTGGAGATCGAACTGTGAGCGCGCCCTACCTCAGTTGGACCGGCGCGCGTCTCGAGCCCCCGTGGCAGGGGATTGAACGGCTCTCGATCGACTTCAACGTAGTTGGCTTCGCCGCTGTTGTGACCGCGCACCTCGCCCGCCCGGCCGCTGGGATGAGCGCTGCCTCCGTCGCCGTGCGGGGAGGCCGGCGCGTCGTCGATCTGTCGCCCGAGATCCTTGTCGTAAACAGCGTCGACACGATCGAGCTGCGCTTCCCCGAACGCGGCGACCGCGCCGACTATCTCGTTTGCTTGGTCGACGGCGGCGACGACCCGCTACATCCGTTTTTCGCCGAGGGACGATTCAACTTTTTCGTCGACTGCGAAGCCGGCGACTGCCGTCCGGGTCAGCTTCTCCCAACGGTCGAGCCTGAACCTTGTCCGCCGGTAGACCTGAGCCGCAAGGACTATCCCGGATTCGTGCAAATGCTCGGCGAGTGGGTGCGGGTCCGCAACCCGAGCTGGGCCGACCTGGCCCCGGCGAGCCTCGAGCGCATGCTCGTAGAGCTGCTTGCCCACCAAGCCGATCTGCTCAGCTACTATCAGGACCGCGTCGCCAACGAGGCCTTCCTTGAGACCGCGTCACAACGCTACTCGCTACGCCAGCACGGCGTCCTGCTCGGCTACCCGATCGACGAGGGCGAGGCGGCGACCACGACGCTGTCGTTCCAAGTCGAGAACGGCGGCTTCATCCCCGTGGGGATGGCGGTCGAGGCGCCGCGCTTGGTCGGTGAGCGGCCGATTGTCTTCTCGGTCTCCGAGCGCGCTCGGGTCGATCCGCTCAACAACGCCCACGATCCAGCCGACCCCAGCGCTCCGCACCTGCGGCCCGCCGCTTGGCCCGGAGCGCAAGACGCCGTGATCGCCGCTGGAGCGACGAGCCTACTGCTGCTAAGCCACGACAATGCGCTGGCGGACGGCATACGACTGGCAATTACCCAGGGTCAGTTTTGGCAGATCGTCACGATCGAGAGCGTGCGCCGTTTTCAGGCGCCGGGCTGGACCGACAGCCCGGCCGACCCGCTTGCGCCGGCGGCCGTCGATGTTACCGAAATCGCCTGGGACCTGCCGCTCGAACAGGCGCTCAGCCCTTGGGCCGACGGAGCGCCGCCGCTGCGGCTGCACGGCAATCTGGCCGACGCCGCACACGGCGCCGAGCGAGTCTGGTCGATCCCCGCCGCCGCCTCGCAACCCGAGCGTTCTGACCTGCTCAACCGCCGCAACCAAATCGCCGTCGAGCAGCTCTTAGGAGACGGCACGACGCGGCGGCTGCTGCGGGCGATACGCCTGCCCGAGGCGCCGGTCGTCTTCGAGCGAGACGCCGACGGCCGCGTTTCTTCAGCTCTCGAGCTCTCCGTCGGCGAGCCGCCTGAGATCTGGCGTCGCGAGGAGCATCTGGTCAATTCGCAGTCCTTCGACGCCCACTACGTCGCCGCGGCCGACAATGACGGCGGCGTATGGATCGAGATCGGCGACGGTCTCCACGGCCAAGCAATCGAGCTCGACCGCGACAAGGACCTGCCGCTTGTTCCCATCCGGGCGCGCTATCGGATTGGCGAAGCTGTTGATGGCAATTGCGCGCTCGACGCGCTGACGAAGCTCGTTCAGCCGCTTCCCGCGGCCGCCGCCGGTCTGGGACGCATCGCGGTCTCAAATGTCAAACCGAGCGGCGGCCGCCGGCCGGCGACGCTTGACGAGATCCGACAGGCCATCCCGAATTCATTGCGCCACGGCGAGCTTGAACGGGCGGTTGCGCTGGCTGACTACGCAGCAGTCGCCAAGCAGGTCGACGGCGTCGCCCGCGCGGCCGCCCGCGCGATCGACGGCGTCTTTAACACGGTCATCGTGCTGGTCGATCCTGAGGGCCAAGCAGATCTCACGCCGGAGCTGGCCGAGCGTGTCCGACAACATGTCGACGAGCGCCGCATGGCAGGAAGAGAGCATTTTGTGTTCCCGGCGGAGTACGTGCCTCTCGATGTCTCGCTGCTACTTTGCGTCGAGCCGGGGTTCCTGCGCCACGAAGTGCGCGACCGCGTCCTAGCCGAGTTGCGGCCCGGAACCGAAGGTCGCCCTGGCTACTTCCATCCCGATCGACTGAGCTTCGATCAGGAGATCGAGCTGGGGGACTTGCTCGCGTTCGTGCAGGGCTTGGCCGGGGTACGCGGAGTCAAGGCCGAGATCTTCCGCGTGCTCGACAAGCTCGGCCCGCAAGTGGTCGATCGTATCGTCCTCGGCCCCTTCGAAGTGGCGCGGCTGGACGCCGACGAGAACTTCCCCGAGCTCGGCAAGCTGCGTGTTCGCGCCGTTGGGCTCGACGAGGTCGACGAGACCTTGTTCGAGGACGTTGGGCCGATCGCGGCCGGAGGAGGAGCATGAGCAAGCCGCCCCGCCCTCACTACCGCAACTCCGTGATCGACGACGGAGCTGCGTTCCGCGACCATGGCGACTACTTGCCGCTCGACTTCTCAGGCTTCGTCGAAATAGAGCGTTCGCTTCTGGCTGAAGTAGCCGAGATGAGCGTGACCGGGGAAGAGGGCGACTTCGCCGACACTCTGGTTGAGCTGAGTGCGTTGCTGGGCCACGCTCTCGGCGTCTATCAGGATCTCTACTCGCGCGAAGCCTTTGTTTCGACCGCGGGGACGCCGCGCAGCTTGGTGCGCCACGCCCGGCGTTTGGCGTTCACACCGGACCCCGGCCTGGCGGCCGAGGGCTTCGTCGCCCTCACAATCGGCGAGAACCTTCAGGGAACGGTTCCCGAGGGATTCGCACTGGCCAGCTCTCCGCGAGGCGAGGTCAAGGCGCAGACCTTCGAAACGCTGGCCGACATCGAGGTCGACGCCGCGCGCAACGAGGTGGCGCCGACGCACGCCCGGACTCCCGTGCAGCTGGCCTTCGTGGCCCGTCAGGCACGATTCCGCCTTGCCGGCGTCGATCTTGAACTCGAGCCGGGTGACCCCGGCCTGCTCGTCGCCGAGCCTTCTTCTTGGTTGCCCGTACGGGTCGTCTTGTATGAAGAGGAGGGCGGGGAAACGGTCGTTACCGTCAGGCTCGAGCCCGGCGTGACGGTGCCGGCGCCCGCTCCCGCCGGGAATTACCGCTTCCTAGCGAAGCCGGCGACGCGGTTGCATCTGTTCGGTTGGAACGCTGACGCTCTGCAGTTTCCAGCTTCTAGGATTCGTTCCAGTGGCGCCTATTCCTCGCCGAATCTCACGCTACCGCCGCCCTCCATCGCCTACGGTTATCGAGCCTCAACGGAAGACGGCGGCGTCTACAACTCGGACGACGTCTACCTCTCCGCGGAGCTTTCCGAGAGTTTGGCGGGCGAGCGGATCTGGGTTTCTCGGCTCGGGCAGGCAATGGTCGCCGAGGTCAGCGCCGAGCAAGGCGTGACTGTTGCCTTCATTCGCGGCCAGATAGTCGCAGTCTCCGCTCCCGTGGTCCAAGACGGCGATGTCACGCTGGTAGACAGCCCGCAGCGCATCGAGAACAACCTCTCGGCTACGTCGACGGCGCTGCGGGTCCGTAACTCCTCGGGAGCGAACTTGGCGCGCTCCGAGCTGGCGCTCGCGGCTCCCCTGCTCGCCGGTTGGCAGCTCAACGAGTCCGTCGTCCCGGACGAACCGAACCCCTCGGCCGCTGTCGCACCGCTCGACCTGGCCGCCGACTTCGGCGCCATGCGCCCTGGCTCTCACGTGTGCTTCTCGACGCTCGACGGCTCGTTCGATCAGATCGTTGAGATCCGCCGTGTGGTCAAGCCTGCGCCCGGGCGGACCGAGATCGACTGGGTCGGCGTCACCGTGGCGCCCGCCGGCGGTTGGAAGCTCAACAATCTGCGTGTACTGGGCAACTTAGTCCGCGTCTCCCACGGCGAAACCGTCGAGGAGATTCTGGGCGGTTCCGACGGAACGACTCCGTTCCTTCGTTTTGAGCTCAAGAAGCCCTTCGTCACGCAGGCGCCTGGGGTCGAGGGCGGCGAGCCCGCCGTCGAGGTGCGAGTCAACGACGTGGCCTGGGAGCGCGTCGACGACCTCTACGAAAGTACTTCGGAAGATCGCCGTTACCGTGTCGAGATCGATGATCAGCAGCGCGCCGCCGTCGTCTTCGGCAATGGGCGCAATGGCGCCGTACCGTCTTCCGGCAAGAAGCACATTCGGGCGCGCTACCGCTTCGGTTTGGGAGAGGTCGGCAACGTCGACGCGGACCAGATCGGACGGGTTAAGAAAGCCCATCCGCTGGTGGAGAGCGCCTTCAATCCGACGGCGTCGGTCGGCGGCGCCGCGCCCGCCGAGCTGCATGATCTGCAAGCGCAGGCAACGCTCTTCATTCGTACGTTCGACCGCGCCGTCTCGGTCCAAGACCATGCCGACGTCGCTCTGCTTTACCCGGGCATTACCCGCGCGGCGGCGCGCATGGTCAACGGCGGAGTCGAAGTAATCGTCGCCGCGGCCGAAGGCGAGGCGGCCGATGAAGTCGCCGCCGCCGTTAAAGCGTTCCTCGAAGCCCGGCGCGACAGCGAGTTGGCGTTGACGGTCGTCTCGCCCGTCGCCGTCGACGTGTTTCTGTCGATCGAGATCGAGCACGACCCTGCCTACCTGCCCGAGAACGTTCGGCTGGACGTCCAGGCAGTGTTGCTCGACGACGATCCCCGCCGGCCAGGGCTGTTCGCCTTCGGGGGACGCTTGCTTGGCCAAGCTGCACACCGCAGCCAAGTCTATGAGCGCGTCTCGGCGGTCGAAGGCGTCTCGTTCATGCGGTTGACGCGTTTCGATCTTGCCGACGAGACGACTCGCTACGATTTGTTGCGCGTCACACCCGCTCAGTGGCTGCGCCTCGAGCCCCAAAACCTCGATCTCCTGATTGCACCAGGAGCGGTGGTATGAGTTACCCCTACGATCCGGATACTCGACGCTACGTCGCCGAGCTGCTCTACCAAGGGCTGCCGGCGTTCTACCGCAACGACGACCAACCGCCGCACGGACGCGGCGAATTGCAGCGGCTGCTCGAGGCTCTCGCTGCTCCCTTAGCCATTTCTCGGCAAAGTATCGAAGAGCTTTATGGGGACCTATTCATCGACACCGCCGGCGACTGGGCGCTGCCCTATCTGGCCGACATGGTCGGCGTCCGCATGGTCTTCCCCGACGCCGACTCTAACCGTCGCGACATCCGCTCGACCGTCTCCTTCCGCCGCCGCAAGGGTTCGCCGCGCATGCTCGAGCAGCTCGGCGAGACTCTCACTGCGCGCATGGTCGTCACCCAGGAGGGCTGGAAGCTCGTCCAGATGAGCCAGGACATCAACCTGCTTCGGCCCGAGCGCATCGTCCCCGACATCGTTCCGCCTATCGTAGGCGAGATCGCCGACGGGCCTCTCAACGAGCTGCACCATGTCGTCGATATTCGCGCCATCACTCGCCGAACCGGACAGTTCCATCCGAAGCACGTTTTCCATTGGGTCCACCCGACGCTGCTCTTCCCCCTTGAGGACGCGACGCCTTTCGATCTGCGCGACCCGGTCACCGACCCGGATTTCCGCTGGGCCTTCCACCCGCTGGGGCTGTTGCTGCCGTTGCGGGCGCGCCGCGAGAGCTCGTCGGATCGCGAGATCCGCACCGATCGCACGCCGCCGCTGCACTTCGACCGCTCGCCGGGAGTATGGTTTGGCCGTGTCGGGAGATTCGCGGTGCGCATCTGTGGCATTCTCGCCGGCGTGGCGTCTCCGCTTGAGCAGGGCCGCTTGCCTACCCGCCTGTTGGCCGAGCCGGCCTTGCTCTCGGGCAATCACACGATCCGTCTACTCGAACACGACCCGCGATTCTTCCGAGGCACGGTGAGGCTGACGCTTGCCGCCGTCGACCTTGCAGGCGACGTGGCCGACACCGCCAACGCCGCGGCCGTCGAGGACCGCGCCGGCATCGACGTCTCAGCCGCCGGCATTATCGCAACGGTCGCTGGCCCTGGAGGCGCGTCGCCCGCGGGAAGCGTAGCGATGCTTCGCCTCGAGGCCGTCGACCCTCTAGGACGCTCGTTCCCCGGCATGACTGTCGCCATCGAGAGCGACATCGCGGCGGCTGGGTCGGCCAGCCAGGACTCCGCCTTGGCCGCCGATGGTTTCGCGCGCGGCGCCCTTGCGCTTCGAATTCCGCCGGCGCTCCTGGACGGCGAGCGCTGGTTCTACCTCGCTGCCGACGGCAGCGTCTACGAGGCGCAAAGCGCTGGCTCAGGCGCTGCCGATATCCCCGTACCGGTCGAAGACGGGGCTCGCCGGCCGCCGGCGAGCGCGTTGCTGACGACGGGACCCGGACCAGCTTGGCCGCCGCTGCCGTCCGAGGGTTCGCCGGACCCGTTGGCCTCGCTTCCTAACGCGCCCAACCGTGGTCCGGCCGTGCTCCACGGGGGCCGCGTACTCGAGCCCTCCGCTGCGGGCGGCGACGACGTTGCCGCGGGAGTTCAAGCCGCGCTGACGTTCGCGTTGCGAGTCGGCGTGTTTGGCCCCGCGGCGATACATCCCTTCCTGCGGCTGCAGTGGTCGGGCCCCGACCCCTCCGGCGCCGAGTGGAGCGCGATTGCCGACGATGCGACGGCCACGCCCATCGACGCCCGCCTGGCCGAGATCGCCCAACTGCGCGACGACAACCCCGACGCCTTTCGGCTCGTCGTGCGCGCCGAGTCCTCGCAGACCGACATCAGAGTGACGCTCTCCGAGGTCGCCTGGACGTCCTACGACGGCGACGCGACGTTGCTCTACCTGCCGGAGCTTTCCGTCCAAGCCGGTACGCCCGAGCCGACCTGGCCGCTAGGTCCTGGGCTGAACGGCGCCGGGCAGCCCGCAGCGATTGCCCGCGACGGCTCGAGCTGGAACATTTTCTTCAGCGACCTGCTGCGCCAGTCGCTCGGTCAAGCGGCCCCGATCCGCGAGCGCGTCGACGTGCGCCGCCGCGAGGTGCATCGTCGCAATCTTTGCCCGTGGATCAACGAGATCCCCCCGGGCCAGATGCACGCCGCCACTCTCGATGGCCGCCTCGACATCGACCCGACGCATGGCCTGTTCTCGATGAGCGGCGACGAGCCGCCCCAGGCGTTGCCGGTCGGTCCCGACGGCGCCCCTGCGCCGCCAAGCGTCTCCGTCGACTTCCAAGAAGGCTACAGCAACCACATCGGCGCGCGGCCCGCGGCTCGCGAACCGTTGCTCGACCGGCGTCTCGAGAGTCCCACGCGGCTCGTTTCGGCGAGCGGACAGTTGCGGCCGAACGTCCCCAGGCACTACCACGACCTGCCTCGTTTCGCTTCGCTCGGCGACGCGCTTGCCGCCATCGAAGCCGACGCCGATCCGGCCGCCGTCGAAGTCATCGAATTCCAAGACAGCGCGACCTATCCCGACGAGAATATCGATTGGCCGCTCAACGCCGCTCAAATCGTCGTTCAAGCGGCCGAAGGTCGTCGTCCTGTCGTCCTGGCTCAGAACTGGGCCGTCGCCCCTGGCACCGTCTACCAAGAGCTCGGCTTGATTGGCGTGATGTTCGGCGGCGACGGCGCGGGCCCGCTCGATCTGCCGCCCGCTGCTTCGATCCGCATCGAGCTCTGTACGGTCTCGCACCCGGACAATCGGCTGACTTTTCGTCTTGAGGGCGCCGAAGTCGAACACGTGCTAATCGTCCGTTCGATTACAGCGGGTCTGCGGCTGCTTGGCGCCGGCCGCATCGAGATCTCCGACTCGGTGCTCGACTCGGGCGCCGCGGCGGCCGTCGCCGCCGATGAGGGCACGGTGCGGCTTGACCGCACGACTGTCTTCGGCGCGGTCAGCGCGCTCGTCATCGACGCCTCTGAGACGATCTTCAGCGACGACGTCGTAGTGGAAGACCGCTTCCGAGGCTGCGTGCGCTACAGCCGAGTCACGGGCGACTCGGTGCTGCCTCGCGTCCACCGCGTAGCCGTTGATACGCCCTTGCGCTTCGCGCCTCCCGAGATTGGGTTGGCGCGCCACGACCCGGCACATTCCCGCCTGGCCGCCGACGCCGATCCCGCCATCCTGCGCGGCGCCGAGGACGGCGGCGAGATGGGTGCGTTTCACGACTTGCGGCTGGCCCAACGACTGGAAGGCTATCGTAGACGGCTCGCTGAATCGACGCCGGCCGGCTTGACCACAGGAATCATTCGGATCGACTAGGAGGGGAACGATGAAAGGTGATTTCACCCGCGGACATCGGCCCGACGGCAAACGAGCACAGCGTTACACCCGAGGGCTGCTGCAGCAGCGCCGCCTCCTGCTCGACAGCGACGTCAATTCGATGACCGACGCGCTCCACGAGCGTCTTCGCGACTTGGCGAGCGACCTGGGTTGCCCTAAGGGCTCGCCCGATCTCGGCTTCCTCGTAACCCCTGGGCGTCTGTTGGCTGTATTCGAGGAGCTAGACCGCGTCGTCGTCAACGAGAACAACGTCACTGTCTATCGCGACTACTCGCGCAAGTTCCTCGACCGCTTCCCGTCGGTTTTCATCGCCGCCGATCAAGGCGTCGCCGGCTCGGCGACTCTCCGCGTGCTCCGGCCTGCCGACGGCGATGTTCGGTTCTGGGCGCGATCGGAATTCGGCGTTCAGGTTGATCTGCCGGGTGGCGTCCCTCTCAACGTCCCGGCCGGTGATCCGTTCGTCCCTGTCGACGTGAATCTCGCCGGGCCGCTCGATGAGATTCAAATCGATCTCGCCGCCGGCGAGCAGGTCTGGATCGGGCTGATCGAGCAGCTCCAGCCGGCCGGCGTCGTGCCGCGTCTCGCCGTCAACGAAGGACGCTTCTACCTGGACGGTCTGCCGTTGGCCCTTGACGAGGGGGGCCTATACTCCGATGTCGCCTTTCCGCTCGATCCCGGTGATCTGCTCGTCGGACCGCCGCCGCCTCCGCTCGCCGTCAACGACCGCGTAGTCGCCTTCCTTGAAGGTTGGGAGCGCCACGTGACCGCGGTCGAGGACGCTGGCCTGCTTGAGCGTGCGCTTGGGGGGAATCTAGACACGACCACCCGCGGTCAAGCGGTCGGACAGGTGAAGCTCGTCCGGGTTCCGGCTGGGCCGCTCGACACCGCCGTCCTCTCTCACGCCGTCTGCGAGCCTGCCGCCGCTTCGGGCACGTTGGAAGTGACGACGCCTGCGGCTCCGCCCGATCCCGACCCTTGCGCGCTGCCCGTCGACTCCGGCTACACCGGGCCCGACAACCGGCTCTATCGCTTCGAGGTGCACAGCGGCGGCCCGCTCGGGCAGGCCGTCCTGAAGTGGTCTCGCGACAACGGGTCGGAACTCCTCGCCGCCATCGACGCGCCGAACGACAGCCGTCTGATCTTTCCCTCGAACACCCCCTTGCGCGCCGGCGATCTGGTCGAGGCGCTCAATGAAGCGGTCGACTTGGGCGACCGCGGCCCAGCCCAGCTGCCGGCGCCGGACCAGTTCCAACGGCCCGAGCGCGCCGCCGGACCCTTTGCCCTGCTTGAACAGGCTGCCGGCCCGGCCCCGGCCAACGGCGCGGCGTTCGTATTGCGCCAGGTTTCCGGCGTGGGCGACGTCAATCTCGATCCCAATATCTTCGGACCGTTCCCCGGTGGAGAACCCATCAAGGTCCGCCGCTGGCATGGACGCATCGAGACGGTTGCGGGTACGACCGAGTATGAGCTTGAACACGGCATCGTCATCGAGCTGAACGGCGAGTTTTCGGCCGGCGACTATTGGCAGCACGAAGCGCGCATCGACGGCGACAACGACAATGGCCCGCCCGCGCTCACGCCTCACGGTCCTTTACGGGCCTTCGCGCCTCTGGCGTTGCTTCGCTTCGACGGCGCCGCTCAGCCGCTGGAGCTGGTCGAGTGGCTCGACGACCGTTTCAACCCAATTTGCGAGCTCAATGCCGACGACCTTCCCTTCGACGGCGAACGCGTCGGCGAGGAGGATTGCGACACGGTTCAAGAGGCGATCGAGTGCCTCTTCGAACAAGGCGTCCAGATTATCGAAGCGAGCTGCGGCGAGCTCATCGCGCAAAGCGTTAACGGGCTCCAGAACGTGTTCGACACGATTCCCGACGGCGGCGATGCGAGAATCTGCATTCAACCGGCCGTTCGCAATCTGCCGGCGACGGTCATCGTCGAGAACAAAGGGCACCTGATCGTGTCCGGTACCGGCGAGGGCGTGCGCTTGGTCCGCGACGGAGTCGTGTTGCGCTTCAGCGGCTGCCGTCGAGTCGAGCTTCGCGACTTCCAGATTGAAGGCTCGGTGGAGTTCGTGAATTGTGAGGAGGTCGCGGTACAGGGCTTGCACGTGATCCATCCGGGCGGGGGAGCCGCGGTCCGGATCGTCTCTCCGGGTTCCGGACCGACGCCGGGTGCGCAGGTTAGCCTGCGTCACAACCGAGTGCGGACCGGACTCGAGGGAGACGGCGTGTTCGTCTTGAACGCCCAGCAAGTCGACATCGAGAACAATGACATTGCCGTTGACACGACCCCGTTCGAGGTATCGGACCTGCTGTTTCAAGAGGGCGGACCTGCGGCGATCGCCAACGTGTTGATGGACCTCGTCTTCATCGACTTCCCCCCCGGCCTCGACAGCAACATCTTTGTGGGAAGCCCCGTCGTGCGGGTGGGAACAGGGCCATGGGGTCGGCCTCAAATCGTGAGCGGACTGGGTCCGCGAGTGTTTAACTTCACGACCCATCGACTGATCTCGGATCGCGTCTGGGATGACGTGCTTTCGGCAAACCCGCTCAACATAGGGAACTCGCCGACGAACGGAATGATGCACGGCGCTCTCCGGCGGCTGCGCCGGAATTTGGCGCGGGAGATGTTTGGCGTGGCCTCTCCGGCGACGATTCCCAACACGCTGCTGGTTCAGACGGCGTTCAACAGCTTGCGTGCCGCGCTTGAATCGTCAGCGCCCGAGACCTGGGGTCACGCCGGCGTCACCGTGGCTGCTACTCGGGCGCAACCGATTCCGTTCTCGGATTTCGGCCCGAACAACGGCGGCATCTTCAACCGCATCCCGAGCGTACGAATTGCTGCGAATCGGATCGGCGGGTTCACGCAGGGAATTCACGTCGGAGCGAGCGTTGGGAGTGAAGAGCGTTCCGTCCACCTTGTCCACGTTGTCGGCAACTCGATCGCCCTGAGGGTCCCGCTCTTCGCCTATGAACGTCATGGGGTCTTCGTCGGAAGCGCCAGCGCGGCCCTGGTCCGCGAGAACGTCGTCGAAGTGATCGCCCCGCGGCGGACGCAGTGGCTCAATTCTCTGCCGCCCACCGACGGGATCCGACTTTGGGGCGAATTCGGGCCGCAAATCACCGTGAAAGACAACCTGAACTACGGTGTGAGCACCGGCGTAAGGCTGAGGAACCTAAGCACGCCGAGCCCGAGCGCCGTCCAGGCGGTTGCCGACAACGGATACTTCTTTGAGCCGACCGCGGAAGGCACGGCGGAGGATCTTGCTTAGAGGCGAGTCATGTGTTACTCTCCGCAGCATACTGGTGGCCTTTCCTCGTTGAGTTTACCCTCACCAGAGGTTCGGCCAGGGGTTCGAGTCCCCGATAGGAGCGCGTCTACGGGCGCGCTCCGCTTACTTCCGGCTTCGATCTTCGGATTTGCCTCCTCCAGCCGGAGTCCTTCATTCAAGCCAATCCAGCCGGCTCAGTCGCGGGCGCATCCGCTGGGCTGTTGCTTGGGACGCCGCAGCCCGCCGCGGCGCCGACTTCAACCAGGCCCGATGGCGGTTCGCCGCCCCTCTTCTAAGAACCGCGCAGCGGTGAAAAGGAGCCTCCAATGCCCAACACCCTGAAGGTCAAGAACGAGAGCGCCGCCCTGATCACTCTAGGGGAAGGCGCTGCAGCCGTCGACATCGCCGCCGGAGCGGATCAAGAGCTCGGCGCCGCGCTGCTCCAAAGCCGCGCCTTTGTCGATCACCTCGCCGCTTCCGAGCTACGTTTCGTGCTGACGCCGAATCCCGACGCCGAGCGCATCGCCCTCGCCCGGCGCGTTTTCCCGGGCTTGTTGCGAGCGCTTGGACCCCGCTTCCTGGCGCTCGACGGCCGGCTCGAAAGCTCGGTCGCTCAGCTCGAACGCCGCCGCCAGGAGTTCAACCATTTCTGGACGCAGGCGGAGTTCCTGCTCGGCAGGGCAGACTCGTCCGCGAACGCGGCAACCAACCTCGTCGGCAGCGCGCGTCACTTCGCTGTCAACGCCGCCCCTGAGCAAGCCGCCGAAGACGCGCTGCAAGCTGAGCTTGACGCCCTAGAGGCGACCGACCCGGCGACCATCGCCGACCTGCCTGCCTTTCTTGAGGAGGTGCGTGCAAAAGAGGACGAGGTTGCAGAGGCTCGCGCCAAGCGGGAGGCCGCCGAGGCGCGTTTCGTCGCGCCGTTCACGGGCCTAGTAGACCGTCTCGATGTAGTCGCCCAGGCGTTCCAAGACGCCGACCCGGCGGCTGACATCGGTCAACCCACGCCGCCGTTCCCATGATGAGCCCGCGATTGGCATGAGTCGAGCCGCCGCCGTCGCGCCGCCCAGCGCCAAGACGGACACATCGCGCAGTCCGGCGCCGCCATTGCGCGCGCGGCCCCCTACAGTTCATGCGCCGCCGGTCGCGACGCTTCATGGCGGCTCGCCGCTCCCGCCGACGCTGCGACAGCGCATGGAGGCGTCGTTCGGCGAACCCTTCCACAATGTGCGGGTCCACACCGACGCGCCGGCCGAGCGCTTCGCTCGCGGGCAGCGCGCCGAGGCAGTCACCGTCGGCCATCGGATAGCCTTCGGCGCCGGCCGCTATCGTCCGGGCACTCCTTCGGGCGATCACCTAGTGGCGCACGAGCTCGCGCATGTTGCGCAGCAGCGCCACGGCGGCGGGGGAGCCGTACAGGCGCGCACGCTGAGCTCGCGGCCGAGCGAACCGGCCGAAACCGCCGCCGAGTCCGCGGCTGATATGGCTGTGCGCGGCGGACGCGTGACCTCGCTCGGTCCCTCCTACAGCGCCCGCAACCGGCTGATGCGGCGCGCCCTCAATCGGCTGGCCCCTCCGCCGAACCCAGCGCCGCTACGCTCGCTCGGCGGCCCCACGCCAGAGCCGAAGCCGACTGGACCCAAGCCGCGGCCTCCCGCTTCGACGGCCGAGCAGCCCGCCGTCCGTCCCGAGGTCCGGGCCGCCGTTGAGCGCGACGCAGAGAGTCCGGCTCGACGGCTTCCCGCAGAGTCCGCACAAGCCTCCCAAGAGCAAACCGAGGACGTGCGGGAGCAGGCCCAGGAAGCCCTCGCCGAGCAGGTTGAAGCCGAGCAGCCCGCTGGCGGAGCTGTCGAGGTGCTCGCCGGCGAAGACGCCGGGGCCGCTGTTGAGACTGCCGTCGAAGAGCCTCCCTCAGAAGCAGCCGCCGACATGAAGGAGGAAGCCGAGGCCGGTAAGGAGAGCGAGGCAGCCGGTGAAGAAGCCAAGGCCGACGGCGAAACCGAGGCGGCGACGGAAGCTCAGGCTCCGCGTCGACCGCAAGACGACCCGGGGTTCCGTGCCGTCGTCAACCGCACTAGAAGAGTCGGCGCCCAGCAAGCCCACAACAACGCCGCTCAACGCAAGGCCGCCGAGGCCCAGGCCGCGGCGCCCGCGCCCGCCAACGAGGTCGAGGCCGCCGCCGCTGGCAATCAAGTCGGCAAGATGGCCGAGCAAGAGCCTGCTCCCTTCGATAAGGCCGCCTTTAAGGCCGCGCTCACGGCCAAGATCAATCAGATCGCGCCAAACACGCTCGAACAGGCTGACGAGTTCAAGAGCAGCGGTCGGGCGGCGGATCTTAAGGGCGCCGTTGTCGGCGAGGTCGAGGCCGGCAAGGAAGGCGCCGCCGGCCCGATCAAAGAAACCTCCGAGGAGGCTCCCGACCCATCCAGCGTCACCCCCAAGGCGGTCGAGCCGCTGCCGCCCACCGAGCCCGGCCCCCCCCCGCCTTCGGTCGGAGCCGCCGCTGCAGCGCCCAAGCCCAAGGGCGACTCCGAGGTCTCGCTCGAAGCTGGAGTCGACGACATCAACGCTCGCATGGAGTCCGCCGAGGTCACCGAAGAGACGCTGCTCAACTCCAACGAGCCCGACATGATCGGCGCCGTCGAGGCCAAGCACGAGCACGAGCAGCACGCCCGCGAAGCCCCCGAAGCCTATCGTCAGGATGAACAGTCGCTGCTGAGCGGAGCCCAGGGCCAAGCCGAGTCCGAATCAGCCGCCGGCTCCGACTCGATGTACTCGACCCGCGGCCAGCAGTTCGCCGGGGTGCTCGATGAGCAGGTCTCAACGCAGGGCGAGGAAACTTCCAAGGAGACCGCGCTCGCCGACAGGCTGCAGTCGATCTTCGAGACCGCGCAAACCGACGTTCGCACTCGGCTCGAAACGCTTGACACCGAGGTCAACACGATCTTCGATAGCGGGGCCGAGACTGCTCGCATCAATTTCGACAACTACGTCGAGCGTGAAAAAGAGGCCTACAAGGATCGCCGCTACAGCGGCCTTCGCGGCAAGGCCCGCTGGCTTCGCGACATCTTCCTGCCGTTGCCCGATGAGGTCAATCGCATCTACCAGCAGGGCCGCGACCTCTACATCCAAGAGATGGACGGCGTGATCGACCAGGTCGCGAGCGCCGTCGAGACAGGCCTCAACGACGCCGCCTCAACCATCGCCAAGGGTCGCGCCGACGTCGAAACCGAGATCGAAAGCGCTCGCCAGAATGGAGTGACGCTCGGCGAACAAGCAATGGCCGACATCCAGGCCCAGTTCGACACCCTCGAGAACGAGGTCAAGAGCTTCGAGCAGCGCACCGTCGACTCGCTCGCACAGCGCTACGTCGAGAACCTGCAAGCCGTCGACGCGCGCATCGAGGAGATGAAGCAGGCGGATCGCGGCCTGCTCGGACGGGCCTTCGACGCGATCGAGGGCGCCATCCGAACCATCCTGGAGCTGAAGGAGCTCCTTCTGGGCGTGCTCGCGAAGGCCGCCTCCGTCATCAAGACGATCATCGCCGACCCGATCGGCTTCCTCGGCAATCTAATCGCCGGCATCAAAGCGGGTCTAAGCGCCTTCGTCGGAAACATCGCCGAGCACCTCAAGCAAGGCCTCATGGGCTGGCTGTTCGGCGCCGTCGCCGCCGCTGGCATCACCATCCCCGAGACGTTCGACCTCCAAGGCATTCTCAGCCTAGCCGCGCAGGTGCTGGGCCTGACCTACGCCAACATCCGTTCGCGCGCCGTCCGTATCGTCGGCGAGCCCGTTGTCCAAGCTCTTGAGACGGCGGCCGAGATCTTCAAGATCCTCATGACCGAGGGCATCGCCGGGGTCTGGTCGTGGATCAAGGACATGCTCGGCAACCTGGCCGAGACGGTCCTGGGCTCTATCCGCGACTGGGTGATCCAAAAGGTCGTCGTCGCCGGCATTGCCTGGATCGTAAGCCTACTCAGCCCGGCCTCGGCGCTGGTGAGGGCCGTCAAGGCCATCATCGACATCGTTCTTTTCTTCATTAACCGTGGCTCGCAGATCCTAGCGCTGGTCAACGCCGTTCTCGACTCGATCGCCGCGATTGCCTCGGGCTCGATCGGCGCGATGGCTTCCGCGATCGAGGGCGCCCTGGCGCGAGCCTTGCCTGTCGCGATCAGCTTCCTGGCCAGCTTGTTGGGGTTGGGCGGCGTCAGCTCCGTGATCCGCGAGGCGATCGAGAAGATCCAAGCGCCGATCAACAGGGCGATCGATTGGCTGATTAACAAGGCGGTCAAGCTAGTCAAGGCCGTCGGCGGCCTCTTCGGAGGCGGGAAAAAGGAAGAGGACTCGCCGGATACCGACGACCCCGAGCACGACGTCAAGGTCACTGCCGGGCTGGCGGCTATCGACGAGGAAGAACAGAAGCACCTAGAAGGCGGCAAGATCGAAAGAGCGGAGGCTGCGGATGTGGCTGCGACGGTGAAACGCAATCATCCGATATTCCGCTCCCTGACTGTTGTCGATGGGGGCTCTCGCTGGAATTATCGGTATGAAGCCAGTGAGGGGCAGAAAGAGGGAGAAGAGAAGGAGGTTGAGGTCGCCGGCATGAAGTTCGTGATCGTTTCCGTCCCCGGTGGAGCGTCAGTTACGATCACGCTCGAAGATACCGGGGACGAGGCGGTCATCAAGGCTCGAGCTTCAACAGCAAAGAAGATTGAGGCTTTGGTAAACGGCTTGGACATCGACGAGAGTGAAGCTGTTGCGTTGGTTGGGCACCTCCCCGGCACAGACTTGGACGGCCTACTGGCGACGTTTGCGCGTGTCCACAATCCTTCTGTTTCGGGCTCGGAGCCGCCAGAGGAATTTCTAGTCAAGCAACTCCGCGAGCAGCGCATTACGTCGGCTGCGGTAGCGACCCTTCCTGCCCGGGAAACGCGATCAAAGCTCGTCAACCTGGGGGAGGGAAGAGAGCCGCTTTCTAATGTTGCATTGGTCTTCCGCCCAGGGGCGGTCGGCCAGTTCCAAAGCAGAACTAATCCTGAAGCGCAGATGACGGAGTTTATCTTTCATGGACGGGGACGTCCCGAAGTGTTTTCGCTGGGCGTAGTCAAGATTAACGACTCAGGAGTCGTGGTGGAGATCGTCGCAGTCTCCGATCGCTTGGCTGGAGGCAAAGACCGGCTCGCAGAGCTCATGCGAGCGGCTGGTTGGCGGGTCGCCGTATAGCTGGACCCGATGAGGAGTCGGGATCGTTGGAGGGTCGACTGCTGCCCGCCGTCCCCTCCACACCGAATCCTTCAGTCCAAGTGAGGCGCCGTCGTCGTTTCAGGCTCTATCCTTAAAGACGCTCATGCAAGTCGTCGCCCGCAACTCAGAAACCTTCGACGCGGTTATCGTCGGCTCCGGCGCTACCGGGGGCTGGGCCGCCAAACTGCTCAGCGAATCGGGCATGCGCGTCTGCGTGCTCGAAGCCGGCCCGCCTGTCACGGAGGCCGACTTCACCGAGCACGTCCAGCCCTACGCGCTCAAGTACCGAGGCCGTTCGCCGGAGATCGCGCGCAATCGCCCGGTGCAGAGCCTCAAGTACGCCTGCCGAGAGTCGAACTACAAGTGGTTCGTCGACGATATCGAGAATCCCTACACCACGCCTGACGATAAGCCCTTCCAGTGGACGCGCGGCCGCATTCTAGGCGGCCGCTCGCTCACCTGGGCGCGCCAAAGCTATCGCCTCAGCGACTACGAGTTTAAGTCGGCGAGTCGCGACGGCTACGGCATCGACTGGCCCTTCTCCTACGAAGACATTGCTCCCTACTACGACCGCGTTGAGCGCTACGTCGGCGTCAGCGGCAGCGCCGACGGTCTCAAGCAACTTCCAGACAGCGTCTTCATGCCGCCGATGGGAATGACCTGCGGAGAGAAGTTTTTCGTCGGCAAGGTCAAAGAAAAGCTCGACCGCGACGTGATCATCGGGCGAGCCGCGATCGTCACCCGTCAACACAACGGCCGTGCCGCCTGCCACTATTGCGGCCCCTGCGAGCAGGGCTGTATCACCTACTCCTACTTCTCAAGCCCTTTCACCACCTTGAAGGACGCCTTGGCGACCGGCCGCACCGAGATTCGCACCGACTCGGTCGCCTACGAGATCCTGACCGATAAGAATTCCGGTCTCGCTTCTGGTATCGCATACGTCGATCGCCGAACCCGAGTTCCGCGGGAAGTACGCGGCAAGATCGTCTTGCTCTGCGCCTCGACGCTTGAATCGACCCGCCTGCTGATGCTCACCAGCAAGGACTTCGCCAACTCGAGCGGCGCCGTCGGCCACTACCTCGCCGACCATGTCACCGGCTATACCAGTGGCGTGCTGCCTTTCCAAGACAAGAAGCGCTGGACAGGCGCACCGAACCGTCCGAACGGTCTCTACGTGCCCCGTTTCCGCAACCTGGATCGCGCCCACACCAACGGCATGATTCGCGGCTACGCCTACCAGGCGGGCAACGGCCACAGCTACGGCAACGCCGAGGCGATAGGACGGGTGTCCGGTTTTGGGGCTCAGTTCAAGAAGGCCGCGCGCAAAATCGATGAGACGCGCTTCCGCTTCAGCAGCTCTTGCGAGACCTTGCCGCGCTACGACAACTACGTCGAACTAGACAAGAATGTCACGGACGCCTGGGGTATCCCGGCATTGCGTATCCACGCGAGCTGGTGCGACAACGATCTGAAGCTTAGGCGAGATGCGATTGAATCGGCCGAAGAGATGTTGCACGCCGCTGGAGCGCGAGACATCAGCAGCGAATCGGTCGTCACGACTCCCGGCGGCCGCACCCACGAGGTCGGTACTGCGAGAATGGGCGAGGATCCGAAACGCTCAGTGCTCAACGGCTACGCCCAATCGCATGACGTGAAGAACCTGTTCATTACCGACGGCGCCGCGTTTACGACTGTGGCGTCTCAAAACCCGACGCTGACGATGATGGCGGTCACCATGCGGGCCTGCGACTACATCATCGACAAGCAGAAGCGCGGCGAGCTCGCCTGACGAGCCTCGAATCGTGGATGCGCTGACGCTGCCCTCTTCGTTGACTATTACCGCTCTGTTCGGGGGCCTGCTAGGCGGCCTAGCGCTGTTTCTCTTCGGCATGGAGCGGCTTTCGGAGTCGCTCAAGGCGGTCGCCGGCGTCCGCATGAAGAACATGCTTGCGCGCATGACGTCGCGCCCGCTGCGCGCGGCCTTTGCCGGAGCCTTCGTAACCGCCGTCGTCCAGTCTTCCTCGCTTACGACGGTTTTGGTCGTGGGCTTCGTCTCGTCGGGATTGATGACTATGCAGCAGTCAGTCGGCGTCATCATGGGCGCGAACGTCGGTACGACCGTCACCGCGCAAGTGATCGCCTTCAATGTGGGCGCGTGGGGACTGCCGTTGATCGCCGTCGGCTTCGCGGCAGAGGCCTTGTCGCGCCGTGAACGCGCTAAGAGAATCGGCGTCATGCTGATGGGCCTCGGGCTGGTGTTCTTCGGGCTAGAGCTGATGAGCCGGACGATGCAGCCTTTGAGCTCGTGGCAGCCGTTCCTCGAAGTGCTGCGACGGGTCGACGCTCCACTGATCGGCATCGTCGCCGGGGCTGTGTTCACCGCCTTGGTGCAGAGCTCTTCCGCGACTACGGGCGTTGCTATAGCTCTCGCGAGCCAGGGGCTCGTTACCCTCGAAGGCGGCGTCGCCCTGATCTTGGGCGCCAACATCGGCACCTGCATCACCGCCTTGCTGGCTTCGGCCGGACGTTCGCGCGAGGCGACCCAGGCAGCCGTCGTTCATGTGCTGTTCAACGTCGCGGGTGTCGTACTGTGGCTTCCCTTCCTTGACCAGCTCGTTGCTCTCTCGCGTCAGATCTCGCCCGATGCGCTGGACGCCGTTTCGGTGGCGCCGCGACAGATCGCGAATGCGCATACGGTCTTCAACGTCGTCAACACGTTCCTGTTTATCGGCTTTTCGGGATGGTTCGCCCGAGCAGCCGAGCGGTTGACGCCGCAGCGCAAGGCCCCTCCGACGCCTGCGTTTCGGACGAAGTACCTGCAAGACGTATTCCTCGAATCGCCCGAGCTGGCTCTCGATGCAGCTCGGCACGAGATCGGGCGCCTCGGCGAGCGCGCCGTCGCCATGCTGCGCGGCGTCCCGGAGACGTTGCGATTCGGCTCCGCCGACGAGCTCGACCGGTTACAGAAGATGGACGACGAGGTCGACGCCCTCCATGAGCAGATCCTCGCCTACCTGGCGCGGTTCGCCCGCCGCCGGCTTCCAGAGGACAGAGTCGAGGAGGCCTATCGGCTGATGTCGGCAGCGCACTACTTTGAGAACGTCGCCGATACCGTGGAAACGAACCTCGTTTCGCTGGGTCGTGAACGCCTGCGTCGAGACCTGGCCCTGGGAGACGCGGCTTGGCGCGAGATCCAGCCGTTGTTCGACGCCGTCTGCGGCTCGCTCGAGGATACGGCCGCCGCTATCACCGAGTCCGACCACGATCGTGCGCTCAAGGTGGAAGCGAATAAGGAGCGCATCGAGACCCTCAGCCACTCCGCACGCCGCGGGCTCGGGCGGCTCATGGCCTCGAAGGAACCCGAGGTGACGACTGAAGTCTACCGGCTGGGCGTCGACGCCGTCGAGTACCTCAAGCGCATCTACTACTTCTCCAAACGCATTGCCCGGCTAGTAACCCGAGCCGCCTGATGAGCCGCGATGTTGCATCAGTACGACCGTCCGGCTTAGACTGGCCGTGCCGGTGAGCCCATTCTCGCCGCCGCGGAGGGATCTAATGAAAAGGATTCGCGCGTCGATAGGTGCTCTTGTAGTCGCTCTTGCGTTAGTGGCCCTGGGAGCGGCGGCCGACAAGCCCGAATGGGGCTTGATCGAAAAGACCCCGGGGATGTTCGATGGCTTTACGCTCTTTGCGCCGAACGGCTACACAACCGTCTACCTGATCAACGCCGACGGCAAAGTCGTCCACACCTGGGGCAACGGCCTCAAGCCCGGCATCTCGGTCTATCTGCTCGAAGACGGACGGCTGCTGCGCGCAATTCATCGCGACGACAATACCGTCTTCGGTAAGCCTCCCTTCGGCGGCGGCCGCGTTCAGATCCTGGGCTGGGACGGCAAGGTCGAGTGGGACTACCGCATGTCGGACGATCTCCGCTATCAGCACCACGACATCAGGCCGATGCCCAACGGCAACGTCCTACTGCTCGTCTGGGAGTTCAAGACCGAGGACGAAGCGATCGCTGCCGGACGCGACCCTTTCTTGCTCAGTCAAGGCAAACTCTTCCCCGAGACGATTGTCGAGGTCAAGCCGACCGGGCCGACCAGCGGCGACATCGTGTGGGAGTGGAAGCTGTGGGACCACCTGATCCAAGACCACGACGGCAGCAAGGCCAACTACGGCGTCGTCTCCGAGCACCCCGAGCGGCTGGATGTGAACTACATCCTCAGCCCCGGCGCCGACTGGAATCACTCGAACGGGATCGACTACAACGCCGAGCTCGACCAGATCGTCATCAGCATGCGCAGTATGGACGAAATCTACGTCATCGATCACTCGACGACGACCGAGGAGGCGCGCGGTCACACCGGCGGCAAACAGGGCAAGGGCGGCGACTTCCTATATCGCTGGGGCAATCCCAGAGCCTATGAACGGGGCGCCGCCGAAGACCAGCGGCTCTTCAAACAGCACAACCCGCATTGGATTGCTCCGGGGCTGCCGGGCGCCGGCAACATTCTCGTTTTCAACAACGGCAACGATCGCCCCGGCGGCAATCACTCGTCCGTCGACGAGATCGTCCCGCCAGTGAGCGCCGACGGTCGCTATGAAGAACTCCGAGACGAGCGGGCAAATGGGCCTGCCGAGCCGCTGTGGTCCTACAAGTCGGATCCGACGGAAGACTTCTATTCGCATTTCATTTCCGGCGCACAGCGATTGCCGAACGGCAATACCCTGATTTGCTCAGGAGCGCAGAGCATGTTCTTCGAGGTCACGCCGAAGAAGAAAGTAGTCTGGCGCTATCGTGCGGCGTTTGGACGCCCCGATGCGCCGAAGTCCTCCGGCGGCATGCTCGAGGACGGGGCGCAGCCGCCGGACGCCGGCGCCACAGCCATGCGCGGCATCGGCGTCTTCCGAGCCGTGCGCTATTCGAAGGACTATCCCGGGCTGGCCGGGAAGGGACTGTAGTAAAGACGATCCGGGAGGACAGCGATGGCAACGGCAAAGACAGAAGAGGTCTCGACGGCCTTCGTGCCGAGAAAGCACGGTTTCAAGTTCGTCAATAATTTCGCAATCGACAAGTCCGAGCTGGGCGTTGGGTCGGGAAAGCTGCACTTCGGTCTCTGCGGCGGCATGAGCCTCTACGCTCTGCGCGCCTTCGGCAAGGGCGAGAAGATGCCGAGGGTCCAAAAACCGCCGGCCGCCGGCACGCCGCATTTCCGCGAGCTTTTCCGACTTCAAACCGAGACGCTGTTGCCGACGACGTGGGGCCGCTTTCTGCGCTGGCAGATTCGCCCGGACAAGCCTCCGATCGGCAATCGCTACTGCGTCGGCACCTCGACCGAAGGGCAATGGAGACGCAAGCTGCGTGGCCGTCTCAAAAAGGGCGAGCCGACGATCCTCGGCCTGATTCGCTCCAAGGGGCCAAAAGGCGATCCGAGTCAGAATCACCAAGTACTCGCGATCGGTTACCGATGGTCGCCGGCGACCAAGGACCTCGCGATTTCGCTCTACGATCCCAACCATCCGGGCGTGCCGGTCGAGATTACGATGAACTTTAGAAACCCTGCCAAAGGAATCCGTCCGAAGCAGTCCACGGGTGAGAAGCTGCGGGGATTCTTCGTGATCGACAAAGGCTGATCAACGAGCACAGCGGCGATGTCCGACGCTCAAGACCAAGAGAAGGGACGGGTCATCGGAATCGGAGGAGTCTTTATCAAGTCTCCCGACCACCAGAAGCTTCGATCCTGGTACGAAGCGAAACTCGGATTGCGTGGATCGCCTGATCAGGGCTTGACGCTGAAGTGGCGTTCGCACCGACAGCCGGAGGAAGAACATCTCACGGTTTGGAGTGCTTTCCCGAACACGTCGGAGTACTTTGGACCCAGCACGGCGCCGTTCATGATCAACTACATTGTCGACGACCTCGACGCTCTGCTTAGGAAACTAGAGGCTCAAGGGGTTGAGATCGATCCCAAGCGGGAAGAGTACGACTACGGGCGGTTCGCGTGGATCTATGATCCAGACGGAAACAAGATAGAGCTGTGGGAGCCCGCCGCGCGCGTCAAGTAGGTCCCCCCGGCTCCGATCATCTGATCCGTGCTAAGGCCAGTTCCAGCCTGCCAATCAGATGCTTTCGACAACGGCCCCCGAGAATCGGCGGTTCGAGCGCAGCCCGCCCGTCGCCAGGCGGCCGCCGATCTTCGCGGCGCTTAGGAGCATCCTCAGCCTTGCTCCGACTTCACGCTGTCGCCGATGCGGCTCATCTCCTCTTCGATCTCATCAATCTCGCTCTTCCTGTGCAGCGACACGTACACGGCGAACAGCACGACGCACGCCATCGCCGTGAAGGCGATGCCCATAGTCAGCCGCTGCGTGCGGAGCACCGGGGCGAAGGCCTCGGCCGAACGCTGCGCGACGACGACAACCCACTGTAATTCAGAGTAGTCATCAAGCAGGCCAGTGTCGGCGAAGCCGATCAGCGTATCGCCCTCGCCAGGCATCCCGGCCTCGATGTAGCCGATCTGGCGTCCTTGCAGTGTGCTTAGGGCGTCTGTGACGGCGGCCATCTCCTGCGACATCATCCCACTGGAGAGGGTCACGCCCTCCACCGAGCTTGCGATGATCGCACCGTCTCTCTTCACGAGCAGCGCTCTCCCGGAGTCGCCCAGGTGAGGCTGCGTCAGGATCGGGGTTAGCGTGGAAACGTCGACCAAAGCATCGAACGTACCCAAGAAACTGCCGTCGTGGTCGACCACGGGGACGCCGATTCCGATGTAGTTCGATAGCGTTGCTTCGTCGTAGAGTACGTCAGTAAGGCTGATTGCGCCGCGGCCCTCGGCGTAAATCTTCTGCCAGTAGTCCTCGTCGGCCTGGTTGTAATCGATAGTCTTGTTCGAAGCCGCGACAGTGGCGCCGTTTTGGTCGGTGACTGTGATGCGAAGGAAGTTCTGGGCGAGCGCAAGCTTGCGCCGCAACGAGTCTGACGCGCGGTTTGATGATACGCGCCTGACCGCCGCCTCGCCGCTGGGCTTGTTCCACACCGCCTCTATGGATTCGATGCGGGCGGCGACGGCTTCATCGCTAAATCCGGCGTAGGCGCTATTGGCCTCCTTGACGGCATCCAGCACTGCGGAGTCGGCGGCCATCAGGCTTGCCGCCAGAACGCTGTCGTGAATGAACGCTGCGGTTTCTCGAGCGAGCGATTGCGAGGTCTCCCGTAGGTGTCCCCCGACGGATTGCTCGATGCTGTTGCTGCTTTCCGTGATGGAATACAGCACGACCAGATTGATCGGCACGACCGTGATCAGCAGGCCAATCAACATCTTCCGGAAGGGCAGATGAAACTCGAAACTCTCCTTGGGCATGTCTTCTCCTCCTTCGCCGCACGCCGACCCGATTGTACTCCAAAGAGCGAAGGAAAACCGGATTAGTTCCGCCTTCGGCTTGGATTCGTCACGATAGACGAAAATGAGCACTGGAGATCCACTCAAACCCTATGCCCTACGAATCGATCGAGCTCGACGTCCGTGAGGGCGTCGCCCACCTGACCCTCAACCGCCCCGAGGCCGCCAACTGTGTCGATGCTAAGATGGCCGGCGAGCTGATGCACGCCGCGTTGCATTGCGACGAAGACCCGCGCGTACGCGCCGTGCTGCTCAGCGGACGCGGCGCGATGTTCTCCGGCGGCGGCGACCTCAAGTCGTTCTCTGAGCTCGGCGACGAGCTGCCCTTTTACCTCAAAGAGACGACGACGGCCCTGCACGCGGCTATTTCGCGGCTGTCTCGCTGTCAGGCGCCGGTCGTTTGCGCCGTCCACGGAGCTGCGGCTGGCGGAGGATTTTCTCTTGCCTGCGCTTGCGATATCGTATTGGCGGCCGAGTCGGCGCGTTTCACGATGGCTTACACCAAGGCGGGTCTGACGCCCGATGGGTCTTCGACGTACTTCTTGCCGCGGCTGGTCGGCTTGCGCCGCGCGCTTGAGCTCGCGCTGACGAATCGTACGCTGTCAGCAGCCGAGGCTGTCGAATGGGGATTGGCGACGCGGGTTATTCCTGACCGCGACCTCGCCTCCGAGACGGAGAAGCTCGCTGCCAAGCTAGCGCAAGGTCCAACCGTAGCCTACGGATCGGCGAAACGATTGTTGCGAGGCGGCGGCGAAGAGTCGCTCGAAACTCAGATGGAGCTCGAGAGTCGCGCCATAGCCGACATCACCCGCACGGAGGACGCCCGCGAAGGCGTTCGATCATTTCTTGAAAAGCGCACACCGAACTTTCGCGGGCGCTAAGAGTCGCGCGTTCTTGCTACGACTCCAGCAGAACGGGTGCGATCAGCGGCCGGCTCGAACGCGAGGTCTTGCGTGCCAGGTAGCGCCGCAAGTCTGTGCGGATCTTCTCTTCGAGCACGCCGGGGTCGCCGACCTCTTCCCGAGATGAGCCTTCGACCGTCTTGACGACGACGGCGCGGGCCCCCTCGATCAGCTCTTCGCTCTCTTCTCCGACCACAAAGCCGCGCGAGACGATCTCTGGGCCGGTAGCGATCTTTCCGGTCCGCCGGTCCACGGCCAGGATGGGGATAATTACGCCGAACTCCGACAGATTCCGACGGTCCCGAATAACCATTTCTTCGACGATCTCATCGCCGGTGCCCGCGTCGATGAAGACGCGTCCGACCTCGACGTCCTCGCCTCGGCGGGCGCCTTCTTCGTCGAGGACTAATGTCTCGCCGCTCTGCAGAATGAAAGCCGCCTCGAGATCGTCGGCGCAGACATCGCGAGCCAGCTTGGCGTGCAGCGATAGCTGGCGATACTCACCGTGCACGGGAACGAAGAAACGCGGCCGCACGAGCGTGTGGATCAGTTTTAGCTCCTCGCGGGCGGCGTGTCCGGAAACGTGCAACGGAGGGGTCTGGTCGCCGTAATGCACCGTCGCGCCTCGTAGGCACAAGTGGTCGATCATGCGATAGATCGCCTTCTCGTTGCCGGGGATCACGCGCGCGCTGAGCACGACGTCGTCGCCCTCCTTGATCACCGCTTGCTTGTGCTGTCCGACCGAGGCGCGCGACATCGACGAGAGCGGTTCGCCCTGGCTCCCAGCAACGATTACGGTGCGTTGATCACGAGGGATCTTTTGCAGATCCTGGGGGCGAATGAGGATCCCGTCAGGGATGTGCAGCAGACCGCGCTCGTGGGCGATCTCGCTGGCCGTCGTCAAGCTGCGGCCGATCATCGCCAACTTGCGGTCGTGCTCGGCGCAGAGATCGACGAACTGCTGGACGCGATGCGTCGCGGAAGAGAAGCAGCTCAGAAAGATGCTTCCTTCGGCGCGAGTAAATATTTCGTCGAGGGCGGGCCGCACCTCGCGCTCGGACGGCGTATAGCCTGGCCGGTCGACGTTGGTGGAATCCGCCAGCAGCAGCGCAACGCCCTTTTCGCCGTAGCGTGCGAAGGCATGCAGATCGCAGCGACGGTCGTCGACCGGCGTCTGATCGATCTTAAAGTCGGCAGTGTGGATGATTACGCCCGCTGGAGACTCGATCGCGAGCGAAAAGCACTCGACTGTGCTGTGGGTGACGTGAATGAACTCGACGCCGAAGCACCCCAACGGGATCCTGTCGCCGGCTTCGACCGCGTGGTGCACGGGCGCTTCATCAAGGCGGTGCTCGTCGAGCCGTCTCTTCACCAACGCCCAGGTGAACGATGAAGAATACACCGGGACGCTGAGTTGCGAGAGGAAGTAGGGGACGGCGCCGACGTGGTCCTCGTGTCCATGGGTGAGGATCAGAGCGCGGATCTCGTCGCGGTGCTCGAGCAAGTAGCTGAGGTCCGGCGTGATCACGTCGACCCCGAGCAGCTCCGCGCCCGGAAACAGAATGCCGCAGTCGATGACGATAATGTCGCCGCCCGAACGCAGCGCCATCATATTCATTCCGAACTCGCCGAGGCCGCCGAGCGGAACGATTTCAACCGTTTTGTTGGACAGAATAGTTACCCTTTCTGGCAGCGTAGCATAGGGGGGGCTAGAGCGCCCCCCGCAGTTCAGCCATGTCGAAGTAGAGCGGCTGGTAGGGGATGTGCAGCGCTGCTTCGCCGCTCCAGGGCGTTACTACGATTTCTTCGCCGTCGAGGCGGAGATCGGAGACGCCGTCGAATCCATCCTCAACGCTTACCAGTACCGCCATGTACCGGGTCGTCTGCTCTCCGAGCGCCGACAGCACGCCGTGAGTTGGTATGCCGAGCGCGGACGGACGCGTCGAGTAGGCAAGCGCCCGACCCGGAATGATGGTGTTGCCGAACTGCATCGAACGCACCTTCCCCTCCTCGTTCCAGGGAGGTTCTGGTAGGTTTCGATTCTCGTCTTCGATGATCAGCCAGGGGAAATCGCGCCGGAAGAACACATAAATCAGCAGCAAACCGCTGTTTCGATCGAGAGCGCTCACGTAAGATATTTCCCTCGCGGGGTCTAAGCGAAACCAAGCTCTCTGCGACACGGATTCGGCGTCTGGAAAGCTGCGAAAGGAGACCGTTTCCCCGTTTGTTCGCCTCCAGGATGTCCCGGTGTAGCTGTCCGCCGAGGGGATCTCTCCGACTGTTGCGGACGCGTCGAAGACTGCTGTGCGGGAGTCCAGAAACGGCCCTCCGATCTGCACGTTTTGGACCCATCCGAAGGCGCGATCGAACGGCAGCAAGTTCTCCGCCGTTTCTTCGAAATAGAGCACCGGTTGCGAGTCGACGAGACGCAGCGTTCGGCGCAGCGCGACGCCCGCGTTGGGCGCCTCGACGCGGCAACGCAACGAGTGCGGTCCCCACGCGAGCAACTCCCATTGGAGTAGACCCGCTTCGCCGTTAAACTGCAGGCCGGCATCGGTCTCGGATTGCGTCGGAAGTCCCCAGTTATCAAAGGAAACCGCGTGTCCCAACGTAGCTGCGAGCCAACGGTTTTGAGGGCTCGCGGGGAGCCCGGAACGATCGAAATCCCGGGGTTCGAACGAGGGCCAATGCGGCTTCCACAAGGGGTTGATCGGCTGTTCGTCCCCGGTCCGCGTGAGTGAGGCCAGGTGACCGCCCGCCTGCAACATTACCGCGCTGATTTGGTCGTTCTCGAGGCGCCACGCCGCACGGCCCTCAAAAGTCTCTTCGCTAGGCGACGCACAGGAAGCGAGCAGCCCTGCCAGCAGTCCGGCGGCTGCAATCGGTGCTCGGCGAGACATTCGTCTAGTGTGCCATGAGTACTTCGATACTGGGGAGTGCTAGGGTGGATTACTCAGTTTCTATAGGGTATCCGTCTCAGTGTCCCTTAATCCCTTGTAGGGCTAGTCTATAGTCGTGGCCAGGAATACCCTGCGAATAGAGCATTCGGCGGCTTTTGTCGAGTCAAGGTCCGTCCGGATTTCGCTCTTTCCCGAAACTGGCCGCATCCAGGAGTGCACCGTTGATTTTGAGTTTGCGCTCAGCGCGGACGATCGCGAGCGGCTGCGCTGGTACTGGGAAAGTTACCTAGACCGCCCGGACGCACGATCGGCAGGCGCGGCGACAGTCGTTGAGCAGCGCCTCGACGAGATCGGACGTGATCTTTTCGAAACGCTGTTCGTCGAAGAAGAGGCTCGCCAAATTTGGGATCTGGCTAGTCAGGATCTGCGAGACCTGCGAGTCGAGGTCGTATCCGCCCCGCCGCGCGTCTGCGAGCCGGTGCCGTGGGAATTGATGCGGCCGCCCGACTCGGAAGGTTCGCTGGCGGTCTGCTGCCGGCAGATGACCGAGGGCCCAAGCGGGTCGACTCCTTCGTCCGCCTTCGATTCCGCGCAAGATGGCCGTCTTCGAGTCCTCACTGTGCTGTGGCGACCTCCGGGCACGGCGGCCGACTCGTTCCGTTCCGCGGCGAGGGAGGCTGTCCGCCTGTCATCCCAAGATCCGACCTCGCGCATTAGTTGGGATGTCCTACAACCTCCGACCTTCGGTCGGCTGAGCAGCGTCTTGCTCGAGGCCGAATCTCTTGGCGAGCACTACCACGTCGTGCATTTTGACGGGGTTGGCGTTCTTGCCGATCTCGAGGAGGATGTGCTCCTCGACGCCGCCCTGGGCAAGGCCGAGATCATTACGTCGCGGACGATCTCGGGGGTGCGCGGCGCTTTGGCTTTTGACAATCCGATGAGCGAGGGCGTCTTGCAGCTAGTCGATGCTGCGGCTCTGAGCGAGTTGTTGATCGAATCGCGCGTCTCCGTGCTGACTCTGTCCAACGCCTGCGCCGCAGCCGACATCGCCGACCATCGCGAGCCCTCTCCGTCGGACTTTCGCCCGGTGGACTGCTTCCGCTCCGTGGCCCGCTCGGTCTGCGATGCGGGTCTCACCGGAGCGCTCGAGGCCCCTTACAATCTCGATCCTCAAACCGCCGGCCGCGCCTTCCTGAACATCTACGAAGGCTTGGCTCGCGGCCTCACTTTGGGTGAAGCCGCCTCGCGCCAACGCAAGACCGCAGCGGCGGATCCGTTGCGGCGTCTTGCCGGACGTCCTGTCACCAGGATGGACTGGCCTGTAATGCGCGTCTACGAAAGCGTGCGCGCCCGCTTGCTGCGCGCCGCGCCGCAAGAGGCGACAGACGAGCTGACTCCGGCGGAAGCGGGAGTGGGACAACAGCGCGAGGCTGGTCCCTTGCCGTTCGCCGAGCTAGGTTTCGTCGGTCAAGACGATGCGCTGGTGCATTTGGACCGCATCTTCTGCACCCGGCCGGCGGCGCTGATTCGAGGCGAGGCGGGCTTGGGCAAGAGCGCACTGGCCGCCGAATATGCGCGCTGGTCCGTTTCCACCGGAGCGCTCGACGGACCGGTTATCTATAGCCCGTTCGCCGAGCATCGTTGTCTCGTTTCCTTGCTGGATCAGCTCGCGACCGTCTTCGCGGAACCACTGCGCGCCAATGGCTACGACTGGGATCGCATGGCGGGCGCGGAGAGAGAAGATGTGGCGCTCCACGTTCTGCGTCAGATTCCGGTCTTGTGGATCTGGGACGGCGTCGAGTCGGTCGACGGTCTCTCTGATATCGGCGTTGAGCCTTGGGACCAAGAAGATCGCGAGGAACTGGTCCGCTTTGTACATCGGGCGTCTGACTCGCAAGCGCGCTTCTTGCTTACCTCGCGCAATTCCGAGCCCTGGCTAGACCGTTTGGCTGAATCGCTCGAGCTGCTGCCTCTGCCGATGCGGGAACGGTTGCTGCTGACGCAGGCGATCCTCGATCGCAACAATGCCGCCGCCAACGAGATCGAAAACTGGCGTCCGCTGTTGGCTTTCACCCAAGGCAATCCGCTGGCGATCCGCATCCTACTCCAAGAAGCTGTGGCGGAAGGCGTGCGCACGCGCCGACAAGTCGAGGCTTTCGTGGCGGGCGTCTACGAGACGTTTTCCTCCACGGCCGAAAGCGAGCTCCACGGTCTCTCGGAGACGCTGGCGGCCTCGCTGGGTTACGTGCTCCACAACGGGTTCAGCGAAGCGGAGCAAGAGGTTCTCGCGCTGTTGCACCTATTCCGAGGGTCGGTCGACACCGCGCTGCTAGAGGCGATGTCCGACAGCGAGACGCCCTGGGGCATGACCGATCTTCGCTCGCAACGCGAATTCCAGAAGATCGCTGAGCGTAAGACGACTACCGTCTTCGATCGCGCCGCGGGTTTCGGACTGCTCCGGCGTTTGAGCGGCGCGGCCTATTGGATTGAGCCGGCGCTCCCCTGGTTTCTCGGCAAGTTGTTCGATCAGCGCTACCCGGCTCAGAACGAAGGCCGCTTTGCTACCCAACTTGCCGGACTGGCCCGGCAGGTGTCGGTCAGCGGCCGCATTGTTCCGCTGGCGTCGCGCGCCGCAACAGAGCCCGCTGAAGCGAATGTGGAGACCGCCGGGGCCGATGGCGAAAACGTGGTGGCCGAGGCCGCCGCGGCGCCGACGCCGTCGGAGTCGGCCAAACGCGCTTTTGTAGAAGCGTCCGCGCGTTTCGGAGCCGGGGCGGCACGCCGCCTTCGCGACGGCGACCACAGTGTTGCTGCGGATCTCGCGGCGGCCGAGTCGAATTTGCGGCGCTGCTGCCAGTTCTCTCGCGAGAACGGCTGGTGGGAATCGATTGTCGGTGCTGTCGAGGGCCTCGGGGTGCTCTACGACCTCGATAACCGGGTGATGGGCTGGCAGAAGCTGCTTGAAGATCTCTCCCCGGATTGCGTCAACCGTACGACGCAGGAAGCTCTTCCCGGCCGCGAGCGCTACTGGCGCGCGCTCACCGAGCAGCGCGTTCGGCTGGCGCGAAAGCGCGGCATGCAGACCTGGGCTGTCGAGATGCAGAACCTGGTCGTTCGCTACGATCGCCGCATGGCGGCGGACGCGACGGCCCGCGAGCCGGAGTCGTTGACGCCCGACGACCGCGAAGCAATACGTACGCTGGCTTTTTCGCTCAATCATCTTGGCACGATCTGCCGGGAGGACGGACGCCCCTCCCCAGCGGCGGAGGAGCAGGCGGTCGAGCTGTGCGAGAAGCTTGGAGATCGCGAGCGCGCAGCGAGATGGGCCTTTGAGCTCGGGGCCTCGTACACTGAGGTCCTGTCGATTCGTGACCTCGCCAAGGCCGAGAGATGGCTGCGCCGGGGTCTCGATCTCAGCTCGGACGAGCGCAGCGAAAAGGCTCGATTCTTGGGAGCGCTCGGGCAAGTCGCCTGGGAGCGTTTCCGCTACGCCCGCCAAAGCGAAAACCCCGAGACGGAGTTGCTGCGTCACCTCAACGACGCTCGCAACTACTACCAGCGCGCCCTCGAGCACGACGCCGCGGACGATTACGCCTGCTTGGCTGGACACAACCAACAGCTCGGTCACGTCTCGTATTCGCTCGGAGACATCGACCGCGCCTTGCCTTACTACCGCGACTCGATCCGCTACGACCAGATCCAGGGCAACATCTTCGGCGCGGCGCGCACCCGGTTCAACCTCGCAATCGCTCTGCGCGATGTCGGACGGTTGGGCGAGGCGCGGCGCTACGCCTTAGCCGCCTTTAGTGAGATGCAAGCGGTTTCGGGCGACATCGCCGAAGGGCTGCTCGATCGCTCCCGCCGTTTGGTCGGGAGCATCGAAGGTGCGCTCGAAGAGAAACGCCGTCAGAGAGCTGCGTTGAGCGCACCCAAAGAGCCCGCATACGAACGCTTCCGCTAGGTCGCTCTGAGCCGCGGCGGGCCGCGGACCGGCGGAGCGCCCTCTTAGCCAAGCTGCTTACGGAACCGCCAGGCGCTCAAAGCATATAGGCCGACCGTCGTAACGGCCAGGCAGGCCAACGGTTGCCACAGATCCGCGATCCCGGCCCCCTTGATGGCCACAGCCCGCAAGACGCGGACCAGATAGCCGAGCGGGTTGATCACCACGAACCAGCGCAACGCATCGGGCAAGTTCTCAACTCGCGAGAAGGCGCCCGCGCACAACACCAATGGCGGGTTGATGAAGAACGTCAGAAACTGGGCTTGCTGTTGTGACGATGAGAAGGTGGCGATCAGCACTCCCAATCCCATGGCGGCCCAAGCGGCCAGCAGCCCCGCGAAGGCGAAGAGCCAAAACGAACCGCGCAACGGCAGATCGAACAAGGTATTCGCGAAAAACAGGGACATCAGTAGTCCCACATTGATCAGCACCAGCGGCGGCGTCGTTTTCGCCAGCAGAATCTCGATCGATTGGGCCGGGCTCATTAGCAGTTGTTCCATCGTGCCGACCTCTTTTTCGCGCACGGCAATCGCCGAGGCGACGAGCGAGCCGTCGAGGAAGAGCACGATGCCCATCACTGCCGTCAGATAGAACCACGAGTAGTGCAGGCCTGGATTGTAGAACGCCGCCGTACGAAGCACCGCCCCTCCTGCGACGCCGCGAGTCGGTGTGATCTCAAATGAGATCCCGCGATTGAACGCGCCCAAGCTCTGACGCAGGTAGCCGGCGGCTACCGCCGCTGAGTTGGCCATCACGGCGTCGAGCAGTAGCTGGATGCGGGCGGTTTCGCCCCGAGCAAGCGTCCGGCTCAGGTCGGGCGGAATTACGATCGCCGCTTCGATCTCCCGCAGGTCAAAAGACCTCCGAAGTTCTCCGTCGTTCAGCGGGCGGGCCACAATCCTGAACGCCTCAATCTCGGTGAGCGCCGAGATCAACTCACGGCTCTGCGGCGAGCGGTCGTAGTCGAGCACTGCTGTGCGCAGATTCTTGACTTCCGGGTTGAGAGCGTAGCCCCACAGGATCAGCAATACGGTCGGCGGAACCAGAAGCTGGACAATCAGCTTGTGGTTGCGCTTGAGCTGGCAAAGCTCCTTGCGAGTCAGCGCCACGTAGCGGCGTACAAATTCCGGCGTCATACTAGTCCCGGAACTGCATTCGCCGCATTCGCACCACGTTCGAGGCAAAAAGCGCCAACGCCAGCGCCGCCAGGCTGGCCACCTGCGGCCAAGCGGCCTGCCACCCGCCGCCGCGCAATAATCCGTCGCGTACCGTCCAGATGTAGTAGCGTGCCGGGATCAAGGCCGAAGCCCAGCGTAGTGCCGCGGGAATGTTCTCGATCGGGGTGAGGAATCCCGACAGCAGCAGCGATAACAAGAAGACGACGATCAGAACGAATTGGATCGCCGCCGCCTGCGTCCCCGTCTGGTAGCCGACCAACATACCGAAGAGCACTCCTACCGCGATGTAGAACACCGACGCAGCGAAGAATGCGGTCGGGTCAGGCGGCAGCCGATACTCGAAGACAAAGGCGCCCAGGCAAAGACACAGCACGAGCTCGCCGATACCGATCAGAATGTAGGGAAAGGCCTTGCCGATCGTCCACTCGAGCGACGACAGAGTCGAGGCGAAAGGCTGGATCACCGTTCCAAGCTCGATTTCACGCGATGACGCCGCGGCGCCGAGCAAGGCCGGGAAGAAGATCAAGACCATGCCCAGCGCACCGGTTCCGAAGTAGCGCCGGTCCGACAGTCCTGGGTTGTAGAAGAAGCGAACGTCGGCCTCGATCGGTGAGGTTCGAGCAGCCGCCGGCAGCGAGGACAGCAAGAACGAGTAGTGCACCGCTTGTGCTTGCTGACGCACGACGAGTGCGGTGTTGGCGTCCGTTCCGTCGATCAGAGCCTGCGTTTCCGGAGCTCGGCCCGCCAACAGTTCACGTTCGAAGAAGGGAGGGACGATCAGAACAGCTTCCGCCGTGCCTGTCGAGAGAACTCGTTCCGGATCGGTCCGCGACTCCGGCCAGAGCAGGTCGAACTTGCCCGAAGCGACAAACGCGTCGACGTAGCGTCGACTCGCCGGCGTCTGATCGTGATCGATCACCATCAGTCGCAACCCATCGGGATCGAGCGAAAGCGCCAAGCCGAAAAGCAAGTTCATCACGAGCGGCATCACGACCGATAAAGTGACGGTGAGACGGTCGCGCCGGAACTGAGCGAACTCTTTGCCGGCCTGAGCGAGGGTGCGGTGCATACGCGGGGAGAGACCGCAATTGTCTCATGTCCGGGGCGCGTGCGGAACGGGTCGCCGGAGCTTGGGCTGTCGGCGTCTTCGGCAAGCTGTGCGGCCTACTCGGAATCGATCCGGGATCTTGCCTCATCTCGCTTGCCGCGCTCGAAGCGCTGGATCCTGGCACCCGTGAACGGCTTGCAGAAAACAGCCATGCCCGCTTCCCACTTGGATTCTCCGGCGACGGCGAGCCGCTCGATGCGGCGCCAAGACACTTCTGAGGTCGCAGAGTGCGAAGTTTCAAGATTGCGCTACGGGCGATTCGGAGGCCTAGCTGTCGCGTCCAGTGAAGCGGCCGAGTGCATCCTTTTCGCGGCGCGCCTTTCTCCACCGCAGGAGCGCGATGACGTGATGTGCCACAACCAGGGCGATCAGGACCGCCGCCGCTCTCCAGTCCAGCAACGGTGCGATTAGCTTTCGAGCGGTAAGGGCGACGGCAAGGATGAGGAAAAGCACCGCCAATGTCGTCCAGCGGATCGGCTCGAGGGGAGCCCCGCAGTACGGGCAGTCTAACTCTCTTTTGTCCGGCAGGCCCAGCCGTACTCCGCGGCGGAATGCAGTTCCCCAAGGGAGGACACGCTCACACTCAGGACAGACGTTCATCCGATCCACTATCGCCGGTAGGCTCGGTTCACTCTAGCAGGGTCATCTCTGCGAAATACAAATCCAAGCATATGAGCGATGTTGCTCGTCTCGGCGGCAAACGTGGCGGTATACTCGACCCAGTTGTTCGATGAATTCTTGATGCGATCGCTCGCTGTATTTCTGCTTGCGACCTCCGTTTCTATGGCGGCGGCCGACGAGAAACCTGCTCCCCCTCAGGTGACTTCGGTCGCGCCGCTCGGCGGGACTCCGGGTTCGAGCTTCGAGGCGACAGTTCGTGGCAAGAATCTCAAAGGGACCGAAGCCCTGTGGTCTCCTAGCGTCGGGTTGACCGGTGAGGTGCTCAGGCTCGAGCCCGGCGCCGCCGACAAGGATCCCGATCAACTACGAGTGCGCTTCCGCTTTGCGGCGGAGCTGTCGGCCGGCGCCTATGACCTGCGGGTGATTACTCCGCGCGGCCTTTCGAACGCCGTGCGGCTGTTGGTCCACCAGCAGCCGGCTGTCCCGGAGCAGGCCGAGCCGCACGAGTCGGCCCGCGAGGCGCAGAGCCTCGACGCTTGGCCGGCGACGGTCCACGGGCGCATCGCCGAGGTCGGTGAGGTCGACTTCTACGCGTTTTACGCGAAGGCCGGAGACGAGATTCTCTTCCGGACTTTCTCAAGCAAGGCCCTGGACTCCGGCCTAGCAATCTACGAACCGACCGGCAGTTGGTTCGATCCAGATCGGCCTTCGCGGCTGGCCTTTGCCGATGAGCCGGTGGAGTATCCGGGACAGCCAACGGAAGCTGTGCTCCGTCGACGTTTTGACAAGGCTGGTAGATACCTCGTACGCGTCAACGGGTTTTGGGGCTACGGCGGCGAAGAGCACGTCTATGCATTGCTGATCGACCTAGCCCCCCGGAACCCCGTCGAATGGCCGCCGGCTCCTCCTGCTCCACTCTGGGAGGAGCGTGGCTGGAAGCGACGGCTCGAGCCCGACCGAATGGCGAGGCTCTCCGCCCGGACCATTCTGGAGTCCCCACCTGCGGCAATCACAGTCATTGACGCCGAGGCCGAGCCGGTGAGGCTGCCCGTGGAACCACCTGAGATAGAGGGTCCGACTCTGATCACTGGCGTCATTGAGCGACCGGGCGACATCGATCGCGTACGTTTCTCGGTTGAAAAGGGCGACGAGCTAGTATTCGAAGTGCAGACTCCTGAGAAGAGCGTGCCGCAGCTCAACCCGCTACTGCGCGTCGTCGACTCCGACGGCATCGAGGTGCTGACGAACATCTGGTCGCGAGTCAACGTAAACGACAACATCTCTAAACAGATCTACCCAAAGACGCAGTACGTCTTTCGGCGTTCGGCCGATCTTACCCTCGAGATTCGAGATATTACGGTCTCTGCCGGCGGCGCCGACATGCGCTACTCAGTGCTGGTCCGGCCCTGGATCCCTCACTTGGGCGAGGCGCACGTCAGCGTGGACCGCCTCAATCTGGTTGCGGGCAAGACAGAGAAGCTGAGCGTCGTCATCGATCAAGAGGAAGGCTATGAGGGGTTGGCGGTGTTTTCCATCGAGGGCTTGCCCGCAGGCGTCGAATCGGTGATGGGAGCGGAAGTGGATCCGGTCAAACCGCCGCCGTTCAATCAAGGTAAGAAGGAACGCTTCACGACGAGGAGCCAGAAGGCCACTTTCGTCTTTCTGACCGGCGTCGATGCGCCGCTGACGCCGGAGCCCGTGACGGCACGGATCTATGTCCGGCCGGCCGTCAAAGACGAATTGGGTGATAAGATTCTTGCGAAGGAGATTCTCGTGATGGTCGTCTCCGATTCTTCTCAGTACAAAGAGAAGACGGCTTTGACAGACACGCGATAATCATTTCACCGAAGGAACACTATTCGGATGTTCAGAGCAATTTTATTCGGGATAGTCCTGACGCTGGCGCTGGGCGCTGCAGGATCGTGGGCCGCGAAGCCTGAGATCGTCTCGCTGCGCATCCTTCCGGAATCTGCCGAGTTGGTCGGCACGGGAGCTTCGCAGCAACTGCTCGTCCTTGGCAAGACCCGCCAAGGCGATGAGATCGATCTAACGGACCAAGCCGATTGGAGCGTCGGCGAGCCCGAGACCGTGGCCTTGCGCGACGCATCGCGAGCGTTCGGAATGGGCGACGGCGGCACGATCGTTGAGGCGAGTTACGCCGGCCATTCCGCAACTACGAGCCTTCGTGTCGTGGGTTCCGGCAGCCCTCGGCCGTTCAGTTTTTCGCGAGACATCGTCGGAATTCTTACGCGACGCGGGTGCAACGGAGCGGGCTGTCACGGCGGCGTAAAGGGGCAGGCCGGGTTCAAGCTATCGAACAGCGGCGTCCATCCTCATGACGACTACAAATGGATCGTCGAGGGCGGAGTGTTCCAAGTCCTCACCGATGAGCCCGACGGGCCGGCCAAGTCACGGGTCGATCTTCAAGAGCCCGCGGCAAGTTTGCTGCTTCAAAAAGCAACGATGAGTATCCCGCACGGCGGCGGCCCCCGGTTCGAGAAGTCGTCGGACGACTTCAACGCGATCCTCGAATGGATAAGCGCCGGAGCCCCATATGGCGAGGAGGCGAACTCCGACGAGCCCAAAGTAGTCCGGCTGGAGACCTACCCTCGCGAGATCACTCTCGACCCAGGCCAGTCCCGCCGCCTGCTGGTAACCGCACGCTACGACGACGGAAGCGCTGAGGATTTCACCCACAAGGTCCTCTTTGAGGCCGCCGACGCCAGCGTTGCGGCGGTCTCGTCCGAGGGCCGCGTCGAGGCCAAGAACCCAGGTGAAACTGCGGTGCTCGTCAAGGCCGCGGGCCGAAACGTTCGCGTGGGCATAGGCGTCGTGGGCGCGAAGATCGAGAGCTATCCCGTCGTCCCGCGCCGCAACTATGTCGACGAGGAAGTCTTTTCGAAGTTGCGACGTTTTAATATCACGCCTTCGCCTCTGTCGTCGGACGGCGAGTATTTGCGGCGCGTTTGTCTGGATTTGACGGGCCGCATGCCTCCGCCGGAAAGAGTCCGGGAATTCTTGGCCGACAAGTCGCCGGACAAGCGCGCGCGAGTGGTCGAGGCGTTGCTCGAGTCGCCTGAATACGTCGACTACTGGACATTCCGACTTGCCGATCTTTTCCGTGTATCGATGTTCCCGGTCGGCATCAATCCGAAGTGGACGCAGGCCTACTACGAATGGATTCGCGACGCGATCGAACGCGACCGGCCATACGACGAGGTGGCGCGCGAGCGCATCGCGGCCCAAGGCTACGGCGGCGCTTCCCGTCACTACCTGCCGTACTTGGTGATTCCGCCGGCTGAGAACATGATGGCCGAGGAGATGCGGGTGTTCCTAGGGCGGCGCTTCGATTGCGCTCAGTGTCACGACCATCCCTACGAAGAGTGGACGCAGGATCAGTTCTGGGGGCTGGCCGCTTTCTTCGGACCGATGTTCAAGCTTGGGGGCGGCACGAGCTCTGTGATCTTCGAGTTTCCCGGCGGGAAAGAGATTGCCGCCGACGTGCCCACGCCCAAGGAGATTCGTGTCGTCCATCCCCGTACGAAGGCGGTCATGCAGCCCGCCTTCCTAGACGGCCGGACGAGACCGTTCGCTGAGAGTGAGCTCCCCCGGCGCGATTTGGCCGAATGGATGACTTCTCACGAGTTCTTCGCCGAAGCAACAGCGAACCGCCTCTGGAGCAATTTCTTCGGCCGCGGCCTCGTCGATCCCGTTGACGATTTCCGCTCGACGAATCCGCCGACTCATCCGGAGCTACTGAAGAAGCTCGCCGCCGACTTCGTTGCGGCGGGCTACCAGCTCAAACCGCTGATGCGGCGCATTGTCGCTTCGCGGACCTATCAGCTCTCGAGCGAACCGAACAAGACCAACGCGGCCGACCGTATCAACTACTCCCACGCTCTGCCGCGCTCACTAGATGCGGAGATCCTGTTCGACGCGATCAGCGACGTGACCGGCGTCGACCAGCGCTTCACTGTGGGTACGAACCGCGGAATTTGGAAGGGAGGGGTGACCGCGAAAGGGACTCGCGCGGTCGAGCTCAAGGAAGGCGATCTCTATCCATCGGCCTTCTTCGACGCCTATGGTCGCCCCAACCGCTTCTCGATTCCCGAGCGCGACGCCTCTCCCAAGCTAGCTCAGGCGCTGCACATGCTCGCCGGGACAACCTATAACGAAAAGCTTTGGAAACCAGGAGCGCGCGTGTATGATCTCTTTCAGACGGGCGCAACGGACAAAAAGATCATCGAGGAGCTCTATTTGGCCGCCTTCGCCAGAACGCCGACCTCCTCTGAGCAGCGCGCGATTCGAGCGCAGATCGCGGCAACGCCGACGCGCGAGCAAGCATTGCGAGATTTGCAGTGGGCCATCCTGAGCTCGCGCCAGTTTGCCGAGAACCACTAGGGGGAGATCAACGATGGGCTATCGACGACTTGGATGCCTGCACGAACGCGACGACCAGACGGCCCGCCGCGACTTCCTCAAGGTCGGCTCCCTCGGTTTCTTGGGCGTCACTCTAGGCCAAGCTCTCGCGCTCGAAGCCGCGACGTCGAAGACGCTGCGACAGAAACCCAAGGCCAAGTCGTGCATCCTTCTCTGGCTCGAGGGCGGTCCGGCGCAGATGGACACCTGGGATCCTAAGCCCAACAGCTCGTTTGGCGCCATTTCGACGAACGTTCCCGGCATCCAGGTTTCCGAGTTGCTGCCCGATCTCTCGAAGCGGATGGACAAGCTCGCCGTAATCCGCTCGATGAGCTCGTTCGGTGACGACCACCCGCAGGCCGTTCACTATGCCGCCACCGGTCACCTGCACAACCCGGCGATGCAGTTTCCGAGCTTTGGCTCGATCGTCGGCAAAGAGCTGGGCGCTCGAAACGCAATGCCGTCCTACGCGATTGTGCCGCGCTGGGAAAAAGGTCGCCAGTACGAGGACTATTTCCGCTCAGCGTTCCTGGGTGCGGACTACGACCCGATGCTCGTGCCCGATCCCTCCAAGGACAAGTTCGAGGTCACCGACCTGAGCCTGCCCAAGGGACTGGCGGAATCGGCTGTAGAGAACCGGCGCGCCTTCCTCGACATCGTCGATCAAGGCTATCGCCGGACTGTCGAAAGCGCCGAGCACGCCAAGATGGACGTCTTCACTCAAAAAGCCTGGGAGATGTTGTTGACGCCGAGCGTACGTAATGCGTTCGATCTCTCAAAAGAGTCCGACAAGACGAAAGACTCGTACGGGCGCGACTCGGTCGGGCAGAGTCTGCTGCTGGCCCGCCGGCTGGTCGAGGCCGGGACGCGTTTCGTGACGGCGGCCGGCTACCACGGCAATTCTTGGGACACCCACTCCGCCAACGACAAGGGGCACCGCGATCGACTGACGCCGCCTCTCGACCGCGGACTCTCGGCGCTAATCGACGATCTGGTCGACCGAGGTCTTTACGATGAGACGATCGTCATCGCGATGGGTGAGTTTGGCCGCACCCCGGAAATCAACCCCAACCTCGGCCGTGATCATTGGCCGCAGTGCTGGTCGCTGGCCCTGGGCGGCGGCGGCCTGAATACAGGCCTAGTGGTTGGAGCCAGTGACGAGCGCGCAGCCAACGTCGTCGAACGGAAGACCAGCGTCGGCGACCTGTTCGCGACGGTGTACAAAGCAATGGGCATAGACTGGACGACCCAGTACATGACGCCGATCGGCCGACCCATCAACATCGCCAACTCATTCGAGGACGGTACCGGCGCTCCCGTCCGCGAGTTGATTTGAGAAGCTAGGCCGTGGCAGCTTCCAAGGACTGCAGACTGCCGTCGCTATTGCGGCCGCCGCCCATCGTTCACCCGCTGCAATACTCATCACGGGCGGCGTTCATCCGCCAGCCGTCCGGTTTCTTTTCTTAGACTTAGGCGCGGTTGGCAGCCGTCTTGCAGTTAAGAAGAAGCGAGGAGGAAACGCGGTGAAAGCCTTCAAGAATATACTGGTCTACGTCAACACGGAGCGTGATTCGCACGACGCTTTGCCGGTGGCCGAGCGCTTGGCTCAAGCTTCGGGCGCGAACGTGAAAGCGATCGCCGTAACTCCCGAGCTGCCGGTCTATCTCCGAGAGCCTGCCTGGGGGTATCCCGCGCTCTCCGATACGCTCGAGCGCGAAACTCGCGAGAAGCTGGAAGCGATTCTCGGCGCTGCGAGCCCACTCGCGGCGGACTGGAAGAGCGTCGTGCGCCGCGGCAAACCCGACGTGGAGATCATTCGAGAAGTCTTGCGCGGCGGGCACGACTTAGTGATCAAGACCGCCGAGCTTACCGGGGCGGCCGCGCTCTTCGGCGACACCGCGATACGGCTGTTCCACAAGTGCCCTTGTCCGGTTTGGGCCGTTGAGCCGGGGGCCGGAGATCGCCCTGAGCGCGTAGCCGCTGCCGTAGATCCTTTCGACGCTGACCAGAGCGTGTTGAATCGACGAATCCTCGACCTAGCGGTCGAAGCGGCCCGCTTGGGAGGCGGCCAAGCCTGGGCGGTGCACGTCTTTCAGCCACCGCCGCTGTCTTTGCCCCAGCAGCTTGCCGCTCGCGCCGATGAGATGCGCGGCGCCGTCCGCACGCGCTTCGACGCATTGCTTGAGCCTTATGAGTCGACGATCGTGCCCGAGCATCGCGTCCTGTTGGAAGGCGAGCCCGAGAAGGCTTTGCGTCAGTTCACCCAGGATGAGCGAATTGACCTACTCGTCATGGGAACGCTCGTTCGAACCGGAATCGCGGGCCTGCTGATCGGCAACACCGCCGAACGGGTGCTGCGCAACATCGAGTGCTCCGTACTGGCGGTCAAGCCCTCCGGCTTTGTCTCGCCGATCTGAGCCGTTCGGAAGGCACTCCTTCGACCGTCGGTTGCGCAACTTCCGGCCAGCGGCTAAAACGAGAACCGCAACAAGAACCGGAATGAGCGGCCGTCGTTGAGCGTGTTGGTGATCTCGCCAAAGTTCTCAGCGGTGAGTTCCGCTCCGGGCCCGGCGAACTGCGCGGTGTTCAGGAAATTGATCGATTCGGCGCGGAACGTCAGGGTGTTCTCCGAAGCGATCTTCCAGTTGCGCGATATCGAGAAGTTGACGTTGCGAATCCCGTCTTTGCGGAACACGTTTCGCCCCAACGTCCCGGCTGCTCCGCCGGGCTGGATGAATGCGAAGCCGGACTTGGGAAGCTGTAGCGGCGCGGTGTCCGGGTGGTCGACGCTACGGCCCAGAATCGACGCGTCAAGCAAGTGCGGGCGGTCTCCGCTGACGCCGTCGACGTTGCCGAAACCAGGGCCGTCTGAACCTGACGTGACCTCAAACGGCGTGCCTGCTTTCAACAGCACGACTGAGAAGAGCTGCCACTGCCCGAAGGCCGTGTTGAGAAAGCCTCTCCCGCTGTGGATCTGAGGCGTTTGGTAGGTGAGCCGCCACCGCGAGGCGTGGGGCTGGTCGAAATCGCTCCGCCCCTTGACGTCGCCGTGCACGTCGGATTCGGTCTGCGCTCTGGCTCGGAAGCTGTCGCGGTTGCTTCCCGTACTAGCGTAGTTGGCGCCCAGATCGATTGCCTTGCTGTACCAATAGGACATGTCGACCGACAGCCCGTGCCAAACCCGCAGGTTCAAACTCGCCTTCGCCGCGTCATAGTAGCCCCGCGAGCCGTTGAGAATCTGGCGCCGTTCGAAGAAGCGCTGATCTGGGCGGCGTTCATTGATCGTGCTTGTCGTTAGGGGGACGCCTGGTATCTGACGGGCACGATTGAACAACCAAGCGCTCAGCAGCCGATGAGAACGGCTCCCGACGTAACCCAGTTGAACCGTCAAGTCCCGTGTCGGGGTCAGCTCCCAACTGAAGTTGTACTGATGGGAGTACGGCGCGACGAGATCGGGCGAGATCTCGAAAACGTTGCTTCGGTCGTTGAGCTCGGCGCCTGCCAGCGGGTCCCGCAAGTCCGGCGCGTTTATGCTCAGCGTCCGATTGCCGGGAGGGTTGAATCGGGCCTGCGAGTAGGTGGCGACGAAGATCTCCCCGTACTGCAGCCCGTAGGCTCCGCGCAGCACGCCCCCCCACGAGCCCATCCGATAAGCGAAACCGAATCGCGGCGCGAAGTTGTTGCAGTCGCAAGAATAGGGGATATTCGTCAGCCCGTTCACTTCCGTCGGACGTGTGGCCGGCTGGTAGCTGAGGCCATAATCGAGAGTAAGATTCCCGCCGATTCGCCACTTGTCGCCGACGAAGTATTGCATCCGCCAGTCGCGGAAGCCGCGATGCGTGTTGCCGATGCCCTGTAGATAATTGCTGGGCGTGCCGAGCCGCAGGTTTGTAATGGTGTCGCGCTGGTTCCCCATCTCATCCAAGAAATCGCTGCGAAACGACAGCAGCCCCAGGTGACGGGAACCCTCAACTCCGTTGACTTGCCCACGCCGCAACGTAAACCCGGCCGTCAACAGGTGGCTATTCCCTACGTGCCGAACCAGGCCTGCATAGCGAAAGCTGTTTTGGGCGCGGTCGAACGGAAGGCTCGAGCTGCCCCCCAGTGTTTGCAGCTGCCGTCCCGTCCAGATCAACGGACCGATCGACGTTTCATCCGGAACGATCAAGGACGTGGCGCGGTTGAAGCCCACGGAGAAATTGGACATCGTTGTCGCCGACCAGGTTCTGTTCCATGTAATGCGAGCCTCGTGGGAACGCGTCGTCGTGTCGGGATTCTGCCCCTTAACGAGTTGAAACGCCTGCACCTTCTGCACTTTGAATCGGTAGCTCAGCGCCAAGCGGTCGAAGTCTCCCAATGCTTGGTCGATGCGGGCGCCGATAGTGTCGTTGTCGATCTCCTGCCGTGCGTTCGTGTTCAGCGCTCGCCGATTGATGTCGGTCCGATTAGGCGCGATATCCGGAAAGGAATCGAGAATTGTCTCGACGAACTGGCGCAACTCGGGGTCGGTGGCTAAGGGAGTCCGTTCCTCCGGCGTAGGGACCAGAATGTTGCCGTTTACATTGCCGCGAAGCCGCTGCTGGCTGCCGTACGCGGAAAAATCACCGCCTTTCCAAACAGGCACAGCCACGGTGAAACCGTAATCGTTTTCCCGCGCTGGCTGGACATCGCCTACTTGAAAGAACGACCGGGCCGAAAAGAGGCTGTTGCCATGCGTTTCGTAGAGACTCCCGTGGAAGCCCGACGTCCCCCGATCCGTCAAATGGATCTGCTGTGATCCCGCACCACCGAATTCGGCTCCGAAGTAGCCCTTCTCGACCTCGAACTCGCGCACGATTGTCGCGGTCGTGCCCATCCGTGTATTCAGTTCCTTCTCAACGTTGTTGTCTGACAGAGTGATCTGGACGTTCTCGTTGCGGCGGCTTTCGCCCGAAGCGGAATCCACCTCGCCCAGGAGGTTGAGCGCCGTCCGCGCGTCGCTTGAGCCTTCCGTCAAGACGGGAACTTGGACCTCTGCTCCGTCGGGCTGAGGTTCGCCGCCATCCGCCGCCGGGCGCGCTTCCGAGTTGCTCGGGGCTGCGGAGATTCCTTCTGGGTCGGAGCCGGTTTGAGGGCGGCCATTCGATTCGGCGGCCGTCAGCAGGGCAGGGAAGAGAGCGATCGCCAATACGGCGAGCGGGGCGCAACGACCCACGACCCGCCAGCCCCATAACTCAGCGCCAATGGGGGCGAGTTCTAGCGGTGAGCTAGGCGCAGGCACTCCCAACAGGATAGCCCGCGCCGATGCTCCCGATGACTGATGGCGGCCTGCCGTATAGCTTTATTTGGCGGCGAAGCAGTAGAAGTATCCGTTGCCGCCAGTGCCTTGCAGGTCAGACTGGCTGCATCCTCTCGAGCCGTGGGCCGAGTGCCACGACGTCGGGTTCTGGCCGCCGCCTTGGCGGTCATGATGTCCCACTTGGGCGCTGCCCTCGCCGCTGCTCGTCCAATTGCTGCAAGTGTGGTCCTCACCATCGGAGAAAGCACTGCCGTCGAGCTGTGTGCCTGTGAGGATGTCGTGCATGTTGGGGTCGTCCCCGCGGCCGTTGACTACCCCGCCTTTTTCGGTGAGCGAGCCTTGTTTGCCGAGCTTGTTGTTATCTGAGTGCAGGTCGGCCACGTTCTCGGCCACCTTGACTCCTTTGGCGTTGTACCAGGGGCCGCTGCCGATGCGGTCACGCGCATTGACGGCTGCTTGGCCTCCCTTGGCGGACGTGCTCAAGTAGGCGCGCCAGGTGCGGCTGCCGGCGCCGGCGGCCGCGGCAAGCTTCTCACAGTGCGCGTCGGCGCCGGCCAAACCGCCGAGCTCGGCGCCCTTGCCGGGTCCGGCGCTCGTGATGAAGAAACTGAGGCTCGTGTCTTGCGCGGACGCCGGCTGTAGCGCGAGTGTGCCCAGCGTCGTTAGGGCCAGGGCGACAAGTGTCTTATTCATGGGGGTTCTCTCCTCCGGGGACTAGAGTTTATGCATTCTAGCAGGACTCTCGGGCAACCGATCGGCTCACGGCGAGCTTCCAGCCGCTCCACCAACTCGGCGAGGAGGGTGACAAACGCCTCTGGGGTGCGGTTTAATCGGCGCGGGCGGGTTCTCCCCGACGGAGGTTCTAGATGCTTCGGCGCACGTTTCTTCAGCTCCCAGCGGCGGCTCTCGCCGCGGCATCCTCGAAGCGCTATCGCGCGGCGGTGATCGGATGCACCGGCTGCGGCAATTACGGCCACGGGCTCGATACGGTCTGGTCCGCCTTTGACAATGTCGAGGTCGTCGCCGTCGCTGACTCGGACGCCGACGGGCTTGCCGCGGCCAAGCAAAGGCTCGGCGTCAAGAGGGCTTATTCGGACTATCACAAGATGCTGTCCGATGAAAAACCGGACCTGGTCAGCATCGGGCCGCGATGGCTCGATCGGCGCGTGGAGATGGTTGAGGCCGCTGCCGAGGCGGGAGCCCACATCTACCTGGAAAAGGCCTTCGCAAAAGACCTTTCCGACGCCGACCGCATGGTTGCGGCGATCCGTCGAGCTGGAATCAAAGTACAGCTCGCCCACCAGATGCGCATGTCGCCCTACACCCAGCGCGTTGTCAGAATGATCAAAGACGGCGAAATCGGAGTCATCCAAGAGGTGCGCGGACGCGGCAAGGAAGACAGTCGCGCCGGCGGCGAAGATCTGATGGTGCTCGGCTCGCACATCCTCGACGTAATGCGGATGATCCTGGGCAATCCGAGCTGGGTGTTTTCGCACGTCACCGAACAGGGCCGCGAAATGAATCCACACAAGCTGGGCGCGCCGCGCGAGCCGATCGGGCCGATCAGCGGCCGCGAAATGGCCGCCATGTACGCCTTCGACGGAGGCGTTCACGGCTACTTCTCTTCGAAGCAGAACGACCAAACCCACCCCTGGCGTTTCGGAACACACGTCTATGGAAGCAGGGGCGTGATCTTTCTGCCCAACGCGATCTACCCAGGCGGCTTGCCCTACATCCTGCGTTCGCCGGCCTGGGTCCCCGACGACAAGCACGCCTGGGAACCGATCGAGGCCCAACCGGAACCGCCGTTTCCAGGCGCCGAGGAGCGCCAGTTGGCCAACGCACTGATGGTGCGCGATCTGATCGAAGCGATCGAGCAAGATCGCAAGCCCGTCTGCAGCGAGACGGACGGTCTGTGGACAGTGGAAATGATCGTCGGCCTCTACCAGTCGCAGGTGAAGGGCGCCCCAATGACATTCCCGCTCAAGGACCGAGCTCACCCGCTGAGCGCGTAGGCCGCGAATGAACAACGATACGGACACAGCGACCAACTGGTACTCCGGGATCAGCCGCTACCAGTGGCTCGTGCTTGCGGTCGCCTCGCTGGGCTGGGCTTTTGACACCTTCGAGGGGCAGATCTTCGTCGCCAGCATGAACGAGGCGATGCCTGAGCTGGCGCCCAAGGAGGTGCTGAGCATGAGCGGGGACGCCCGCCAGGGTTACCTCGCCTTCTACAACAACATCACTTTCGCCGCGTTTCTATTCGGAGGCGCGCTGGGCGGAGTTGTATTTGGAATCGTTGCCGACCGCATCGGGCGCGTGAAGACAATGATCTTCACGATTGCGATGTACTCGGGGTTCACCTTCATCTCGGCGCTTTCTCAAGAGTGGTGGCACATGGCGATCTTCCGCTTTCTCGTCGCCATGGGGGTTGGCGGGGAATGGGCGGTGGCCAGCGCCTTGGTCGCCGAGGTGTTTCCGATCCGGGCGCGGGCCTGGTCGCTGTCGATCTTTCACGCCACCAGCGTTCTCGGGTCGTTCCTCGCCGTGGCCGCCGGCGCGTTCATCGTGGCCGAGCGTAACATCGCCGAGTCGATTCCATTCTTGGCGGGGAGCGGCTTGAGCAGTTGGCGGATCGGCTTCGTTCTAGGCGCTCTACCGGCGATTTTGATCATCGCGATTCGTCTAACGCTCAAGTCGGATTCAGACACCTGGCAACGAGCTCGGTCGCAGTCTCGGGACGGCGCCGGTAAGGGGCTCGGCCGCCTCCGCGATCTCTTCGCACAGGGGCTCCTCCCGCGAACGTTGGTGGGCGTCTCGCTGGCCGCCGTCGGCCTCGCCACGTTCTGGGGAGCCCATATCTATGGGAAGGACGTGCTCAGGCAGGCGGTCGAGGCGGACTTCATCGCCGCCGCCGCCTCAGGCCTCACGGAGTCGCAGATTCTCGATGGGAGCTTCCGTGAGATCAAGCGCTGGGAGATGTTGGGGATGTTGTTGGCGACGGCCGGAGGCGGGCTCGGCCTAGTCTCATTTGGGCCGTTGTCGGAACGCATGGGCCGCCGCGGGGCCTTCGTCGCCTTTCACATAGGCGGGCTCGCGGCGTCGCTGGCGTTGTTCCAGGCGCTCTCGGACGTGAGCTCGCTGCTGGTGTTCCTGCCCGTGTTCGGCTTCCTCACTTTGGGAATGCATGCCGGGTACGCAGTGTACTTTCCCGAGCTGTTCCCAACCCGCCTGCGCAGCACTGGGGCGGGCTTCTGTTTCAATGTTGGCCGCATTCTGGCCGCGCCCATCTTGTTTTGCACCGGATGGATGCAGAAAGACCTTGGCTTGAGCCTGCGCGACGCCGCGTCGTTGTTGAGTTTGCTGTTCATCCTCGGAGCGGCGATGTACTGGGTCATGCCGGAAACCAAGGGGCAAGAGCTGCCCGAGTGAACCGCCCGTTTTCCTATTCAGTCAAGGCCTCCAGCGGTCGTCCTGAGGTTTAGACGGCAAAGCGAAGGAACCGGGTCCCTACCTAGATTGAATGCATCTCGAATTCGGTCCGTCTTCGCGCACTCGGAGGCCCTTTTCGACTATATTATTCGGAGTATTTCGGGCGCGAATCAGACTGCCGCACTGCTCGGCGCTGCGACGCCCCACAAAGGACAAATGAACGACAAAGCGTGGTGGGGTCCGTCCGCGTTGCTCTCGGTTGCTCTGGTCGGGATGATTGGCTTCCTCTGGTATGAGGCGGTCAACAAGTACTCGCCGCACCCCGGACAGTTAAACAGCCAGGCCGCGATCGACGACTACCTTTCGCGCCGTCCGAGCGGTCCCGACCGAGTCCTCATTCCAACCGGCGTCTTTGTTCAGTCCCTGCATTTCGTCACCGCCAGCGACGTCAACATCACCGGCTATATCTGGCAGAAGTACAGCGACGCGACGCCCGAGGACATTTCCTTCGGCTTCACCCTGCCCGAGCAAGTATTCTCCAGCGACACCGTCGTTACGGAGGCCTACCGGCGTCCTGAGGGCGACGGTGTCGTGATCGGGTGGTACTTTGACGCGACGGTCCGTCAGCCGTTCGACTACTCCCGCTATCCGCTTGACCGGCACGAGGTATGGCTGCGGATGTGGCACAAGGACTTCGATCGCAACATCGTCCTCGTGCCGGACCTGGAAGCCTACAACTCAATGCACGAGGGCAACACCTTCGGTGTCGACTTCGAGATCGTGCCGGGTGGATGGCACATCGAGGAGACGCTCTTCGAGTACAAGGACGGTGACTACGACACCGACTTCGGGATCGCGAACTACGTTGGGCAGAGCGACTTTCCAGAGCTCTATTACACGATTGTGGTTAGCCGCGGGTTCGTCGACGCGTTCGTGATCAATCTAGTGCCCCTGATGATCGTTGCCGGACTCCTGTTTTCGATTTTGATGATCTCGACTGCTGATACGCAGCGCGCGGAGCTGCTCGGTTTCAACACCGCGACGGTGATCGGGACGGCGTCCGCGCTGTTTTTCGTTGTACTGCTCGCTCACATCCAACTGAGAGAAGAATTCAGCGGCGAAGGCGTCGTCTATCTCGAACAATTCTATTTCACGATTTACTTTGCGATTCTGGCAGTGACGGTCAACGAGTATTTCTTCACGACGCGGCAGTCAGGAGGCATGTTCGCGCTCCTCCACTATCGTGACAACCTAATCGCAAAGGTGACGTTCTGGCCGGCGATTCTGGCGGTTCTGACGCTAGTTACTCTGGGGTATTTTGCCGATGACGCACAGCGACTTGAATAGCGGGCCCGGTCGGAGGGCTGCATGAACGATTCCTCTCCCGGCCGTCGGCACGAGCGGGAGTTCTACGAAAAGGTGTTTCCGGCGGAGCTTGCCGAGATTGCTCGCCGACGCAAGAACGCCGGAGTAGACTCGCTGCCGGAGAGCGGCGAGAGCGCCGCTCCCAGCACGTCTCGCGGGCTGGTCGGTCTGGCCTTTTCCGGAGGCGGTATCCGTTCGGCGTCCTTTTGCCTCGGCGTGGTGCAGCGCCTCATCGCCAACGGCGTATTCAAACAGTTCGACTATCTGTCTACCGTATCCGGCGGCGGCTATACAGGGTCGTGCCTCAGCACGCTCATGCATCGCGATCGCAAGGGCGAGCGGGCTCTCGTAGACCGCCGCGGCTCCCAGGAGCCTCCGGCGCTCAATCACTTGCGTAACGCCAGCGACTACCTTATACCGGCCGGTTTCCTCAATCTTCTGCGCCTGCCCGCGGTGATCTTCGTCGGGGCCTTGCACAGCTTGCTGCTGATGCTGCCGCTCATCGTGCTGGCCGTTTTCGTGACCGAGGTGTTCTTTGAGCTGATGGGGCGCTATCTGCCGATCGCACTGACGTGGGCCCCGGTGCTTGGCCTCGCTCCGTTAGTCTTCGTGCTATTGCTGCGGCCCGCTCTGGCGGCGCTGGGGTGGGGGGAGCGGACCTGGAGGGCGCGAGACCGGGCAGGCCGCCGGCTCGCGGCGATCCTGATCCTTGCCGCCTGCTCTGTGTTGGCGCTGCCCACGTTGTACTTCATAAACTATCTGGTCACCTCCGATCCCCCGGCGGTGATCGAAGCTGTGCAGAGCGCGGTCGCCTCTGGGTTGGAGAGCGCGGTCGTCGGGCGAGGCTGGCTGCTTTGGGGCGGCGCGGTAGTGGCCGGGCTGTTGACGTGGAGTGTGTGGCGCTGGGGTCCGCGTCTCTTGGTTCTCGCTGTCGGGGCCGCCGGGCCGTTGGTGATCGTCGGCGTTTACCTGCTCTGCTGTCTGTACGTGATCAACTCCCCGGTGGTCACCCACTACGAAGGCGATTCCTTCGTCAAAACGCTCGCCGGCGTGTACGGCAAGACGGAAGGCGAGGCATCCGACGCCGAATTGGACAAGGTGCGCAGCGCCGCCCTCCGGGTACTCGGCGACAAACGCATGGATCCCAAGGACTACGGCGTTCCCGTCCTGGGCATGGGCCAGAGCGGCGTCTACCAGGTCGTCGTGGAACGCCTCGACGAGCCCGCTTGGTGGTGGCCCTTGACGACGTACTACGAGCCGAAGCTGACCATCCACCTACTTGATGCTGATTGCCTGCCTGATAACGCTGAGGAGTGCTCCGTCGTGATCGACGAGCTCTCGTTGGTAATGGGGGGCCACGCCGAGGTAGTGGGGGGCCACGCCGAGTGGTGGTTTTATCTGGTCGGTCTGCTGCTGTTTTTCCTCAACTCCGCCTTCGTCAGCATCAATCGCATCTCGATCCACGGCTTCTATCGAGACCGGCTCAGCCGCACGTTCTTGATTGAGCCCGACGCCGGTGACGTGCGCCCGCAAGACACGATCAAGCTCAGCAATCTAGGCGGCGAGGACAGCGCGGCCCCCTACCACCTGATCAACACGTCGTTGAATCTCCAGGGCAGTGATGACCCGCAGTTGCGCGACCGCAAGACAGTACCTTTCCTGCTCGCCAAGCTCCACTGCGGCAGCGACTATACCGGTTACTGCCCGACCACGGAGATGGAGCGGGAGGACCCCCGCTTCGACTTGGGCGCGGCCATGGCGATCTCGGCCGCCGCCGCCTCGCCCAACATGGGCGCGGTCAAGGTGGGGCCGCTGTCGTTCGTCATGGCGATGCTCAACCTGCGGCTGAACTACTGGCTGCCGAATCCAGAGCACATATCGCCAAAACCGGGCTTCGCAGCCTCGCTTCGCGGGAAGCCCGGCCTGGTCTATCTCTGTCAAGAGGCGATCGGCTCCGTCGACGACAACCGCCGTCTTGTGAACTGTTCGGACGGGGGGCACTTCGAGAACCTCGCCGTATACGAGCTGATCAAGCGCCGCTGCCGAACCGTCGTTTGCGTTGACGGCGAGGCCGACCCGGACTACAACTTTGGGGGCTTCAATACGCTGCAGCGCTACGTCGAGATCGATCTCAGTACGCGGATCACGATTGACCTGGAGCAGCTTATCCCGGGCAAGAACGGCGTCAGCGAGCGACAGTACGCCGTCGGAAGCATCGCCTACCCTGACGGCGAGCAGGGAATGTTCATCTATCTCAAGCTGTCTCGCAGCGGGGCGGAGCCACAGTACGTCCAGTTCTATCGCAAGCAGCACGGCGCTTTCCCCCACGAGAGCACCAGCGACCAGTTCTTCGACGAGACCCAGTTCGAGGTGTACCGCGCGCTCGGCGCCCACATCGCCGACGGCGCCCTTAAGGACCCAGAGGTGAGGGCTCCTCTCGAACCGACTAGCGAAACCGAGCTATAAGCTCCAACGTCGCCTGGCGAGTAATCATCGCTGCGGGAGAGCGTCAGCGCTGGTTGTGGAACCTTAACTGATGGTTCAGGGCAGGCAAGAGCCGACTACGGGAGTAGAGTCTGGTCACTTGTCTCCCTGAGCAGCGGCGGTTTCCGCTCGGCGGCCCCGCAACTGAGCGGCCTCGGGCAGCTCCCAAACAATCATGTCCCCCCCGCTTGCGATCACGTACTTCCCGTCCGCTGTAAAAGCGATCGGCACGAGATCGATTTCAACATCGGAGTCGCCTTTCTGCCATGGAAGATGCGCAACCGCAACTTCCGCACCGGTTTCGACGTCATACAGGTCGACAATCCCTCTCCTCAAGAACCACCTCCCCTGAGGTTGTATTTCTGTCCTAGCGGTTGCGAAGAAGAATCCGTCCATTGAAATCGCCAAGCTGGTGCAGCCCGCGGTATCCCAACTTCGCAAGTGGATGCCGTCTTCGCTTCGGAAGACAAAAACATGGCAGCCACGCTGTAGCCCTTTGTTATACGCAGCGGCAAGAAGTTGCTTCTCATCAGGACTCCAGGCAAGACTTCCGTAGTTCCACGACTTGACAGGTCTAATGCGCGCCAGTACATCTAATGTTGCCGTATCTCTAATCCAGATATCTCGCTCGGATACGATTAGATTCCCTCTGGCGACACCTCTATCGATGATGTAGGCGACCTTTGTCCCGGTGGGCGATATCCGCAACTGTCTTATCCCGGAGGTCGTTACGTGCTTGTCGTCAGGCGCCACGCTCTTGATGATCGAGCAATCTGCAAGGCGAATCTTAACTAGCGAGTAAGGCTCGCCCGCCCTAGTCCTGGCGATGCCAACCCAAACATACTCATCGATTGGCTGAAAGTCTCCGTGGCGTAAGAGTACGCTGCCTGGGCATAAATCCCTGGGGGCGGGGCCATCATCAAAGTTCCACAGCATTCGATGATTGGCCCGCTCAATGAAATCTAATTCTAGATACGAAAACTCACCGGAGGCAGGAATCGTAAACGAGTTCAACGGATGTGTCACCATATCCGCAGTCTTGTTCGTCATTTCTTCTGAATCCATCCGTATGGCGGCTACGTAGCCGCGCGAACGGCCCCATTTCCAGACTAAGGCTGTCTTGCCATCCGCAGAAATGCCCAACAGGTGAGTTTTGCCGAACTCGTGCTGAGGTGCTAGCGTCACGAGCTCCTGAGGGTGGAGCTCGGTCGATTGGGCGGACACATGCCCGCAGCTCGCCATTACGGAGGTTACGATAATAATCCGTAATAGAATGGCCGACATCCTTCTACCTCGCAAGAGCATCGACTTGGTCCTAAACGTGGCGTTTGGCGGGAGTTGCCTATCCCCGGGAACCTCTCACCTCATCTTGTCTAGTCGGTCTACAGCGGCTCCGGAGGCGACTCGATTCTGCGGAAGTATCGCAGCCAAGGGTCGCCGGTTTCTTCTCGGAAGTCGTTCACCTTCGAGCGCAGCTCAGTCAAGACCGAAGCAAGCCTGGCGGAACCCGCGAGATTCTTCGTTTCCATCGGGTCGGCGTCAATGTCGTACAACTCCTCGGGAGCGTGGCGCAGCATGGCTTGCGTCGAACGGGCGCCCGAGGTCTTGCTTTGACGTGAACGAACTCCCTGCCACGTCGGCGACGCCCAAAGATCCGACGGCAACGGCATCTCAAGCTCGGGATAGAGAAACTTCGTGTATTTGTATTTCCTGGTTCGCACCCCTCTCCACGGAAAGAAGTTGACGACCTCGTGGAACGTGTGGCTGTAGTAGTGCTCGTCCCAACCTGACGGACTCTCCTCTTCGAGAATGGGGATCAACGAGCGGCCGTGGGGCTCGTAGTCGCCTAGCTTCGCCCCGCACCAGTCGATGACCGTCGGCAGCACGTCGGGCAGGCCGATCATCGCTTGGCTGGTGATGCCTTGCTTCTTGGCGCCGGGCGCGGCGGCGATGAAGGGAACCCGTAAGCCTGTGTCGTAAGGCGACGCCTTGGCGCCGGGGAAGGGCATGCCGTGATCCGAGAAGCAGAGCACCAAGGTGTCGTCGGCGCGACCCGCCTCTTGGAGGGCGTCGAGACAGAAGCCGTAACCCTGATCGAGGCGATCGATCGCCTGGTAGTACTGCGCCATCTCGCCGCGGACCTCCGGAGTATCCGGCAGGAAGTCCGGGACGACGACCTCCTCGGGCGAATATTCGCGCACGTCTACGTTAGGGTAATCGCGGTGGTTGGCAAAGCGCCCAGGGCCCCCAGCTCGATGCGGATCGCTGAAACCGACGTGCAGGTAGAACGGCTTGTCCTTCGCCTGCCGCAGAAACTCGCGCACCTTTTGGCCCATATCCCACACGTCGCGATTGCCGTTGTTTGCGGTGACCTGGTAGTCCCAGGGGTAGACCTCGGGCGGGTTGACGTGCAGCTTGCCCACGACGCCGGTCATGAAGCCTTGACTCTTCAAGAGCCTAGGAATCGACTGCATCTCAGGGTGGGTGTGAAAGTTGGCCGGCAAATGCGCGTGCCCGAACTGTCCATTGTTGTGGTTCTGCCGCCCGGTGAGAATGACGGAGCGGCTTGCACTACAGGAAGGCGTGGTGGCGTAGGCGTGCGCGAACCGCACTCCGCGCGCGGCCAGGCGATCCATGTTTGGCGTACGAATGACGTCGTTGCCGTAACAGCCGGCGATGGCGCTCTGGTCGTCCGCGATCAGGCACATCACGCTACGGAAGGGTCGTCCCGTCTGCGGGTTGAGCGGAGCCGCCGATGCACCGGCGGCCGCCGTGCTGAAAAGGAACTGTCTGCGATTGAATGAGTTGTCTGCCACGGGTCTCCTCTGCGAGCCGGTACGAGCCGGATTGTACGGCGTCGAGTCCGCGACGGTCAACCTGAGGCGGAGCGAGGGACTCGCCATCTGAGGTCGGGACAAGCTCTGCGTCCTTGGTATTCGGTTGGAGTCGCCGCCTTCTCTTAGCGCGTTGATTCCAAAGGGCTTTGTTGTTCCCAAAGGTGAAGGCGCTTGTCCCGTTGACAAGAAATATCCGACTGCGTCGCCCTAAGTTGTTGATTCCGTTGATACGGGATCAACACAAAAAAACCTAGGTCATTTTCGGAAATATCCGGACTTCGAGCCGACAGCATGGCCCGTGTTGGGCGCCGCTGGGTCGCAGGCCGGGTAGAATCATCATCCGCTCTATTTCCAGGCTACCAGTCGGGTCCAAATCGGCTGGTAGGAGGAATAGCGCCGGCATGGCGGCGACAGCCATTCCAATCGGTTACGCGAGGTCGCCCGACGATGTGATTCGCTCCGCGTTGAGGTAAGGGCGCAAGGGCTCCGGCAGCACAACTCCGCCGTCGGCCTGCTGGTAGTTCTCAACGATCGCCAACCAAGTCCGCCCGACAGCCAAACCGCTGCCGTTGAGCGTGTGCACGAACTGCGCCTTGCCCTTCTTCACAGCCGGATCGCGAAAACGAACCTTCGCCCGGCGAGCCTGGAAGCTCTCGAAGTTGCTGCACGACGAGATCTCTTTGTACTGACCCAATCCCGGCAGCCAAACCTCCAAGTCGTAGGTCTTCGCCGAGCTGAAGCTCGTGTCGCCGGTCGAGAGCGTCATCTTGCGATAGGGCAGGCCGAGCCTTTGCAGTATGTCCTCGGCATCGGCGGTGAGTGCTTCGAGCTCTTCATAGCTGTGCTCGGGATGAGCCAGCTTCACCAGCTCGACCTTCTGGAACTGGTGCTGCCGAATGATGCCGCGCACGTCGCGTCCATAGGAGCCGGCTTCGCTGCGAAAGCAGGGCGTATAGGCGCAGTACTTGACCGGCAGGTCGCCCACGTCGAGCGTCTCGTCGGCATGCAGGTTCGTGACGGGCACCTCGGCGGTCGGAATCAGCCAGTAGTCCGTGCCCTCCAGCTTGAAAAGATCCTCGGAGAACTTCGGAAGCTGGCCCGTGCCGTAGAGGCTCTGGGAGTTGACCACGAATGGCGGCAGAACTTCGGTGTAGCCGTGCTCGGACGAATGAACGTCGAGCATGAAATTGATCAGCGCCCGCTCGAGCTTGGCGCCGACGCCGCGATAGACGACGAAGCGCGCTCCGGTAATCTTAGCGGCACGCTCAAAGTCGAGCAGCCCCAGCTCGACGCCCAAGTCCCAGTGTGCCTTGGCCTCGAAGTCGAACTTCGGCGGATCGCCCCAACGCGTAGTCTCCTCATTGGCCGACTCGTCGGCGCCTGCCGGCACGGACTTGTGCGGCACGTTGGGAATCGCGTTGAGCAGCTCCTTCTGCGCCTGGTCAACCTTCTCAACATCGGCCTCGAGGGCCTTGATCTTCTGACCCAGATCGCGGCTCTCGCCCATTAGAGCGTCGGCGTCCTCACCGGCGCGTTTTGCCTGAGCGACCTTCTGGGTGATTTCGTTGCGGCTGCGCTTGAGCTCTTCGAGCTCCGTCACCTCCGTCCGGCGACGCTCGTCGGCCGAGGCGAACTGGTCGAGCAGTTCGGGAGCGGCGCGGTGCTCCAACCGCGCCTTAATGTCGGCGAAATTACGCCGGAGCTCGTTGAGATCAAGCATCGAAGCTCCAGTGTAGCGAAAGGAAATGCGGTCACCGATGCGGCTCGGACAAGCGCAGCGACGGTCTCAGTCGCCCGCCGATCCGATCGGATGCATGTCTTCGGGTACGGAGCTGTCGCGGAGCTTGGCCCGCTCAGAGCGTTCCTCGAAGGTCATATAGATGACGGGGATGAATACCAACGTGATCAGCGTGGAGGTCGTCAAACCGCCGATGATGACGCGCGCCATCGGCGCCTGCAGCTCGCCGCCCTCGCCTAGCCCTAGGGCCATCGGAATCAGGCCCAGTACCGTCGTCGCCGTCGTCATCAGGATCGGTCGCAGACGCCTGGCTCCTGCCGTCACCACGGCCTCGCGTAAGCTCATCCCGTATTCGCGGCGCAGCAGATTAGCGTAGTCGATCAGCACGATCGCATTGTTGACCACGATGCCGACCAAGACGATGATGCCGAGGAATCCCTGCATGTTGAAGGTCGACCTGGTGAGTATCAGTATCAGAGCCACGCCGACCGACGCCAGAGGGATCGACAGCAGAATGATGAACGGATCGCGCAGCGATTCAAACTGTGCCGCCATCACCATGTAGACGAGCAGCAAGGCAAGGATTGAGGCGAACGTCATCATGCGGAACGCTTCCTGCTGTTCTTCGTACTCCCCGCCGAAGACGAACTCGTAGCCGAGAGGCGTCTCGATCGTTCGGATCTTTTCCCTCATGTCGGCGACGACCGAGCCGAGGTCGCGGTCCTCGAGCGTGCCGCTCACGACGGTAATGCGCTGCTGGTCTTTTCGCAAGATCTCTGATGGACCCTCTTGGCGACGCATTTGAATCAGACTCTCCGCCGGCACCGTGCGGCCCGCGGCTGTTGTGATCGGGACGTGGGCCACATGGCTCACGTCTAGGCGATCCTCTTCGCGCAGTCGTACGAGGATGTCGTATTCGTCGCCCTCATCGCGATACATCGATGCTCGCGTTCCGCCGATTGCGGTCTCTAGGGCATCAGCGACGTCCGCGGTCAACAGGCCCATACTGGTCGCCTTGTTGCGGTCAACGCGGACGACCATCTCGGGAGTGCCGGGTCGTCGAGAGATGATGGACGAGACGATTCCAGGAATCTCCTTCATCGCGTCTTGAAGCTGCAGCGCCAGCCGCTGTGTGACTTCTGGATCGTGGCCTCTAATCTCGACCTGCAAACGGCCTTCATCGTCCGAGCCGCGACGGCCGAACGAGCCGCCGCGAACCCTGGTTCGCACAATCACGCCGGCGCCGCTCTGGAGGTTCTGCCGCACCACGGTTGCGATCTCGGCGGCCGACCGATTGCGCTCGGAAGCCGGCACTAGCTCGATCCGCAATTGACCGGTGTTGACGCCGCGAAAGCGGAACGTGCTGCTGCTGCCCGCTTCGCTCATGATGTACTTGGCCTCGGGCGCGACTTCCTTCACAACCGCAGCCATCTTCTGAACCTCTTCATCGGTGACCTCGACCCGCGTGCCGGGCGGCAGCTCGACGTAGACCGAAATCGTACCCTCGTCAAGCTGTGGTTCGAGTTCGACGCCGATCAAAGGAAGCATGTAGAGCGAGCCGCCGAACAGCAGCAGCGCGGTCAGTACCACAGGAATGCGGTGATCGAGCGCCCAGCCGACCAGACCGCCGTAGCTCTCAGACCAGCCGTCCTGCACGGCGCCGATCTTCGCTGCCAATCCGGTCTCTTTGGTCGCGGCCGAAGCTCGCAGGAAGCGCGCACACAAGACCGGCACGACGGTGATGCTGATCAGAAGCGAGCACAGCAGGGCGAAGGAAACAACCCAGGCAAGCTGCTGGAACGTCTGCGCCGCGATGCCGCCCATGAACAGTACCGGCACGAACACAGCAATCGTCGTCAGCGTCGAGGCTGTAATCGCCATCGCCACCTCGTTGCTGCCGACTACCGCCGACTCGCGCAATGACTTGCCCTGTTCGCGGTGGCGGTAAATGTTCTCGAGCACGACGATCGAGTTATCGACCAGCATGCCGACTCCCAAGGCCAGCCCGCCGAAGCTGACGGTATTCAAGGTGAAGCCGTTGAAGTACATCAGCGCAAAGGTCGCGATTACTGAGATGGGAATCGCAGTGCCGATGATCATCGTGCTTGAGAGGCTGCGCAAGAAGAACAACAACACGAACACCGCCAGCCCGGCGCCGATCAGCGCCGCGTCCTGCACGTTGTTGATCGAGGCGCGGATAAATATCGCTGAGTCCCATGTGGCTTGGAGCTGGACGCCCGGGTAGTCGCGCTCGATCAGGGCGGCCTCTGCCCACACCGAGTCCGACACTTTCACCGTATTCGCGCCGGACTGCTTGTAAATGTACATGCGAACGGCTGGTTCGCCGTTCACCATGACGATGTAGCGGATCTCCTCATGCGAATCTTCGACCGTGGCAATGTCGCGCAGATAAACCGGAACGCCGTTGCGTGTAGCTACGCCGACCTGGAGAATGTCCTCCAGGTTCTCGAACTCGCCCTCGGTGCGTAACAGGACCTCATAACGATCCTCTTGGACCGGCCCCACAGGACGATTCTGATTCTCGAGCCGCAACCGCTGCACCACCTGCGCGACAGAGAGGTCGAGGGCGCGCAGCTTTTTGAGATCGAGGTCAACATGGATCTGCCGCCGCAGTCCGCCGCTCACGCGGGCCTGAGCGATGCCCGGGACGCGCTCGAAGCGGTACTGCAGATTCTTTTCGGCGAAGTGCCGCATCTGCTTCGGGTCCATGCCTTTGGCGCGCACGGTGAGGAACATGATCGGGAACTGCGCGGTGTCGAACTTATACATCACCGGCGGTTCCATATCTTCGGGCAGACGCCGCCGGTTGCGGTCGAGACGAGTGCGCAGCTCGTTGGCCGCTTCGTCGAGATCGGCGCCGTAGTCGAAGCGCACGCGCACGCTCGCCTGGCCCTCGTTTGCAGTGGAGGTAATCTCCTCCACGCCCGGCGCCGATGCCAGCGCCTCCTCGAGCGGGCGGGCGACGAGCGTCTCCATCTCCTGCGGCGCCACGCCCAAGTAGGTCGCCGAGACCGTCAGCGTTGGATACTCGGTTTCCGGCATCAGGTCGACGGGAATCTGCACAAACGCGATTGTGCCCAGCAGGACCGCCACCGAGCACGCCATCAGGATGGTGACCGGCCTATGAATTGAAAATTCCGGTAAAGACATGCAGCGACCTCTCATTACTACGACGCTTGGCGGACGACGGGGGTTATCCCGCCGGGGAGGCTTTTGTGGATACTCGCCCCGTCGGGCGCTAACTTGTTGTTAGGGCGGGAATTAAACGTGGTCTGCTCGCGACCAAGACGCTGGCCCGGAGCGGGAAAAAAGCCTCGCAGCTGCTGCCTAGAGCGCCGCCTGGCTTCCGTTGGGCTTCTTGGCCGGATCGGAGGCATCGCCGCCGCTCGGCACGGCTGCTTCCGCTTTCGGCACGGCCGTTCCCTGAGCGCTCTTCGATCCCTTGGGGCCGGCGACTCGGATGCGGTCTCCTTCGTTCAGCATTGTCGCGCCGCGGCCGACGATCGTGGTTCCGATCTCGAGATTCGCCAGCACTTCGACTTGGTCGCCGCGTGTCAAACCGGTCTCAATCGGCCTGAAAATCGGCGTGTCGCCCTGTTCGCCCAGGATGTAGACGCCCGGCTGCTGCCCGCGATAAACGAGGCCGTCGCGCGAAATCAGCGTCGCCTCGCGCATCGTGCCCAGATCGAGCTCGATGCGAGCGAACATCTCGGCTTTTAGCGCACCTTGAGGATTGGTGATGTCGATCTCGATCAGCGCGCTGCGCGTCGCCGCGTCGAGTACCGGTGCGATGCGAGACACGCGCCCGGTGAAGGGCTGATCGGGCATCGCGTCAACGTACACCACTGCCTCCGCGCCTACCCGCAATTTGCCGATGCTGCGTTCGGGCACATTGCCCTGGGAAACCATCGTAGAGAGATTCACGATGCGGATGATCGGCGTTTGCGGGCTCACAAGCGCTCCGATATCGACGTATCGAGCGGCCACGATGCCCGACATCGGGGCGTAGATCTTGGTCTGCGAGAGACGAATGCCAAGCTCGCGCAGTTCGGCCTCGGACTGTTGTTGCTGCGCCTCCGCTAACTGCACCTGCGCGCTGACGACCTCGAGGCTGGTCTTCTGCTGCTGGTGCTCGGCCGGCGAGAGCAGACCTTCGCTGAAGAGCTGCTCGGACCGATCCAGATTTGCCTTGATATTGGAGAGCTCAGCCCGGCGCTGCGCAACGTTCGCCCGGGTCACCGAGATCGAAGCCTCGGCCCGACGCACCTGTTGCTGCAGTTCCTCGTCGTCGAGCGCAGCGATCAGCTCATCTTTCTGAACGCGATCGCCGACCTGGAAGGGCGCTTGCTCCAACCGGCCAGTGACGCGCGCCACCACATCGACTTGCTCTTTCGCCCTGAGCGCGCCGGTCAGAAGCAGCTCTTCGCGGACTTCTCCACTGACGACCTCGGTCAGGTCGACGCTGATCACGCGGAACCCTTTCTTCTGCTTCTTGGGAGCGCTTTGCTCCTGTTGTAGGTCGTAGACGCGCAGCCCGATGAAGAACACCAAGCCGGCGCCGACGAGAATCGCTGCGATCTTCTTGATCACGATGAGGTTGCTCTCTCCCGCGGGTGCGCTCGGAACGAGCCCGCCCTTCCTCTTTATTCGGCGCGCGGGCCGCAGGCTTGGTTACTCAGACACAACGGCGCCGAGGATCGTCGCTTTCTCTCCGTTGGCGGGTCTAGAACGGGACGTCGTCGTCGCCAACGCCCATGTCGCCGCCGGCGGGCGCCGAGCCGCCGCCGCCCGAGGGGGCCGAGCTGCCTCGCGAACCTGCCGGCGCGCGGCCGCCGCCAGCGTCCCCGCCGCCGCCTCGGCCGCCAAGCAACATCAAGTTAAAGCTGTCGGCGACGACCTCGGTGCGGTACTTCTTTTGGCCGCTTTGGTCTTCCCAGCTGCGTGTCTGTAGCCGCCCTTCCACGTACACCTGGGCGCCTTTGACGAGGTAAGGAGCGAGGTTCTCGGCGCGCCACAGGACGATGTCGTGCCAGTCGGTCTCGTCCTTCCATTCCCCTGTTTGCGAGTCCTTGGTGCGGCGCGCGGTCGCTAAACTGAAGTTGGTTACTGGAGTTCCGCCGGAAGTGAAGCGCGTCTCGGCGTCCTTGCCGAGATTGCCGATTAGCATAACCTTGTTGAGCCCTCTTGCCATGGCTCCAAGGTACAGCGCCGCCGCGGCGAGATCAAGCGGTCGGACCTGAAAAACGTGGTATTCTTTCCGCCGACCCATGTCTTACGCCCACCGCCGCACTGCGCTGCTCGAGAACGAGCGCCTCAAGCTGACCTTATTGCCGGGAGGCGGGCACATCGCCGCCGTCGAGCTGAAACCGAACGGCGTCAGCCCGCTCTGGGACCCGCCTTGGGAGACGATCGAGCCCTCGAAGTACGATGCCGCGAAATACGACGAGTACGGCCCGCCGATCGAAGGTAAGCTGTTGGCCGGGATCGTCGGCCACAACCTGTGTTTCGACTTTTTCGGTCCGCCCTCAGAGCAAGAGTTCGCCGCTGGTCTAGCAGTGCACGGCGAGGCTTCAGTGGTCGACTGGGAGGTCGCAGTCTCGGACGGCGAGATCACCGCGGTCGGCGACTTTCCGCTGGCCGGAATGCGTATGGAGCGCCGACTGCGTCTCTCGCCCGGCTCGCAAGTCGTGACGATCCGGGAGACTGCCGAGAATCTCGCCTCTGCGGACCGTGCCGTCGGCTGGACCCAGCACGCCACGCTCGGTCCGCCGTTTCTCGAAAAAGGCAAGACCGTCTTCCACATGCCGGCGACGTCGTCGAAAGTATTCGAGGGCGAGTTCGCGCCGGGGCGCGATCGTCTCAAGGCCGGCGCCGAGTTCGAATGGCCGAACGCACCGACAGCAGACGGCGGGTCGAGCGATCTTCGGCTGACGGCCGACGACGCAGTCTCCGGCGCCTTCACCGCTCATCTGATGGACCCCCGCCGCGAACAGGCTTGGTTCACGGCGTATCATCCAGGGTCGAAGGCGCTATTTGGCTACGCTTGGCGGCGCGCGGACTTCCCTTGGCTCGGTATTTGGGAGGAGAACTACAGCCGCGAGCACCCGCCTTGGCGCGGGCGCACGCTCACACGAGGAATGGAATTCGGCGTCTCGCCCTTCCCTGAGACGCGCCGAGCGATGATCAACCGCGGCGAGATGTTCGGCGAGAAGGGGTTCCGTTGGATCCCGGCGAGGAGCAAGGTCGAGGTTGAGTACGTCCTTTTCTTGACGGCGGCCGGCGGCCCTGCGGAGACAGTGGAATGGGGGGGAGGAAGCGTGCGGTCCGAGGGGGTCTTTGAGCTGAAGATATAACGGGGACGAAACAACGTCATTGTTCATGACATCGGTTGTTCGCCACAGTTATCACGCGGCGGTACAATTGGGCCGTCAATGAGTGGTCAGACCGCAAGACAAGAAATTTTCCATGACTGAAAATCATCGTGTGGGTTCGAACCCGCTCTTCACCCGGCGTGAAATGCTGGGCATGTCCGGTAAGGCGGCTTTGGCCGGGATGGCCGGCGCCGTTTCGCGTGCAGCGGAAAAACGGCCCCGTATAGCCTGTATCGTTACCTATTGGGCGGCTCCGGGATCGCATGCGGATTGGATCATAACCAAGCTGTTGGACGGTTACTGGTGGCAGGGCGTCCATACTCCTTCACGGGTGGACGTTGTGTCCGTTTACATCCATCAGCTTCAAGAAAGCGGATTGGGTCGGAAGGTGTGCGAAGCGAAAGGCATTCCCATCTTTGACACAGTAAGTGACGCCCTCACGCTCGAGGGGAAGGACCTTGCCGTGGACGGGGTCGTCCTAGTCGGAGAGCACGGGATCTATCACAATAATCTCAAGGGGCAAAAATACTATCCCCGCTGGTGGCTCTACCAGCAGATTATCCAGGTGTTCGAGCAGAGCAAGCGCTCGGCGCCGGTTTTCAACGACAAGCACCTCTCCACCAGTTGGGACGAAGCCAAGTGGATGTTCGATAAATCCCGTGAACTGGACTTTCCGCTATACGGCGGCTCCTCCATACCGTTCTACTACCGCAAGCCCGAGATAGAAATCGATATCGATACGCCCATCAAAGCGTCGGTCGTGGCCGGAAGCGGCGGAGGCGAAGGGGGGCTTTTCCATAGTATCGACGTGCTCCAGTGCTTTGCGGAACGACGCAAGGGCGGGGAGACAGGCATCGAGGCGGTGCAGTGCATTCGAGGGCCTGAAACGTGGAAGTGGACCGAGCGCAATCCGTGGGCGGGCAATCTGCTGGACGCCGTGCGGAAGCGCTTCGACATGAAGCCGGGACATTTTCAGGAAACCGTCCGCGAGCCAACGGTGTGTATCGTCGATTATCGTGACGGGACGAAAGCGGCGGTATATGGGATTCGAGGCGTGGGGTGGACCTACGCCAGCGATATCGAAGGCCGCGACGACCCGACGATCATCTCGATGCTTGGCTGGCCCGCGCCCTACTCCCAGTACCATGCAGCGAACGCCTTCGAACACTGGCTCATCGAGATGATGCTGACCAGAAAGGAGCCATTCAATGCGGAGCGGCTGCTGCTGTCCACAGGGATTGTGTCGAACAACATGGAATCAAACTGGGAGAACGGGCGTTACTCTGACATCGGACGCCGCATTGAGACGCCTTTCATGGATATGAGCTACCGCTCGACAAGAGGGCCGCAGTTTAACAGAGGGCCGCGGCCGCCCGTTATCCCGTATGTGAGGGGTTTTGAAAAATAGCTTTTTGGTTCTGAACGCGGCCCAGACCCAAGGAATACGTAACCTGGGTCCTCGCGTCGCTCAGTCCGTGTGGTAGCCGCGCCACATCCACACAAGCGTATCCGCCAGCGTCTGACCGGAAACCTTCGGGTCGCTGTGGCCTGTTGCCCGACTGAATATGAAACGGTAGTCGTAGCCTTTAGCCTTGAGCGCCGCCGCGGTCCGCTCGTTGGCCATCACCCAGTTGTGATAGCTTTCCTCCGGACGGCCGGCGCCGTTGTCGTTCTCCGAAACCTGGGTGAAGATACGGAGAGGTTTCTTCTCGCTGTTTTCAATCAAATTCATTCCGGAGTGGTATTCCCATGCTCCGAGCGGATACTCGGCTTCTTCCGGCGCATCATCGTCCTGTTGATCCACGAACGTACCGGAATAGGTGATCAAGCGACGAAATAAATCCGGTCTGAACCAGCCCATCGTCAACGCCGCGGCCCCGCCTGAGCTCCATCCCAACGCGGCCTTGCCCCAGGGGTTATCAGTGAAAGCGATGCCTGGATAGGCCGCCTTGATCTCAGGATGGTTCAGCACGGCAGGGAGGACTTCGTCATTGATGAATCGAGCGAGCCGGTTGGACATGGTGTCGTATTCGAGGCCACGCTGGCTGCCCTTGCTGTCGTCGCCGCCATTTTGAACGGCAATCCCGATGAACGCAGGAAGCTTCCGGTTTGGGTCTTCTGAAATGGTCAGATTGTCCAGTGCGTTGCGCACGCCGCGAAAGCGCCTCGGTCCGTCGTGCATCACAAGAATAGGCGCCTCGGCGCCGTCTTTGTAAGCGGCTGGAACGTAGACGGCGATCAATCGCTCCTTGCGCACGGCCTTGGTCGGCTCGAGCGTACGGTCATCCCCTCGGTAGAATTTGCTGTCCGCCAGGCGCATCGTGAACTCAAAGTATTTTCCCTTCGGATTCCCCAGATCCGTGAGGTCGGGGTCGATCGTGTAGCCCGGCCCGATCGTGTAGTTACCGTTGCCTTCCGAGCCGGGATTCTCCGAGTAAGTCTCCGCGGAAAATACCGGGCTGGAAGCCGCCGCAAGGACTGCAATCGATAGAATGCAGCGTGTCCTGCCGGATCGGAGCTTCGATTTCGACATGGACTCAGGATATAGGCATCGAGGCTAGGGTTCAAGCTCGGGGAGGCTCTCGCAAGTCGCTCGATCACGTGCTTGCGCCCCGAGGCTTGCGGAACGTAAGATGACCTGCGGAACGGCTGCTGTTCAGGCATTCATTCCTCATGCAAAAAGCTTTCATGCGAATACTGACTGTCTTGCTGCCGGCGCTGTGTGTGGTAGCCGCGGTGTCTGGTCAGCAGCCTCTGCTACTAACCGGCGGAACCTTGATCGACGGTACGGGCCGAGCCGTCCAACCCGGGATGCACGTTCTCATCGTCGACGACCGCATCGCCAAGGTAGGTGCGGCGGGCAGCTTTCCGGTTCCTGAGGGTACGGAGATAGTCGATGTGTCCGGAAAGACTGTGTTGCCGGGGTTCGTCGATCCTCATTTCCATATCGCCGACGATCCGACGCTAGTGCCGCTATTCGTCGCGAACGGGGTAACATCGGCGCGAGATCCAGGAGCCTGGATCGAGCTGTTTGAACCGGTCAAGCGCTGGCAGCGACAGCACGACATCGCGGCGCCCCGCTTGTTTCTTTGCGGACCTCACCTCGACGGCGCCGGGCCGGCATACCCCACGGACTCGGTGGTGATCCTAAGCCCGGAAGAGGCTCGTCTCCGTGTTCGCAAACAAGTCCAGCAGGGGGCGACGGCGATCAAGGTCTACTTTCGTCTGCCTCTCGAGCCGATCCGCGCCGCCGCGGAAGAGGCGCATAGGCTCGGCGTGCCGGTTACGGCCCATCTCGAGATCGTCGACCCGAAAGACGCCGTCTTGGCCGGCGTGGACGGCATCGAGCACATCACCTCGCTCGGCATCACGTTGATATCTCCCATGGACGCGGAGCGTTATCGGCAGGCGATCCTGAAAGACAACAACGCCCGCCGCGAGGGGCGATACCGGATGTGGGCCGGGATCGATCCGGAGTCGGAGCAAGCCCTCGAACTGGCGCGCTTCCTGGCCGCGCGCGAGGTGTTCGTCGACCCCAACCTAGCCGTCTTCGAGCGTCGAGCAAGCGACAAGGGCGACGACATGGAGATGAAGGCACGCGCCTTCCGGAACATGCGGGAATACGTCGGCGTGTTGCATCGTCATGGGGTCCCAATCGTCGTCGGTTCCCACTCCAACGCCCCGCACGCCTCGCGCGGACTCGCCTATCACCGCGAGATGGAATTGCTGGTTGAGGCGGGAATGACGACGCTGGAAGTTCTGACGGCGGCAACCTCAACAGGGGCGCGGTTCCTGCAACGGGGCCGCGATCTTGGCTCTGTCGAAGAGGGCAAGCTGGCAGACTTGATCGTCGTCAACGGCGATCCCGTGGCCGACATTCGCGCCGCGCGCAACATCGACAGCATCATCGTCGGCGGACGAGTGATCGATCCGGATCAAGTGCGGAAACTTCCTCCGCCGGTACCGGATGCACGCTAGGGGGGATACGCGACACGTCGAGTCGAGCCCGTATCTACCTGCGAGGTGAACCTGACCCGGTAGGCAGCGACTCCGAACGCGGGCCGGACTGGCGCATCGCCGATTCGCTGGCTGACTGCGGAGCTTCAAGCAGTAGCGATCACGCCTTCAAGCGGCGAGCTAGCAGAAGCATAAAGCTTCTTCTGCATCCGGCCCGCTTCAAACGCCAATCGGCCGGCGATCACGGCGTGCTTCATCGCTTCCGCCATCCGCTCCGGCTGTTCGGCCAACGCGATCGCCGTGTTCATCAACACGCCGTCGAAACCCAGTTCCATCGCCACCGCCGCATCGGACGCCGTCCCGACGCCCGCGTCGACGATCAACGGAACTTCCGTAATCATCTCGCGCATGATCCGCAGGTTGCTCACGTTTTGAATGCCGAGGCCGGAGCCTATCGGCGCGCCGAGAGGCATCACCGCCGCCGCGCCGGCGTCGATCAACTTACGGGCGTTGATCAGATCGTCGGTCGTATACGGGAGTACCACGAAGCCCTCTTTCGCCAGAACTCGCGTCGCTTCGAGCAAACCTTCGTTGTCGGGAAACAACGTCTTCTCGTCGCCGATCACCTCGAGCTTTACCCAGTTTGAGAGGCCAACTTCGCGCGCCAGCCGAGCCGTACGAATTGCTTCGTCGGCCGAGTAACAGGCGGCCGTGTTGGGAAGGATGAACATCTTTTCGCGATCGATGTAGTCGATGAGCGATTCCTTCGAGCGATCGGTTAGATTGACCCGCCGCACCGCCACCGTCACGAAGTCCGCGCCGGATAGCTCGTGGCAGCGCTTCATCTCTTCGAAGCTCGCGTACTTACCCGTTCCAACGATCAAACGAGAAGAGAATTCGCGGTCAGCGATGCATAGTGCCATGGGTCTGATTGTAGCGGAATCGCTCTCCGCCGGATCAGCTCGTCGGACCGGCTGAAATCCGCTCGAGAACGCGCCGCATCACGCGTCCGAAGTGGATCGGACGGGCGACCTCGTAGTCTTCCGAGCGGAAGCCCCGAAGCCCGGCGCCAATCGCATCTTTCCAGGGGTAGGCGCGCGGGTTTCGGTTGTGGATGATATGGAAGATGGGCGCCTCAATGCGCCGTGAGGGAGGCAGTAGGGAATTCGGCGGGTTCTTATCGAGCGCCAGCTTAGGCCCCAGAATGACGACTGCAGCCGGAGTTTTGTCGGCTTGGCTGAGGTGCTCGGCGAAGAGTTCCTCCAGGAATCTCAACCCGCTCTCTTTGTCCTGCAACTTGGCGAAATCCACCATGCCGCTGCGCAACTCGCCGACCGCCTCGCCTAATCCCTCGAAGTCGATCCGCGTCGTCTCGGACTGCTCGAAGAAGACGCGCTCCTCTTCCATGCTGAAGGCGACCAGGGTGAAGTAGCCGATCTCGGGTTCGCGGTAGAATGCCCGCAACATCGCCAGCACGCTGCGCTGATCGTATTCGCTTAGCCCCGCCTTGCCGCGGTCAAGGGGCGTGAAGTTGAGCAGAATCTTGACGTGCCGCTCTGAGGCCTCGCGCTTGCGCATCACCGGCGGCTCGTCGAAGAAAAGATCCTCGACGTCGGAGCGGACCGTATTGGGCGTCGGAGAGGCGGCGAGACCTTCGACATCCTCAATGACTTTCGCGGTCGTCTCCCAACTCTTGGAACAAACGCGTTCGCGCCGGTCGCGCATCAGCCAGTTGATGCGATAGCGGCCTGGCCCCAGCCGGTAACGTCCGGTCAGAGTCGTTTCACCCTCAATACCCTCTTCGATTTCCGGGACCCGGAAGGTATCTCGAAAGTAGATCGGCTCGCTGTTCCCCTCAAGCGGCGTTACCCGAAACAGAATCCGAAGCCGGTCGCCCTTCCCCGCCAATGCGGCGAGCGGCACGAGAATGTTGTAGCCCGCTCGGAAGTTGAGGTCGTAGTCGAGCTTGGGATCAAGCGGCTCCACGCGACACGGGAAGTCGTCGCGCGAACGCTCCGACGAGAGTACCGCGCGATCGGTGCCTACAATGCGGATCTGCCCCTCGCCGGGGTCCGCGGTGAGTATTCGCTGAGCTTCCGCCGACGACACGACACCCCATGCCGCCGCGCCACAAGTCGCGACCGCCAACCACCTGCCCATTCGTCTTGCCACGGACTCGACTGAATTATATCGAACGATTGGGCCGTTCGGAACAGCCCTCAATTCTCATATTGACAATAGGCGAACAAAAGGCGAATATACTCTTATGCAAGCCGCTGCCGCCGTCTCGCCTCGTGAGGTGTCCGGGTTGGTTGGTATCGCCCAACTTGCAGCGCGCGGCCGGGCGCTCGACTCTAAGTCCAAGGTCGAATACCGCGAGCTGCCGAGCCGCTCACTGCTCAACCGCTGCGCCAACGAGCGGATGCCGTTCGCCTGGACGATCAATCCTTATCGCGGCTGTGAAATCGGCTGTGTTTACTGCTATGCGCGCTACACCCACGAGTTCTTGGGCCTCAACGATGCGGACGCCTTCGAGCGGAAGATCTTCGCCAAGACACACGCCGCCGCTATCTTGCGCCGCGACTTGGCGAGTTTCCGCGGCGGCGCGATCGCGATCGGGACCAGTACCGATCCCTACCAGCCCGCCGAGCGCCGCTACGGCGTGACCCGATCGCTGCTCGAGGTCTTCGCCGAGGGCAAGGGCCGCAACGTCTCTATCACCACCAAGTCGAACTTGGTCTTGCGCGACATCGACCTACTTCAGGCCGCGGCGAAGAACAACCGCATCTCGGTGAGCCTTACCGTGACGACCATGGACGAAGCGCTAGCGCGGCGGCTTGAGCCGCGGGCGATTCGGCCTGTGTTGCGCCTGCAAGCAGTGATGCGACTTGCCAAAGCCGGTATTCGCGTCGGCGTTTTCGCGAGTCCGGTGCTGCCCCGGATCACCGATTCGCAACAGAGCTTGGACGCGATTGCGGTCGCCGCGGCCGCTGCCGGCGCCAAGTACTTCACAGGGGGGAGCGTCTTTCTCATGCCGTCGACGCAGCAGAAGTTTTTCCCGTTCTTAGAGAAGGAGTTTCCCGACCTAGCCGAGCCCTACCGCCGCCGCTTCGGTCAAGACGCCTATCTTCGCGGCGAAGCAGCGGAACGGATTGCCGAAAGAATTGAGACAGCTCGCCGACGTTCGTCCTTGCCTGCGCCGGACCGCGCCGCACCTGCCGTCAAGGAACAACCGCCGCTCCAGCGCACGTTGTTCGAGCCCTGAGCGCGGCTCTCCGGCGGCCAGCGTCCGGACTCACTCCGATTCTTCCAGCGGGCGCATCTCTTGCAGCATCGTCGGAATGAGCTCCGAGATCGTCGGGTGGATATGGACGGCGCGAGAGATCGTTGTGTAGGGGGCTCCTGAGTACATCACGTCGAGCAGCGAGTGAATCACCTCGTCGCCGTTGTGACCTAGGATCGTCGCGCCCAATATGCGGCCCGTCTCCGCCTCAATCAACGCCTCCATGAAGCCCTGCGTCTCGCCGGATTCGACGGCGCGGCCGATGCGTTTCATTGAGCGATGAGCGCGTAAGACCTTCTTGCCGGATTCGCGCGCTTGCTGCTTGTTCATCCCGATCCGTGCGAGCGGGGGGTCGGTGTAGAGCGCATAGCAGAGAATGCGATCGGACACGCGGCGGGGGTCGTTGTCGAACAGGTTGGCGGCGGCGATTTCGTAGTCGTTGTAGGAGGTGTGGGTGAAGGCTCCGCGCCCGTTGCAATCTCCCAGCGCCCACACGCCCCCGACGTTGGTGCGCAGCGCATCGTCGACCCGAATGTAGCCCCGTTGGTCGGTTTCGACGCCTGCTTTGTCCAGCCCCAGGTCGTCCGTGTTCGGACGGCGTCCGGCCCCGACGAGCAGATTCGTTCCGATCACCTCGCGGTCCTCGCCGTCGCGCCGGAAGCGCGCCCGGATGCGGTTGCTGTCCTCTTCGAATCGCAAATGCTCGACGCCTGTCTCGATCCGAATCCCCTCGCCTTCGAGGATCTCGGTCATCGTCTTGCTTGCGTCGGCATCCTCCCGCGATACGATGCTCCGTCCAGCCTCGATCACTGTGATCTCGCTGCCGAAGCGCCGATACATCTGCGCGAATTCGAGACCGATGTAGCTGCCGCCCAGGATGATTAGGCTCTCGGGTAAGAAGTCGACATCCGTCATCTCCGTGTTGGTCCAGTAGGGAATTTCGGAAAGCCCAGGGACGGGCGGCGCCGCCGCTCGTGCCCCGACGTTGACGAAGATTTCGCCGGCTTCGAGCAGGCGCTCGCCGACTCGGATCGTTCCCGCGGACGCGAAGCGCCCGTGGCCGCGGATCAGCTCGAGGTTGTCGGTTCCCTCCAGCCACTTCGTAACGCCGCTGTTCGAGCGCTCGACAACCGCGTCTTTGCGCTGTTTGACGCGCTTCATGTCGACGCGCGGCGGGCTTTCCAGGTCGAAGCCAAACTCCGCGCCGCGGCGCGCCATGTGGATCGCGCGGGCGCTGGCGACCAGCGTCTTGGTCGGGATACAGCCGTAGTTGACGCACGTCCCGCCCATCTTGGCGCGTTCGATGACGGCCACCTTGCGTCCCGAGCGCGCTAGACGCGCCGCCATCGACGGCCCGGACTGCCCCGTTCCGATTACGATCGAGTCAAACTTTTTCGCCACTTTGAACCTTGTCTCCCGCGTGTCTGAATGTTTGTATTCGTACGACCCAGGGTACAGGTTCCGCCCCGAAGCACCGATCGAGGGTATCAGCCATGAGCGGATTTGCGGTTGTTCTGTTGTGTGCCGTTTCCCTGACGCCTTCGGTCGAGTCAGCCGCGCCGGTTTCCCACAACACGGAGGTTCGACTCGATGCGGCCGAGCAGTTTGCGGCGAGGGCTCTGCGCCTGCACGGACTCGGGAGAACCGACGAAGCGGAAAACTGGGCGCGGCGCGGAGTTACTCTAGGCCCCAATTCTGAAGTGGCCCGCTATGCATTGGGATCGATTCTGGTGCACCGCAGGCGCGAGCTCGGCCTGGCGGCGGATCATCTGCGGGCAGCCGCGGCGCGCTTCCCCCAAGCCCGGCTGGCGCTGGCCGAGGCTCTGATTCGGCTCGGCAAGCCGGATCAGGCACAACGGGAATTGCGGAGATTCCTCGACGCCGGACGGTAGCCCGGACTGCTTACTACGTGGCGAGGCCAAGTGCGTGAGAAGTGCGTCAAGACAAGGCGCGTGCCGCTTGGCGCGCGCAGGCGTACTTGAAAGTACGTCGAGGACGACGAGCAAACGCAACGCAGAATTGGCGAGCCTATCATGTGCTTGGACCGTCAGGTCGTGAGAAGTCCGGGCTAACATGAGAGCGGTTTGCTCGCACCTCCATTCCGCGTCTTTCGATCGCCGGCGAGAGGCGCGCTCTCGAAGACTTTCGGCTTTATCCGCGAAGCCGGTTTCACTCATTCGTTGAGCCCGGCGCGCAATTGCACCTACGGTTGTTCCTATTGCTACGTGCCGACGATGCGCATCTTCGGCGGCCTTAAGCCGCAGGACTGGCGCGCGTGGGGTAAGCGGACGACTTTCAAGTCGAACGTGGCCGAGCTGCTGGCGCGGGAGCTTCGCGCGGACCAAGTCGTCTACTGCTCGCCTTTGGTTGACCCCTATCAGCCTGCAGAGCGGGAAGAGCTCTTGATGCCGAGCGTGCTCGAAGCCGTCATCGCCGCTCCACCTCGGGTGTTCACGCTACAGACACGAGCGCCGCTCATCCTGCGCGACCTGGATCTGCTGCGGGCGCTGGCCGCTTGCACCAAGCTGCACATCAGCTTCTCGATCACGACCGACCGCGACGAGATTCGCAAGCTGTATGAGCCGCATTGCGAGCCGGTCGACGAACGATTCGCGACCTTGGCGGCGTTGCGCGACGCCGGGCTCGAAGCACACGCGACGCTCGCCCCCCTGCTGCCGTGCGACGCCGAGCGGTTGGCCGACCGAGCCCTGGCGTCGAGCAACGCCGACGTGATTTGCGATCCGTTCCACGTGCGCGAGATCAAGCGTCGCGGCGCGACAACGCGTGCCGAAGCTGAACGGATCAGCGCTGCGAAGGGCTTCGACCAGTGGCACCGTCCGCCGCACCAGACCGAAATAGTCGAGAGACTGCGAAAGCGCGTCGAAGCAGCCGGGCGAGGGTTCGGCGTCGGAGCGAGCGGCTTCGCCCGGCTGGCGCGGGCCTAGCCTGCGTCTCACTCGGCAAGTGCCTATAATGGCCGCTTATGCCTGCCTCCAACGTTCGCCGCCGCGTGATGGCGATGCTCTTCTTGCTCTCGATCATCACCTACTTAGATCGAGTGTGCATGAACGTTGCGATTCCGAGTATGTCGGAAGAGCTCGGCCTGACGCTGTCGCAACGGGGCTGGGTACTCGGCATTTTCGCCCTGGCCTACGGCGTTTTCGAAATTCCCGGGGGTTGGCTAGGCGACCGTTTTGGCCCGCGTAAGATCCTCACGCGCATCGTAACTTGGTGGTCGGTCTTCACCGCCGCAACGGGAGCAGCCGGCGGGTACGGTTCGTTGCTGTGGGTCCGCGGCCTGTTCGGAGCGGGCGAAGCGGGGGCCTACCCGAATGCCTCGTGCACGATCTCTCATTGGTTCCCAGCGCATGAGAGAGCTCGGGCGCACGGCATTGTCTGGATGGCCAGCCGTTTGGGCGGAGCGCTGACGCCTTTCCTTGTAGTACCCCTACAGCAGCAGTTCGGGTGGCGAGCGACGTTTTACCTGCTTAGCGTTCCGGGGTTCATCTGGGCGGTCGCCTGGTACGTCTGGTTCCGCGACTCGCCGCGCGACAAAGCAGGCGTTAACGAAGCCGAGCTCAACATCATCGGTGAGGCGCCGGGAGCAAGCGGGCATTCGTTGGGTTTCCGGCAAGTGATCGGCAGCTCGAACCTGTGGTTCGTGATGCTGATGTACCACTGCTTCTGCTACGGCTCGTTTTGGTTTCTAGTGTGGACCTTCAGTTACCTGCAAGAGGCAAAGGGTTTTGACCCGGCGATGGCGGCGAGTTTCACCGCGTTGCCTTTTGTGCTCGGCGCGGCAGCCAACATTGCCGGCGGCTGGACAAGCGACCGGCTAGTCAAGCGGGTCGGGCTCAAGTGGGGTCGACGAATCGTCGGCGCAGGCGGCGTCGGCACGGCCGGCGTACTAATGCTGCTCTCGCTGGCGATCGGCAACCCGTACGCGGCGGCTGTCGTACTGGCATTGGCCTTCGCGGCGTCGGACTTCATGTTGCCCAATTGTTGGGCGGTCTGCCTCGACATCGGCAAGCAGAGAGCCGGCGCGATCACCGGCGCGATGAACACCGCCGGACAGATGGGATCTTTCGTCGTGGCGACTTTCTACGGTCAACTGGTAGAGAGCTACGGCTGGAATCTCCCGCTGGTCTGGATCGCGGTGATGTCGCTGATCTCGGCCGCGCTGTGGTTTAAGATCGACCCCACCAAGCAGTTGTCGGACGAAGCCGTCTAGCACTCCCGCTGAGACGGATAGGTTATCCCGCACCTGGTTTAGACACCAGGGAAATTGTATGAATCTTCTGCTCGGCCGCCGCTAGTTTATGCTATACGCAGCTCATCTTGTTGTGGAAAAGGTTATCAAAATGGCGATTATGTATCCGCATTATGAATTCTGAGGTAAAATTAGCTTCCGACAATATTTTCTATTAAGCCCTGGAAACAAGCCGCTGCCGCGCTGCCTGACGCGCGCCGGCGAAATTTCATGCGACAGATGTCCAAGTGCCTGATCACTCTCGTTCTCTTGAGCCTGATGAGCTCGATCGCGTCAGGCCAGAGATCACCTGACGGGGCCTGGACGTCGATCAGCGCCGCCGCGCTCGATACGAACCAGGCCCGGGGAGCGAAAGCCTGGGTCCGCCCCGACCGGTTCAGCGCCTTCGAGCTCGATCCATTGGGGCTAGCCGTGCTCCTCGCGGCATCTCCCAGAGAATTCACCGCCGCGGCCATCCAGGCGCCCGCTGTCCTGACGCTGCCTCGGCCCGACGGTACTTTCGAGCGCTTCGCCGTCGTCGAATCCCGAGTGATGCACCCGGACCTCGAACAGCGGATGGCCGATGAAGGCTTCCCCATGAAGACCTACAGCGGGACGGGGTTGGACAATCCCGGCAACACCCTCCGATTCGATTGGGGAGGGCCGGCGGGATTTCATGCCATGGTCCACTCGCCCTACGGTGACTACTTCATCGACCCCTATTGGCAGGGAGACACGCGCCTATATACGAGCTACTTCCGGCGAGACTACACCCTCAATGGCCAGGGTAAAACGTTTCTCTGCGAGGTTGAGCCCGGCCCAGGGCCCTTGGCCGGAGCTGCCGCTCCGCCCTCCGGCCTCAGTTCCGCTGCTGTCTCCACCGGCGGACTGTTGCGCACCTATCGAATGGCCATGGCCGGGACCGGGGAGTACACGACCTTCCACGGGGGGACCGCGGCGGCTGGTCAGGCGGCGGTCACGACCACGGTCAACCGCATCAATATGGTCTACGAGCGCGATTTCTCGCTGCGCATGGTGTTGGTCGCCAACAACATGAACCTCATTCATACCAACGCCGCCACCGACCCCTACAGCAACGGCTCGTGCTCCACCATGCTGGGCCAGAACCAGATCAGCATCGACGCGCTCATCGGCAGCGCGAACTACGACATCGGGCACGTCTCCGGCACTGGCGGCGGAGGCGTCGCCAGCCTGGGATCGCCGTGCAACGCCTCTTTCAAGGCACGCGGTTGTACCGGCAGGAACTCGCCGGTCGGCGACCCTTTCGACATCGACTTCGTGGCCCACGAGGTGGGTCACCAATGGGGCGGGCGACATACCTGGAGCGGAAGCGGCGGTAGCTGCACAGTCTCGAATTTCGCGCCATCCGCGGCTTACGAGCCCGGCAGCGGCTCGACCATCCAGGCTTACGCGGGAATCTGCGGCGCCTCCGAGAACCTACAGTCCAACAGCGACGACTACTTTCACCGCAAGAGCCTGGACGAGATGGGGGCCTTCATCAATGGCGCCGGCAGTTGCTCCTCCACCGGCGCCGTTATCAACCCTAACGAGCCGACGGCCGACGCCGGGGCCGACTTCACAATTCCTATGGGTACGCCCTTCGAACTCACCGGCGGCGGCAGTGACGCCGACGGCGACCCGACAACCTTCAACTGGGAGCAATTCGACCTCGGACTGCGCATGCCGCTCGCTACCGGCGACGACGGCGTCCAACCGATCTTCCGCTCGTGGCCTTCGACCAGCAGCCCCACGAGGGTGTTCCCGCGGATCGCCGACCTCGTCCTCGGCACGATGTCGCCGGGCGAGACGCTGCCGGTTACCGACCGCACCATGAACTTCAAGCTCACGGTGCGCGACAACCGCCCGGGCGGCGGGCGCGAGAAGGACGACGCGATGATGGTGACGTCCACTACTACCGCCGGTCCCTTTGGGGTGACCGCGCCCAACGGCGGCGAGAATTTCGCCGCCGGCAGCGGCCAGACGGTGACCTGGAGCGTGGCAAGCACTTCGGGAGGGCTGGTCAATACGCCCAACGTAGACATCTTGCTCTCCACCGACGGCGGCCTCACCTACCCTACAACGCTGCTCTCGAACACGCCGAACGACGGATCCGAGAGCGTCACGATGCCGACGAACGTTTCTACCACGGCCGGCCGCGTAAAGGTGAAGGGCGCGAGCAACATCTTCTTCGACATCTCGGACTCCAACTTCCTGATCGGAGCCCTGTCGCAGTGCCGATCACCGGCTTTACCGCTCGCCGACCCGGGAAGCGTCAGCGACCAGATGACAATCACCGGCGGTATGAACCTCGCGGATCTGAACTTGAAGCTCGACATTGCCCACACCTGGGTAGGCGACCTCATAGTGACGCTGGAGCACGTCGACACCGCGACGAGCGTCACGTTGATTGATCAGCCCGGAGTCCCGGCGACTCCCCAGGGATGCGCGAACAACAACATCATCGCCGACCTCGACGACGAAGCGGCTACAGCAGTCGAAGGCCAGTGCTCGGGCACGCCGCCGGCCATCAGCGGTACATTCTCGCCGAACAACCCTCTAGCGGCCTTCGACGGTCAGGATGTCGGCGGCGCCTGGAAGCTCACGGTAACGGACACCTTTAATCAAGACAGCGGGACCCTGAACATGTGGTGTCTGGGAGGTTCGTTCGAGGTGTCGGCCTGCCCCGCCGATTTAGTCCTGGCGAACCAGACGCTCACGGGAACACAGACCCTGGAGGCCACCGCGAGCGCGACGCTGGGTCCGAGTCTGGTTGTCGACGGCGTTGACATCGCCGTCAACGCGCCGATCTTGTCGATTTTCGGCGATACCGAGATCAGCGGAATCTTCAGCCTGGGCGCCAACCCCTCCTGCCCCTGAGTGATGTTGCTCGTCGTTCGCTGAGAATCGTAGCCCAGACACGGTTTCGACCGCCCTGCCGGCCTACGCGAGCGGGCGCGTCGGAGCCGTGCGGAACGCAGTGGACCCGGGTAGGCCTCTGGGCGACAATTTCTTGTGAATTTGATCACCGTGGTGCTGGGTTCGAAACCGGCGCGGTCTACACTTGAGGTTGGCAGGTTCCGAGAGACGCGTAGCAAGGCGTCTTGGTCACCGAAGCCGGCCCCGTGAGGCCGACGCTGATTGATGTTTGAACTCGTAGGCCACAGGGCTGGAGAAGTTGGCTTCGTGAATCGACCGTTCGGCCGCCGTGTCCGTCGTCTGGCGCTGGGATTCCTGGCTCTCCTTGTGCTGCTGTTGAGCGCCGGGCGCGCCCAGGCGGCGGACGTTCCATTTTCCGCCGGGCATATCATCGACGCCGACTTTACGGGCGCTAGGGCGGCTCATACCGCCGACATGGACGGCGACGGCGACCTCGATGTGGTGGGGGCAGCGTTCTATATAGGGCTAGGGTCAGTTCCCGACATCGCGTGGTGGGAGAACCTGAACGGGGCGGGCACAAGTTGGACGGCGCACACGATCAGCGCCAACTTTTCAGGCGCTACCTCGGTTTGTGCCGCCGACATGGACGGCGACGGTGACGTGGATGTGCTCGCGACGAGGGGGAGTAATTCAATTGACCCCGACATCGGGTGGTGGGAGAACCTGAACGGGGCAGGCACGAGTTGGACCGAGCACAAGATCGACGTCGACGCTGACGATGGTGTGGGGGCGGCGTATCCGGTCGACCTGGACGGCGACGGCGACCTGGATGTGGTGGGGTCGGCATTCGACGTTCACGGCGTCAAGTGGTGGGAAAACCTGAACGGGGCGGGTACAAGTTGGACCGAGCATTCGATCGACGCCAACTTTCTCAACGCCTGGCCGGTACATGCCGCAGACGTGGACGGCGACGGCGACCTCGATGTGCTGGGGGCGGCGTTCTCTGCTCAGGCCATCGCGTGGTGGGAGAACCTGACCGGGGCGGGCACAAGTTGGACAAGGCACATAGTTAGCGTCGACTTTGACTTCCCTCGCTCGGTTGATGCCGCCGACGTAGACGGCGACGGCGACCTCGATGTGTTGGGGGCGTCGCAAGAGGCCGACGACATCACGTGGTGGGAGAACCTGGACGGGACGGGCACAAGTTGGAGCACGCATACGATCGACGGCGACTTTAACTTCGCTGTCTCGGTTAAAGCCGGCGATGTCGACGGGGACGGCGACCTCGATGTACTGGGTGCGGGCGGGGTGGACGCTGGTGTCAAGTGGTGGGAGAACCTGAACGGGGCGGGCACAAGTTGGACTACGCATATCCTCGACCTTGAGTGGACTTCCTCCGTTCATGCCGGCGACGTGGATGGAGACGGCGACCTCGATGTGCTGGGTGCGGGCGAGGTGGAGCCCGGTGTCACCTGGTGGGAGAACGAAACGATTCATCGCAATGGCGTATTTCCGGCTGAGCATACGATTAGCGGGGCCTTTGACGGCGCTGTCTCGGTTGGCGCCGCCGACCTGGACGGCGACGGCGACCTCGACGTGCTGGGGGCGGCGCAAAATGCCGACGAAATTGCGTGGTGGGAGAACCTGAACGGGGCGGGTACAAGCTGGACCGAGCATACGATCGACGGGGCCTTTGACGGCGCTTACTCGCTTGATGCCGCTGACGTGGACGGCGACGGCGACCTCGACGTGCTGGGGGCGGCGCAAAATGCCGACGAAATCGCGTGGTGGGAAAACCTGACCGGGGCCGGTACAACTTGGACCACGCATACCATCGACGGCGACTTTGACGGCGCTCACTCGGTTCACGCCGCGGACTTGGACGGCGACGGCGACCTCGATGTGCTGGGGGCGGGATATGAAGCGGACGACATCACGTGGTGGGAGAACCTGAATGGGCCGGGCACAAGTTGGGCCACTCATACGATCGACGGATCCTTTGATGGCGCTATTTCGGTTCATGCGGCTGACTTGGACGGCGACGGCGACCTCGATGTGCTGGCCGGAGCGTGGTATGTCGACGACATCACGTGGTGGGAGAACCTGAACGGGGCGGGCACAAGTTGGACCGCGCATACGATCGACGGCCCTGTTTTCGACGCTCCGTGGGTTGACGCCGCTGACTTGGATGGTGACGGCGACCTCGATGCACTGTGGGCCGCGTTCCGTACTGACGACATTACGTGGTGGGAGAACCGCGGCGGTCAGTTTGCGCTGCCGACGACTTCGCTCGCGACGAGCCCGCTCACGCTGCCTGTCGAGCCCGCCGTTCTGCAGATCGATGCCGTGCATAACGGTCGTACCAGCGACACGGATGTTGAGCTGGTCAGCTTCGAGCTGCTCTTCGACGACGGCATCGCGCCGCTCACAACAGCCCAAGCCAACGACGCGATCGAGAATCTGCGGGTGTATCGCGACGACGGCTCGGGCGTCTTCGAGCCAGTCAGCGACTTCTTGGCGGTTACAGTGAGCACGCTTTCGCTCAGCGCGGGCGGCGTTCAGCAGGTCAGCTTCGTAGACGGCAATACGGACGCACAGGTGGTGTTTGGCTCGCCGCAAACGTACTTCGTGGTTCTCGAATTGGTCTCGGCTGGCTTGGTGAATATGCTGCGAGCGACCCACCTCACAGAATCAAGCAGCACGGGCGAAGATCGCGATCACGACATCCCGCTGAAGCTGGAGTTTGCGTTGAACACTCCGACGCCGATGATGGTGCTGGAAGCAGGACCGGGGGCCGATTGTCCAGCCGATCTGGTGCGCGCGAACCAGATTCTGTCGGGAACACAAACCTTGAAGGCGACTGCGACCGCGACCCTCGGTCCGAATCTGATTGTCGACGGCGCCGACATCGCCGTCAATGCACCGACGGTCTCGATTTTCGGCGATACCGAGATCAGTGGAATCTTCAGCTTGGGCGCCAACCCGGCTTGCCCCTGAGTCAGCCCGGTCCTGGGCCGCCGGCTCGAAGCCAGGCGCTCTATCCAACTGAGCGAGAGGCCCGTCTCGCTCATTCTGTACTTGCCTGAGTCGGGGCTTCCAGCGGAAAGCTGAGCACGCGTTCGACGAGTGCGATGCCGTTCGGCATCATACGCTCGGCGATCGGACGCTCCGCGCCGACTCGAGTGATCACCGCCCACGAGTATTGATACTCCAAAAAGTCGGCCAACTGGGAGCCGAGCTTGGCGACGAGCAGCTCGCGAGCTCGATCGGTGAGCTTGAGCACGCCGTCGTCGGCGATTGCGCCGAGCACGAGCTCGCCTTCGACAAGAGATTCGAGCCACAATTCCATCGCTTCGACGTCTTCGTCGCTGCCCCAGGTATCGAAGCTACGAACCGGGCCCAGCGCGCCGCTGCGCGGATCGACCGTGAGGAAGTTAAAGCCGCGGCCAGGCCCGCCGCCGAAAGTCTCGAACAGAACGCGGTCTTCCATCTCGAAACGCGCGACCGGAACCCCGCTCAACCAGCCGCCCGAGATCACCCGGAAGCTGATGTCGCCGCTGCCGGGCAATACCGTCACTCGCAGCGTACGTTCGGGGCGGTCCGGCGAAGAGGAGACGCCTCGCAATCGGATCGGCGCCTGGTCGACTCGGGCCGCGCCCGGCTCGGCCCAGATCTTGAGCGTCAAGACCTGACCGGGGAAGCCGACCGGGATCGAAGCGCGCACTCCGGTTGGAAGTCCGGCGATCTCGAAGCGAACTAGCGAGCAGAACGAGTTGCCGCCTCGAATCTCAACCAGCGCGCTCTGCGGCGGACCACCCTCCTGGACGACGATGCCGCTCGGCTGCGGATCAGCGAGGTTGAAGAAAGGTTGCTCTTGCGACGAGATGATGGGCACAGGACGGGGGTTCGAGAAGATGCCGCCTTGCAGCAGGCGCAGCTCGTTGAGCCCGGGCGTCGCCTCTACGGGGACTCGCACATTCGTTTGGTAGACGCCGACTGCGCCCGGAAACAGACCGGCATAGAGCACATCGAGCGGCAGTGCGCCCAGACGCGCTAGCGGGGTCTCTACCGTCGCCGAAGGCTCGCTGAGGGCCGCGCCGGCGACCACTCCGGCCGCAGTAGCGCCGAGACCCGTCCCGTAGATCTCGAGATACTCGCCCGGACGAACGCCGTTCATCTCGTCAACCGGACAGGGTAGCCCAGCCCGAAAGACGCCGCGCGAAAAGATGCCCGGCGCCGCCGTGCGCACTTCCGCCGAAGAAACGTTAGAGGCAACCCCGGCGCGGAAGACTACGACGTCGGTCGCTCCGGTCTCGGCCCGCCAGGGGACCTGCCCGCGAATCTCCGTCTCTGAGGTCATCAGCAATGGAATCGGACGCGAAGAGATGCAGGCGCTTGTCGGCCCGAGGTTGATCGGCAGGCGGCCAGGGTTCGGCGCTTCGCGAGCCGAAGCCGAAAACCCGTCGCCGTGGATCGACAGCAGTCCCCCTTGGGCCAGGAAGCCGAGCCCGCTTGCAGCGTTGCGGGCCCCGTCAAACTCGATTCCGGGCGGGCCGACGAGGGAGATCTCCGGCGGCGCCTCGCCCTGCCAGGCGGCTGCGAGCTCGAAGTAGGCGGCGCGCGGCCGCAGAGAGTCCAGCCCCAGCGAGCCGGTGCGGACGGCGCCGAAGAGACCGCTCCAGGCAGGATTGAAGACGCCGTCGGCGGAGCCCTCGGAAACCTCTCCCGCGACGCCGTGCAGTTGTGGGCCAGAGCCGCCAAGATGCCACTCGTCGACAAAGCTGGCATAGAAACCGCCAAGCAGCGGAATAATCTCGGAAGAGCCGGCGCTGCGAATCTCAGCCGTCAAGAGCCGAGCGGTCTCGGCTTGGAAGTCGGCGTCCTCGGATCCTGAAACGGCATCGTAGGCATCGACGCCAAAACCGGCGAACAAGAACGGCTTGATCGTGCGTGCCCGGGCGGCTTGGATGAGCGGTCCGAGCGGCCGCAAGCCCGCTGCGTCGAGCGACCAGAAGTCGAGGCCCGGCTGATTGGGATCGTTGGCGCGGAGCGCGAACGATCCGACGTCTTGGGCGCCGTCTACGACCGTCGTTAGAAGCGCCGTAGAGCCAACCTCATCGAGCCGGGAGGCCGCTTCATCCAGCAGAGTATAGAAGTCTGCCGCCGACCCAGCGAACTTTTTCTGGTAGTCGCGTCCGACCTGATCGCCGAAAGCGAATCCGATCAAGCGCGGCTCGTGGACGAGAGCCGAGGCGTACGCGGAAAAGTCGAGGAGAATCCGCTCTCGCAGGGCCAACCCCTCGGGCGCATCGCGGGAGAGCGTGGCGAGGGGAGCGTAGTAATCGTCGAGCGGAAAGCCGGCCAGCCAGTAGAGCTGGTTGTCTTCGAGCGCTACGCGAAAAGCCCGGTCGTCGGGGCTGACGCGCGCCACGGTTCGGATCGCATTGGCCCCAACTGCGGCGATCAGCGGGAAGTCACGGGCGTAGAGACACCCGGAGCTTTCCAAGCTCGTCGCGCCTTCGCGGCCGATGGGCGTATTGGAATACACCACGCCGCGCAGGCTGAATCGCGCGCCGTCGTGAAACAGCGCGCCGTTGCGAATCTCGAAGTCGGTTTGGGCTCCCGCAGCCGGAGAGCAGAGAAGGAAAAGCAGTGAGACAACGGCTCTCCCGAAGGAGCGAAGCGCCATCGGAAAAAGAAAAAAACGGTCGAAAACCTCGCCGAGTGAGTCGATCTTATCACCGGATCCCTCTCCGCGCCGTAAAGAGTCTGTGAAAGGGTGGCGCTTGCCCGCGCAGGGCCAAAATCGCTAAGCTCGGCTGGCGGCGATGGAGGCCGAGCGAATATGGATGGAAACATGAATCAAGCCGGTTTGGGCTGGCTGATCTATGCTCTTATGACGGTCGCTGCTTGGGGCGTTTACGGCATCTTCCTGCACGGCGGACAGATCGGCATGGCCGACCCGGCGAACGGCCGCTACAAGGCGTTTCTGTTCGTCGGCATCGCCTACTTTCTGACGGCCGTGCTCGCGCCTCTGGCCGTCCTGATCGTCAACGGCGCCTCGTGGACATTCCCAATGAAAGGTGCTTCACTGTCCTTGATCGCCGGCGTTGTAGGGGCGATCGGCGCCTTCTGTGTGCTGCTGGCATTTGGGGCGCGGGGCACGCCTGCGGTGGTGATGTCGATCGTGTTCGCCGGCGCACCGGTCGTCAACGCAGCCGTTTCGATGTTTCAGCACCCGCCGGCCGGAGGCGTCGGATCGGTGCGCTGGCAATTCTTCGCGGGGATCGCGCTGGCGGCGGTCGGCGGGTGTCTGGTGACGCTCTACAAGCCGCCCCCGGGTCCGGCCAAGCCTCCCGTCGCGCAGGCGCAGCCAGCAAATCGCGGCTAGGAGACGGCGGCGTGGACCTAGTCCTCACCGCAGGACGAAGGGTCCTTGAAGACCTCAATATCCGTCGCCGCCCCTTCTGACGTTCCGGAAGAAACATCCTACGAAATGGCGGATCTGGTAACGCACGCGGCAACCGTATTCTTCGGTCTATTGGCGATCATGAACCCGATGGCCAATACGCCAGTATTTCTCGGGTTGACAGGCGGAAACTCTCCCGCAACTAGAAAACAGATCGCTGGTAAGGCGGTGATACTGGCGTTTGCAATAATCTTTGTCTGCTGCCTGCTTGGCAATTTGATTTTCGAAGCATTTGGAATCACGCTGACCGCTTTCCGGATCACGGGCGGAATTCTCGTTTTCAGTATCGGCTACAAGATGTTGCAGGGAGCGCAATCCTCGGTGCATCACCCAACCGCGGAAGACAACGCCCAGAGCTTGGAAGACGCCAGGGATGTCGCGGTTTCCCCATTGGCGATTCCGATTCTTGCAGGCCCTGGAACGATCGCGACGGCGATGAACTACAGCGCCCATGGAGGGGCTGTGGAGATTTCGATCACACTCGCCTGTTTCGCCGCTCTTTGTGGTCTTACCTACGTTTGCTTCGTCTCCGGCCAGAAGTTAGTGAGCTTCATGGGTGCGAGCGCCCTCAAGGTCGTTACTCGAATCATGGGATTGATTCTGGCCGTCATCGGGACTCAGATGTTCATCGACGGTGCTAAACAAGCATTTCAGTCCGCGGGCTAGGAGTATCCTGCAACCGGGCGGCTGGAAGGTCGGCCAGTCATGACATGCCCGAGTCCCGGCGGCTTGAGTGACGCGCCGGCGCTACAATCAGACGCTGGTATCGCAATGCTCCGTCACCTCGCCATGCCGGGCAGCAGACCTGTCGAGACCTTCCACACCGGAAGGCGAGAGGCCCAATGAATTGGGAGCTCATCGCGGGCCTGCTGACGCTTGCCGTGTCTGTCGGCGCGCTGATCGCAGGCCGCGGTCGCTCGCCGTCGACGATTGTCCTAGCGGGATTGCTGGCTGGGGCAGCGGGCTGGTCGCTGACCTCTTGGGAGCCGCCCCGTCCGCGCTCGAGCGTCGGTCGGCCTCTGGAGCTCCGAGACCGCGGCGAGGAACCGACTGACGGCTACGTCACTTCGAATAAGTGTCGCGCCTGCCACCCCGGCGAATACGCGAGCTGGCATCGCAGCTTCCACCGCACCATGACGCAGGTAGTCTCGCCCTCGACCGTCTTGAGCGACTTCGACGAATTGCAGCTCTGGTTCGACGGCCGCCCCTATGAGCTGTATCGGCGGGGAGAGGAGCACTGGGTTGAGCTCTCCGACCCCGTCGGCGTCGATCAGATAATCGTTCTAGCGCAGAGTGGAAGAATCGCCGAGGCACAGGCACTCGCCCAACAACTCCCGCGCGTGCAGCGGCGCATCGTTCTCTCCACGGGCTCGCACCATTACCAGCTCTACTGGTATTCGAGCGGATCGGGCCGCGAGCTCTACATGCTGCCTTTCGTCTGGCTGATCGAAGAGAAGAGTTGGCTGCCGCGGGTTTCGACGTTTCTTGTTCCCCCCGGGGAGGTGGAGCCCCGCAAAGTGTGGAACCGCGATTGTCTGCCCTGTCACGCTACCGGCGGCCAGCCCCGCTACCGTGCGGCCGACGTAAGAGAGGGGGTGCTGGCGGCTCCTGACTCACACCTCGCTGAAGCCGGCATCGCCTGTGAGGCCTGTCACGGACCGGCCGCGGAGCATGTTCGCGCCCATCGCAATCCGATCGAGCGCTACGGCGCTTGGCGTTCCGAGGCGCAAGACCCCTATGCCGTGCAGCCGGAGCGAGTCGAGGCGGTCCGCGCCGCCGAAGTTTGCGGCCAGTGCCATTCTGTGAATACGTCGCACACGTTCGACCAATGGGCCGAGGCGCTCGACGAAGGCGAGGCTTTCCGCCCCGGACAGCCTCTCGCCGAAACGCGCTACGTCGTTTCAAAAGATACTGTCTCGGAATCGGAGCTCTTCAGCGGCTGGCTGGCCGAGAACCCCTCCGCGCTCGACGAATGGTTTTGGCCGGACGGCGAAGTGCGCGTCGCGGGCCGGGAGTTCAACGGCCTCGCGGCTTCGCCCTGCTACCAGGGCGGCGAGTTTTCGTGCCTCTCGTGCCATTCGATTCACAACAGCGAGCCCAACGATCAACTCGCCGCCGAAATGGACGGCGACGGCGCCTGCCTCCAATGTCACCAGGACTTCATCCAGCGCATCGCGCAGCACTCGCATCACCCGGTAGATTCATCCGGCGCCCGGTGCATGAACTGCCATTTGCCGCACACGACGTATGGACTGCTCAAGAGCGTTCGCAGCCATCGAGTCAGCAGCCCGTCTGTGGAGGCTGAGCTGGCGACGGGACGGCCCAACGCCTGCAATCTGTGCCATCTCGACAAACCGCTCGCCTGGACTGCCCGAAAGCTGGCGGAGCAGTACGGGCAAGCCGTTCCCGGCATGGAACTGGAGAAAGAAACGCCCCGAGCGGCCGAGCTTCTCCTGGCGGGAGATGCCGGCGCCCGCGCCCTGGCCGCGTGGCATATGGGGTGGCGCCCGGCGCGGCAAGCGTCGGGCGAAGGATGGATCGCTCCCGTGCTGGCTCAGGCGCTCAACGACCCCTACGACGCTGTGCGTTTCATCGCGGCGCGATCCCTGCGCCGCTTGCCTGGATTCGAGACGTTAGAGTATGATTTCCTAGCTCCGCCGGCGGATCGAGAGCAGGCGCGGCGCCGCGCGATTGCCGCCCGGCCCACGGTGCCAGGAACTCTTCCGGCGACGCTGTTTCGCGACGACGGCTCACTCGACGAGACGGTCGTGGGGAGTTTGGCGGCGCGACGAGACGACCGTCGAGTGTTCCTAGTCGAATGAGCCAATCCGCAACATCGCTTCATGACCTCTCGCGCCTGCACTTTCGAGTCGGCTGGGTGTTCCTGTTGGTGTTTCTTTCGATGGGGCTGTTCCTTGAGAGCATGCACGGCTTCAAGATCGGCTGGTACAACGACGTCTCGAACGCCACGCGGCGCGAGATGTTCACCTTGGCCCATGCACATGGCACGCTTCTGGGGCTGATCCACATCGCCTTCGCCGCAACGCTGGCGGCCCTGCCCGGCGTCGCGGAACGGTCGAGGATAGCCTCGCGGCTACTGCTTTCGGGCGGAATTCTTCTTCCGCTCGGCTTCTTTCTTGGCGGTTTTTACATTTATGGCGGCGACCCGGGTTTGGGTATTCTGCTGGTTCCGCCCGGGGGGCTTGCGCTGATTGGCGCAGCCGCCTTAGCCCTTCGTGCAGCCCTCTCGAACGATGCGCCGGATCCTCCGCCAGCGCCCCCCGCACAGACCAAACAGCGGCGCAAAAGATCCTAGTCGCCTCAGCATCGGCTCGAACGTTTGACAATTCCATATTCAGGCCGTAAGGTGTACGTCAGACGCGATCTTGCCGGTCGTCCCGGCGCGAGACAAGGGATCTTTCAGGGGGAATTTCATGAGTATGCTGCGATATGTCTGTTTACTTGCCCTGTGCGGCCTGATCGGGCTTACGGGAGCCGTCGACACTGCGAGCGCCCAGGTGCTCAAGGCGCAGGTCTTGGGTACCATCAGCGACGACACGGGCGCTGTGATACCCGGTGCCTCGGTGACGTTGACGGAGACCAACACCAACGTTGAACGCGTAGGCGAAACCAACGAAAGCGGCTTGTATGTGTTCACCAATCTCGACCCGGGCGTCTACGACGTATCCGCGACGATGGAAGGGTTTAGTACGGCACTGCGCAGCGGTATCGGCGTGCAGCCGAACACGACGGTTCGGATCAACTTCGCACTCGAAATCGGCGCCGTGACGGAGACGGTCGAGGTGACCGGCGCTCCTCCGGTGCTGCAGACCGATCGCGCTGATACCGGCGCCAAGATCCAAACGAAGCAGTTGCAGGAGATGCCGCTGGCCTACAATCGCAACTACCAAGGTTTGCTGACGCTGGTGCCCGGCGTGGGAAAGGCGTTCCGTCCACACTCGCAGTTCTACAACTCGCAAGACAGCCTTTCGACCCGCATTAACGGTCAGGGACGGCAGTTCAATAACTTCCAGATTGAAGGCATCGAGAACAAGATCGACAACGGAAACCTGACGGCGCTGGTACCTCCGATCGAGGCTATTCAGACGGTCGACATCTCAACTTCGAATTTCGATCCGGAGTTCGGCCAGGCCGGCGGCGCGGTAGTCAACGTGACGTTGCGCTCGGGCACGAACGAGCTACACGGCAGCGCCTTCTATTTCCACCGCAACGAGAACGTACAGGCGCGGCAAGTCTTCGCCTCGACGAAGGCGCCCACGACCTACAACCAGTTCGGCTTCACTTTGGGCGGTCCGATCAAGAAGGACAAGATGTTCATCTTCGGCGACTACCAAGGCAGCCGCGATCACTTGGGTCAGGTCAATCTCCGCCGCATACCGAGTAATCCGTTCCGCGCGGGCGATTTCAGCTCAGAGAGCGACAGGGTCTACGATCCGGCGACGGGAAACGCGGCGACGGGCGAGGGGCGGACGCCCTTCGCGAACAATCAGGTTCCGGCGAGCCGCATCAGCCCTATCGCGAACTCCATGATCGGATTCCTCAATCCCCCGAACGTAGCAGGCGCTCAATCGGGCTCCCCCAATCTCGACCAGAACAGCGTACGTATCAAGAACATCGATGCGTTCGACGTGAAGTACGACTGGATCGTCAGCGACGCGGGACGGCTAACCTTTCGCTACAGCTACCAGGAAGCGGAAGTGATCGACTGCGGCCTCTACGGCCCCAACTGCGGCATCTACGGCGGTCCGCGCAACAACGGCTTCTTGGGCACAGGCCCGGCGCGCACGCAAAGTCCGATGATCAGCTACACCCATATTTTCAGCCCGACGTTCATCTGGGAGGGGCGTTTCGGCATCGTGCGCAACCGTAATGACGCCATCAACTCCGATCAGGGGTTGAGGACCTCGGAGGAGATCGGCATCCCGGGCGTGAACATCGACGAGTGGACCAGCGGCCTGTCGGAAGTTCGCATCAACGGCTTCGATCGGCCGGTGATAGGCTTCTCTCCGTCACTGCCGTGGGCGCGGTCAGTAACGTTCTTCGGAGTGGTGAACAACTTCACCAAGACGATGAATAATCACGTTATTCGCTTCGGCATGGACGTACGCCGAGAACGCAATGATCTATTACAGACTCAAACGTTCAACCCACGCGGAAGATTCATGTTCGAGCAGGGGCAAACGGGCACGCCCGACGACACCAACCGCGGCATTGCGAACGCGTTCGCTAGCTTCTTGCTCGACCAGCCAAACCAATCCGGTCGGGACATTGCTGTACAGTTCCCGGCTCGCCGCGAGCTGACATGGAACTTCTACGTCCAAGACAAGTGGCAGTTTAGTCAGAAACTGACTCTGGATCTCGGCCTGCGTTACGAGTACGAGCGGGCGAGTCGGCCGCGCTTCGCCGGCGGTTACTCCAACTACAATCCGGACAACAACACGCTGGAGCTGAACGGGATCGGAGCCAACCCATTTGCGAACGGGCTCGGCGCCTCCCCGGGCCTCGGACCGCGTCTGGGTCTCGCCTACCGCCTGGACGACAAGACGGTGATTCGGACTGGCTACGGCATCAGCTTCATCCCGCGTCGGGCCGCGCAGTTTAACTTCCCCGTGAAGCAGAACAACGCGTTCAACTCCGAGAACTCGTTCGTCCGTTCACGCAACATGACGGAAGGTTTTCCGTCCTTCGAGTTGGCGCCCGTCCCAGATGACGGGATCATCCGAGACCCGGACCCGAGGTCGAACTTCAACAACGCGCGCCTGGACCTGAAAAGGGCATACGTGCAGAGTTGGAACTTCGCCATACAACGCGCGCTGCCGGGCGACTTGGCGTTAGAAGTGGCCTACGTGGGCAACCGCGGGGTGAACAACCAGTCGGGTTGGAACATCAACGCAGCTCTTGCTCCCGGAACCGGGAACGGAGGCCGTCCGCTGTTTCAGCAGTTTGACCGCCGTGCGGACACAAACAGCTCGATCGGCACCAGCACTTGGTATAACTCCATGCAAGTCAAGTTGGACCGGCGCTTCAGCAGCGGCTTCGGTTTGACCACGGCCTACACTTGGGGCAAGGCCATCAACTTCACCGACGATACGGGATCGCTCCAGCTCGACGGATTTTCTCGTGAGACCAACCGCGGGCGGCAGCGCTCGGACCGCACGCACATTTTCACTCAGAGCTACCAGTACGAGCTGCCGTTTGGCCCGGGCAAGCGCTTCGCGCAGGAAGGCGCCGCGCGCTGGGTTCTGGGCGATTGGCAGGTTCAGGGCATCTTCAGCGCGATGGCGGGCGAGCCGTTCACGATTACCGCGGCAGGCTCAACGCTGAATGCGCCTGGCAATTCGCAGCGGGCCGATGTCGTGGGTACGCCGAACAACACTGGCCAGATCGCTGGACCGGGCGGTACCGCGACATACTTCACCACAAACGCCTTCGCGATCCCCGCGCAGAACACGCTAGGCAACGCGGGGCGCAACATCCTAAGCGGACCAGGCTTGGTCAACTTCGACTTTTCGATCTTCCGCCGTTTCCCCATGCCTCGGGAAGGCATGGACTTGACGCTAAGAATCGAGTCGTTCAACTTCACCAACACGCCGCACTTCAATAACCCCCAAGGCAATGTAAACAACAGCAACTTCGGGCGAGTGACGAGTGCGCAGGAAGATCAGCGGCAGTTCCAGTTCGGACTGACGCTGCGGTTCTAACTCACAACTCTAACCTCACGCTAGTCGACAATGGGGGCGGTCAAACCGCCCCCATTATTTCGTTGAAGAAGGAGATCGAGATGCTCAATCGGGGCAGATCGCCAAAGGCCATTGGCGCGGCTGTTTTTTGCATGACTAGCTGGCTCGTTTGCGCCAATCCGTTGCTGGGCCAAGTCCGCAAACTGCACACACGCGACGCCACTCGGCTCAGCGAGGTACAGCTCGCCGACCACCTCAAACGAAGCGACGTGATCTTCGTGCCCCTCGGCTCGGTTGAGACCAACGGCATCATGCCGAGTGATCGGGACTACGTGTACGCGCTGGCCTACTCCATGGCCATGGCGGAGGAAACCGGCGGATTGTACATGCCAGGCTTGGTTCACTCCTTTCCCGGTACAACGGTCGTCGGCTCATCCACCGTCTACATGACGCCCTCGCAGGGAAAAGACTTCCTCAAGGTCGTAGCGAGGTCGCTGCTGCGCCAGGGCTTCCGCAGACAGGTCTTGGTCTCATCGGGCCATGGACCGGCCACACTGACAGCGGGAACGCTCGTCCGCGAGTTTTTCGAAGAGACCCATACGCCTATCCTCTATATCGATATGGACGCCCATCGGTCCAAGCTCGGCATTCCACGCGAGGACCTTTCCAAAGCGCTCTACGGCGCGCATCTGATGGCCAACAGACTCGAAGACATCCCGCTCCAGGGAGACTACGGAGAGAAGGAGTCTCACGCCGCCGGAGAGATTCCTGAGAACCCTGGTCTCCGAAAACTCAGCGAACTACGCTTGTCCGGCAGCCTGACCCTGGGGTCGTGGGTCGCGGACGTGATGGCCCACGGCAGAGCTCCGGTCTTGCCGACGAGCGCAGCGCAGCGCCTCGAATGGGCCGAAGAAGGCCGCGCGCAGATTGCGGCGGTCGTCAAAAAGATCCGGCTGCCGGAAGCGATGGAGGCGCTGAAGCAGCACGACGAGTTCACGCAAGAGACAATCGTGCCGAAATACCGCGACAAGCTGCCGGGCGCCATCGACTCTCAGTGAAGCCCCTCGACGCCAAGCCTCAGAGGTAAAAGATTCAGCGGTTTACGCTTGTTGATCGGAGAGTGTGGGGGTATGATGGCAATGAACATGCAGGTTTTAGTAGTGCTCCGGGACTCTCTCTTGAGGATTCCGTCGCTTGGGTTGACGGCGGCGGCTGTGGCCGTCGTCCTCAGCGGTTCGCTCCCTATTGGCGCCCAGACCTTCACGAGGGCTCCAATGTGGCAACACGAGATCTTACCTGTTCTCGAGAAGAACTGCGTCAATTGTCATGGCGGTGACCAGACCATGGCGAAACTCGATCTCACGAAGTTCGACAGCGTCTTGAAAGGCGGGATCAGCGGACCGCCGATCACTCCAGGTCATCCGGAGATGAGCTTGATGTGGACGATGATCGACAGCGGCAAGATGCCGGTCGGCGCTGAGTTGAGCGCCGCCCACAAGCAACTCATCAAGGCTTGGATCGAATTCGGTCGGTTCCCGACACAAGAGAAACTGGACGAGGACCGCACGGCTGCCAAGATCACGCCTGAGGCTCGCCGATTTTGGTCGTTCCAGAAACCCGTCAAATCGCCTCTGCCGGAGGTCGAGAACGCCGACCAGGCGATCACCCCGATTGACGCCTTCGTGCTCGCGAAGCTAGAGGAGAAGGGGTGGAAGTTGCAGCCGGAGGCGGACCGCCGCACTTTGATACGCCGGGCGTACTTCGACTTGATCGGCCTCCCGCCTACGCCGGAGGAAGTCAGAGCCTTCGTCGACGACCACTCACCGGACGCTTATAAGAAGGTCATCGAGCACTTACTCGCCTCACCCCACTACGGTGAGCGCTGGGGCCGCCACTGGCTCGATGTCGGAGGTTATTCGGATTCGGTGGGAGACGCCGGCGACGCTTTTCGCCCCGTCTCCTACAAGTACCGCAATTACGTCATCGAAGCCTTCAACAAGAACAAGCCTTTCGATCGCTTTCTCGTCGAGCAGTTGGCGGGCGACCAGTTGGTCAACTACAAGCCGGGGACGAGGCCAAGCCCCGAGCAGCACGAAGCCCTTACCGCGACCGGCTTTACCCGGCTGACCGCGGACATCACCGACAACCAGTCGATCTACCAGGTAGACAAATGGTTTGACGCGTTGTCAAAGTCCAGCGAGACATCGACCAAAGCCTTCCTGGGCCTCACCATCGGATGCGCCAAGTGTCACGACCATAAGTTTGACCCAATTCTCCAGGCCGACTATTACCGGTTGATGGCCTCGTTTCACGCGGCCTATGACACGTCGAATTGGCTTGCGACAAATCTCAGAAACGATCCTTGGCCGAGCCGTTACATCTTGGACATGCCTCCGGCCGAGCGGGATGCTTGGATCCAGCAGACCATGGACAAGAAGTCGCGCGGCGTTACCGGAACCCAACGGTACTTCCAACGGACGCTCCGTTTCGTCCGCGAACAGATCACGGACGGGACAAAGCTCAGCTCGATTCAGGACTCGGTTGGAAACGACTTATCGGCCGACGGCAAGTTCACCGATGAGCAAGTCCAGGCGATGAATATCGAGAACAACGGGCTCACGGATACGCAGTTGTTCGAGATCTTCCCCCAGCTAGCCAAAGAAGCAGAGGAAATCGAAAAGACTAAGGCCGAGGAGATCGAGCCGAACTTCATGTGGTCTCTGTGGGACATGTCCAAAGAGGCGTCCCCGACCTACCTCCTGCTGCGGGGTAACTATCTCACCCCTGGGCCCGAGGTGCAGCCCGGAATCCTCTCGGTTCTCGACGACCCAGGAGATCCGTTCACGTTTCCCGACCCCATGGAACACCCGGAATGGAATCATACCGGTCGACGCTTGACCCTAGCGAAGTGGCTCACTCAGCCGAACCATCCGCTCACCAGCCGCGTCTTCGTTAACCGCATGTGGCAGTGGCACTTCGGAGAAGGGATAGTCTCTTCGCCGGATGACTTCGGCTCCATGGGAGCGCGCCCGACTCATCCTGAGCTGCTGGATTGGCTGGCGGTTGACTTTGTAGAGGGCGGCTGGGACATCAAGCGCATGCACCGCCAGATCATGATGTCGGCCGTCTATCGCCAGAGTTCGCTCGAGGCCCCGGAGATGATGACGGAAGATCCGGGAAACAAGCTCTTGTGGCGTAAGTCTCCGCTTCGGCTGGACGCGGAAGCCCTCCGCGACAGCTTGCTCGCGGTCAGCGGCATGCTCAACAAGGCCATGTTCGGAGAATTCGATCCGATCAAGAAAGCCCCGGACGGCCAGTATCTGCCGGATGAAGAAGAGGGCCCCGTGAACCGCCGTAGCGTCTACCTGGCCCAGTCGCGCACCCGGCCGGTTGGATTCATGCATGCGTTCGACATGCCCACGATGACCTCCGACAGCGTTTCCAAGCGATTCCGCTCGACCAGACCCACCCAGGCTCTGGTGCTGTTGAACAATCCTCTGGTGAGGCAAACGAGCAGAGCTCTAGCAGACCGCGCCTTGGAAGAGAAACGCGGGGATCTCGATGCGGCTTTGGAACGGGCGTATGAGCTAGCCCTTTCTCGCCGACCGACTCCGCAAGAGCTTGAAACAGCACACAACGTGCTGTCGGCTAGCGGCAATCATCAGAGTGGTCTGCGACTCTTCGTTCAGGCCATGTTGGGATCTAATGATTTCCTCTACAGCTATTGAGGGAGTACGAAACTCATAACTACTCAGTAGCCAGCGGGGAAATAGGCGGGCCAAAGGAGAAGTAGCGATGAAGAGATTCTTGACACGCAGAGAGGCATTGAGAAAGACGGCCGGCGGTTACGGCGCTCTGGCGCTGAACTGGATGCTTCAACGCGAGGGCGCGTTCGCCTCGGAAGGCGTACCCGGAATCTACGACTTGACTCCGAAGGCGCCGCACTTCGCTCCCAAAGCCAAGAATGTAATCTTTATCTACGTCAGCGGCGGGGCCAGCACGATCGACATGTTCGACCCGAAGCCGGCGCTAAGGAAATATGACGGCAAGCCCGCGCCCTTTGAGATCAAGGGGCGCAAGATCAACGGCTCCCAGGAAGTGATGGCGAGCCCGTGGTCGTTCAAGGAATATGGCCAGAGCGGACGTGCAGTTTCCGAGCTGTTGCCAAGCTTCGCAAAGGTTGTGGACGACGTCGCTTTCGTGAAGTCGATGACGACGGATCGCATCGACCACTCGACCGCTCAGTTCACTTTTGTTACCGGCCGCGGTTTTACTGGATTCCCGAGCCTCGGCTCCTGGGCGGCCTACGCACTGGGCAGCGAGAACCAGAACCTGCCGGCGTTTATTGCGATGGAGTACGGCACGCCGACCATTGGATCGCGCAGCTATTCCTCCGCTTGGCTCCCGCCCGTCTACAACGGGACTCAGATGCAGACCGACCCCCAGGCGCCGATGTTCGACATCCGGCGACCCAAGGACGTGAGCGTGGAGGACCAGGCCAAGATTCTCGACGCAGTCGCAGCCCTGAATCGCAGCCAGATGCAGGCGAAGAAGGTTCGACTCGACCACGAGTTTGAAGCCCGTATCAATAACTATGAGCTCGCCGCGCGGATGCAGTTGGAGGCCATGAAGGTCGCCGACATTTCCAACGAGACCGATGCTACGAAGAAGCTCTATGGGATGGACGAAGACGGCAGCGCGGAGTTTGGGAATCGCTGTCTGCTGGCCCGGCGTTTGGTCGAAAGCGGCGTGCGGTTCGTGCAGCTCATTAGCGCCAGCGGCGGCGGAAACGGCTGGGACACCCACAGGAACATCCAGGGCGCCCTGCCGGGCCTCTGCAACTCCATCGATAAACCGATGAGCGGGCTGCTGACGGATCTGAAGCAGCGCGGCATGCTGGAGGACACCCTCGTAGTGTGGTCGTCTGAGTTTGGACGGCTTCCTACAATCGAGGCAAGGGCCGGCGACCCTGGCCGCGACCACAACCCGTACGGTTTCAACATGTGGATGGCCGGCGCCGGAGTGAAACCGGGAGTCGACTACGGAAGTACAGACGAATTGGGATACGCGGCCCTCCCCGAATACGAAGTAACGCACAGCCACATTCACGCAACGATCTTGCACCTGCTTGGGCTTGACTACAAGCGAGCGACCTACAAATACGAGGGTCGCGACGAATCGTTGGTGGGCGTCAATCCCGCTCGGGTCGTCAATGAGATTCTCGCCTAGGGCTGCTGGAGAAGGAATGAACAACATGCGACGGCGTAGTTTCTTGAAACAGTCCGCGGGATTTGCCGCGCTCTCGGCAGCCTCCTCGGCGTCCGGGGCGCCGACCTCAGGCGGCAAGGCGCCCCGCCGCGGCGGCGTCCGTACCAAGATCGGCCTCAACGCCTACTCCTTCAACCGTCCGCTCATGGACGGCAAGATGACGCTCGACGACGTAGTCGACTTCTGCGCCAAGCATGACGTTGACGGGCTCGACGCTACTGGTTATTACTTCCCGGGCTACCCCAACGTGCCGAGCGACGAATACATCTACAGGCTGAAGAGGAAAGCCTTTCAAAACGGCGTCACGATCAGCGGGACCGGCGTTCGAAATGACTTCGCCCTCACGGACGCATCGAGTCGAAGAGGCCATATTCAGTTGGTCAAGGACTGGGTCGACGTCACCGAGAAGCTCGGCGCGGACGTGCTGCGGGTGTTTTCCGGGAAGAAGGTCGCCGAAGGCTCCACATTCGACAAGACTCTGGAGTGGATGATCCCCGCCTTTCAGGAGTGCGCCGAGTACGGCGAGAAGCACGGCGTCCTTATCGGGCTACAGCATCACGACGATTTCCTGAAGACCGCCGACGAGACGATCCGCGTCGTCGAAGAGGTGGGCTCGGACTGGTTCACCGTGATCTTGGACGTGGGCAGCTTGCGCCGCCACGACGTCTACGAAGAGATCGAGAAGCTCGTACCGTACTCGTCGACTTGGCAGATCAAGGAACAGGTCTGGTACGGCGAGAAGGCCGTCCCGATCGACCTGCCTCGACTCAAAGCAGTCATCGACAAAGTCGGCTATCGCGGCTTCCTACCGGTCGAGGCGCTCGGCCGGACCGGCGATCCCGCCGAGCGGGTCGCCAAGTTCTTGGCTGAAGTACGCGCAGTTTTCGGCTAGCGTCAAGCGCCGAAGGGCCTCATTCCGGCAAACGCGGAGGGCTCTTCGCCAGAGCCACGTGCTCCTTCAGCAGCTTCTTCAAGCGCGCCACCGTGGCCTGCTCGCTCGGCGCCAGCGCAAGGTTCACGTACTCCTTAGCGTCGTTCCAATGATCGTAGAGTTCTGCTCCGTACTCCGCGTTAGCTCCCCACTCGGTGTAGCGCCAGCGCTCCGTACGGATCGTATAGCCGATCGTTCGCGGTCGTAGGGGCTTTTCTTGGTGAACGCGATCGCGAGTGTCGTAGGTCGTGAGCGCCGTCTCCCGCACGCGCGCAGTCGGGTCCTCCAAGATTGGAACCAAGCTCTTGCCCGCCAAGTGTTTCGGCGCCTCAATGTCGGCTAGCTCAGCCAACGTGGGATAAACGTCGACGAGTTCGGCGAGGGATTTCGTGTGCAATCCGGCCGTCTCGCGGTGCTTCGGCAACGAGATGAAGAACGGAACGCGGGCGGAGTTCTCAAACAGCGTCGTCTTTTGCCACAGCTTGTGCTCACCCATGTGATAGCCATGGTCTGACCAGAAGACGATCACTGTTTTGTCGGTTAGTTCCAGCCGATCAAGGGCGTCGAGGATGCGTCCCAACTGAGCGTCCATGAAGCTGATCGAAGCGTAATAAGCCTGGATCGCTTCTTTCTTCTTCGTCTCGCTAAGGTTGAGCTGAAACGGTCGATCCACCCAGCCGGCGGGAGGGATGTCGACAAGATCGTCCAACGGCTCTACCGGCAAAGCGACCATGTTCAGCGGGTATTGGTGAAAGTACTTCTTGGGCGCGACGTAGGGCGTGTGAGGGCGATAGAAACCCATGGCGAGGAAGAACGGCTCGTCCTTGTGGTCTTCGAGCAGCTTGATCGCCGCTGAGGCGCCGATGCCGTCGGTCTGTTCTTCGTCGGTTCCGTCCTGGGCCATCCAGCTCAGCGTGCCGCCTAGGCCGTGCCTGACCGGATCAATCGAGTAGATCTGAGCCTCCTCGATCTTGTCGCGGCCGCGAGGGTTGACGGTCTCGTCCCAGGATTCCGGGTCGTCGAGACCCGACTCCCCAATCTGGCCCGGCACGCCGTAGTGATAGATCTTGCCGACGCGTGCAACAAAATAGCCGTTGTCGCGAAACATCTGCGGCAGCGTCTTTACGTTGGGGATGTTGTCGCGAAAATGGATTGCGTTGTTGCGGACGCCGGTCTGGTCCGGATACAAGCCGGTCATCAGCGAGGCGCGGCTGGGGTTACAGACCGGATAGCTACAGTAGGCTTGGTCGAACTGAATACCGCTGCGCGCTAGGCGGTCAATATTAGGCGTCTTGACGAGCGGATGGCCGTAAGTTCCTAGATCGTTGTTGCAGTCGTCGGTGGCGACGAACAGAACGTTGAGCTTGTCGGCTGCATCAAGGCTGCCGGCAAGGAAGAGAAGCAGAAGGATTCGGATCATGATCGAAGTATTAGTGTGCCTAGCCGGTCGCCGTTTCCGCAATGCCGTGGGTCTAGCGGCTCGCGCCCGCGTCGCTCGCACCGGCAGCCGTCGGCTCGCTCGCCGCCTCCACCGCCGTCAGCAAGATCCGGGGCATCGGCCGGCGGACGTCGTTTCGTTTCCGGGGAGGCCCGATCCACAGCGTCGCGAACGCTTCTACGACGGTGGGGTCAGCGCCGAGACTCCTGCCGAACACCCGTATCGGATAGTCGCCCGCCGTCAAACTTGCCGCCAGCGTCAGGTTCAAAAAGACCTCGGGGATGATCACGTTGTCGCCGTCCGCCGACGGACCAAAGAACTGGTCCGGACGGAATCGTTCGCGGGTCGCCTCCACCCCCGCGGGAAGTTCCTCGGCCCAGACTTCCACGCCGTGCTCAAACCCAGGCTCACGAATCATCAGGACGCCCATCCGGCCCTCGCCGCCGATCGGCAGGTTGATGTTTTCGGGATCTGTGAGCAGAGAGAATCTCGGCAAACGGCTCTCAATCTTCAGCCGGTACGCGTAGGTCGGCCCGCCGCGGCCGATGCGATCGCGCACGACTAGTTTCAACCGCCCGTCGCGCTCCGGGGTATAGGCGATGAAGCTGTCGGGATTGCCGATCACCGTACCCTGCCCCGTCATCAGGTCGTCGCCCTCTGCAAGCAGCTTGCCGCTCTCGTCGAAAAGCTCGAGAACGGTATCGATGGAGGGTAGTCCCAACTGGACCGCTAGGGTCGACAGCACGAGCGGCCGTTTCGCAACTGCGGGAATCCAGAAAACATCCTCTTCCTCGGGCCGGTCTAGCGAGCCGTTGACGACGACCTCGCCGTCTAGTGCTTCCATGGCGGCGGTGTCCGCTTCGCTAAGCTCGGGCGAATCGGAAATCTCGAGACTGATGCGATCGTCGACGCCATAAGGGCTCTCGACCCACAAGCGCCAGAGCCCAGTCGGCGAGTCCTCAGGGATGGAAAATACCGCCTCGACAACTTCCGCGCCGGCGCTAGCCAGGGCGCCGTCAATGCGCGGCAGCGCTGCGGCAGAGGGGTCCTCCTCCGCGGACAACGGCGCCGTAAACGGGAAGGTGAGTCGATAATACTCGCCGCCTCGAACGCGCGTGAGGTAAACGCCCGTGACCGATTCGAGCGACCGGCCACGCAACGAAACCCGAACGTCCGAACCCCTTCGACCGCCCAACGGAAACGCCGCCTCGACAAGCGGCAGTTCAGAGATTCGCAGCATGTAGCCGCAATTCTTTCCGCAGTTCACGCCCTGCGGCCCCCGGTACTGATCGAGCTTGAGCAGGTAGCGGCCGGACAGCTCGAACACGTGCTCGATGAATGGCGTCTCTAGATAGTCGTCCTTATCGTCGTTGAACGCGACTCGCCGGCCCTCGGCGTCCAACAGCGTCAGGTCGCATTCGAGGAAACCGCCGTACTCGATCGAGCGCAGATCGAAGCTCCATCGCTCGCCTGCCGTCGCCTCGATCGAAAAGTAGTCAATGTCGACACGTTCAGGCATGGCGCCCTGGATCGTCCGCGGTCCCGGCTTAATTGGTTGCGCCTGATCGATGCGGTCGTTAGGCTCGACTTCGTCCGTCGATGGAAACTGATCGACGTAGAACAATCGTGCATTCGAGCGCCCGCTCTTGGTGACTACGGTAGCGATGTGCGGTCCAAGCGCGGCGCCTTTGCCGATACGAACTCGCCCCGAAATCTTCTCGTCGGTTGCGGCGCTCGTCTCGATCCACTCTAGATCTGTCGAGCCAAATTCGAGTCGAAGAGCGCCCGCAAGACGCTCGCCCACAACCGTGAGCTCGAGAGTCGAACCGCGCTGCCCGCCGAGCGGCTCGAGCCGATGTGCCCAGGGGTCGCCCGCATTCTCAGTCGCCAAAACGGCCGCGGCGCACAGCAAGATCCCGGCCACGGCCGGAAGCACCTTGAGCGCGGCGCGCACAAGCAAAGTCTTCATCAGCCGAATAGCTCGGGGATCGGCGTTCCGCCGTCGTTGATCTTCACAGGACGTCCGTTCGTGTGGTACTCACGCGCGGAATCGATGCCGAGCTTCTTGTAGACCGTTGCGCCGAGGTCCTCGATCGAAACAGGCCTCTCCGCAGGTTCCGCCGCCCGCTCGTCTGAAGCGCCGATCACCTGCCCGCCCGGCACGCCCGCGCCAGCGACAGCAATTGAAAACACGCCCGGCCAATGGTCGCGGCCGGCGGAGTGATTGATCTTCGGCGTTCGTCCGAATTCCCCGATCCCAAGCACCAGAGTCGTGTCGAGCAAGCCTCGGGAGCCCATGTCGTCGAGCAGCGTTCCGAACGCCTGGTCGAACTCCGGATAGAGCTTCTTGTTGGTCTTGTCGTTGTCGGAGTGGGTGTCGTAGCCGCCGTGAAAAATCGTGACCAGCCTCACCCCGGCCTCGATCAGCCGCCGGCCAAGCAACGCACCCTGGCCGCCCGAAGTACGTCCGTAGGCGTCGCGGAGCTTGTCCGGCTCCGCGCCCAGATCAAAGGCCTTCTTTGCCTGCGGCGAGCTCACCAAATCCATCGCCTTCTGGTAGAAGTAGTCCATCCCCTCGACGACGCCCGACTTCTCCACCCTCTCGAAATCGGCGTCGAGCGATGCGAGCAGCTCAGCCCGCCCGCGCGCCTCCTCGAGCCCCAAGCCGAGAGGCAGCGAGAGGTCCTGCACCGAGAAATTCTCTTTGCTCGGGTCGCCGGTCACAAACGGGTCGTAAGCGGAGCCGAGGAAACCTGCCTCGGCGCAGATGTCTTTTCGCGGGATGACGACAAACGGCGGCAAGCCGTTTTGCGCGCCGAGCTCTTTCGCCACGACCGATCCATACACGGGATGTTTAAAGGCGTTGTTCGGGCGCTGTCCGGCGAAAATGTACTGCTTGGCCTTTTCGTGAATCGCCTCGCGAGAATAGATCGAACGAATCACCGAATAGCGATCCAGCCGCTCGGCGCATCGAGGCAGCAGCTCACTGAAATGAACGCCCTTCACGGCGGTCGGAATCGTGCCGAAACCGCCTCGAATCTCTCGCGGCGCATCCGGTTTTGGGTCAAAGGAATCCAGTTGGCACAGCCCGCCGGTGTGAAAGTACACCAGGCATGAAATGTCCTTGCGGCCGGCCGAGGCCGCAAGAATGCCCGGCAACGTGATGCCGCCGAACGCCGTTCCGCCCAGCTTGAGAATATCTCTGCGGCTGTAGCGGCCTCTTGTTTCGGACAACAACATCCTATTTCTCGCCTCAGCGGTTGAGCTGAAATTCCTTGGAGTTGAGAACGGCCCACAGCACGCCCTCGAGCGCCCGCCGCCGGTCGCGCCCCGCCGCCCGCTCGGATTCAAGATAGCTCGAAAGCTTCGCCCATTGCGCCTCGGTCGGCCGGCGAGAGGAGGCTCGGAGGTAGATCTCCTCCACGACGGCGCGGTCGTCGAGCCCCTCTTCGATCAATCGGCCAAGGACGTTGTCGCTCGCCGCGACCTTTTTGGAAACGGAGTTCCCGTTCATCAGCTGTAACGCTTGGCTCAGCGACGGCGCTTGGGTACGCGCTTCCATCACGTCCCGGCGCGGATGGCCGAACGTCGTAAGGAAGTACGTCGCGCCAATACTCGCGATCAATTCCTTCGGCGAAGTCCCGTTCGGATAATTCCGAAACACTTCCGGCTTCTCGGTCACCTGCACCACGGCGTCAAGCAAGACCTCCGCAGGCAGCTTACGTGGAACATAACGCGCGAAAAGCATTTCCTCAAGCGGATCCTCGCCGCCCGGCCGATCGGGCGTATGTGCCGCGAGCTGATACGTCTTCGAATTTAGAATCAGCCGATGCAATGATTTGAAGCGGAACCCGCCGTCGATGTAATGCGCGGCAAGCTGATCGAGCAGTTCCGGATGCGTCGGGCGGTTCGTCGAACGGAAATCATCGAACGGCTCGACGATGCCGCGTCCGAAATACTCGTACCAGACCCGGTTGACCGTCGCACGCGCGAACTGCAACTTCTCCGTGCGCGTGATCCAATCGGCCAACACCGTCCGCCGATCGACTCCCTCGGGAATCGCCGGCCGCTCTCCTTCGAGAAACTTGGGCGCGACCGGTTCGTTTGTCGTCGGATGCAGCACCTCGCCCGAGCGCGTGTTGTACCAGGTCCGCCGATACTGCGCATATCCATGCTTGACGTTCATGCGGCCCAGAAATGCCGCCATACCGTAGAAATCGTCCTGCGTCAGATTTTCGAGCGGATGGTTGTGGCACTGCGCACACTCAATTCGCTTGCCGAGGAAAAGCCGGGTTAACGTCGGCACGGCCTTCTCGACCTCGAACGTCTTCAGCATGAAGTCGATCGCGGGATGCCAAAAATTCCCTTCCGGGCGGACCGTGGTGTCTCCGACGGCGGTGATCATCTCGCGCACGGCTTCATCGTAGGGCCGGTCTTCACGGATGAAATCGTGCAGCCACCGTTTGAAAGAACCGTTCGTGCGGCCCTGCGAATAGTACTGCGAGTTGCGAAACCGATCCTCAAAACGGACTAGCCAATGCAGTGCGTACTCGTCTCGGTCCAGCAGCGAGTCAATCAAACGTTCCCTCTTGTCGGTGCGCGAATCGGCAACGAAGGCTTCCGTTTCTTCGGGAGTCGGCAACATGCCGACGGCATCAAGAAAGACGCGCCGAACGAACACTCGATCCGACGACAGCTCAAACGGCCGTACGTTCACGTCGCGCAGGGCGCGGAAAACGTGCTGGTCGATGAAGTTGTTCGGCTCGGGGGAAGAATAATCAGCATCCGTTCGCCGCTCGATCACGGTGAGCTGAGTGACGGCGACCTTGCCCATCGCGCGCGCCGTGACCGTCGTTAGGCCGCGCCCCTGGGAAGTCGCGGCGCCTTCGGAGATCGCCGAAACGACGGCCTCGTCGAGCGTCGAGTAGCGCACTTCGCCTGTCATGTCGCGGGTGGACCCATCCGAAAGGCGACCGATGACAGCGACCGGCTGGCGCACGCCTGCGCCGACGAGCACGCGCTCGGCCGGAACCATCTCCAACGACTCGAGCCGCGCCCCGTCGTCGGAGAGGTTCGCTCCTTGCATGATCCAGTTCAGGATGGTGCGGTACTCGTCCGATTCGGCGGTCATCAAATGGCCGCCTCCGTGCGCAATCTGAAACGTCGGCTTCGCGAGAAAGAGCGACTCCTCGGGCTTGTCAAACGAGATGCGACGTCCCTCATGAGCGCTGACGATCATCTCGCGATCGGCCGCGGGGTCGGAGCCATAGAGAGAAAGTTTGAACCCGTTCTGTCCGGCTGGGGATCCGTGGCAAGCGGAGCCATTGCAACCTTTCGTCGTCAATATCGAGACGATCTCGCGGTCGAAGCTGATCCTCAACTCGGCGGCCTGATCTCCGACTCGAACCTGCGTCGAGGCCGAGAGGGAGCCACATTGGGCGCTGAGGGCGGCAACGCCCGGCCCTCGCCCCAAGATGTGATCGCCCTCGACCGCGACTACGTCAATATCGGATGACCGCAGCTCGCAGCGGTCGCTGGCGTCCATCTCACCGCCGTCGGGCGCAGTCAATGTTACAAGAACCTTCTGCGACGCTCCCGGTCCCGCCAGAGCGATGCGCTCAGGCTCGATTCGGACGGCACTCCATGCGCCATCCCGGGGCGCAGCGCATAGAGCGGACGCCGCCAGGGCGGTCGCAATAGCGTTCCGCGCGAGCAAAGCTCCCATACTGGGAAGGATACGCTCATCCCGGTTTGGGGTCAACGTAGCCCGATCCGGTGGACCGCGGCTCATCTCCCAATGAAACTCCCGTCGCATCGGGTTGACGTACATGCTACGCTGCACGCTGAAGCTTGCGCCGGCAGCGCCTGCAAGACACTCGAGATCACCATGCAGTTCGTATTCCTCGCCCTGCTGGCAGCGTCCAGCGCCTTCGCCGCTGAGGCGGTGCACAATCGTCTCTCCGCCGAAGAAAAGGCCCAAGGCTGGACCTTGCTGTTCGACGGCGAGACCGGCCGCGGCTGGGAGGGCCTGCGCGGAACGCCTTTTCCTGAACGATCCTGGGCGATTGAGGACGGCGCCTTGCGTACGCGCAAGGATCGGGGCGGGGTCGATCTCATTACCACTAGCGCCTACGAAGACTTCGAATTGCGCTTCGACTGGAAGCTGTCCGCCAAGGGCAACAGCGGCGTCAAATATATGGTGCAGCGGGACTGGACCACTCCCGGCTATTCCCCCGATCAATCCGAGGAGTGGAAGGCGCGTGCGCGTTTGCGAGCGACGGGCCTTGAGTATCAACTTCTCGACGACGCGAAGACGAGTGGTAGACCTGGCTCGGAGCTGTCGAGCTGCGGCTCTCTCTATCTATTGAAGGCGCCCGAGAACAAGCGGTTGACCCCCCCCGGCGAGTGGAACCAGGCCCGCATTGTGATACGCGGCAACCACGGCGAGCATTGGCTCAACGGCGTGAAGCTGCTGGAGTACGAGCTCGGGTCACCAAACTTGCTTGAGCAGGTAGACCGAACGAAGTTTCGACGCGTGCCTGGGTTCGGAATCAAGGGGCCCGGCTATATCGCCTTGACGTATCACGGGTCGCCGGCCTGGTATCGCAACATCAAACTGCGCAAGCTGAAGTAGCGTTCGACTTCGCGCCTCTTCAACCGCCTGTCCGGAACCCGAGGGAAGCTGCCCCTAGGCGGTCTTCGCCACGTTCGATTCGGCGGCGCGCGCTTGCTCCAGCATGATCATGAACTCTTTCATATACAGGTGCTGATCGAACCAGCCACGCCCACTGACTAGGTTCCCGTCGCGCCGCAGATCTCAATGTCAAACTTGCACTTCGGGATGGTCGCCATTCTCTTTCCGCGGATCACGTCCGCGGTCGCCGCGAGCTCCGCTCCGTGGCAGACCGAGCACACCGGCTTACCCTTCTCGAAAAAGTGGCGGATGATGCGCATCAAGTCCTGGTCGTAGCGAGTGTATTCGGGAGCCCGTCCCCCGGTTAGAAATAGACCCGTGAATTCTGACGGATCGACGTCGCGAAAAGCTACGTCGGCTCGCAGGTGGTAGCCGGCGGACTCCCTAGTGATGTCCCAACCGGGAGGAATCTCGTGGAGGACCAATGGATAGATGCGCGCCTCGGGACCAGCGACGACTGCCTCGAAGTCGTCCTCTTGAACGCGATATAGCGGGTAGAGCGTATCCATCGCCTCGGCTGCGTCGCCGATGGGAATCAGCACCTTGGACATGATTTAGAACCTCGATTCCAGGCAGGGTTGTCCGCCGAGCATCGCCTGCCCGCGCAACGTATCTATCCTACTCTTCTCGCCTCCGTATTGGCGACGGCGCGAGGGGCCTCCGGCAGCGTCCCGCATCGCCCCTGACTGCGCTAGGATTGCCGCTATGTCCGCACTCAAGCTTGCCGCGCCGCTCTTCGCGTTCTTGGCTGCCTCACTGTCGTGCTCAGCGCCGGATCCGACCCAGCCCCCTCCATCCCCGTTGGCTGGGTCGCGCCCAAACATCGTGCTCGTTCTAGCCGACGATCTATCGTTTCGCGACCTTTCAATCTGGGGTCAACAAGAATTCGAGACGCCAAACCTAGACCGCTTGGCGCGAGGGGGCCTGCGCTTCACACAGGCCTACGCCGGCGCGCCCGAATGCGCGCCGTCCCGAGGGACCTTGTTGAGCGGTCTCCACACTGGGCACGGCCCAATCCGGACAAACGCGAGCGCTAGGGGGCAGGATCACCTGGCCGACGCGGACGTGACGATCGCGGAGGTTCTAAAGTCCGCTGGCTATGCCACAGGTTTCACAGGCAAATGGGGCGTAGGCTTGCCCGCAACGCCGGGTGCGCCCGAAAAACAGGGTTTCGACTATGCCTTCGGCTTCTACGACCAGAGGCGGGCACATACCTATTTTCCGAACTATCTCTATGAGAACGGCAAGCGAATTAGCTATCCGGCGAATGCTGGCTTCGATCTCGAGAGGCTCTACGGCCTCAACGTTCCAAACCCCGACCCCGAGAAGCTGAATCGCTACGACGAGAGCGGCAAGCTGATCATGCAGGATGTAGCCGATCCAGCACAGGCGGTCTTCTCAGAAGACCCCATCGAAGACAACGCGCTCCAATTCATCCGCGGGCACAAAGACCAACCGTTCTTTCTGTACTTCGCCACGCAACTCCCGCACGGGCCGCCGATCATCGACCACCTCCGCACTCTGACCGGCCGCGACGACTATCCCGGGATCATGACTAAACAGTGGGCGGCGATGGTCGTGCGCCTCGACGCGTTCGTCGGCGAGCTAGAGGCGGAGTTGAAGACCCAGGGGGTTTGGGAGAACACCATCATCTTGTTCGCCTCCGACAACGGCTACGCCATGTGCGGGTACCTAGGGCGGGGCAACGCCAACGCCAATTGGCCCGACGATCCGTTCCTGCACAATAAGGGACCATTCCGGGGCGGCAAGTTCTCGGCCCTAGAAGGAGGGACGCGGGTCCCGTTCTTCGCCCATTGGGAAGACAAGATCGAGCCGGGCGTGTCGAATACGCCGGTCTGGCTCGTCGATCTGTTTCCGACCTTCGCGGAGCTCGCCGGCGCGACCTACGAGCACTCCGTGGACGGTGATAGCCTGTTGCCCCTGTTCGAGCGCCGCCCAAGCGGTTTCCCGGCTGAGCGGCCGCTGTACTGGGAGAAGCATCGCGAGCAGGCAGTGCGCCTAGGGCCCTGGAAGGCTTTCCGTCCATCGCCCGACGACCCGCTGGAGTTGTACCTGATCGAAGAGGATATCCACGGCGACCGCAACTTAGCCGATCGGTATCCGGAAGTAGTCGCGCGCATCGAACAGATCATGAGAGACGAGCGAACCGACCACGAGTGGTATTGGAATCCCCACGAGACTGCCGAGGACTACGCGGCCAAACGACAACGCTCCAAAGAGCTCGGGACCCTTCAAGTGGGCGTGGCCGGCAACTCGTCCTCGTCGCATCCGATGGACCCTTGAGAGCGGCGTGAAGCGAACGTAGCTTGAATCTGCTGATATACTGTCCAACGCCGGAAAACTAGACCAGAAGTTAAAACCGAGTTTTTCAGGAGGGACCGCATGCGTAACGTTCGCCATGTATTCCTAGTCTCGGTGGCGGCGATGGCCGCCCTCGTTTACCCTTGCGGAACGCGAGCGCAGCAGGGCAGCCCTCGATTTTGGGCGCTCCCGACAGACGCCGCTTCATTGCGGAAAGAAGCCGACACCACCTTTGATCGCGCCAGGGCCCTTCGGCGGCAGCTAATCGCCGTGGAGGGCCAGCGGACGGTGCAGAACACCCTCGTTCCTTTCGACGAGATACTTCGCAACATCGGATTGGCAGGGGCGCCGGCGTCCACGCTCCGGGACACCCATCCCGACGCCGCGATGCGGCAGGCTGCAATCCAGGTTCAACAGCAGGCGGCGGCTCTGCGCTCGGAGGTGATGCTCGACCCGCGCGTCTACCGGGCGATCAGCGCCCTCGAACGCCTGGATGGTTTGGACGCGGAGACTCCCTACTACCTGACGAAGGTTCTCAAAGAGTTTCAGACCGCGGGCGCGGATAAGAGCGACGAAGTGCGCGAGCAGATTGCGGCGCTAAAGAAGGAGATCGTTAAACTTCAACAGGATTTCCGGAGCAACATAGTCGATGGACGCGCGACGCTTTCCCTTAAGCCAGAGCAGATGGAAGGGTTGCCTGCGGACTACCTCAAAGCTCATACGCCCGACGATCAAGGTAATCTGCTGATCACGAATGACCGCGTCGACGTTCAGCCGGTTGTCGCCTACGCGAATGACGCGACGGTGCGAAGGAGAGCATCCATTTTTCTCCGAAACCGCGGCTATCCAGCCAACATGGATACCCTCGACAAGCTGATCGCGGCGCGGCGCCGTCTGGCTTTGTTGGCCGGCTTCCCGAACTTCGCAGCCGTACAGATGGAGAGCCGCATGGCGGGAAGTGAGGCGAGGCAGCGAGAGTTTCTCAACGAGGTGGATCAGGCGACGCGCGATGCGGCGACGAAACAGATGGATTTGCTGTTGGCGGCCAAGCGAAAGGACGAGCCGGATGCCACGCTTGTGGAAATGTGGGACGTTGACTACTATCTCCGCCAGATCAAGGAACAGCGGTATCAGTTCGATGAACAAGAGGCTCGGCCATACTTCCCTTACGAACAAGTGAAGCAAGGCCTGCTCGAGATCTCGACGAAGCTTTTCGGAATCAACTTTCGGCCGCTTCAGACTACGGTCTGGCATCCGACGGTGGAAGCCTATGAGGTGTTGGAAGGCGGCAAGGTTATCGGGCGCTTCTACCTGGACATGTTCCCGCGCAAGGACAAGTACCAGCACTTCAGCTCGCGCTTGCTGCGGCCCGGAGTTGCGGGAAAACATCTTCCGGAAAGCATCTTGGTGTGCAACTTCACGGCGCCGACAGAGAATGATCCGGCACTGATGACGCCTGCCGCGGCACGAACGTTCTTCCACGAGTTCGGCCACTTACTACACAGGCTCTTCGCAGGCGGTCAACGCTGGATGCGGCTCCTGTCCCCAGAGCGAGATTTCACGGAGGCGCCTTCGCAACTGCTGGAAGAGTGGCTTCGCGACCCGGCCGTGCTGGCGACATTTGCACGACATTACGAAACCGGCGAACCTATCTCGGCGCGTCTAGTGGAGCGCATGAACCGCGCCTCCAAATTCGGAGCCGCCGTACTCACGCGCCGACAGCTCTTTGCTGCTCACGTCGCGCTCGCCTACGAATCGGGCGAAGCCAATCTAGATACCGATGCCTTGGCAAGGGCACTCTACGAAAAGTACTTCGGCGGCCGTTATCCCGAAGGCATGCACCCACAGTGCAGCTTCTCGCACCTTGGCAGTGGGGGTTATGCAGGCGCCTACTACGTGTACCAATGGTCGCTCGTGATTGCGAAGGACCTGCTCACTGGGTTCAACCGAAAAAACCTGCTGGATCCGGTACCGGCGCGGCGCTACCGCAACCTGGTGCTGAGCCCGGGAGGAAGCAAGCCTGCCGCGACGCTAGTGGAGGACTTCCTGGGCCGACCCTTTAACCTACAGGCCTATCGAGAATGGCTGCAGGCCGAGTGAGCGGCGAGCCTGTTCAGATCTAGTTTCCCAGCAAGTTCGACCTTCCCCGCGTCCGACGTAGAGCAAGCCGGCGACGGAAGCTCTGATACAATTCGCACGCGATGAATACCAATCGGCGGACGTTTCTGAGCCTCGTGGGGGCGGCTGGTGTTGCAGCGGCTGCTGGCAAGCCGGTCCGGGCGGCGGTGTATGGAGTAGGTCACGCGCACGCACGAAGCAAGATCCGGGTGCTGGGAAGGCTGCCGCAATTTGAGCTGGCCGGAGTCTGTCCGCGCGACGTGCCCCAACGTTTCGATGCCGTGACCGCGCCCGGCGTACGGCGGCTGGAGCGCGACGAGGTTCTCGAGGACCCCTCAATCGAGCTCGTGGCTGTAGAGGCCCACGTCGCGGAGAACTTGCAGTTTGCGCACGAGGCCGTCGATGCGGGGAAGTTCGTCCACCTAGATAAGTCTCCGGGAGCGGATTTCAATTCCTTTCGCAACCTCCTCGATAAGGCTTCAGCGAAAGGGCGGGTCGTACAGATGGGCTACATGTGGCGCTATCACACCGCGATGAGTCGGGCGATCGAGACGGCGCGGGCGGGTGATCTAGGCGAGATCTACATGGTGCGGGCGACGATCAACAAGCCGATGTCCGAGGAGGATCGGCGACCCCTAGCAGCGTTCAAGGGCGGCATGATGTTCGAGATGGGCGGCCACATGATCGACCGCATCGTGGATCTACTCGGAGCACCGAAACGAGTGGATGGGCAGTTACGACACGACGGCCCCTTCGACGACGGGCTGGCCGACAATAACCTGGCGCTCCTCGAGTTCGACCGAGCGATGGCGGAGGTCTATGTCGCCGCCATGCAGCCGAACGGGAATAGCTACCGTAGGCTCGAAATCCTGGGCACGAAAGGAACGGCGACAGTACAGCCGTTCTCTCCGGACGGGCGCATCGCGCTCGATTTCGGCGCCGGACGAGAAGAGATGGAGTTGGCGGTCGCGGCGCAGCCTTATGAGACGGACTTCGTCGAAATGGCAGCGGTGATTCGAGAAGGCCGCAAACCGCAATACAGCGTCGATCATGACCTAGCAGTCCAGAAGGCCCTGTTGGACGCCTGCGAAATGCTATAGGAGACCCGCTGCGAGCCGCGAACGAGATAGAGCGGTGCGATTTCGAGCCCTCAAGGCTCCGCCCGACAGCCGCTTCGATTCCGTCGCTCTTCCACCCGGCCGGACGGGTTTCGTCCCGTCCGGCCGGTCAGCCTCTCCCCGGCTGCGCTCAGCTCAAGCGACGGCCCTTTCAAGCTCCGCCCGCATGCGGGCTTGGGCTTGCGGTCCGGAGCTAGCAATCGACGACTGCACCGGCAGCATCGAATGCAATCCGAAATAGTCCCTCGGCGGATAGAGCGCATAGGGCTCGAGCGTCATGAAGACGTACCCGAGCACGGACTCAATGCGATAGATCGCATGAAAGAACGCGCCGTTGCTAATGCTCAAACGCTTGCAGCACAACTTAGCGTCGGCGCCGAGTAGGAAGTGATAGCGGAAGAGCCGGTAGTGCGACGCGTCGAGCGAGCGCCGGGCGACCAAACTAAAGTCGGCCATGAATTCTTCCTCCTTGCGACCCCAGGCGCCGCGATTCGAGCGCCCCGACGCGTTGCGCTCGAAAGACACTCGCCCACGGTACTTGCCTACATCCACGCATTGCCGGAATCGCGCGTGACGGACGCGAAACGCGGCGCGCAGCGCGCACTTGCAAGGCACGACTTCGCCTTTGGCTTCGACGACTCCGAACCCTCCGCAACTGCTGCACGACGGCAACGCCAAACGAGCCAGATCGTTACGGTTCCACTCCATAATGTTGTTGTTCCACTCCTTGCAGCCTTCCTGCCCGCTCCCGTCAATGGGGGGAGAAGCAGGCTCCGGCATGGCCCCCTCGCTCGCCTCAAAGGCTTGCTGTAGGGTCTCCTATGTTTCAACTCTGGGCCTCGTCCCCCGGGGCGTCAAGAGAAACTAAAACAGCACGCCCGAAAGCTGTTGTTAAATTCCACATCAAACTCTAAATATTTCATCGAAAATAGCTGTAATTACTAGATCTTAGTTATCAACACTTTAGAGGTGAAACGCCGGTTCGGTCGGTGGCACGGCTAAACGCGGTATAAAGTCGTGAGGAGGCTATAGCTCAGAGCTATATGGCGAGTCGCGGCTTTCAGGATCTCGCCGAGCGGTTGCGCGTCGCCCTCAACGAGCGCGTCCATCGCGGCGAGATAAGCGAACGCCGTCTGGCTCGGCTTTCAGGCTACTCGCAGCCGCACATTCACAATGTGCTGGCCGGCTCGCGTGGCCTCAGCCTTCAGCTCGCCGATGAGTTGTTGGGGGCGTCGTCGATACCGCTGGCCGAGTTACTCGAGCAAGGCTCCGGCGTCAACAGCGCCTCCGCGCTTGTCCTCGAGGGACGTCTCGGTGCAGGCCGCCTTTTTCCCCAGGTCGGAAGCCCGCCGAGGCGGCTGTTCTTCGAGGCGCAGCGCCTGGCTGCGTTGATCAATCCGGTCGTGGCGCTGCTAGATGCCCAAGAGCGAGGCATGGAACCGCTGCTGCGTCCCGGCGATGAGGTGCTGATTGACCGCTCGATCGAGGCCCGCCGCGAGCCGTTGTTCGAACACGTCTATGCCATCGAGTGGGAGGGGCGCGGATTTGTCGGACGCTGTCAGAGAGTCGGCAGCGCTCTGGTCGTGGTCGCCGACAACGCTGCCGAAGCCGCCGGGCAGCCCACCACACTCCCGATTGACTCCACACGCGTCTACGACGTAGTCCGAGGGTGCATTCGCTGGATTGCACGCGATCTCGACGCCGCAGCCGCCGAAGAGCTCGAGCCGAGCTAACCGGATTGTCCAGCCGCTCCGGTCTGTTCCGGCTGAGGCCCGATCGCTTCAGGCTTGTGTTAAGTTGCGGTTCGTAGACCGTTTGATCAGGCTCGCCCCGAGCGTGGGTCGCGATGCGAATACCGCGCAAGTTCATCCGACGCGCCCTGGCATACCTCGGCGGAGGCGTGGTCGCCTTCTACCTGATCTGTACGTTTGCCCTCTTCTCCATTCGCTCGAATGCGCCCACTGTCACCGCGGTACAGGCGCAGCGCTGGGTTGAGGCCCAGGTTGAAGGCGAAGACTACGATCCACAACACCGCTGGACGCCCCTCGCGCAAATCCCCAAGCTGATGCAACACTCCGTCATCGCTGCCGAGGACGGCGCCTTCTACGACCACAACGGCGTCGACATGGAGGAGCTTGGCCACGTGCTGAGCGGCTGGACAACCCGAGGGGAACGCCTACGCGGCGCGTCAACAATTTCGCAACAGCTCGTTAAGAATCTCTTCCTTACGACGTGGCGCTCGCCGATCCGCAAACTGATCGAGTTCCCTCTCGTCTTCCTCGCCGAAGCCATCCTGGGCAAGGATCGAATCCTTGAGCTCTACCTCAACGAGGTCGAGTGGGGCTCCGGCGTTTGGGGCGTCGCTGCCGCTGCTGAGCACTACTATTCGTTGCCTCTCGAAGCCCTCAGCCGCGACCAAGCCGCGCGCCTCGCCGCCTGCCTGCCGGCGCCGCGCAGCCGACGGCCTGAACAGATGAACGAGTACAGCCACGTCATCCTCGAGCGCATGAAAGGGCGCGGCTGGTGACCGCTCTTCGTCTAGGTTATGATTCTGAGTGACGTCGACCCACCGGAGAATCCAAATGAAACGAAACGCCCTGTTGATGCTGACCGTGTTGCTCGCCGCTGCGCCCGGCGCCCGAGCGGCTTCCGCCGAAGATCAGATCGCCTCTTCTATCCTCGCCGCGCCAGAGGAGCGGCGCGCCGAAGCCGCCGTGCTCGGTTACAACGCCGACGGCAAGGTCGTTACCCTACGCAAAGGGAGCAACGAGCTGATCTGCCTCGCCGACAAACCGGGCGACGATTCCTTCAGCGTCGCTTGCTATCACAAAGAACTCGAGCCGTTCATGGCTCGCGGGCGCGAGTTGCAAGCTGAAGGAGTCACCGGCAAGGCGCGTCATGAACAGCGTTGGAAAGAGGTCGACGAAGGCAAGGTCAAGATGCCGACCCTGCCGCGAGCGCTGTACGTCCTCAGCGGCTCGGGCTTCGACGCCGCCAAGGGCGAGGTGACCGAGGCCTATTTGCGTTGGGTGATCTACAGCCCCGGTGCAACCCCCGAGTCAACCGGCCTTTCTGTCGAGCCTTCTCCCGGCGCGCCCTGGCTCATGTATCCGGGAAAGCCCGGCGCTCACATCATGATCAGCCCTCCCCGCCCGAAGGAATAGCGCGAGCGGCGTAGCCGCCGGTTCAGTACTCAGGTACCCGCAAGGTACCCGTCCGGTGCCGGTTTGGGCGAAAAGGTACCATCGTCAAAATGTAACCGTCGGTCTCTTCTAAAAAACTCCGGCGCGAGGCAGACTGGAGGCGGAACCATGATTCGTCTCTTGTTGTTTTTGTCTCTCACCTTGACTGCCCCGGCTCTGGCGGAAAGTACAATCACCGCCGCGGGAGCCGGGTTTTCTTCCACGTTGGTCGTTGGAGCGGTCGAGCCGACCATCCACCGCGCTGAGTTTGGCGACGGCCCTAGGGATCTCGCCTCTCAGGGGCGATCATCCATGGCCCGGGCCGAGCCTCAACCGTCGCCCGTCTTTCGCGGCACGTCGTTTGTCTACGGAGAGGGTCTACACTACCAGCCCGGCACCCGCCAGGAGCGCGGCGACTTCAACTACAACCCCGACACGCGCTTCGTGCGAGACGTTTACCAGCCTGAAGCCGGTGATTGGATGCGCCGACGCTACAACGGCGTCGGAGAACGCAACGATCGCCGAGGAACGTATCGGCCGGAGATCCGCTACGGCGAAGACGTGAGGCTACGGTGGCGCCGGTATCGATTCGGCGACAAATAGCTTTTCGTACTACGATAGCCGGATGATCCGTCCTGCGCTGCTCGCTCTTCTCTTCCTTCCCATCAGCCTCCCGGCGCAAGAAACCGTCGACCTCGAGGTCGTTCATCGCATTCGCCAAGAAGCCTACGAACACTCCGAGGTGATGGATCACCTATTCCAACTCGTCGACGTTCATGGCCCGCGCATCACTGGTTCGCCTGGCTTCCAGGGCGCCGCCGAATGGTCGGCTGAAGCGATGCGCCGCTGGGGGCTCAAGGGCGTCAAGCTCGAGAAGTGGGGACCCTTCGGACAAGGCTGGTCGCGCAGCCGCTTCTCGGCGCACCTCGTCGAGCCCGGCTACGAAGCGTTGATCGGCGTCCCCCTCGGCTGGAGCCCTTCAACCGACGGCGTCGCCTCGGGAACGCCCCAGCTCGCCCCGCTCACGCGCGGTAGAACGCTCAAGCGCGACGAAGAAGCCGTCGACGCCTTCCTCGCCAAATACAAGGGAAAGCTGACGGACGCGATCGTCCTCATTGCGCCGCTCAAAGACGTCAAGGTTCATGACACTCTCGACCTCAAACGCTTCTCCGGCGAAGAGCTCGCCGAACGCGCCCAAGCGCCGCCGGCCTCGCCGCCGATCGACTTCCTCGATCCCGATCTCGAGATCCCAGAAGAGCCCGAGAAGCGCCGCAACTTCTTCGCAAAAGCGCCGCCTTGGTTCGGCGAATGGCGCCGCGACGAACGCCGCCGCATTCAAGGCAAGCTCAATACCTTTCTCACTGAACAGAACGTGCGGCTAGTCGTTCATCCGGCGGCTAAGGGAGACGGCGGCACCGTCTTCCCGCCGCGCTCGGGAGACCGACACGTCGATCACCCCGTCCCGCCGCCTTCGATCGCGCTCACGCCCGAGCAGTACAACCGCATCTACCGCTTGGTCGACCAAGGCATCCCGACGAAGATCGAGGTCGAGGTGCGCACCGCTTTCCACAAAGAGACGCTCGACTCGATCAACGTTATCGGCGAGCTGCCGGGCGGAGCGAAGCGCAATGAGATCGTAATGATCGGCGGCCATCTCGATTCGACGGCGGCGGCGCTTGGCGCTACCGACAACGGCTCCGGCTGCTCGGTGATGCTTGAAGCGATGCGCATCCTCAAGAAGCTCGACCTGCCGCTCGCGCGCACCGTTCGCATCGCTTTGTGGGGCGGAGAGGAGCAAGGCCTGCTCGGTTCCAAGGCTTACGTTAAGGAGCATTTCGGTGATCCGGAGACGATGCGCCTCACCGCCGAGCACGAAAGATTGTCGGTCTACCTCAACGTCGACAACGGCACCGGCAAGATTCGCGGGATCTATTTGCAAGGCAACGACATGGCGCGCCCGATCTTCCGCAAATGGTTCGAGCCCTTCGCCGACCTCGGCGCCGGAACGATCTCGATCCGCAACACCGGCGGCACCGACCATCTATCGTTCAACGCGGTCGGACTTCCCGGCTTCCAGTTCATCCAAGACCCGGTCGAGTACGAGACGCGCACCCACCACTCCAACATGGACGCCTACGATCGAGCCCAGCCGGCGGATCTAATCCAGGCCTCGGCGATCGTGGCGGCGTTTGTCTACCAAGCGACGAACAGGGAGGAGCGTTTCCCAAGGAAGCCGCTGCCGGAGCCGCAGCCGCTTGAGAAACCGTCGAAGTGAGCGGCGCCCCTAGACAGGGCCGGCTCCTTTACACGCCCGCCCAGGATCGGCTATCCTACTGCCTCCCGGATGGACGAAATATGAACTCTCGCGGGCTTACGGAGGAGAGCTTGGCCGGATGAAACGTTCATGGATGTCGCGATACCACTTGCTTTTCCGGACTACCTAATCGCAGTCGAGACGCCTCAGGCTGTTATTGAGGTTCCGGACCTGCTGCCGTGGGTCGACCTCCTGCCCGAACGAATCGTGATCAAGGAGGACAAGGCGAAGCTGCCCTATCTAGGGCACGCGGGCGTGCTGTTCTTCGACGGAGCGACCGGTCTGTCGAAATACTACGAGTACGGGCGCTATGATCGGGCGGCGAAAGGCTTGGTACGACGCGTTCGGATCCCTGACGTCACGCCGGGCGACCAGGCCTCTCTCGCCAAGGTCCTCGCCGCCATCTCCCGCAAGTCCGGCCAGAATGGCTCGATCAAGGGCGCTTACATCGAAACAGAATCGGGTGGTTTCGCGAAGATGCTAGCCTACGCCTCGCGGCGCGAGAAAGAGAACCGCAACCCGAAACGAAAGGTCTATGACATCACAGGCCACAGTTGCCTTCACTTCGCGATGTCGGTCTGCGAGGCTGCGGGCGTGTCGCTGCCGCCCATCGTCGATCCGCGTCCTACTGGGCACCTTTCGCTGGTCCGCATGATGCACCGGGACCTTGACTTCAAGCCACCCAAATCGCTGAGCGTTGACGAGTCGTGATGGTGTCTTTGGTCGATGTGCGTAAGCCCGGGCGCCGGCGCCTTTCGGCGCTCGTAGGACTCCTTCTGTTGGCGGCGCTCGGTTGCCAGCTTGAGTACGCCGCCGGGGACCCGCCCAGGCCGGAAAACGTCGGCTCGGATGCCGCCTGGATCGGCGGTCCGGACGGCGGCGTTTGGGTCACCCTCCGTCCTGATGCGGCGAGCGGCCAAGGCATCTACCACGCGAAGATCCAGCACGAGACCGGGAGCTCGGAGTATGAAGGTCCCCTCAGGCTTGAACGCGCGAACGGGGGTTCTGAGGCGAGCATCGACGTTTCGTTGATCGAGGGATGGGACGGCGACGAGCTGTTGCTTTCCGATGGCCGGTCGCTGCGTGTTCCCAACTAGCTACAGCAGTCTCTTGCGCTGGTTTGAGCTGTATGTCGGAGCTGCCCAGAAGTCAACGACGCAGCGAGCGTTGTCGATCAGCCTTGACGGCGGCTGCGAATTCGAGAGTCGTTGATTCTTTGGAAGTTAGGGCGACTTGCTGGACCGGACCGTTGTGGAAACGGACACGGATCGGAGGGCTCGATCAAGCTAACTTGTTGATTTCATGAGGTCCGAGTTGTGCATGAAAAAACCCTGGAAATTTTCGGACAGAACCGGACGTCGGGTGCGCGGCGGGGCGCTTTGCCGAGCGGCGCGTCGGTCGATGAAGCTTTGGTCCGGTAATTTCTTCCTTGGGCGGGCCGGAAACCGGCTTTCGGTTCGGTGTCTGATCGCCCCTTGTTCTCGTCTCTAGGCTAGCAGGCGGGACCTAACTTTCCGCGTTTTCTGCGGATCGCCTACTCTCGAAACGGATTCTGCGGCGGAGTGGTCAAGTCGAACGGCCCAAATGGGCTAGAGAATTTCCGAGGGGTAGGGCTGAAAACTCCGGAACGCCTCGGCCTGGGGGACCCCGCAGGCCTTGCCGCGGTAGAGTGCGATAGCCTCTTTGGCCTCTTGAGCCGAGTGGGGCTGTTTCGGGTCATACGGCTTGTTCTGGACGAGCGCCATTAGCCGCCCCAACCACTCATGGGCTTGCCGCCAATCGTCGCTGACGTCAACGTAAGTATCCGGCTCGAAACCGATCGTGTGACGCGGGCCGTTGTCGTATTGATAGATTCGGCGCGGGCGTTTGACTCCTTCGCGGCCGAGAACCGTGCCGGCCCAACTGAGCGCCGTCATGGTGAGACGCGAAGCGACCTCATGGTCGGGGTGGCTGTCGCGCGGCCACAGCCGGAAAGCCACGTCGGGTTGAACGTCGGCGACCACCTCCGAGACGGCTTTCTTCGTCTCATCGTCTACCTCGAACCCCATCGACGCGTACTGCAGGAAGCGCATCTCGACGCCGTAGTCCTTGGCCAACTTTTTCGAGCCTTCCAGCAGCTCGCGGTTGCGGCCTTCGCCCACGGGCTTCCAGTTGGCGTAGTCGCCGATAATCGCCAGGATTACTACGCGATAGTTCTTCCGAACCGCTTTTAGTAGCGTTCCGGGGACGCCGAAAACGCAGTCGTCATAGTGCGCGCCGACGGCGAGAACAGATTTTTCCATGGCGTCAATGTAGCAGGATTGGTGGGCCGTGAACCGTCGGCGCAAGTCTCTTGAGCGACTTCAGAAAAACACGGGGACCGATCATTGACCGCGCCGGTATAGAAACGTGATTTGCCACCAGGACATCGTCGTCGAGATCGAAGTGTCCAAGATCGTTCGCACAGGCGGCAGGCTAGGGTAGAATCATGCAGTCGTGGTCGGCCGGACTATTAGCCACTACAAGATCCTCTCCAAGCTCGGCGAGGACGGCATGGGCGTCGTCTACAAAGCCGAGGATACAAGCCTCGAACGTACGGTCGCTCTGAAGTTTCTGGCATCGCACCTGCTTGGCGAGGCCGAGGCCAAGGCTCGCTTCATGCGCGAAGCCAAAGCGGCGGCCGGGCTGCATCACGCCAACATCTGCCCCGTGTACGAAGTCGGCGAGGCCGAAGGCAAGACGTTCCTCTCGATGGCGTTCATCGAAGGCGAATCGCTCGAAGCCCGCATCGCCGACGGACCGTTGCCTCTGAAGGAAGCCCTCAACATTGGTCGCCAGATAGCCGAGGGTCTCGACGCAGCCCATGAAAAGGGCGTCATCCACCGTGACGTCAAGCCGGCCAACACCATGGTCGACTCCAAGGGCCGCGCGACGATCATGGATTTCGGTTTGGCCCGACTAACCGAAGCCTCTCGTCTCACGAAGGCCGATCAGACGATGGGCACGGTCGCCTACATGTCTCCGGAGCAAGCTCAGGGCATAGAGGTTGACCACCGCTCCGATATTTGGGCGTTGGGCGTCGTGCTGTATGAGATGATTCGCGGGCAGCGGCCGTTTCAGGGCGAATACGACCAGGCGCTGCTTTATGAGATCGTCCATGAGGAACCCGAACCGCTGACGGGCGTGCGAGCCGGCGTGCCGATGGAACTCGAGTTCATTGTCGGCAAGTGCCTGGCGAAAGACCGCAACGATCGCCCCTCATCGGCGGAAGAGATCGCCAGGGACCTGCGCACTCTCGGCGAGAAGCTCAAGTCGGGGCGCTCAACCATATTGCGAACGACCGCGGGACCGCTGTCGGCGCCGCCCGCCGCCGCCGCACCCGCGCCGGTTTCGGAGCCCAGCGCGCAGTCGAAGCGTTTTGGTTGGCTTCCCTGGGCGCTCGCCGCCTGTCTCGCCGTCTGCCTTGTCGTCGTCGCCTCCGTGGCCTGGTTCTCGCCCTCGGGCGAGGAAGCCTCGCGACGGTCGGTTTACCGCTTCACGGTTCAGCCGCCGGAGGGCGCGGTGGTGGGGAGCTTCGCGGTTTCGCCGGACGGCCGCCGCATGGTACTGCTCGCCGAGGAGCGAAACGTCATTCGACTGTGGCTACGATCGTTCGACGAGCTTTCGGCGCGGCCGTTGTACGGGACGGAAGGGGCCGATCCTCTGGGGGCCCCTTTTTGGTCGCCGGACAGCCGATACATAGGCTACTTCGGGGACGAGAAGCTCAAGAAAGTCGGCATCGCGGGCGAACCGCCCATGGCTCTCGCCGACGCACCGTTCGGCCGCGGCGGTGCCTGGGGCGAAGACGGCGTCATCCTCTTCACCCCTATGAACCACGGCCCTCAGTCGCACGTCTTTGCGATCTCGGCGAGCGGGGGAGAGGTCCGACAGGTCACCGCGGGACAAGCGAATTCGCACCGCTCACCACACTTCCTTCCAAAAGGCGAACGCTTCCTTTTCCACGCTCGCGAGGGAGCGCAAGGGTCGCCGGGGCAATTGCTGGTCGGCGAGTTGGGATCCGAGGAAACGACTGCACTGATGCCGACGCTCTCAAACGGCGTGTTTTTGCCCCTCGGCGATTCGTCTGAGGGCTACTTGCTCACCACGCAGGACAACGTACTCATGGCGCATCCGCTCAATGCGGCCGCCGGGCGCCTCACGGACGAGCCGCTGGCGGCCGTTCGCGGCGTCGGCGTCAATGTCTCGATGAGTCGCGGCTTGTTCTCGGTTTCACCCAATGGAGTGCTCGCCTATTCCGATCAGACGGTTCCGACAGGGCTTTCCGAGCTCACATGGGTTGACCGCCAAGGCCGGCCGATCGCAACGATGGGAGCGCCGAGAGTCTACCTGGGCATCAGGATCTCTCCAGACGGCTCGCAAGCGGCATTCGTGACCGGAGACACGGGTCAGGGCAACCGAGTTCAGATAGTGAACTTCAAAGACGGCTCGATGTTGCACCCCGCCCCAGCCTCCCCCAGTTGGACCGCAACCTGGGCTCCCGACGGCGAAAGCCTGCTCTCCTCATTCGGAAGACGCATCCTTCGCCTTTCGATCGACGGTGCTGAACCGGAGCGGGTGTACGGAGGACCCGCCAGGGCCGTCGCCCGGGACTACTCCCCGGACGGCGAATGGCTGTTGCTGGAGGACTTTGAAGCGCGTGACAGCCACAACCTTCTCTGGATGTCGGCGAATGGCGAGACGGAACCGCGGCCGTTCCTCCAAACGAAGAGTCACATGCAGTGGGGGAGATTCTCACCGGACGGCAAGTATGTCGCCTACTCCAGCGACGAATCGGGCGTCGAAGAGATTTACGTGCGGCCCTTCCCGGAGGCGGACACCAATCTGCGGGTCTCCATCGCGGGCGGCTCGGCGCCGTTGTGGAGGCGCGACGGCCGCGAACTGTTCTTCCTCTCGCCGGAAGGGAATCTGGTTGCGGCTCCGATCGGCCCCGATGCGAGCGGCATTCTCAGATCGGGAACGCCCAAGCCGCTATTTCCGGTCAGAACCATCGATACCCGACGGGCCGTTCGCTTTTGGGCCTACGACGTCGCCCCCGACGGAGAGCGCTTCCTGTTAATCCGTCCTGTGGAAGCGACGGCGCCCACGCCTATTCACGTGGTCGTCAATTGGGACCTGGAACTCGCGAGGCTGGCCGAAGAGAGACAAGCAAGCCGCTAACCGTCTTTCTAATGCCGTCCGGGCTGGCAGCTGCCCTAGTGAAAATCGTATTTCCCAACGCGCCCCCGATGCTTATCCATAAACGAGATTCCAACCCCTTCCCAATACCCTCGTTCACAGCAGTTCAACGTTTTCTCTTTGCCTTGCGTTCAACAACTTTCGCCGTCCGATTCCGCCTTCGATAGGTTCTTTCGAACTTGGGAAGCCCGAGCCGCATGGCCGAGCCGCCAATCCTCTCAGTCGCCGCGTTCGATCAGCCGAGTCACGAACCTCTCGGCCCCGTTCAAGTCGGCCGCATGGGCCTGGACGCTCGACCGGCGGCAGGTTGTCGTTTCTCCGACCAGACCCCGGCACAGGGAGTTGTGTCCGTCCGTTTCCGCAGCGGTTTGTGCCGTGCTTGTACTGGTCAGCAGTCCAGGTTCCGCAGCTCCCCAACAAAAAACGCTTGGGTCGCAACGCCGGGGGCGATATACTCGAAGCCTGACTACGTCGGAGAAAGCACCGAGGACGCCAATCCCAGCTCCAGCCATCCGATTCTTTGCGGTCTTGGAATGGTGCGTGCTACGCCTCTTACGATACAAGTACATCTGTATCGCCGCGCCCGCTAGAGGTCTCAGACCGAAACTCCTCGGGGACGACGCCCTCGCCAGACGCTGATTGGAATCGGCTCGGCGAGGCGGCGGGCTCCGTGGGTTTCAACAGGTAAAGCTTCGCGACTAGGTCGCAACCAAGGAGTTTCAAGCGAGAATGACAAGATCAACGATCATCGCAGCACTGCTGCTTTCCCTAGTCTGCGTACTCTCTCTTCAAGGTGCGGACGGCAATGCGTCTAAGGACGCCTTCGTGTTGCCTGGAGACGTCATCCTTCCTCAGATCGCCACAGGAGGCGACGGCGCGCAGGGCTTCTTCATGACGTTCCAGTCGGTGAACATCACCAACGCCGCGGCGTCGGTGCAAATCTCTTTCTTTGACAGCACGGGAAATCCCATGGTCCTCGACTTCGTAGAGGATGGAACGCCTGTTACTGCGTCGTTCCTCTCGAAGACGCTAGGAGCCAAGGGCAGCAGCTTTGCCCGAACCTTCCCGATGGGCGCGACGCAGGTGGGCTACGCGCGGGTGCAGAGCACGCCCCCGAATTCCATCGCGGTGAGCGCGACCTTTAACCAGGCGGTCACTGACCGGCCGCTTTTTCAATCATTCATTCCGCTCTCGAGCGGAGTGCAGGACCGCTTCCTCGTTCCCGTGCTCAACTCGGGCGTTTCGACCGGCTCGGTCGCGATTGTCTCCCTCGTCTCCCAACAGGTCACGCTGACGGCTCGCGACACCAACGGCGTGGCGCTCTGCTCGGGCACGCGCATGTTCGCCGCGGGGGAACATGCGGCCTTCGTCGTCTCGAGCCTTGCCGCGCTGAGCTGCACAGCCAACGTCGACTCGATACTCGAAGTGCAGGGCCCCGAGAAGGCGCTCTCGGGCGTCGGCATCACCGCACAGGACAGCGGCGCCTTTTCTACGCAGCCGGTCTACGGGCCGGTACCGGCGCCATAGTTTTGGCTCGCAACCGTTTGTTTTGGATTACGACGGAAATGGAGACATTGAGCCATGACGAATACAAGCAAGCTTAGTGCGATGGTCGCTAGCCGGGCGACGCCGGCGCTTCTGATGGTGTTGGCGTTGTTCCTGCCGCTCGCGCAGGCGCAGCTTTCGACCGAGAACAGCCAACTCTGGACGCAGGAAAGCAGCGGGATACCTGGGGAAAGCGCCGTGGGCGACCTTTTCGGCATGTCGTTCGCGGAAGGCGATTTTAACAACGACGGATTCACCGATCTGGCGGTCGGAATGCCGCAGAAGACGGTGGAAGTCGACGACGGAGCGGGGGGCACGGACTCATTCGCCGGCGCAGGGCAGGTCCTTGTGCTGTACGGTTCGGCGAACCGCCTCACTTCGACGGGCGTGCAAGTTTTTACACAGGCGACCGCGGACGTGCAGGGTGATGCTGAGACGAACGGACTGTTCGGCTTTGCTCTGGCTGCCAGCGACTTCAACGGCGACGGGTTCGCCGATCTAGCGGCGTCCGCCGTACAAGCCACCGTAAGCGGCAGCAACGGCGCGGGGGCCGTCATCGTGCTCAACGGCTCCCCAGGCGGTTTGACCGCGACCGACAGCCAGATTTGGACACAAGACAGCCCTGAGATCATCGGAGCGTCCGAGCCGGGTGATTTCTTCGGCATTTCCCTGGCGGCGGGCGACTTCAATGGAGACAGTTCGCCGGATCTCGCCATCGGCGTTCGGGGAGAGGATGTAGGGACGCCCGCCGTGACCAACGCCGGCGCAGTGGCCGTGCTCTACGCGGCCTCCGGCGGGTTGAGCGCCGACGGGAACCAGTTCTGGAGCCAAGACAGCCCCGGCATTCGCGGCGCCCCAGAAGCGAACGACCTGTTCGGCCGATCGCTTGCGCCCGGTGACTTCAACAACGACGGCTTTCATGACCTCGCGATCGGCGTTCCCAACGAGGCTGTCGGCGCACTCGCCTCCGCGGGCGCGGTCAACGTCATCTACGGCAGCGCCGCTGGATTGACGGCAGCCGGCGATCAGCTTTGGTTTCAGGACGTCACCGGAATAATGGACGCCTCGGAAGCCGGAGATCTGTTTGGGTTCTCTGTGGAGGCCGCCGATTTCAACAGCGACGGATTCGGCGACTTGGCGATCGGCGTCCCCAGCGAAGACGTCAACGGGCAAGCCGGCGCGGGCGCCGTGAACGTGATCTACGGATCCTCGGTCGTCGGCTTGGCCGCACGCGGCAACCAGTTCTTAACCAGCGACAACGCGTTTGCCAACGCCCTGGAGGCGGGGGACGACTACGGCCGCACGCTCACTTCCGGGGACTTTAACAATGATGGCTTCAAAGACCTGGCTGTTGGAGGCCCTCTCGAAGATGTCGGGGCGATCATAGACTCGGGCGCCGTATCTGTAGTCTACGGCAGCGGGCTCGGGGGGTTGACGGCGCAAGGAGCGCAATCGTGGCAGCAGAACACGGCTGGGGTTGCAGACCAAGCAGAAGCCAATGACCGCTTCGGCGGGGGCGGCATCTCCTCTAATGTGGAAACGACGCCGCTGGCGGCGGGAGACTTCAATGGCGACCGATTCCTGGATCTAATCATCGGCGTCCCAAATGAGGACTTCGAGGACCCCGATGTCGGCTCCATCGCCAACTCGGGGGCCTTTCACGTGCTTTATGGCGGTCTAAACGTAGGCGCGGAACTAGAGCAGGCATTGCAGGACCTGCAAGGCGTTGTGAACCAGTTGGGGCAGATCCCCGTCCCCTAACCGGCGGCACAGCACTACGACACCAAGAGTAGCGGCAGTCCCGCACCCCCCAGCACCCGGGTCGAGAAGGTCCTCTCCCGATGTCGCCTCGTAGCCTCGGGCGGGCACCGGAGCGTTCTTCGCCTGGACGGCTAGGGGCGATCACTCCAAGGATCTCCCGTGATGACGAGGGTCTACAGGGCGTCCTCGATCATCAAGACGTCCGCGCCTTCATCTTCTACGTGACAACTGAGGGCGTAACGCGCGTCGGCGCCAATCGCGAAACACGGGGCAGACCCCGACGGGTGAGGCGGAGCCAGCGCCGCCAAGTTAGTCTCGCCGGTCCTGAAGCTGTGGAAAAGGATTCGCCCCGGCTCGGTCTTCGGCGCGCCGAGGTCCATGTAATAGACTCCGTCCGCCGAAAGCCTCCATGGCCAATGAACCGCGTCGAGCACTCGCTCTTCCGCGCCGCCGTCGAGAGCGACGCGCCATAGTTCGTTTGGCCTGCGGAAGCCGATGTATGGCTCTCGCGAGAAGTACAGATAGCGCCCATCCGGCGACTCAGCGGACTGGGCCCCGCCTCGGCGGGTCACCTGCTCGGGAGCTCCGCCGCTGCTGGGCGCCTTCCAGACTTCGCTTCGGCCTGTGCGGTCCGAGCAGAAATAGATCCAGCGGCCGTCCCGCGACCATGACGGATGGGTCTCGGGTCCGGACCCGTCCGTCAATCTCACTGGCGGCACCCCGTCGAGCGACACAAGATAAACTCGCCAGTCGGCATCTTCCCTGAGGCGAGCGGTTGCTGCGATCCGACTGCCATCCGGCGCCCAGGCGTGGCCGGACAGGCGGCCGAGGCGCTCGAAGGCGGATGTTAGGCGCTCAGGCTTCAGGCCGTCGACGCCAGAGACCCACAGCTCGTCCGTTCCAGATTCTGTGCTCTGGAACATGATCCGGCCGTCATCGGGCGATACATCGGCAGCCGCCTGTCCGAACGATGAATCCCGTAGTCTGGCGGGCTCGCCTTTCCCATCGAGGGGCGTTCGCCAAATGTCCCCGTCTGTCCACCTGTGCGATAGAGCGATTCGAGAGGGAAGTCCTTGTGCCGAGGGCGCAACCGCCAGTTGTCGAATTCGGGCAGCCAGGCCAATTCCTCTTAGGTCGTGAATGAGTTCGGGCTCGGACGCCTTGGAACCGACCACGGGTATGCGGTAGATTCGGCTTCCAGCCGGGACGATCAGTTCGCTCGTCGTATCGAACCAGTCCAGGCTTCCCGCGTAACCTTCCGGCGCCGCGATCCGGTGAATAGAACCGTTGCCCAACTCCAGAAGGTACAGCCCGCAGGCAGACTTCTCGCAACGCGAAAACGCCACTAACGATCCGTCCGGCGACAGCTTCGCGTCAGGCTCCCGAAATCCGTCCCCAGTGATTGCCGTTAGGCGACGCAACTTGCCCGTTTGGATGTTCAGGAAGAACAGACCGCCGGCATCGCCCGTCTTGGGCCAGTGGTGAACGAGCAGGGACTCGCCGTCCTGTGTCCAGTCTCTCGGATAGCAGAGCCGGTCGAGCACTTTGCGCGCTGACTCGCCCGAAACCGAGGCGATGTAGCAGCCCGCGCGCGCCGAGCGCCCGCCTCTTACAAACGCAATGCTGCGGCCGTCCGGCGACCAAACAGCCAAGTTCTCGGGTTCAGGCGTCTGAGTCAGAGGTCGCCGAGCAGATGTCGACAAATCCAGGATGTGGATGTCCGCCATCCCTCCGTGCTGCTCAGCCCATGAGAACGCCAACTCCCTACCGTCCGGGGAGAACGAAGGGAAGCCCTCCATGCCGGGGTAGCCCGTCAGGCGAACCAGTTTCGGTTCCGGCCCTGGGGGGCTAATCGTAGGTCGCTCGCCAGCGATCGCAAGCAGAATCGCGGTGAGGGTGATCGAACTGAGTGCCGCGACAAAGCGGATTGAGCTACGCGGCGGCGCCAGGCCCGGAGTGCTATCTGGCTCCTGTGGGGTCCCCTTCCGCCGCCACCACTCGTCGAGCTCGGACCGGAAGGCGAACACCGTGCCGCGGGACATCCCGGGAAGGCGGTGGACCGGCAGTCCTTGGGCCTTCTCCAGTCGCTGGACGGTACGCACGCTCAAGTCGAGATGCGCGGAGATCTCCTTCCAAGAGCCGAGGCGATCGTTCTGCTGCGGCAAACCGGAACTCCAAACCGGGGCGTTCGCCCATGGGAAGTATAGCCGGGGACGCGAACAAACGCCAATAGGCGTCAACAAGCGTCAGCGGCCCGTTGCCCCTTGATTTGGGGTCGTTCTTGGGGCATCTAGTACATGAGCGCGGCCGCTCTCAGGGTCGCGCCAAGGAGTTTCCCGATGCTGAACAGACTTGCGTATGCCGCAGTCGGCGCCGTCTTCGTTGTCATGATGCTGGGTGTCAGCTCGCCCGCTCCGGCCAAGAAGGGCGGAGGCGGCAAAGGAGGAGGGGGCGATGACGGCGGCAATGAGAAGTTGCCGTTGACGATCGAGTTTGCCGACGACCTTGGAGACAGAATAGCTAGCGACGGACTCCCTTACCTCGATGGCGCGGCAGGGGTTGAAGCGTTTGTCGGATCGCAAGCTAAGACGGGCGACATTCTTCTGAAGCTGCTGGACGCGCCCAGCCGAACGATCAATCTCGATTTCACCGGCGGCACAAGCGACTCGATTGACAGCGCCTGTCCTGCGATAGGTCTGCCGGTCGACCAACTGCAGTTCCTTGAGGTGAATGCAAGCGACGGCTCGGGAACGCCGAACGGCGTCTACGACCTGTCGGACGGCGGAACGTCCGAGGTGCAGGTGTCGATGCGGCTGCGATACATCGACTCCGACGGAGAGGCGTGGTTCTTGAACTTCGGAACCGGTGAGAGGAAGCTTTGCGGCTCGTCGACGTACTCGCACGACAGAGTCTGGGTTACCAAGACAGCCGGCCAGGACCAGTGGACGGTTCATACGGCCGCTGGTGAGAGCACTGCGTGCCTGGAGAGGTCCGGCGGTTCGGGAGGCGTCAAGGCAAAGTTCTGTGGCCGCTATGAGATGCCGTTTTCTTTTGCGGCTACGCCGACGGAGTAGGGCTCTTTCGAAGCCATTCAGGAAGTCATCGACCTGTTTGACCAGTGATTTGAGGGGAGAACAACCACATGAAACTTACGAGAATCTTGTCCGTGATTGTCTGCAGCTTCATCGGCGTAGCAGGAGCCGCCGCGCAAACTTGCGCCGATGCTCCGGCCGGTCTTATCAGCTGGTGGACCGGCGATGGCACAACGGATGATCTACTCGGCGCCAACAACGGTACGCCCGAGGGCGGCGTCGGCTACCAGCCGGGGCTTGTCGGAGACGCCTTCTCCCTCGACGGGATTGATGACGGTGTCTCCCTTCCCGACATGAACGACAAGTTGCCGGCCGGTACGTTTACCTATGTTGCCTGGGCAAGGATAGCCCCAGGGCCGCAGCAGCCCTACTCCAGAACGATCCTTGGTTCCTACAGCAACGGCTCTGACGACCTACTAATGAATGCCGGCGGTCGTTTTCAGCTCCACTACGCTTTCTACGACGACAACCACAACCAAACTTGCGGTGTCACCAGCACCTCTCTGTTCCCAAACGTCGACGAATGGACTTTTGTGGCAGTTACGTTCGACGGGCAGACTATAGCCGCCTACATGAACGACCAAATGGAAGTGCGATCTTGTCCTGGCGGGACCGCCACCCGTCGGATTCGGTGGATCGGAAGAGCGGCGGCCACCGGACGCTTCCGCGGGCAGATCGACGAGGTCGCCGTCTTCAACCGCGCGCTCTCCGGAGCCGAGTTGAACGCGATCTACTCCGCCGATCTCGCCGGAATGTGCAAGGCCGACGCCATCAAGAACATCGCGCAGCAGAAGACGACGGAAGTCGTTCAGCAGATTGTGGATCTGAACCTGCACCAAGGAATCGAAAACAGTCTGGACGCGAAACTGTCGGGCGCTCTCGCGGCGCTGGACGACATGAACGACCAAAACGACATCGCGGCGATCAATTCGCTCCAGGCGGCCCTCAACGCCATCGAAGCTCAGCGCGACAAGAAGATACCGTCCGACGACGCCGACGCCCTCATTGCCGCAATCCGGGAGGTCATCGATCTGTTGAGTTCAGTGATTTAGGCTCAGAGCGGGTCAGAGGTCCAGATCCCTATGCGAACGACAAGTGCATTGAAGCTGCTTTTATGCCTTACGCTGCTTTACGTGCCGCTGCCGGCCCAGCAGCACGCCGACCCCAGCTTCGACCCTGTGATCGAAAACCCGGTCTACTCGATCGGTCAAGGCCCGCGCGTCGCCTTCGACGAGGGACACGGCAACTTTCATCACCTGCTGACCACGTATGGCCCCTTCGCGGACGTGCTCACGAAGGACGGCTATGCCATCGAGATCGTCACGCAGCAGTTCTCGCGCGATTGGCTCGATGATTTCGATGTCCTTGTCATCCAAAACCCCGCTGGGCCCGGCAACGGGTCCGCCTTCAGCGGTCAGGAGATCGCGGAGGTCGGCGCCTGGATCAATGACGGCGGCTCGCTCTTTCTGATCGTCGACCATATGCCCTGGCCCGCCGCGGCCGACAATCTTGCCTCCAGTTTCGGGATTCATTTCAGCGATGGTTTTGTGGCAAGGGGCATCAGCATGAACTTCTCTTTTGGCCGGGGCGGGGGAAGCTTTCAGCTTGCCGACCACCCCGTCACGAACGGGAGGCCAGGGGATCGGCCGGTGGGATCGGTAGGAATCTTCACCGGGTCCGCCTTTCAAATCGACGGCGAACATGAGCCCCTGATGACCTTCGGTCAAAACGTCAGGGCGCTTCTGCCGGCGATTCCCTGGGAGTTCGACCCTCCGCCTCCTTCGATTTCCGTTGAGGGCTGGCTACAGGGCGCCGTGCTCCGTGCGGGAGCGGGGCGCATCGCGGTTTTCGGCGAGGCGGCGATGTTTTCGGCGCAGGTGGAGAGGTTGGATGTCGGAGCTCAGGGCACCTCGGACCCCAGGCGTTTTGGCATGAACACGGCCCGCGACAACCTGCCTTTTCTCCGCAACGTAATGATGTGGCTCTCCGGGGTGTTGCCCGTAGCGGCTGGCCCCCAGCCGGTGTTCACGTCGCAGGGCGTGGTCAACGCCGCAAGCTTCGCTTCGCCGGGCGTAGTCGCCCCCGGAGCCTTGGTGTCGTTGTTCGGGGAGGAGCTGGCCGACGAGACCGCCGCTGCCACTGAACTGCCGCTTCCTGGCGAAATCTTGGGGACATCTGCCACGATCGGCGGACTACCCCTGTCTTTGCTGGTCGTCAGCTCGGGCCAAATCAACGCTGTAGTCCCCTATGGCCTCGCAGCCGGGTCGGCCGCTCCGATAATCGTCACCCGTGACGGGACGCAGTCGGACCCAGCCGAAGTGAGTGTCGCCAGCGCCGTCCCCGGCATCTTCACGACAGCCGTCAGCGGACAAGGCCAAGGCGTGATCATACGCGTTGATCCTATGAGCGGCGAGCAAGACGTCGCCGACGAGTCCAAGCCCGCGGCCGTGGGCGAGGTGCTCGTCATCTATTGCTCAGGCCTTGGCGAGGTCAGCCCCGCAGTCGAAGCAGGCAACGCGGCGCCGGGCGCCGAGCCTCTTGCCCGGGTAACCCTTCCGGTCGAGGTCGCCGTCGGCGGAGTGAGCGCGCAAGTTCTCTTTGCGGGCCTTGCGCCCGGATTCGCGGGACTCTATCAGGTCAATGTCATCTTGCCGCCCGGCGTCGACCCGGGAGCAGCCGTTGAAGTCGTCATGACAGTCGACGGGCAAGCCGCGCCCGCGGTCACCATCGCCGTCAAGTAGCCGGCGCTGCGCCGGGCTTGACTCGGAGCGGACCCTCCTAGGGACCAAGCTGCTATCCTACGTGCCCGGGACCGCTGATTCAGAACCTCCGGCTATAGGACCCTGATGACCAAGATCCTGCTTGCTGGAGCGCTTGCTTCGGCCCTCCTTCTCCAAGCCGTTGACCTCACTCCCGCGCGGTGGGAACAATTTCGGGGACCGAGGGCCAGCGGCATCGGCAGTGACAGCGCCAAGCTTCCCTCCCGCTTCGGCCCCTCAGAATCCCTTCTCTGGAAGACGCCCCTGCCCAAGGGTCACGGCTCGCCCTGCATCTGGGGCGATCGGGTCTTCGTGACGGCCTTTGATCCTGCTGAGCAGTCGCTTTCGGTGATTGCGATCGATCGAACGAACGGCGCGATTCTTTGGCGGCAGCCGGTCAAGACCGCTGCTCTGGAGTCGGTCCACTCCGTCAGCAGCCCGGCGACTACCACTCCTGTCACCGATGGGGAATCCGTCTATGTCTATTTGGGCTCTTTCGGATTCATCGCTTATTCACTTGACGGCAAGGTTCGCTGGGAGCATCCCATGGCGCCTTCGAAGATACCCTTCGGCTCAGGCGCTTCCCCAGTTCTGGCCGGCGATCTGCTCTTGATCACGCGCGACTCTCGTCCTCGGCCGTCGCTCATCGCCCTCAACCGCAAAGACGGCAGCCTCGCTTGGCGGACGAACCTGCGGCCAATGCGCCTCGGGGCTTCCGCGGCCCACTCGACGCCTCTCGTTCTCGGCGATCAAGTTATACTGCATCGCCCTTCCCGCGTCGCCGGCCATAGCCTCAAGCACGGCAACGAGCTCTGGTGGGTCAGAACCTCTTCCGTCGGTACTGCAACCCTCACCGAGCACAACGGCATTGTCTTTGTAGCGGCCTTCAATATGGGAGCTGCGGCTTCTTCCCCAGCCAAGACGCCCTTTGCAGAAGTTTTGGTGAAATACGACAAGGACGGGGACGGCAAACTCAGCAAGGCGGAAACGCCGCAAGATGATCTTTTCACGCTTCGCCGCGACGGGGTTCCCGATGGCGTCGCGGGGGCCCACTTCACAGTCCGGACGTTCTTCCGCGGCAACGACAAGAACAAAGACGGCGGTATCGATGAGACCGAGTATGACGCCATCTTCGCTCCTCGGCCCAATCGCAGCCAACGCACCAACCATGGCTTAATGGCGATCCGCCCCGGCGGCGTCGGGGATGTTTCGGATACGGCGGTGTTGTGGAACGAGCGCCGCGGCGTCTCGGAAGTAGCCTGCCCCCTGGTCTACCGGGACAAGGTCTATATGATCACAAGCGGCGGAATCGTCACGTGTGTCGAGGAGAAAACCGGTAAGCTGGTTTATCGCGGCCGAGTCAATGCTCCAGGCGCGTATTACTCTTCTCCGGTCGCTGCCGGCGGCAAAGTCTTGGTTGCGAGCGGTGAGGGCGTCGTAACGTCACTAGAAGTAGGCCCGGAACTGAAAGTCCTGGCCAACAATGATCTTGGCGAGCCTGTCTACGGCACTCCCGCGTTGGTCGATTCGAAAATCTACATCCGCTCTATTGACCACCTTTGGGCATTCGGAACGAAGTAACCGGCGAGCGAGCGAAGAACTCCGTTTTCGATTCAAGGCCGGGCGAACACGAACAGCGAGCTCCCCGCGGCAATCGCCATGTTCTGCCGACCCTTACTCTCGAACGAGATCGGATTGGCAATGATTCGTCCGCCGAGATTGATTCGCCAAAGCTCCTTGCCTGTGCCGGCGTCGAGCGCCTTGAAGTACCCTTCTTCCGTCCCAGCAAACACAAGCCCGCCCGCCGTCGAGATCAGCCCGGCCCACGCGGGACTGAAGAGCTTGTGCTCCCATACCTTCTTGCCCGTTAAGGGGTCGAGCGCGCGCACCGCGCCGTACCAATCGTCCTGCACCTCGTCGTTCATGAACATGCTGCCCCAGTAGCGTGTGCCGGGCCGATACTCGGCAGGCCCCTTGTAGTACATGCTGCCGCCCTCGCGGCACGAAACGTAGTAAAGGCCGGTCTTGGGGCTGTAAGTCGGCGACATCCAGTTCGTTCCGCCGGCCACCATCGGATACACATGCACTCCTTCCTCCGACGGCGCCTTGCCCGGTTCAAGAATCGGTCTGCCGTTCTCATCCAGTCCTTTCGCCCAAGTCTGCTTCACGAAGGGTGATCCGTGGAGGAACTCTCCCGTCAGGCGGTCGAGCACGTAGTAGAAGCCGTTTCGGTTCGCCGTCACGAGCAGCTTGCGGTCCCGCCCTTCCCATTTCTTATCGAGCAAGACCATCACCTGGACGGCGTCCCAGTCATGAACGTCGTGCGGCGTAAACTGGAAGTGCCATTTGCGCTTACCAGTGTCGGCGTCGACCGCGACCACCGAGTCTGAGAATAAATTGTCGCCCTTGCGGACGTCGCCGTTCCAATCCGGCCCGGGGTTGCCGACGCCCCAATAGACGAGATTAGATTCTGGATCGTAGGAAGGCGTGACCCAGATCGAAGCCCCGCCGGTCTTCCAGGAATCATCCGCCCATGTGTCGTTTCCGAACTCGCCTGGGCCAGGCGATGTGTAGAACCGCCAAGCGCGCTTGCCGTCTTCAATGCCGTAGGCTTCTACAAATCCGCGAATGCCGTATTCGCCGCCGGCTACTCCGACAAGTACTTTGTCCTTGACGATGAGCGGCGCTAGGGTGGCGGCATAGCCTTGCTTGTAGTCGAACATCTCGCGATCCCACAACACGCGGCCGGTCTTTCGGTCGAGCGCGACGACATGGGAATCGAGCGTCGCCATAAACAACCGGTCGCCGAGCGCCGCCAAGCCTCGATTAACCAGGCCGCAACAGGCGATCAAATTCGGGGGCAAATTGCGGCTATAGCGCCACAGCACGACTCCGCTCTCCGCATCGAGCGCGAACACGTCGTTCGGCGGCACAGTGATGTACATCGCTCCGTCGAAGACCAGAGGCGTCGTCTCAAACTTTTGAGTCGTCTTCGTCTGAAAAACCCACTTGATTCGCAATGACGACACGTTCTCGGGCGTAAGCTCAGCAAGGCCGCTATGGCGTAGGCCGGAGTAGTCGCCGTTGTATGTCAGCCAATCGCCGGGTCGTTCGCCGGCCCGCAGCAGGTCGTCGTTGCTGACCTGGGCGGCAGCGCTCGCCGCCAAGAGAACTAGGACGGTCAGCAAGCGGCTCATTCGCTCGGCTCCTCGGAAGCGTTTCCGGTCAAAGTACACATGTAGGCAAGTAGGTCGTCCAAGTCGCTGCCGGAGATAAGGCTGCCGTAAGCGGGCATCAGCGATTCCTCCGGTTTTTCAATTGTTTCGAGTTCACTCTTTGAGAACGAATGCAGATTTTCTTCGCGATCCATCAGGTGCAGAGTGTAGCCGTCTTCTTTCATCAGCGCTCCCTCGACGGACTTACCCCGATGAACCACGCGAACCGCTTTGTAGCGCGCGGCGACGTCCTTGCTCGGCTCCAGCAGCGCGGTCCGGAGTTGCTCGCGGTCGTAGTTGGAGCCGATCGCGGTCAGATCGGGTCCGAGGCGGCCGCCGCCCATCCCGATCGTGTGGCAGCTCGAGCAAGCTCCTTTCTGGTAGTAAAGCTCCTTGCCCTTTGCCGCCTCACCGGGCCGCGCCTCGCAGGCGGCTCCCGCATCGACCTCGAAACTCCGCACGACCAGCAGAACCTTCCAGATCTCGTCCTCGTCGAGCCACAGGCCGGGCATGTCTGTTCCGGGGACGCCGTTCTGGATAACCGCAAACAGCTCTGCGTCGGTGTTCCCGCGGCGGTGCTCGTGAAGCGCCAAGCGCGCCCCGCGTCCGGACTTGCCCTCCAGGCCGTGGCAGACGCCGCAGTTGAGGCGATAGAGGTGGCGGCCCTCCTCAAAGTCCGCTTTGGAAGAGAACGGATTGGTCGGCTGAGACTGGGCCGGGAGCAACGCCGGAATGAGCGCCGCGGCGAACGCCGCGAGGAGAAGAATGCCGCGCATGGGAACGCTATCAGACTACACGGCGGGCCTGCGGTTCGCAACGCTTTTCCCCGGAGTCGTCGTCGGAGCTGTGAGGAACGATAGCCAAGCAGCGGAACTTTCGGTTCACGGGCGCTTGTGTCGCCCGATGCCCGCCCGGCTGTTCTACACTTGGCCTACGTGATCGGCTGGGCCACGACACCAGTGACCACGACACCAAGGAGAAGCATGAAATCCGCAACGAGACGAACGATGCTAGGAACCCTGGCAGCGGCCGGCGCGGCCACCGCCGCCTCCGCGCAGAGCAAGCCGGTCAAGGAGGTCCACTATGGCGACGGAAAGAAACCGGAGTCGACGCCGCTTTACTCCTCCGCGATCTCGCTTGGCAATCTCGTTTTTCTTTCGGGGACCGGTGTGAACAAGCCCCTGGATGTGGCGGGTCAAACCGATCGCGTACTGAAGAGCATCGAGGAGAGACTGGTTCTGGCAGGCTCCTCCATGGAGAAGGTTGTGAAGTGCAACGTCTACCTTCAAGACCTTCGAGACTACGATGACATGAACGAGGCATTCCGCGGCCGCTTCGGGCCGGAGCCGCCTGTTCGGACGACTGTCGCTGTCTCGGGGATTCCACTCAAGGACTGCAAGGTCGAGATTGAAGTTATTGCGTACCGCTGAGCTGGGCTCCCCGAAACCCACTACATTGCCTCCAGGCCGGAAGTCGATCAAGAGTAGGAGAACGGAAATGCGAAAGACATTCAGATTAGCTGTTGTGCTTGCGGTCGCGTCAGGCTTCGCCGCTTCGGCTCAAGTCAAGAAACCCAGGATCGCGGTGGGCGGCTTGAGCGCTGAGTCCAACTCGCTCTATCCGAAGGCGCGGCCGATGCGAGAACGAGCCAAGCCTACGAGTCGACAGGACTGGATCGACGAGAATCTAAAGGCCAACACCACGACCAGCGGCATCGTTGCGGGAGCGCAGAAAGTGGACGTCGATGTCTACCCGATATTGCGGGCCGGCGCCGGCTCGTTGGGGTACGTCGAGAAGACATCCTTCAACCGCGTGCTCGACAAGCTGGTGCGCGAGATCAAGACGGCGAGCCCTCCGTTCGACGGCGTGATTCTCACGCTGCACGGGGCCATGGTGGTTGACGGCTATCCGCATGGCGACGCCGAGGTTGCGCGCCGTGTTCGAGAAGCCATGGGCGATGACTTCCCGATTATCGTGACGCACGATTTCCACGCAAATGTCTCCGAAGAACTCGTCGAGTACTCCGATGTTCTCATCACCTACAAAGAGAATCCTCACCTCGACCCAAAGGAGAGAGGCATACAGGCGGCGACCATCATGGCCGGCATGGTTCGCGGCGAGATCAAGCCTGTACAGGCCCTCGCCAAGCCGCCCATGATCGTTAATATCGTCTATCAAAACACTTTCGCCGCTCCCTACAAGCCGGTTACCGACGAAAGCCGGCGGCTCGAGAAAACCAATCCGAAAATTCTCGCGGTGAGCGTGCCCGGAGGCTACCAATGGTCGGACGTGCCAGCGATGGGCCCGAGTGTGGTCGTGGTGACCGACAACGATCCAGCGCTCGCGGAACGCGAGGCAAAACGCCTCAGCGACATGCTCTGGGCGCTGAGAGACAGTCTCGAGTTCAAGGTCCCCGATGTTGCCACAGCCGTCAGAGATGCGATCGCGAGCGATAAGTTCCCTGTCGTGCTGATGGATACGGGCGACAACATCGGCGGCGGTTCAGCCGGCGACGCGACGTTCATCCTCAGCGAGCTGCTTCGCCAGAAGGCCGAGGGTTGGGTGGTCGTGATCTCTGACCCCGAGGCGAACAAGGCGGCCTTTAGTGCGGGAATCGGCGGTGCGTTTGACGAGATGGTGGGCGGCAAGACCGACAAGATCCACGGCGACCCGGTGCGGGTGAAGGGCCGTGTCAAGGCAATGCACGACGGCAAATTCGTCGAAACGGAGGTGCGCCACGGCGGCGGCCGCTACAAGAACATGGGCCACACCTCCGTGATCGAAGTCGAAGGCTCGACCCGTGACCTTCCCAACCTGCTGTTGCTCACGAACAGCCCCACGAGCCCGAACAGCCTGCACCAACTGATCAGCAACGGCGTTTATCCGGAGCGGCAACGGATTCTTGTCGCAAAGGGGACCACGGCTCCGCGAGCCGCCTACGAGCCGATCGCGGCGCGCATCGTGGAAGTGAATTCCGAAGGCGCGACCGACGTGAACCCAGCTCGTTTCACCTTCAAGCACATCCGCCGGCCGCTGTTTGGAGTCGACGAATAGCGCGTTGGCTCCTCGGGCCGGTTCCCGCGTGGTATCGCGGTCGCGCGCCGAAAGACTTGAACCGCTCCTCTTGTCCCCTACGGCGTTACCTGCGGCACGAATTGCGGCAGCACGTAGGCGAAGACCATCGTCACCGCGGCCAGGAATAGCGCCAGAATGATGCTGTGCTTCAGGGTGACGCGGAAGAGGCGGCCTTCTTCGGACGAGGCCATGCCGGTTGCCGCAACTGCTACGGCGATGCTCTGGAGCGATATCATCTTGCCCATTACGCCTGTGGCGGCGTTGGTCGAAGCTGTCAGGATTGGGTTCAGACCTAGGGCGTTTGCCGTCACGACCTGCAGATTGCCGAAGAGGGCGTTGGACGCTGTGTCGCTGCCGGTGAGGAAGACGCCCGTCCAGCCGAGCATCGCGCTGAAGGCCGGAAACAGCGGGCCGGTGGCGGCGAAGGCCAGTCCCAAGGTCGAAGTCATGCCGGCGTAGTTCATCAAGAAAGCCAGCGCCAAGACGGACGCGATGGTCAACAGCGGCATCGACAACTGCTTGAGAACGTTTCCGCAAACGCCGGCGAACTTAGCGGGCGAGAGACCGAGTAAGAGCGACGCGGCAAACGCGGAGAGGAAGCACGACGTTCCCGCGGCCGACAGCCATTGGAAATTGTAAACCGCGGCGTACGGCGACGGCTCGGGCGTCAGCGGCGGTACGCGGGTGATCATTTCGTGAAGGCTGGGAACGGGCAACGACACGCTGAACGAACCGAGGAAGGCTTGGATGGGAGGGAAGCGCCATGCCAGCACGAAGACCACGAGCAGGATGTAGGGGCTCCAGGCGGTGAGGACTTCCCCCGTGGTGTGCTTGTGAGCTTCGGTGGTCGGTTCGGTGTCGCCTTCGAGACGGAAGACCGTAGCGGGCTTCCAGACCTTCATGACGATGACCATTGCCAGCATGGCGGCGATTGAAGCAAGGATGACGGCGACCTCGGGTCCGATATAGTTTGTCACGCCGAAGAGTACCCCAGCGAAAGTGACGGCGCAGGCCAGGATCGCGGGCAGCACCTCCATGGCTCCCCGGACGCCGGACATGATGACGACCATGTAGGCCGGGATAATGATGGCGATCAGGGCGCAGAGGCGTCCGGTCATCGAGCTGAGGGCGTCCATCGGCAGGCCGGTGATGCCGGCGAGGGTGACGACTGGAATACCAAGAGACCCGAAGGCGACAGGTGCGGTGTTTGCAACCAGACAAATGAAGGCGGCGTAGAACGGCGAGAACCCGAGGCCGGTGAGCATGGCGGCGGCCACTGCGACGGGGGTGCCGAAGCCGGCCGCGCCTTCGATGAAGGCGCCGAAGGCGAAGCCTATGAGGACGGCTTGCAAGCGGCGATCGTCGCTAAGAGAGCCGATGGAGTCTTTGATGATCTCGAACTTGCCCGTCTCGACTGTTACTCGATAGAGGATGAGCGAGGCGATGACGATCCAGCCGATGGGGAACCAGCCAAAAGCGGCGCCGTAGACCATGGAGGCTCCTGCTTGGGGAAAGGGCATCCCGAAGACACCGACGGCCAACACCAGAGCGGCGCCGAGGGCGCTGAGGCCGGCCACCCAGCTAGGCTTGCGCTTAACGCCCAGCATGAAGAACAGGATGAGCAGAGGAATGGCGGCCACCACGGTGGAGTAGCCGAGGTTATTTGCGACGGGCAGATAGTTTTGTTCCCACATAGGTCTTTGTGCTTGCAGGAATGTAGCACGTTGCGGTCGGTCAGTTGGCGTTGACCCCAGAAAAACTGTGGGGCCCGAAGAGCGGAGTTAGCCTCCGCGTCCGTTGACAGCGCTCAGATCTAGCTTGTGGCCTAGGCAGGCAGAGCAGGCGATGCCCAAAAGAAGGCGAGTGCTGGCGGGGCCAACTTTGTCTCGTTAGCGCGCTTCGAGCACGAACGCCGCGCCGCGCTCGCGATTGAGCTGGGCGCTGAGTCGCATGTCGACGTCGATCAGCGCCACGATGCGTTCGGCGCCGGCAGGACCGACGAAACGCAGGTCGTCTCCTTCGATCCAACGATCGGCGGTTGCGTAGATCGTACCGTCCTTGAGCGCGACGAGGATTAGCATCTCCTCGTCCTCGACGGCCGCGTCTCCCCCGATCGGCGTCATCTCGACCGCGCCTTCCGGGCTGCCGTCCTCAGCGGGACTCACTTCGTACACCTTCGGGCTCACCGGCCGCGCCGGCTCCCGGTTGCTGGGCACCGTAATCACGTGAGATGCCGATGATTCGGTGATGTGGGCCGAACTCACCTCGATGACCCACGGCGTCTGATATCCGCCGTAGATCGGATAGTAGCCCGGAAAGCTGAGCCACCAGCCGCTGCCCCGCGGAAGCCCGTGTGCGGTCCGGCCACGGCGGCCCCATCCTCTGTAAAACGCTCCTCGCCCACGTTCCGGCTGCGGGTAGATGCCTCGCCGGGGCGCCTTGGTCTGCGTCGGGCGCGGCGGCTGCCCCGGGCGTGTCGGCTGTTGGGACCGCGCACGTGGAGGCAGCGACGGTAGTCCGGGAGAGCTGATGCCGCGCGAGCCGGAGCGTCCGATGGTCATGGGCGGCAAGCCGCCGCGCGACACCGCCGGGGCTCCGCCGACACCGCCGCGAGACCCTCCGGTGAATCCTCCGCGCGATCCGCCGCCGCGCCCCCCTCCGCTTGAAACACTTCCCTGCGCGACCAACGGCGCCGCGCTCAAGGCCAACAGAAGTGAAACGAGAGAGATACGGGTTACGGTGCGAGCGGCGTTCACGGACGACCTTCCTGGGCTTATTGTACGCCTCGTTGCCGACGCCTCAAAGGCTGGGATAGAGTGGAACGAATGTCCGCCCCATTTGACGTCGTAGGCGTCGGGCTCAACGCCGTCGACACGGTGTTGCTCGTCCCCCACTTCCCGCAATACGGCGGTAAGGCTCCTTATCGCCAAGAAATCAACAGCCCGGGCGGTCAAGTCGCCAGCGCGATTGTCACCTGCCAACGTCTTGGGCTCCAAACCAAATACATCGGCTCGGTCGGCGACGACGAGCGCGGCCGCATTCAGATTGAAAGCCTCCAAGGTTCGGGCGTCAACCTGGACCACGTACAGATGCGGAAGAACTGCGCCAATCAGTCGGCCTACATCGTCGTCGATGAGGCGACCGGCGAGCGAACCATCTTTTGGCGTCGCGATGACTGTCTGCGTATCGATCCCGAAGAGATCGATCCCGACCAAATCACCTGTGCGCGGCTGTTGCACATCGATGGTCACGACACGCCGGCAGTGGAGCACGCTGCGCGCATCGCCCGTAAAGCCAGCATTCCGGTCACCGTCGACGTCGACACGATCTATCATGGCTTCGATCGCGTCTTGCCCTACGTCGACTACCTCATCGCCAGTACCAGCTTCCCAGTGCAGTGGACCAACGAGCGCGACCCCTACAAGGCGCTTGAGCTGATCCAGAAAGAATACGGGATGCGCATGGCCGCCATGACGCTCGGCGCGCACGGAGCGCTAGCTCTAGTCGACGGCAAGTTTCATCATTCTCCGGCGTTTGTCGTCAACTGCGTCGACACGACGGGCGCCGGCGACGTCTTTCACGGCGCTTTCTGCTACGCCGTCTTGAATGAAATGCCGATCGATAGGGCGCTCGACTTCGCGAACGCCATGGCCGCGCTCAACTGCAAGGCTTTGGGGGCTCGGGGCGGCATCGCCCGGCGTGAGCAGGCCGAGGCGCTGATCGCTTCCGGCGAGCGCCGTGGCCGCTCCGAGGAAGAGATGCGCGGCAGCAGCGGCTAGCAGCCCGTGTCGAAAATCGCACAGGCCGCGTTTCGCGCATCTGCGACTGGGAGCAGTCGATGAATTCTGGATCAGAGAAACCGTCAACACAACAATCACGCGACACTCAGAGGCGCGTAACCCGTTGGGCGGCGGAGATTGGCGACCGTCGGTTCTGTTGTTTGTCGGAGAGGATTTCCCGTAGGCGATGATCCCGCTTCGCGATGACGCGCCGCGTGGGAGCTACCCCTACGTAACCGTCCTGTTCATCGCAGTGAACGTCGCGGTTTTCGTCTACCAGCTCAAGCTCTCTTTCGAGTCGCCCGGCGCCGTCGAGGCTTTCGTCTATTCCTTTGGCGCGGTCCCGGCGAAGGTATCAGCGGCCCTTGCAGGAGAGTATTCACTGCAGTCCGGGCTGTTGCCGTTACTCAGCTCGATCTTCCTACACGGCGGATTCTTTCATCTGCTCGGCAACATCTGGTTTCTCTGGATCTTCGGCGACAACGTTGAGGACGAGCTCGGCCATTTCACGTACGCCTTGTTCTACCTAGGCTGCGGGCTGATCGCCTCCGTCGCGCACTTTTTGGCCAACCCAGGTTCGAGCATTCCGGCGGTAGGCGCAAGCGGAGCGATTGCGGGCGTGATGGGCGCCTACGTAATCCGCTATCCCTGGGCCAAGATCGTTACGCTGATTCCGCTTTTCATCTTCTTCACTACCGTTGAGCTGCCGGCGGTCGTCATCTTGGTCTATTGGTTCGTGATCCAGTTCGTCAGCGGCGCCGCATCGATCGGCTCGGAAGGCGGAGGAGTCGCCTGGTGGGCTCACGTCGGCGGGTTCGTCGCCGGTGCGGTGCTGATCTGGTTTCGACCACGCCGCCGACGCTTCCGGCGCGTCTCTCAGCGCTAGCCCGAGGCGGGGGCGAACGCGCGCTACAAGCTTTCTCTCAACCTAGGCCTTCGGTCGAGATGGTCGGTTGCCGCCTCGTAGGCCATTGTGAACTCAAGGAGCTCTACGTCCTTGCCCATGCGCCCAATGAACTGCATTCCGATGGGCAGACCGCGGTCGTTGAAGCCAGCCGGCAATCCGGCTACGGGGAGGCCGGACAAGGTCCCGCCGATGACGACCTCCATCCAGCGGTGATAGGTGTCCATCTCTCGACCGTTGATCGATTTCGGCCAATGAACATCCGCAGGGAAAGGAAATACTTGGGCCGACGGTAGGGCGAGGACGTCGTACTCGTCCAATAGCGTCCGCAGCGCCTCGTACCACTCGGAGCGGGCGACACCGGCGTCGTAGACCCGCGCTGCCGTCATATCGAGCCCGCCTTCGTATTCCCAGATAACCTCGGGCTTGAGCAGCCGGCGTTTGGCGGGATCGTCGTAGTACTCCTTCACCCAACGAGACGACCAATGCCGCAGGGTCCGCCAGGTTTGCCACAAACGAGCCATGTCGTATTGCGGGCGGCAGGGTTCGACAACAACGCCCTGGCCCTCGAGCTGTTTGAGGTTCTCTTCGCACACGCCGAGGACGCCCGGTTCCATCGCTAGGTATCCGTCGTAGCTGCCCAGCCAGCCGATCTTGAAGCCTTGAAGACCTCGCGGCTGGAAGGCTTCGTAGTCGGGGATCTCGCTGGTTCGGCTTAGAGCGAAACGAGGATCGGGGCCGGCGAGCGAATGCAGCAATCGAATCGTGTCCTCTACATTGCGGCCCATCGGTCCAGCCGTGGCGAGCTGTTGGTAGAAGATGTCGCTGGTCGGATGGTCCGGGATGAGGCCCTGGCTTGGGCGGAAGCCTATGACGTTGTTGAAAGCGGCGGGGTTGCGAAGCGATCCCATCATGTCGCTGCCGTCGGCGGAGGGCAGCATGTTCGCCGCCAGCCCGACGGCGGCCCCGCCGCTGCTTCCGCCCGACGTCAGTCGCGGGTCGTAGGCATTGCGGACCGCTCCAAAGACCGGGTTGTACGACTGCGACCCATAGCCGAACTCGGGCGTATTCGTCTTGCCGATGAAGATGGCTCCGGCCGATCGAATGCGGGAGACGAACAAGTCGTCCGCCTCGGCGACCGAGTCGGTTTGAAGCGGCGAGCCCTCGACAGTGGGGAAACCTTGGGCGTTCGCCAGGTCCTTCACCGCGTGCGGCATGCCGTGCATCCAGCCGTGATAGCGGCCCTGTTCGAGGTCACGGTCGGCCTCGGCGGCGCGCTGCATCAGCTCGTCGTCGTCCAGCATGCTGATGATTGCGTTGTAGACGCCGTTGTAGCGGTGAATGCGTGTGAGGTAGGCCTGCATGACCTCGCTGCAACTCGCCGTGCGGGAGCGAATGGCGGCGGAGAGCGACGATGCGCTGAGTTCCGTCAGATTGGAGGGCGTGGGTTGGGCTTCGAGGGGCATGGGGAAACGGGCGAACGAAGATGCGCTGACGGCGGCATCGACAACGCTGCGGCGCTAAAGCTCCCGCTCGTTGACGGGCAGGGGAGCGACCCACACGCGTTCGTCGCGACATGAAGGGGCCATTGCGACTCTAGCAGGGTTTTCTGAACTGTCCCGCTCGGCTCCTTTTCGCGTACCTGGAAGCGGCACGATTCAACTCTTCCGAGCAACGACGACATCCTGGAGGGCGGTATGGTCTCTCCGGCACCAATTTCCGTATGTCACATCCACAATATCCAAGCCGGTTTCTCGGAACAATGTCCTTACCCGCTCTTCGTCGTGAGCAACTGCCTGTTCAGGAAACTCAGGGTCCCACACACGATACAGTCCGTCATCGAATTCATGAGGCATATTAAGCTCGCCGTCGCTGCCAAACCCGCCGGGGCGGTCAGACTTTTGGGCAAGATAGTCTCTGGAGTGCTGGTTGAGCAGGAAGAAAGTGATTACTGCAGTGCCGCCTGGCCGCAGAACTCGCCCTATCTCGTTGAAGTAATTGCGCATCTCCCTAGGCAGCATGTGAGTGAATATCGACGACAGAAACAAGAAATCAAAGTCATGGTCGGGGTACGGAAACTGATACTCCGCCGCCTTGGTGCTGCCGGCGGGGTTGTAGAAGGAACTGTAGATATCCGCATGCGAGAATTGGAAGTTCGAATAGGCCCCGTAGTGCTCGTTACACCAATCGACCCCCTTGGCGACAATCTCCAGGCCTTCGTAGCTTCCTTGGCCATCAAGATACCCAGTCAAGGCTCGCGCCTTTTGACCGTTTCCGCTGCCTATATCCAGGACGCGGTCGCTCTGGCGCAGGCCGCCCTTGTCAATGAGGAAGTAATTCACGAAACTTTGGCCATGACTCGTGAATTCTTGGGCGTTTGACGTACCGTCAAACAACAACTCCGCCGGCGGGACGAGATCGTGATCGATATCTGTTTGGGGGTGGTCTTGCGGCACTGTTATTTCGGTTTCCTTCCGATGGGGGATTTCATCCAACGATACGAGAGTTGAGTCGGAGTCGTCAACAGGGTTCGCGCTACTGTTTCTATTCTCTCGGAACGATCAGAATATACGAGTCGCATTCCTAGGCCGCATTTGTTTGCAAGAAAGGCGGGCTCGCCGTCGAAAGTCTGCCGAAAGTCGCTAAGGCAGGGGCTCGGGAATCGCTTCCCCGTCGGCGCGAGGCCCCGACGCGCCGTAGCTTATCTTCGTGCTCGTGTCGTACAGTACCGCGTTGCCTCGGCCCATGGTGGAGCTGTATTCGCGGCGCAACCTCAACCTGTGACCCGCCTCTGAGAGTTGCTGCAGCACATCGCGGCGTAGGCGTGATTCCGCCTGGACCTCACAATCCGCGACGTTGCTCTGGCGGAAACGGGGGGCCGACAACGCCGCCTGGATGTTCATTCCGTAGTCGACCACGTTCGAGACGAATTGCACGTGCGCCTGGGGTTGATTTGGACCGCCCATGATTCCGAATCCGATGTGCTGATCCTCTCTTTGCATAAACCCGGGGATGATCGTGTGGAACGGTCTCTTCCGGCTGGCTACAACGTTGGGATGGTCGGCATCTAATGTGAACAACCCGCCGCGATTCTGCAGGTGAAAGCCCATGCCCTCGACCGCGACACCCGATCCCCACGCGCCCGAAACGCTCTGTATCCAAGAGGCGATGTTGCCTTGCCGATCGACAACCGAGAGATACGTGGTGTCGCTCGCTTTCGGAGCGCCCGGCTTGACTTCGCAGTTCGCCTTGACCGGGTCAATCAGCGACGCTCGCGCCGCCGAGTACTCTGCAGAAAGCAACTCGGCAACGGGGGTCTCGGCGAAACGCGGATCGGCCACGTAGGTTCTCAGATCAGCGTAGGCCAATTTGGTCGCTTCGATTTTCTTGTGCAGCTCCGAAAATGAGTCGGGGCCCTCGGGCGACGCTTTGAACCTATTCAGGATATTGAGGATCTGCAGGGCCGCCATCCCTTGTACGTTCGGCGGCAGCTCGTAGATGGTCCAACCGCGGTAGTTGGCTGAAATGGGCTTGACCCACTCCGGCCTCCACCCGGCTAAGTCCGGCGGGCGCATGGTTCCGCCGAGGCGGTTCGAGGTACGCACGATTGCGTCGGCGATCTCGCCCTCGTAAAACGCGTCGGCGCCGTGGTCGGCGATCAACGTCATTGCGCGGGAGAGCCCAGGGTTGCGGAAGATCTCACCAACGCCTGGCGCCTCGCCTCCAGGTAGGAACGTTCGCCGACTCGCCTCGTTGTCGCTAACCGCGCCGCCGGGCCAGGCGGCTGCGAGCTCCTCTGTCAGAGGAAACCCTTCTCCGGAGTAGTGAATCGACGCGCGGAAGAGGTCCTTCCAGGGCATACGGCCGAAGCGTCCATGCATCGCCTGCCAGCCGCGAACGCAGCCGGGCGTCGTGGCGGAGTGAATGCCGCGGCTAGGCATTTTTTCGAGCTCTTGCTCGACCAAGAACTCACGGGTGAGTTTTTCGGGCGCCCACCCGCTACCGTTCAAGCCGTAGAGCTGGCCTGTTGCGGCCTCCCAGTAGATGACGAACAGGTCGCCGCCGATGCCGCACATCATCGGCTCAACCACGCCGAGCACGGCGTTGGCGGCGATTGCTGCGTCGACGGCTGATCCTCCTTGAGCCAGAATCTGAGCCCCGGCTTGCGAAGCCAGGGTGTGGCTGGTCGCTACGATGCCGTTTTGGCTCACGACCATGGACCGGCCGTGGGCCCGGTCGGCGGCGGACAGGGGAGAGCCCGCCAAGGACAACAACAGGGTCGTTGTAGTCAGGAGTCTGGCGCAACGGATCTTCACTAGCAGTCTCGGCGACAGTCTAGACGAAATCACCCCTGGGATGATAGCGCGTGCCGGATCGTTGTCCTATCCGGGCATCTCAACATCGCTGATATCCCTCAAATGCTCCCGGTAAGCATCGACGACCGGGGTCGTGCCGTCCGCCAGATAAGTCGTGGCGTCGAACATCCGCCCGAAATCGTCGCTGATCCTGTACGCACCCACTCGCGCCCAGACCACGTCTCGCCAAAGAGGCATCAGAAGATTCGTGTCGCGCTCGAGATAGGGTGAGTCGTCCTTCCCGACATAAATGTGGCCTTCGCCGATTTCCTCGCCCGTACCGAAGGCGACCAGGGGCGCTGTCTCTCGAACGTAGTAGCTTTCGCGCTGATCGAGTTCCCGGAGCTCTTCTTCAGTTACCGCGAAGCCCAAACCGTTGAAGTACGATCCCTCGGCCGGCTCCACATTCATCGCGGCGTTTTCAATACCTTCATCTGAGAACTTGCTGCTGCTTTCATAGTGGGTCGGCCGCAAATTGAACAGGCGGCGGTAGCCGTGGACAACAGCCGGGACGATCCGCTTGGCGCCCGCCGCGTCCTGGCCGATCGAATGGCCCAGGGACCCCTGGTTCAGCAACGTCCCGTAACCAAGCAAGAATATATCCACTACTCACATCCTTTGGTAGTTGAAATCGGTCGAAGGAGATAACGGCCCAGGCCGTTCACTCTCCTCCCGTCCGGGCTAGAACCAGGACGTCTTCGAGGTCCATGGTCGCCCCCTCGGTGCGTGCGGCCTGGAGATCGGTTTCAGGCAATTCCGCGCACGCACGGTTGAGGGCGTCGTCGTAACTTTGTTGAACTATCATCGGACGAGGTATAGCGATTGTTTCACGCAACTTGTCTGATGCCGCGGCCAGCACCACGGCTCGACGCATTTGCTCGCGGTCGACGGCAAGGTGGACCAAGCTGTCGAAGACGGCGGCGGTCTCGCGGTTGTCCTCTACTTGGCGGGCGCGGTCAAGACTGTCTCGGAAGTGCGATTCGGCCTGGTCCCTTTCCCCCAGTTGTAGTTTGGCTCGGCCCAATGCGTTCAGCGATTCCGCCATTCCCCGCGTGAGGCTGAGCTCTTTGCGCAGCTTCAAGGCTCGCTCCAGGTAGACCTGGGCCGTCTTCGGTTCCTTACGCGCAATGGCAACCATGCCGAGCGTAGTCAAGGGATAGCCGACGTCGCTCTTGTTCTTGATCTCGTCAAACATCTGAAAGCTCTTTGTCAGATGCGACTCGGCCTTTTCAAGCTCGCCCAGCCAGAACGCAGCTTTTCCAGTGTTGAAGTGGGCAACGGCGACGTCGCGCTTGCCCGAGTGAACCTCCGCCAGTTGCAGGTACTGATCGAAATAATCGGCGGCGCCTCGAGTGTCGCCGCTCACTTGCGCCGCGATGCCCAAGTCGTTCAAGCACTCGGCTATGCGCGCCTCGTCTTTGTTCTTTCGGCTCTTTTCAAACTCGAAGGCTTGCCGGAACCGGAATTGCGCCGACTCCACATCGCCCTGACGATAGGCAAGCAATCCGGCCCCGCTGAGAACTCGGCCCCGCGCCGCTTCAGCATGTGGAACGAGCGGCAGTTCGATCAGAGTCTTCAGATGCCTACGGCCTTCTGCCAGGTAGCCGCGAAGCTCCCAGAACCGCCAAAAGGATGCTCCGATGCGGATCGATGATTCGTGGTCGCCGTTGTCCAAAGACCACCTAAGCGCAACGCGAACGTCGTCGTGGGCCCGTGCAACCTCTTCGAGCAATGCTTCGTTCGGGGCCTTCTCGAGTTGCGGGCGGGCTTGCTCCGCCAGTGCGACGAAATGACTACAATGCCGCGACTTGAACTCCTCGAGCTCTCCGACGGTAGTAAGTTGATCGACGCCGAACTGCTGCACGGTCTCAAGCAGATACAATCGGCGTTCCTTGCCGTTGTCTCCCTCCCTGACCTGAACCATCGATTTCTCAACGAGCTTGTTGAGATGCTCGAGAGTCTCAAACATCTCGACGTCCGGGGCGCAAACTGCATTTGCCGCCTCTAACGTCACGCTGCCCTCGAATACAGCAAGCCTGCGAAGCAGCGTCTTCTGTTCGTCGGTCAGCAGGTCATAGCTCCAGTCAATCGTCTCCTGCACCGACATATGTTGCTTGCGTTCCCGCTGTCTGTCGTCTTTGAGGAGCTTGAGCGCCTTATCGAGATACTGGGCGATCTGATGTACATTCAGCCCTCCCAACCGGGCCGCCGCAAGCTCGATCGCCAGCGGTATCCCGCCGAGCCGGCGACAGATGGTAACAACCGCTACCGAATTCTCCTCGTCGACATGGAAATCGTGATGCTCCTTGCCGCGCAACTCAAACAGCTTGACCGCATCGGATTCGCGCACCTTTTCAATCCGACCCAGATCTTCTTCTTTCGGCAGGCCGAGCGATCCGACCCAATGTACGAACTCCTGGAACTCAGGCTTCAGTACCTCACGGCTCGTAGCGAGGATTCGTACTCCTGATGCGTGCGTGAGTAGTTCGTTCGTGATCGCGGCGCATGCGGCGTGCAGGTGCTCACAGTTGTCGAGTACGATCAAAAGTTCTTTGTCGACTAGGAAATCCGTAAGCGCTTTGGTGGGAGGTTTCTTCGCCTGCTCACGCAACCCCAGAGCCTGGGCAACCTCCTGGGGGACGACATCCGGATCTGTTTTCGACGCCAACTCGACGAGCCATATCCCATCCTTGAAGCGATCCTTCATGAGCCGCGCAACTTCGAGCGCCAGACTCGTTTTCCCCGACCCGCCGGAGCCGGCCAAAGTCACCAGTCGGTTCTCTCGCACCAGCCGCTCGACCTCCGCGATCTCATCCGCTCTGCCGATGAACGCGGACGTGCGCTCGGGAAGGTTGTCTTTGTGGCCCCGCACCTCCGGAGCCGGTTCTTCCTCGTCTTGGAGCAATTCGGCCAGGTACTGGAGGATCTGCTCGATCAAGTGGAACTGGCCTTCGGGAAACCAGATCGGTCGGATGCCGTTGTCGGCTAGGCGCCGGTCTCGCGCCTCAAACTCCGCAGCGCCGCCGGGGCGCATGAGAATCGCAAAATGCGCCGAACGGCTGTCATCCGCCGCGACCTGTCGAAGGATGGAGAGAGTACGGTCGGTTTCGAGACTGCAGCCCACAAACAGGAAGGCCCATCCGCCCAAAATGACGCTTAGGACCCGCGGCAGATCTTTTGAGATGTCAACCGCATCGAGATCACCGTAGTGCTGCTCGTATTCAGTCTTCGTAAGCACACGATCGTCCGGGTCATCGACGTCTCCGTGCAGTTTCAGCAAGCACCGCCGACCCTCGCGAAACGCCATCTTGCCCTGGTTGATCTTGGAGCCCCAGACACAACTCTCGAAACTCTGGCCAGACCCCTCGAAGACGCGCTCAAGCACTCGGTCAAAGTTCGTCGTGACTACCGGCCCGGAGCAAATATGCGGAAGCCAACGCACCGCGCCTGCCAGTTCCTGCCCATCGAGCCTGTCCGGGCCGAAGTGGTCGTAGACATAGTCCTGAAAGCGCTTGGGCCCCATCTTGCGCACAAGGTCTTCCGCCCCATCCTCGTACTCTCCGTTGTTCAGCCGTTCCTGAAGCGACGGCCTCATGTTGTACTCTTCAGCGAGCTTGAGCAGGAAATCGGACCAACCCGGAAAGCGGAAGGGCACTGACATACCGGCGCCGACAAATGGGACGATGCCTACACGGCCGCTGAGTTGCGCCTCAAGTCGATTTAGGGCAAGATCGTTTCCTCCTTCCCTGCCTAGGAGGTCGAGTAGTTCGTCTCTCGTCACGCCGTTTTCCCTTGTCCGGATAAGTTATACACCATGTCGGGCCATCGGTCGACTGGCTATTTTTGACTCGCGTTGAGCGCGTTTGATGATAAGTTGGAGACGCACTAGAATCAGGTTCAATCAAGGCTCCATGCGATACGGGAAGAACATGCGCCTCCTGGGCTGCTGCCTGATCTTACTGTCGTCAGCCGTCGCCTCCGGGGCGGCCGCCGATTCAGGCGCCCCGAGCTTTCGCGACGACGTATTGCCGGTGTTCAAGCAGCGCTGCATCGTCTGCCACGGGCGTGAGAAACCGCAACAGGGCCTCGATTTGACGGGCCTCTCCGCCATTTTGAGGGGTGGCAGTTCGGGTCCGGCAATTCAGATCGGCTCGTCCGGAAAGAGCCTGCTTGTCTCCAAGCTTGTCGCGGGGACGATGCCGCTGGGCGGGCCGAAGCTTTCCGAAGAAGAGGTTGAGCTAGTGCGTCGCTGGGTCGACGAAGGAGCTCGGCAGGAAGTAGCCGCCTCCGGTATCGATCTGGTGACCGAGGCGGATGTACTGCCGATTATTCAAGCGCGCTGCGTAGTCTGCCACGGCAAGAGTAAACAGAGCGGAGGCTTGGATCTTCGAACCCAATCAGCCCGTCTCACGGGCGGCAAGTCCGGACCAGCGGTCGTACCCGGCAAACCTGATGAGAGCTTGCTGATCCAGAAGGTCGAAGGCGATCTGATGCCTCCTCCTGAGATGCAGTATGACTACGCGGTCCGAAACCCGACCGAAGCTGAGATGAGAGTCTTGAGGCAGTGGGTAGCCATCGGCTGCCCTCCTGCTCCAGAAGTGATCGCCGGACCTCTCGAGATCGGTGAGGACGACAAGAACTTCTGGGCGTTTGTGCCGCCCGTGCGACCGCCGGTGCCCGCAGTCAAGCATGAGCCGCTCGTGCGCAATCCGATAGACGCTTTCTTGCTCGAGAAGCTGGAAGCGCACGGCCTGAGCTACTCGCGGGAGGCTGAGCCGCACGAGTTGTTGAGGCGGGCGTATCTTGACTTGACGGGCATTCCGCCGACGCTGGAGCAGGCTCGTGAGTATCGCGAGGATTCTTCGCCCGACCGCTACGAGCGCCTGATCGATCGTCTGCTGAATTCGCAGGAGTACGGCGAGCGCTGGGCGCGTCACTGGCTCGACGTCGCCGGCTACAACGAAGTAGAAAGCACCTCTACGGTTGCGCCGACCCGAAAGCACGCCTGGCGATACCGAGACTACGTCATCCGCTCCCTCAACGCCGACAAGCCGTTCGACCAGTTTCTGACGGAGCAGATCGCGGGGGACGAGATTGCGCCCTGGAAGGACCAACCCATTACGCCTGATCTGGTGGATCGCCTAGCCGCCACCGGCTACCTTAGAACGGCTAACGATCCGACCTGGGAGATCGAGTTCGCATTTCTCGGAGAGCGAATGGACGTCTTGGCCGACCAAGTCCAGATCTTGGGCTCCGGGCTGCTGGGGCTAACGGTGGGATGCGCACGTTGTCACGACCACAAGTACGATCCCATCTCACAGCAGGACTTCTACTCGATGTCGGCGATCCTGCAGTCGGCGTACGACCCTTACGACTGGAAGCAGCCGCAGGATCGTGCTCTGGAAATCGTACTGACGGAAGAAAAGGCCGCCTCCGACAAGCACAACGGCCCAATCAAGGCGGAGATCGCACTACTCGAGAAGGCGCTTGAGGAGAAGGCGGCGCCGTATCGGAAGCGGTTGTTCGACGAGCGGCTCAAGGGCCTGCCGGAGGCGGTTCGCGCCGATCTTCGCGTCGTCAAGGATAAGCCGAAAGAGGAGCTGACGGAAGTTCAGCAATACCTCGCCAAGCAGTTTCGGCGGACCCTCGATATCTCCATCAAAGACGTACTTGACCGTTATGAGGAATTCAAGGTAATAGGCACTCCGATCCGCGAGAAGCTCACCGAGACTCGACGCGAGTTGAAGCCTGAACCGAAAATTCGAGCCCTGACAGATATGGGAGGTGTTCCGTCTGCCGCCTATTTGCTGCAGCGGGGCAACGCGATGAACCCGGGGCGCCCGGTGGAACCGAGCCCGCCCGTCGTCGCGTCGGCTCACATCGAGCCATATAGGCCTGTGAAGCCACCACCTGAGATTGACTCGAGCGGCCGCCGCTTGGGCCTAGCCCGCTGGTTGACCCAACCGAATCATCCTTTGACGACCAGGGTGCTCGTCAATCGTGTTTGGATGCGTCACTTCGGCCGCGGCATCGTGGCGACGGTCGATAATTTCGGCAAGTTGGGCGAGAAGCCCACTCACCCGGAGCTGCTCGATTGGTTGGCGGTGGAGCTTGTCGACGGCGGCTGGACTCTCAAGCGGATGCATCGCATGATGATGACGTCGCAGGCCTACCGTCAGTCGTCCCGTAAGTCTAAAGAGCATGTCGAGCGAGACCACGACAATTCATGGGTGTCTCGTGTGGCGTTTAGACGTATGGACGCGGATCAACTCTACGACTCGATGTTGCAAGTAACGGGACAGCTCGATCCAGAGCGTTTTGGGCCTCCCGCCGCGCTCGATAAGCGGGAGTCGGGAGAGATCGCTGTGAAGCCGACGGATGCGGGCTACCGGCGAAGCATTTACACGCTGCAGCAGCCGCTTGAGCCGGTCACGCTTCTGGAGGCGTTCGACTTTCCACAAATGGCGCCGAACTGCACCATGCGTAGTGTTTCGACCGTGGCGACCCAAGCGCTGCAGTTGATGAACAGTGAGAGAACATGGGAGCTTGCTCGCTATCTCGCCGGCCGCATAGTCGACGACGTGGGTCAGGATCGGAGCCAGCGGGTGGACGCGGTATTCCAGCGCGCGCTGACTCGCCCGCCGTCCGAGGTGGAAATGCAGGATTCGCTCGCGACGCTCGATGCGTTTGAACAACACTGGCTCGCGCGCGTACGTGAAGAGCGCCGAGAAACCCCGTCCGTGGCGACGGCGAGTTGGCTGGCGTTGGCGAACCTTTGCCATACGATCCTGAACTCCGCGGAGTTTGCGTTCATCGACTGAGGAGGAGCGAATCATGGCCGAATACAGCGATCTCGACCGGCGCGACTTCCTCTCGAGAATTGCCGACGGCTTGCATGGAGCCGCGTTAGCGTCATTGCTGGGCGCGGATCTGTATCGGCCCAACCGCGCGACGGCGGCTCAGGCCGAACCGGGGCGATTTGATCTGAGACCGAAGACTCCCCATTTCGAACCGCGCGCGAAGGCCGTCATTCACCTGTTCATGAATGGCGGTCCAAGCCAGGTTGATCTGTTTGACCCCAAGCAAGAGCTTGAGAAGTACGCTGGGAAGACGCCGAGCAGGGACTTGACGGCGGTCATCGTAAGCCCCCAGGCCAACGCCGGGATTTTACCCTCGCCCTACGAATTCAAACAACGTGGTGATTCCGGGCTGGTGTTCTCCGAGTTGCTGCCGCATATGGCCGGTGTTGCCGACGAGTTCGCGATGATCCGCTCGATGTTCACCGAGACGCCCAATCATGAGCCGGCATTGAGTCTGATCCACACCGGACGTGTTCTGAAGGGTCGTCCATCCCTAGGAGCCTGGGTTTCCTACGGCCTGGGCTCGGAAAACCAGAACCTTCCCGCTTACGTCGTGTTAGATGATCCGAAAGGGCTGCCGATTTCAGGCATCGCCAACTGGCAGGCGGGTTGGCTCCCTCCGGTTTACCAAGGCACGCGTTTCCGGGCCCAGGGCGATCCCGTCCTGAACCTACAGCCACGTAAGGACTGGCCGCCGGAAGTGCTCGATGCCGAGCGTAGCCTGTTGCGGCGTCTCGACCAAGCGCACTTGCACGAGAGGCCCAACGAGCCCGATCTGCACGGTCGCATCGCCGGCTACGAGCTCGCGGCTCGCATGCAACTGGAAGCCAGCGAGGCCTTGGATATCGACCAGGAGGACGAAACAACCCGCGAAGCGTACGGGCTCAACGACGCCCTGACGGAATCCTATGGGAGACGTTGCTTAATGGCGCGGCGACTCGTTGAGCGCGGAGTGCGCTTTGTACAGATCTACATCGAACAGCAAATCTGGGACGCTCACGACAAGCTTGACGAGAGCCTGCGCTATAGCTGCGGCAAGACCGACAAGCCGTCGGCGGCCTTAATCCGCGACCTCAAGCAAAGGGGCATGCTGGACGACACCTTAGTGTTGTGGGGCGGCGAGTTCGGCCGTTTGCCGCTAGGCCAAGGGGACCCAAACGACCCTGCGACATTGGGTCGGGACCATGGCCCCAACGGCTTCACTACTTTGTTGGCCGGCGGCGGCGTCAAGGGCGGAACCGTGTACGGGTCTACGGACGAGCTCGGCAATCATGCCGTTGAGAACCCGGTCAGCGTCCACGACTACCACGCGACGCTGCTGCATCTTCTGGGAATGAACTTTCGCGACCTGATCTACGATCGGCACGGCCTCGGCGAACGCCTGACGGATCAATTCGCGGCCCAGGTGATCGAGGAGATTCTGGCCTGAGAAAGATGTTGTCGAGAAACCGGGCCAGCTTTTCCCCGGCAAAGGAACGACCGCAAATCTGTTGGGAAGGTTGGTTGCAGGGGAAGCTCCTATGCAGAAGTTCCTTCTGCGTTTGTCAGCTTCTTCGCCTTCTCCACAAGACCGCGCAGACAGCGACGGCGCCGACCAAGTACGAGAGGCCCAGCCCAACCCCAATCACGATGGGCCAACCTGAACTCCCGATGATCGAACTCACGGCTACACAGGACAAGACTGTGAGACCGACTGTCGGACCGACCGTGATGAGGACCGACACGACGCTCCGTAGTGAACCGGCTAGCTGCTCGTCGGAACTCCAGAGGGTGCGCTCCCATTCCGCCAGCACTGGCGGACTACGAAAGCTCTTCGTTACGAAGCTGGAGATTAGGCGTGCGTGGAGAGCGTACTCCAGGATTCTCCCGTCGATCAAGGCGGCCAGAACAGGAATGATGCAGACGGCGACCAGAATCAGCCATTTCGAACTCTCGTTCTTCGCAAGCTCAAAGGAGTTCCCGTTCGTAAGTACGAACGCGATCGTTCCGCCAACCAGGATGAACTTCTGCCACCAGAGACTTTGAATCCTCGCCAAGTCCGACGAGACTTCCGCCTGCAAGTTTCGATATAGAGTCACTTCCAGTTCTCTATTCAATTCATCGTTCATTGGTCGGCTAGAATTCTTTCGGGGCTGTGGGGCGCCGTCCAGGCAGGCGGACTGTTACGCCATCGTCAAGCCCTAGATTCTGATCCGTGCATATGGTAGTACAGCACGGGCGTCGCGAGGAGAGAAAGGACTAGCGAGACAGTAACGCCTCCTACAACCGCAATCGCTAGAGGCTGGAGAATCTGTGCGCCGGATCCGACGCCGAGCGCGAGCGGAGCCATTCCAACGATCGTCGCAAGCGCCGTCATGACGATCGGCCTCAAACGGCGTCGTCCCGCGCTCTTAATCGCCTCTCGCAGCGGCAGACCTTGGCCGCGGAAGGTTTGTTCAGAGTCGAGCAGCAGAATGCCGTTCTTGTGAACAATGCCGATCACCATGATCATGCCCATGAACGAACAGATATTGAGCGTGGAGCCGGTCAGCCACAACGCCGCTAACGAACCCGACCCGCACAACACTGTCGCCCCGAGAATAGCCAGCGGCTGAGCAAAGGCTCGAAACTCAAAAACCAGAATGATGAAGATCAGCAGGACCGAACCGACGAGGACCTGCGCCAATCCGCGAAAGGACTCGCTTTGGATCTTGTAGATGCCGCCGTACTCAACATCGGTTCCGGCGGGCAGTTCAATCTCTTGCGGGAGCCGTCTCTGGATTTCGGCCATGGTCGAGCCAAGGTCGCGTCCGGAAAGCTGCGACGTGATGACGACAGCCTCCCTGAGGTTATAGCGATGGATCTCTCGCTGTCCCTCTTCGATCGTCACGTCGGCGAGACTCGACAACGGAAGGGTATTGCCGGACGAAGAAGTGACAAGCGAGGACTTAAGATCGGCGGCCCGTGAGCGGTTCAGTTTGGGGTAACGCACGCGAATTCCATAGATGCGGTTGCCCACAATCGTTTCGGAGGCGCGGACGCCGTCCAGCATCGCCGCTTGCAAGTCGGCCAGTTCTTGGGTTGTGAAGCCGGCGCGCGCTGCCTTGACGGGATCCACGCGAAAAGTGACGGCTGGGCCTACGACGACATTTTGGTTCATCACGTCGACGACGCCGGGCACACCGGCCAACCACTCTTCGATGTTCTCTCCGATGTCGAGCGCGGTCGCTGAGTCGGGATGGAATATCTTGATCTCAATCGGTTCGGGCGACCAAGCGAGATCGCCGATGAGGTCCTCAAGAACGTGGGGAAACTCGACCTCGAGGGCCGGTTCGCTTGAAACGATGCGTCCGCGGATGTCGTCGGTGACTTGGGCGAGCGGCCGGCGAGGGAACGCCGTGAGTTTGACGAGAAAGTCTCCCGTGTTGGGTTCCGCGATTGCGAGAGCAAGGCGCGCGCCGGTTCGCCGCGAGTAGCTTTCGACTTCGGGCGTGTCGCGCAAGATCTCTTCGACGTGCAGGAGGACGCGGTTGGTCTCTTCGAGCGAAGTTCCCGGCGGCATCACATAGTCGAGTACGAAGGCGCCTTCGTCGACCTCGGGCAGAAAGCCGCTGCCTAGTTGCAGATAAATACCGCCGGAACCGGCGACGATGAGAGCCAAGAACAGCATGGCCAACCGCGAGCGGCCCAGAGAATAGGCGAGCAGGCGGTCGTAGCGCTCGGCGATGGCGCGCATCAGACGGCCTTCGCCTGCCTGTTCGGCTTCTTCGATGGTTTCGGCGTGCGCGCCGCGGCGGACGCGCAACAAGACGGCGGCGAGCACAGGCGTGAAGAAGAGCGCTAGGAAGAGAGAGGCCAGCAAAGCGGCTACCATCGTGGCCGCCAGCGAGCGGAAAAAGACGGCCGTGACTCCGCCGAGGAAGACTAGCGGAGCAAAGACCGTGATGGGCGTCAGAGTCGAGCCGATCAGAGCGGGCGTCAACTCTGTAATGGCGTTGCGTGCCGCCTCGGTCCGCGACTGACCCATGGACATGTGCACCGTGATGTTCTCGACCATCACGATGGCGTCGTCGATGACGATGCCGACACAGGCGGCCATACCTCCGAGGGTCATCAAGTTGAAGCTCATTTGGAGCCATTCCATGAAGACCACGGCGATGAGCAGAGAGAGGGGGATTACGAGAGCGGCGACGAGCGTGGTGCGCCAGTCCTTAAGGAAGACCATGAGAACGGCGATGCTCAAGGCGAGCCCGAGCAGGATGGCCTCGCGAACGCCCAGAATCGAATCTCGTACAAGAATCGACTGGTCGTAGAAGGTCGCCAAGCTGATGTCCTCAGGCAGCGTGCGTTTGATGAGTGCAAGTTCGTCATTGACGGCCTGAGCAATCTGAAGAGCGTTGCCGTCGGGCTGCTGCAGCACGTTGATGAGCACTGCCGGACGGCCGTCGGCCGTCACGATGTTGTAGACGGGACGCTCACCTCTGACTACCGTCGCGATATCGGCAATACGGACAGGAACGCCGCCGAGAACGGCTACGACCGTCTGAGCGATCTGGTCGGGATCGTGCATCAGGCCCGTCACCGTCGTGAGATAGAGGTGATAGTTCTCCTGGAGCATTCCACTCGAAGAAATGATGTTGGCGTCGCGGATGGCATTGGATACCGCGGTCAGCGGCAGGTTGTAGCGGTTCAGGTTCTCCGGGTCGACCAGGACGTGGAATTCGGATTCGCGGCCGCCCACGATTCGCGTTTCCATCACTCCCGGAATGCGGTACAGGCGCGGCGCAAGATCCCAGTAGGCGAGCTCCCAGAGCTCGGCTAGGGTGCGGTCGGGCGACGTCAGGCTGAAGCCGATCATCGGGAAGACAGAGAAGGTGAGCCGGTTGATGTAGAAGCGCGACTCAGCAGGCAGGGTGGGCGCGATCTGAGCGATCTCGCCCTGGATGAGTTGCAGCGAGTCAACGATGTTGACGTCCCACCGAAAGAAGACGCTGATTTCGGTCTCGCCCCGTGAAGTGACCGATCGAATGTCGGTGACGCCGGGGACCCGGCGCGCGGCTTCTTCGAGGCGGCGGGTCACGGTCAACGCTTGTTGGTCGATAGGCGTCACGCCGTTGTCGACGAGAATGACGACGCGGGGGAAGTCCGTCTGCGGGAACAAGGAAACCGGAAGACGAAAGGCGAAAGCTAGCCCCGCCAGGGCGAAGGCGAGCGCCCCAATGACAAGCGCTTTGCCATAGGCTTCAACAAAGCGCGCGAACGAGTCAGTCCTCATTGCGCGGATTCCGCCTGTCGAACCGCGAAGCCTTCCGAGAGCCCGTAGCCGCCCTCGACCACAACCGTATCCCCGTTCTCGACGCCTTCGAGAATCTCTACGGTCGCGCCGGATACGACGCCCGCTTCCGCACGATTCTCGTGAGCGAGATTGTCGGAGCCGACCGTCCAAACGACGCCGTGCTTGCGGTCGGGCTCAAACTCGATGGCCGCCAGAGGGACGGTCAAAGCATCGCGGCGGAGGCCGAGGACAACCGTCATTTGGCCAAAGCCCCCGGCTTTGAGGGCTCCGTTGCTGTTGGGGATTTCACACCAGGCTTCGACGGTGCGGCGCATCGGGTCGACCGCCTGGCTGACTACAGTCAGCCTGCCCGAACGAGCGAAGCCGGGTGCGTCGACGCCGGTGAAACGACATCGTTGTCCAGCACGCAAGCCCCCTGCCTTTTCTTCTGGGAACTGGCCCCGGGCGACAGCGACGGACAGATCCATGACGGTGAAGATTGGGGCGTCGGGTCGAGCCATGTCGCCAGGGTAGAGGAACTGCTCAGTGACGACGCCTGAGGATGGGCTCTCGATCCGCGCAAAGGCAAGTTGGGCTTTGGCGAGGTCAAACCTTGCCGCGGCCTGCTCCAGGCGACTCTCCGCGATACGCTTGTCTTGGAGTTGCGATTGACCAGTCAGCAGCTCCAACGCCGATTGCGCTACTCGGCTAGCCGTCTGGGCTTGTTCGTACTGAGTCTTGGCGATCAACAACTCTCGCTGGGGCAAGGCGCCCTCGGCAACGAGCGTTTGGCGACGCTCAAATATTTGCTTGGCCACGGCCAATGCAGACGCCGTCTGCTCCACTTCGCCTTGCGCCCGTTCCCGGTCTGTAGGCAGGGTCCCGGCGGAGGTCCTCTCGAGATTCGCTGTCGCGTCGGCGACTTGCGCCGCGGCGTCGGCGAGCTGCGCATCGAGGTCATCGTCGCGCAGCCAAGCTAGGGCCTGTCCTGGCGAGACTCGATCGCCTTTTCGCACGTCGAGCCGGGCGATTGGGGCGGTCAATTGCGAGGCCACTTTCGCCTCGGACCAAGGGAAGATGATCGCAGGCGCGAGCACGACCTCTTCGACGTCTTGGACGGTCGCTTTGGCAGTCCGCACTTCGACGACGACCCGCGGATCGGCAGTCTCTTCCGGCGCGGCGCAACCACCGAGAGCCAGGATAGCCAGCACAAGAATTGTCATGGGACAGCTCATCGCCCCGCCGCCAATTCAAAGTCGGCAGCCGCACGCTGGTAGTCGGCGATCGCCGAATAGAAGGTGCGACCAGCCTGCGTTGCGGCCTCTTGCGACAGCACAACGTCCAACGCCGAGCCTTCGCCGCTGTCGTATAACAATCGGACAAGCCGCAAGTTCTCGCGTGTATTGTCAGCCGCGCTTTGGGCCATCCGGATCCGTTCGTGCCAGGACCGGACGCGTGATCGGGCCGCCTGGTACTCCCGTGTGAGTGCCCTCTCGGCGGAAGCTCTTTGAATCCTCACCTGTTCGTTCCGATAACTCGCCTCCCGGGCCCCGCTGCGTGCGCGAAACCAATCGAAGACCGGCACGTTCAGGTTGACATACGCCGCATATCCTAGATGATTCGAACGAACTTGGATGGAGTCCAAACCGTACTGAAAGACGAGATTCGCTTCGGGCCTCAGGCCGGCTCGCGCGATCGTGCGCTCGGCTCCGAACGAGCGGCTCAGCGCGTCCATCCGCGCCAGCTCGGGCCTCTGGGCTAGGGCCGTGGCCGCCTGCTGAGGGTCGTGCTCCTGGATCTCAGCCGGCAGGGTCGTTGCCGAATCCAATATGTCTTCCACGGGCAACGCAACATCTACGTCGGTCGTCCAGAACGACGCGAGAATTTGATTGGACAGTGTTGCATCGAGCTGAGCCTGCGCAAGTCGCTGCTCAAACTGCGATCGCTGTACCGACGCTTTCAGGATGTCTGCGCGGGAGGCCTCTCCCCCGGCATGGCGAGCCCGAACCGTGCGCTCGAACTCGCGAGCTTCTTCGAGACTGGCCTCTTCCAGCCGAACGATGCGCCGTGCCAGGAGCAGATTGTAATAGGCCCAGGCGACGGTTCGACGGAGGTCGCGTCGGGCTATGGCGAGATCCGCCGCGGCGACGTCGCCGCCTGCCCGCTCACGCGCCCGAACCGCTCGCAATCGGCCCGAAAAGTCTAGATTCCAGCTAGCGTCGGCGACCGCCAAGTACTCTCGCACGGCATTCAGCGCGACGAAGCTGAATGGGTTGGGGGTATGCGAATTTGGGCTGTTGTAGGCATAGGTCGAATTCAGCGCCAACTGAGGAAGCCTCCCCGCGCGGGCGGCCGTCTGCCGCTCCCCCGCAATCGCCTGCTCACGTTCGGCGGATTGGACCGCCGATGGCGCTCCGAGCGCGAGACGAACGCAGTCATCTAGCGCTAGGAGCTGCTGCCCTTGTACCGGCAAACTAGTGATGACGGCCATAGACGCGCAGAGCCCAATCGGTTTCAGCCACATCATCCATCAACCTCTCATTTGAATCTCGCAACCTCTCTCGGACGCTGCTTCGATGCTCTTGTCCCGCGAAGCCGCCACGAGACGCCCAACCGGTACAATGGTCCAAGAAGCGGCTGATCGACAGGGTCGATCACAGTGGGCCAATTCTAGCGCCTAACGGATAGACGGCAAGAACAAGCGTACTCACAAAGGACGATTTCTTTCGACCCCGGGGGCGCCGGGCTCGGGGTTGCTCAGCCCTCAGTCGGCTGCGTTCAAGGACCGATCCGAGGACATAGTCGCCGGATCTCCCATCAGGCAGGCGCAGACTCTTCACTGGCGTAGCCTCAGCGAAATGCGATTACTTCGCGGTTTCGGAGCGGTGAGACCTAAGTAGCTGTTTTTTTTAGGGCTTAGGCCTGTTCTCGGAGGCCAGCGGTGCAATCTGCGATGGCTCGAGGACCGTCGTCTCCAGAGGCACGGCGCTTCCGACGATCCCCAATCTCAAAGGCGAACATGACAGGCGCAGACAACGACAAGCGCAGAACTCGAGGCCGGGACCTCGGGTAAGTGTTGGGGAGATTGGTTGCGGGGGAAGGATTTGAACCTTCGACCTTTGGGTTATGAGCCCAACGAGCTACCAGACTGCTCCACCCCGCAATTCAATAGTAGCGAAACGGCCTCGATGCGGTCAAACAGCCGCGTGGAGAGCCATGCATCAGGCACCCAGAAGCGCGTTTGGAAAGCCTCCGTCCCCCGCGCGAATTGGTCTATAGTGTGTGGCATGCGAATGCTCACCCTTCGCTTGCTGGTCTTCGCCTTGTCTGCCCTTGTTTCGGCTGCAGCCGCTGACTGGCCTAGATTTCGCGGTCCCAATGGAAGCGGCGTCGCCGAAGCGCACGGGCTGCCGGTCGACCTCGGTTCGAGCGAAAACCTCGTGTGGCGGACGGCTTTGCCGGCGGGGCACTCCTCGCCCGTGATCGCCGGCAACCGAATCTTCCTTACCGCCGCGGAGGGAGGGGAACGCGCTGATGCAGGCCGCGAGAAGGTCGTCGACGACGGAGGTCGACTCTACACCATCGCAATCGATCGTTCTAACGGCGAAATCGTCTGGAAAACCGAAGCGCCCCGGCCGCGTATGGAGCGCTATCAGCCGGCCAATTCCTCCGCCTCGCCCAGCCCAGTGACCGACGGAGACAACGTCTACGTCTTCTTCGGCGATTTTGGCCTGATCTCCTATCGCCCCGACGGAAGCGAACGTTGGCGCTTGCCGCTCGGGCCGTTCAACAACGTTAACGGTCACGGCTCGTCGCCGATCCTGGCCGGTAGTCGGCTGATCCTTGTTTGCGATTCGGATACCGACGCCTATCTGCTGGCCGTCGACAAAGACACCGGAGAGATCAGTTGGCGGGCCGATCGTCCGGAGACCACGCGCTCCTACGTCACACCGGCCCTCTATGAGTCCGCCGAGGGGCCCGCCGAGATCATTGTGCCCAGCGCGTACTTCCTGGCCTCCTACTCGGCCGAGACCGGCGAGAAGCTGTGGTGGGTCCAGGGAGGAGGGTGGCAGCCTAAGTCAACGCCCGTCATCCACGGCGACATGATCTATGCCAATTCGTGGGAGGGTGGAGCGGGACGACCCGCCGAGGAGTTGCCGCTGTTTGAGGACGTGCTCGCCAAAGCCGACGCCGACGGCGACGGCAAGATCTCCGAGTCCGAGCTCAAGCAGGTCGAGCCTCGGCGACGTTTTTACTTGGTCGATCTCGACCACGACAAGCTCGTCGACTCGCGCGATTGGGAGTTTTACCGTGAGCGTCAAACGGCGCGCAGCTCGCTGATGGCCGTCAAGCACGGCGGCCTCGGTAATCTAAGCGGCGCCGGGAACGTTGCCTGGAGCCTGGAGAAGTTCCTGCCGAATGTACCCTCGCCGCTGATCTACGACGGTGTTCTATATCTCGTCAAAGACGGCGGCATTCTAACGAGTCTAGACCCGGCTACGGGTGATGTGCTCAAGCAGGGTCGGCTGCGCGACGCGCTCGACACCTACTACGCATCGCCGGTCGGCGCCGACGGTAAGATCTACATGATCAGTCTGGCGGGCAAGGCCAGTGTGCTCAAGGCGGCCGGCGAGTGGGAAATCCTGGCGTCGCACGACTTCGGAGAAGAGGTGAACGCCACGCCCGCTATCGCCGACGATCGCATCTATATCCGAACACGAGCGGCGCTTTATTGTTTCGCCGACGGCTTTGGCGACTGAAATCGGCTTCGGCGTGATGGAGCTGGACACTCAGCTCGATCCGCTGTAACCTGCACTTGGTCAACCGGACCAGCCAGAGGAGCAACATGAGAGACCTTCAGCGGCCTGCAGCGAGCTTTGCCGTGTGGCTTCTGCTGGCGGTTAGTTGGGTTGCGAGCGTTGACGCGGCGGTAAGAATTCGTCCCGACCAGGGCGTCACGTTCGAGCAAGTCGACTTTTCCTCCTTCCCACAAGGCTCGGCCACTTCCGACCACATGGTTATTCGGGCCGATCCGGCTCTGCTGGCCGCTACCACAGGGATTCGGCGGGGGTACATCAACATCGATTGTGATGCCGGCTGGATAGTGCGGAATCTTCTGATTGATCTCAGCGACGCCTTTGTAGTTGCTGCTTTTTCGCGGGCGGGCATCGACCAGCTCTTCCGGGTCACACTGTTCAGCGCCTTCGTCGAGATCAGTCCGGAGCCGCTTCTGACGTTTTCACGGCCCGAGCGCGACGTATTCCCGGTTGGGCCGGTGGTGTACAACGCCCGGGGCATTGGCGATGGGGAGCCGACGACGCCTCCCTTGCGCCACGATGCCGAACAGACGTTCACAGCCGACGGGGAAAACTACTCAGTCATGCTGCCCAATATCTCGAATATCGAGGCGGCGGACAACCAATGCTTTCCAGCGTCGATTGCTAATAGCTTGCAGTACCTCGAAGACCGCTACAACATCGTAGTTCCACACGACAACGTGCCCGGTCTGAACGGCGACAACTCTCTGGTTGGTCGGCTCGATGCTCTCTCTGGCCGCATGGCGACATCGCGAGCCAGCGGCCAGGGCATCAGTTTCTTGCCGATGATGGCTGGCAAGGGACTCTATCTCGACCAATCGGGCTTGACGGACTCCCTGGTCCATCGGCATCAGGGGATGGTCGACGGAGGCGACGTGAGCACTCCGGGCTTGACATCGACGGACGATGGCGAGCAAGTGACCTTCGAGTGGATCTGCGATCAGATCAAGGCCCAAAACGACGTGGAGCTCAGCTTCAGCTACGAAGATGCGGCTGGAAACATGATTGGAGGGCACGCGGTTCGAGTCGTCGGCTGCGGCAAGCTGAAAGGCGTCCCGTGGATCAAATACGCGCACGACATGACCCAAGCGAATCCTGAGGGAGGCGATGATGCCGGCACGGTTGTTCAGCGATCGTTCCTCAGAGACACCGACAATGACGGCCGTCTCAACTTGGAAGCGTCCAACGTCGAGTTGCTTTTCGCGGTCTCAGAATCGGTGACCGACGAGATCAGGAGCGGCCCCCAGGCGCCCCCTCAGACTTCACGGGAAGCTGTCACAAACGGGGCGAACTTTGGGCCTGCCCTGTCCCCCGGCGCAATCACGACTATCTTCGGCGACTTTGACCGCCTGCCGGAAACGAACGAACCTCGACTGACCGCCGAGGACGCGGACCAGAACAGCGGCCTTCCGACCGAGATAGCCGGAGCCTCAGTTACCATCGACGGCGTGCCCGCGCCGTTGTTCTTCTCGGGTCCTGGACAGATCAATTTTCAGATCCCCTATGAAATCAAGCCAGGCGAAGCCTCTGTAGTTGTCACGATCGGAGGAGCCTCGAGCGCCGTCTACAGCATGGAGATTGGGCCCACCGCACCGGGACTGTTCCTATTGCCTCCGAGCATCGCCGGCCAGGGCCGGGCGATCATCCAGTACCAGGATCTCAGCCTCAACACGCCCGAAAATCCTGCGACGGTCGGCCAAGTCGTCGTTGTTTACCTCACAGGGCTGGGCGAGGTCGACAACCCTGTCCCGACGGGACAGCCCGCTCTGGCGTCGCCGTTGTCACTGCCTGTTGCTGCGTCTAGCGCAACGATCGGCGGGCAAGAGGCCGAGGTTCAGTTCCTTGGCCTGACGCCGGGATTCGTCGGGCTGGCCCAGGCGAATTTGCGGATTCCGAACTTGCCTGCGGGAGATCACCTGATGGTGATCACCATTGGAGACCTAGCTAGCAACGAAGCTCTCGTCGCCGTCGCACCCTAGCCGGCCGCTGCGGAGGCAACCAACTGACCTTAGAGGCCGCCCGTCGTTCCGGGCGCTTGCGTCAGGGTTCCGCGCCTCAGCACCGGCGGCTGGTCCTCATCTTCGATGTCCTCGACATCGCCCGAGCCGCCGTCGCCGGGCTCGATCTTGCCGCCTGACCCAGGCCGCCTCAACGTTGGCCGATTTGGATCAGTCTCTTCGGTCCGCTTCCGCCCAGCGCGCTGAATCAGCGCCAGGCGGTCTTTCACCACGGTGAACTCGCTGGACGTGATCAGGTACTCATCCTTACCGGGCAGCAGCTCTTCGATCGACTCCTGGACGTTGCCGATGCGAGCGCCGGTCGGCGGGTGCGAACGAAACGCCGCGGACAGTTTTCCTGGTTTCCGCTTTTCTTGGCTCTGTAGACGTTCGAAAAACTCGACCATCTCGCTCGGGTCGTAACCGCTGGCGTAGAGGTACTGCACGCCCAAGAAGTCCGCTTCCTTTTCAAAGCCGCGCGAGAACTTGAGGAAGGTCATCGGTATCGCCAACCCGGCCGCCTGCCGAATGGCGTAGCCGGCCCAGCCGCCAAGGAACATCAGCGGAAGCGTGGCGTAGTTTGCGATCTGTCCACGCGTTGCCTGCCGCGTGCCGTGGCGCGCGGTGACATGCGCGATCTCGTGCGCCATCACACCTGCGAGCTCCGCTTCGTCCTCGGCGAGCGCGATCAGCCCGGTGTTCACGAAGAAGTAGCCTCCCGGTAGAGCGAAAGCGTTGACCTCGTCGCTGTCGATCACTTTGATCGTAAAAGGGACCTTGGCATCGGAATTGCGGACGATGTTCTGTCCGACGCGATTGACGTACTCAGAGACGATCGGGTCGTCGACGATCTTGGCGTTGCGTTCAACATCGTCGGCGAGCTGCTTGCCGAGCGCGATCTCTTTTGAGATCGAATAGAAGTTCACCTTGCCGTCGACGTCGCGGTCGCCGATCTGTGAGACGTCTTCCTTCGGCTTCATTTGCGGGGCATCTTCGCTCTTCGCAAAGAGCGCGCCCGGAACCGCCAGAGTCGCGGTCAGAACATAGATCAAGAGCGGTCGAAACATACCTTGCCGTCCTCCGAGAACGATTTTGCTCGTGCATCGGTGGGACGCGCCGCGGTCCGGACGGGTGTACGCAAAATCTTTGTTAAGAGATTCGCCCAGCAGAGCCCGTACGGCGGTTCGCTACAATAACGCGATTGAAGGAGCAAGTTGAACTATGGCGCTGACGGAATCGACGATGCTTGAACTGGGCGTTCCCGCCCCAGACTTCGCGCTCCCCGACGTCACCACGGGACGCACCGTTCGGCTCGCGGATTTCGCCGACGACAAGGCGCTGCTGGTAATGTTCATTTGTCGGCATTGCCCCTTCGTTGTCCACGTTCAGAGCGAGATAGCGAGGATCGGGCGCGACTATGCGGACAAACCGCTGGGCATCGTCGCGATCTGTGCCAACGATGTGACGACTCACCCCGGCGACGCCCCCGAGCATTTGAAGGAGATGGCGCGGGAGCTCGGGTTCAGCTTTGCCTACTGCCACGACGAAAGCCAAGCAGTAGCCAAGGCTTACACGGCGGCCTGCACTCCCGACTTCTTTCTCTTCAATGCCGAACGCAAGCTCGCTTATCGTGGCCAACTCGACGGCGCGCGGCCCGAAAGCGATGTACCACTGACAGGGAAAGATCTGCGCGCGGCAATCGACGCTGTGTTGGCGGGAAAGCCGCCCTCCGCCGAGCAGCGGCCTAGCGTAGGCTGCAACATCAAGTGGAAAGCCGGCTTGGAGCCAGCGTATTAGGGCGGAGTTTGCTCGGCGGGACAGCGTTCGAAAACTGTCCAGCCTGGTAGTTCCGCTACTTCGACACGACAAGCAAACTCAGGCAATCTAGCCATGGCGGCGTGATAGATCGCGCCCTTGAAGGCGATCCGCTCGAGCTTCTCTGGTAGACCTGCGCGCAGATGCTCGTCCGACACCGTCTGTGCGGTCTGGTCGCGCTGGTGGACGCCGAAGTAGGAGTGGTAGAGCTTCCCCTCGGCAAGCGCCGAGGCCAATGGATGCCATGCAAAGTATGTCGTCCCCGGATTGGCTCGGGCGTATTCGAAGGCCTCGCTGGCCGGCGACTTCTTGGGGGATTGAATGCGCGTGAACCAAGTTTCTACCGCTTGCGGCGCGACGCGCACCGTTTGGATCAGCAGCAACCCGGCCAGAGCAACTTGCATCGTGCGACGCCGGCTCGTACCCGCTAGGTTCCAAGCGCCGAGCAGCGACGCCCCGACCGCTGCTGCTAGGAAGAAATCGGGACCGCCGTAATTGTTGACCGCGCCGCCGGCCTTGATCCTGCCGAGCACGGAGGTCGGAATCAGCGCCAGCCCCAGTAGCAGATACAATGCCTCAGGGCGGACGACGAGGCTCGCGCGATCGGTGCGACCCGCTGCTAGGAACCAAGCGATTAGGGCAAGGGCGCCGACATCGAGAAACTCCCAGATTCGTGCGCCGTCTTGCAGAATCAGGCCGGGATGCCGAGCATGGGAAGCCGGCGCCGCGAACATCGTAAAGGCCATGTCCTCGAAGCCGTACAGCGCGCCGAAGGCCAGACCCAAGAGCGCCGCGCAGCCAATGCCGGCGGTCGCCAATAGGATTGCCGCTCCGCGAGCGCCTTGGAGCGCGAGCCACAGGCCCGGGACGAACAGCACGGGAACCGTCGTCTGCTTGCCCCAAACCGCAAGCGCGGCGCACAATGCAGCCAACGCCAACTGCGGCGAGAACGATTGTGCAAGGTCGTGGCGCCAAGTAAGGAAACAACAAAGAGCGCACAAGGCCAACACTGTTGCGTCGACATGGATCATCCACATTCCGTCAGCGGCACGCGAGACGTACCAATGCATCGCGAGGATGAGAAACACAGCCAAAGCAATGGAGCGCGGCGGATCGTCGTGATAGCGTGCGGCGCTCAAGAGTAGCCACGCTGCACACAGCGTCATCCCGGCGCTGAGGGCGACTCCGACCGCGACGGCAGGGGCGGGTTCGCTTAGAGCTGCGGCCGGTATGTAGGCAAAGTAGCCGACAGGGCCATAGATCAGGCCCGACACGACGCCCGAGTCGGGGGGGTGGTAGAGGTCGACGGCGTGTAGCAGCGCCCATGCGCGAGACAATCTCGCATCGTTCCAGTGAGCCAACGGCGCTGATGCGATTCGTTCCGCGGCGCCGCAGACGAAGATAATCGCTCCCAATGCGAGAACGAAGCTCAAACCAAGCAGCGCGTCGATTCGTGGCGCCCGGGTCTGGTTCGACAGCGTCTCGCTCTCCGTCAGGGCTCGATTCGCGTCTCGACCGTAGACGCGAGATAGAGAGGGTCGCGCTCAGGCGCGAAGAAGTGTCCGCGCAGGCCGGCGTTCACGAAACGATAGTCCGGCAATACTGCCAGGACAGCGCCCGGCAGGTACTCTTCGTCGCCCGGCAGATGGTGGGTGCAGAGAGACACCTGCGGTCGAAAGCGCCGCAACGTTCGCTCTGCACCGGCAATCATCTGGCGCTCTGACCCCTCCACGTCGACGTTGAGAAAGTCGACCCGATCCAGTGCTAGCTCGTCGATAACTGCGTCCAGCGTTGTGGCCGGCACTTCGATCTCTCCGGCCTTCGAGACGATCGTGCTCTCTCCGCCCCGTTCCGGCGAGGGATTGGTCAATCTCACGCTTGTATCGCGGTCCCATAGGGCCCTCTCGACCAGAACGACTCGGCCTTCTCGGATCTCCTCGTGAAATGTCTTCCGAAAACAGTCGGCGTTGACCGGTTCCGGCTCCACGGCTACTACCCGAGATGCTCCCCGAGAAAGGGCGAAACGGGTGAACGATCCGATCCAGGCGCCGGCCTCAACGACAACGTCGCCGTGCTTGACCTGAGGGTAGCGTTCCGGCTCCCGCGCCAGCATCGGCCACTTGCCGCTGTAGTACTGCAGGTACGTTTGATCCTCGAGACGGCCCCACATCGGGCCGAGAGGCGTATCCCAGAGCGCGGGACACGGCGCGTCCCTGTCAACGCGAACGAGACTCACCCCGCCGAGTACGAGCCTGCGATGGCAGTCGCCCCAAGCGCACAGTTGCAGACCTCGAAGGGTCTCAGCCCAATCCATGTGGGGCAGCAGCCCTTGGTGCTTTCGTTCAAGCACCGTCAGCCGCCAACGGCCGCTTTCTGTGAAGCCCGCGGAAAGGGTGACTAACACCCCCGCCCCCGCCAAAAGCGCGAGACGTTTCATTTTGGCCCAGCGCCGCCAGCCTTGAGCGCGACGTAACCGCGATTACACTCAACACGGTCAACGCCTGCGGGAGCGCTCACAGACTCAACTCGCTGCGTGAGGCAACGAGCCAGGATCGAGACGACGTCCTCCTAGTAGTACCAGTATACCGCTAGAAAAAACACAATTGCACAGAATTGTTTGCGCGCGCGTTGGCGGGCAATGCTTGGAATGCCGGCATACGCCGCGACAATCTATCGAAATCCTTGGAGATGCTTGCCGATTGTTCGGGTTGAACAGTTGCGCGCGACCGCTGAAAACGGTACGAACCTGACCGCCGGACGGCGGCGAGTTCCGGCGCGACTAGGCTATAGTGAAGTGACGCGGAGAGGTGCGAGAGCGGTTGAATCGGGCGGTCTCGAAAACCGTTGAGCCTTTACGGGCTCCGTGGGTTCGAATCCCACCCTCTCCGCCAGAATTCCCTAACTCGCTGTAGTAGAATAACTTGCTGTCAGCCTCTTGCTGGTGGTGTCGACGATTCTTAGTTTATCGACACCAGGCGATCGAGCCATGGCGCGACCTAAGCGAGTTCGGATCATCAAGAAGATCCGCGAGTCCTCCGGAGTCTGGAGGTTCGTCTCGCTGGAAAGAATCGGCGCGAGATACGTCTGGGACCAGCGGTCTGGGCGTTATTTTCTTGAGTGGTGGGAAGGGAAGAAGCGTCGCCGACAGACGGCCGGGCAAACGCCGAGCGAGGTCCTGGAGGCTCAGCGGCGCAAGCGTAACGAGCTTATCGGACAGATGCTCTCCGGCGGCTCAGCGCCGCCGGTTGAGCTCGAAACAATCGCCACGCCGATCGCCAGTGCTTGCGAGATGTTTCTTGACCATGTGCGGGTACACTCGCCCGATAAGCCCAGGACACATCAGCGCTACCGCAAAGTCCTAGAGCACTTCGAGCGAGTTTTGGGCGGAAGGCGATTCGTTGAGGCGATCACGCGAAAGGACGTCGACGACTACCAGACCGCTCGCAGCCAGGAGTACAGCCAACAACACGGGCATCGGAGAATCACTCCCCGGACGATTAACTATGAGGTCAGCGTCCTGCGGACGTTCTTCAACTTCTTGATCAACGAACGAGGCGTCCAGCTGGAGAACCCCTGCGCTCGCTTCAAGCCCTTGAGGGACCCGAAAGAGAAGGCTCGACGCAGGCCTCCCGTCTATTCCCAGGCCGAGCTGGACCGACTCTTCGAACTTTGCAGTGAATTCGAGCGCGCGGTCTTTGCGACGTTCCTGCTCACCGGGGTGCGCGATCAAGAGCTCTCGTTCCTGCAATGGCCTGACATTGATCTCCGTCGCGGCCGGGCTGCTCTCCAAGTCACCGGCGACGGGAAGGACGGCTTTTCCCCTAAGGACTACGAGGAACGCATCCTGCCAATCCCGGCGGAACTAGCCGAGTTCCTCAAGAAACTGCCGCGATATTCAGAATGGGTATTCCCTACTGCGAAGGGCGGACGCAGCACCCACCTGCTGCGTCGGCTCAAGGATCTTGCGGCCGAAGCCGGGATTGGGCACGCGACGCTCCACAAGTTCCGACATACCTACGCTACGCGCCTTCTCGAATCCGGCTGTGACATCGTGACCGTACAGAACCTGATGGGGCACAGCGATATCGAGACGACGAGGCAGTACCTTGATCCAGACGACGAGCTGAAGCGCCGCGCTGTGAACCGGCTATCTATCAAGCAGAAGTAATCGACGAGCTGACGAGGGCGAGAGTCAGCTTCGGAGCGAAGCCTCGGATGCCGTTGGCCGATAGGTCTGCCGCTCGATCCAATCGAAGATCTCCTCCTTGCGGAAGCGAACGTTTGACTGGATGCGGACATAGGGCATCAAGCCGCGCTGGACGTAGCTGTAGATTGTCTCAACATCGATCTTAAACAGCGCCTCAAGCTCCTTGGCTGTGAGCAACTCGGAGAGGTCGCCGCGAAATCCGTTCCGCACCCGAGTTGGCATCTTCTTGTTCACTTCCGGATCAGAGCGTTGGCGTTTGTGAGTCAGCCGGAGGCATCGCCCCGATGACCCCGCCGCGCGCTGCGGCTAGGGCGATTCATCGGGGATTACGTCCAGGAAAGGGACCTGTGAAAAACTCTCGATCTCGTCGCGGAAACTCGTCGGGGAGTCCCGTGCTCGTGTTCCGCGGACGTGCCTGGACTCTTTCGTGTGGAGAGCGCCCACGGCGGCGGCAGACCCGGCGGCGGATCAAGCTCGGAGTCCGCCGCTTGGCTGGTTGGTCGCCGCCCAGGATAGGTCGATTTGTCGAGCGGGAAGCGTGCCGTGCGCAGGGAACGACAGCTTTGGGGTTACGGGAAAGAACGAACTGACTTTCTTTCGGACAGGCCGTCTACCCTTGAGGAGCCCTGCCGTGACCGGCTCTCGCCACTCTCCTCTTGTGGTTGTGTCTGGACCGGGGCTTCCGACACCGACGAATTTCCGGCCGCCACGGCCAGGCCCGCCTTCTGGGAGCGGGGGAGGGCCTGCGACGCCGACGAAAATCCGAGCAGGGGCTGCTGCGAGGGCAGCAGATTCCTCATGTGATCGAGATATTCCTACAGTAACCGCACGATTCACCCTAGCCTGCTGGTTCGGCGAAGCTTAAGCTATTCGCGATTGCGGAATTCTTGGTGCCAGTTTTGGACGATTCTGAGGGTGGGTGGCGCAGGGTCGTCCATTCGTTTGATGGTCACGAAGCGCTGTCCGTCCGCCGACACATCGTAATTCGCCCCACCTCCGGCCCCGATCAGAGACCCGAAATCCTCCGACTCAAACAATCGGGTGGGCTTCGCGGATCGAAACGTGTCCCCGATCGATACCGGGACGGCCATCAGCGTTTTGTTGTCCTGGAGGTAGTACAACTCCTTGCTGTCGCGCCGCCATCGCGGTTGGGTTCCCCCGTCTGGGCTTACCCGCCAAAATCCGGAATCAGAATCCGGGAATGGCCTCACAAAAACGTTGGAGCCGGGAGGAGCCTCGCTCGACGTATACGCAACGAATCGACCATTCGGGGAGAACTCGGGGACGGCTTCGAGCGCCAGCGTATTTCGAAAGGTGTCAAGTTCGAATCCCAGTCCGTCGGGGCTGCGCCTCAGAAGGAAAATGTCTAAGCGGCTCTCGGCGCTGCCGAAGCCGGAATACAACAAGTGCCGGCCGTCGCCCGACCAGTTCGGGTAGTAGGCGCCAAATTGCTCAACGAGAAGTGAGGCGGATCCCGAACCATCGGCAGCCCTGCCCATGATGCTGTCGGTTCCGTCGCCACTCTGGCGGACGTAAGCGAGCTCGTCACCTAGTGGAGACCAAACAGGCCGGCCTTCGATTGCTTCGTCGAAGGTAACCTGAGTGCGCGTCGATTCTGCCAAGTTGTAGATCCACACATTGTGGTTACCGCCTTCGACCGTTCTCACAGCGATTCGATCGCCGTCCGGGGACAAGGCGGGTTCGCTCATAAGAGGCTGAGGTTCACTGATGGTGGATGTCACATCGCCTTGGCGATTCCTCCAAACGAGGCCGAGCTTTGGAGGGTCGGCAACGTCGGTGTAGACCAGCGTCCCGTCGGCAGCGACGCTCGGTCGGTGTCCCCCTGCGACGATGGGGAAGGCTTCCCCGGCCGCTTCGAGAGTCTCCAAAGAGAATGCCAGCGCCCGGAGGCCGCGCTCGTCCGAAGATTCGGGTCCGAACACTAAGTATCCGCCTGATGAGTAGACCGGAAAGCTACCAGCAGCCAGTTCTCGTGTCTCGCCGCTGTCCAAGTCGAGAAAGGCGACTCGTGTGTCAGTGAGCTGGCCCAGCGTTGCGCTGGTGGCGGCCGTATAGACAAGTGCTCGGCGGCGGCTGTCGGTGGGCAGAAAGTGCGGGGTGAGTGGGATCGGCCTCGGTTGATCCCCCGGCTCGAAAACCAACTTGGGTGGTCCGCCGACCGCCGCGACCTCATACAGGCGGGTGTTCGCCGAGAAGACGATGACCTTGCCGTCCGGGCTCCACGCGCCTCCCCTGTAGATCCTGCCCGGCGTTTCGCAAAGCGTTAGCGGCTCGCCTCCGTCCAGCGGAACTCGCTTCACACTCCCCGGATCTTCGAAGCCGATGTGCAGGCCGTTCGGCGACCAGAACGCCCCCCTGGCACCCTCAGTGCCCGGTAACTCCCGCGTCGAATCGGTTTCAAGAGACCACACCGCGAGCAGGCCTGAATCGGCCTCGTAGACGATGTTCCGCCCGTCAGGGGAAATCTTAGCCGTGCCCTGCCCCATACCTTTTACTGGGAACGAGAAACGGCGAATCGGTCCCGCTGCCGGGGTTTCTGTCAACGAACGGGAGAAGTAGGCAAATGAGAGGCCGATGAATCCTAGGACAAGTATGCCCAGGAGCATTCGTTCGATGCGCAAACGGCGTTTGGAAAGGGTCAGCGTGTCCGTCGGACCAGGGTCGGGAATCCCGCCGGGTTCCGCCGGCGAGGGGTCTGAGACGCTGGCCGCGACCGGCTTCACCGGCTCAGCCGCAAGGCGGCGTAGGTCGACCAGCAAGTCGTCGGCGTGCTGGTAGCGTTGCCCGGCGGCCCTGGCCAGCGCCTTGCTGACGACCCGGTCGATCTCTGTAGGCAGACCGCTTCGCAGGGCCGTAACCGGCTCGGGCTCTTCGTTGAGAATGCCGTAGGCAATCGCCTGCTCGTACTCCGCGTCGAAAGGCGTACGCTGGGTGAGCATCTCGTACAGCACACAACCCAGAGCCCAGATATCCGCCCTGCGATCAACGTCACGGCCTTCAAGCTGTTCTGGGGCCATGTAGGCCGGCGTCCCCAGCGTAGTGCCGCTTTTGGTGAGCTTCGAGCGGCCGGCTATCGCTGCCAGACCGAAGTCCATGATCTTGATCTGACCTTTGGCGGTCAGCATCACGTTGTGCGGCTTGATGTCGCGATGGACGATCCCCTTCTCGTGGGCCTCCTGCAAGCCCTCGGCAATCTGGGTGGCGATGCTCAGCGCTTCGTCGAGCGGCAGCGGTCTTTCCCTGATCTTGTCCGCCAGCGCAGGGCCATCGATATAGGCCATCGCGATGAACGTCTGGCCTTGCTCCTCGTGGATGCCGTGAACGGCGCAGATGTTGGGGTGGTCCAACGAAGCCGATGCCTGCGCCTCCCGGA